>Ga0209985_10001823_pt1 | contig 20113 bp, 16 predicted proteins | sample NOAtaG_FD_187305 | JGI IMG/M metagenome (GOLD analysis project Ga0209985, IMG submission 187305) | Freshwater lake microbial communities from Lake Erie, under a cyanobacterial bloom - NOAA_Erie_Diel6S_1000h metaG (SPAdes) (version 2) | ecosystem: Environmental > Aquatic > Freshwater > Lake ...
GCCAGCAGGGGCAGGGCCAGCAGCAGGGCCACCGGGCGCCAGTCGAAGGCGGCCTTCGGGATCGCAGCGGGCGTCGCCTCATGGGACGAGGCAGTGGGGGGCAACCCCTCGCCCGCAGCAGAAGCGCTGCGGGCGGCCGCGGCGGGAGTGTCGTGCGGGGCCGGCGTCGTCATGCGTGTTCCCCCAAGCTCAGGCCCAGCAAGCGCTGTTGCAACGCCTGGTCTTCGGCCAATTCCGCCATCGCACCGCGGTGCACCACGCGCCCATCGTCCATCACGGCCACGGTGTCGCCCAGGGCGCGCGCCATCATGAAGTTCTGCTCCACCAGCAAGATCGTGGTGCGTTGCGCCTTGAGCTCGCGCAGCGCGGAGATCAGGTTGCGCACGATGGCCGGCGCCAGCCCCTTGCTGGGCTCGTCGATCAGGATCAGCGCGCGCGGCTCCACGATGGCACGGCCCACGGCCAGCATCTGCTTTTGCCCGCCGCTGAGCTTGCCCGCGGGGTAGAGCCAGAAGGTCTTGAGCGCCGGAAAGAGGCTGAAGATCCAGGCCAGCCGCTCTCGGTCCAGCTCGCCCGCGTGGCGGGCACTGCGTGCGGCCAGCAGCATGTTCTCCTGCACGGTCAGGTCGGTGAAGATGCCCATGCTCTCGGGCACGTAGGCGATGCCCTGCTGCGCGATGTCGGGCGTGGCCAGGCCGCGCAGCGGCTGGCCGCGGAACTGCAGCTCGCCCTGGCTGGCCGGCCACAGACCCATGATGGTGCGCAGCGTGGTGGTCTTGCCCGCGCCGTTGCGGCCCAGCAGCATGGTCACCTGGCCTTCGGGTACGTCCAGGTCCACGCCGTGCAGGATGTGATACGCCCCGATGTGCGTGTGCACGCCGCGCAAGGTCAGCAGCGGGGCGGCTGGGTCGCTGTCGCGCCAGGCTGGCGGGGCACCGACGGGGCCGGCATGCGCTTGCAACGCAGCGCTCACGCCACAGCCTCCTGGCCTTGACGAGACGGCGGGTCCTCATCCTCGGCCACGCCCAGGTAGGCCTGCTGCACGATGGGCGAGGCCATCACCTCGGCAGGGGCGCCATCGGCCACCAGCCGGCCGTTGTGCAGCACCACGATGCGGTCCGACAGTTCGCGCACCACGTCCATCTTGTGCTCCACCAGCAAGATGGTGCGGTCGGCGCGGGCCTTGAGCGCGCGGATCAGGTCCAGCACCACGGGCGCGTCGTCCACGCTCATGCCGGCGGTGGGTTCGTCGAACAGGTAGACCTTGGGGTCCAGCGCCATCAGCAAGGCCACTTCCAGCTTGCGCTGGTCGCCATGCGGCAAGGCGGCGGCGGGCTGCTCCAGGCGGTCGCCCAGTTGCACCTGGTGCAGCAGCGCCTGCGCCTCGTCGATCCAGGGCTGGCGGTCGCGCCACACCTTGAACAGGTCCAGCCCGCCTGCCCAGACGCCCCCAGCGCGCGCCTGCGCCCGCCCCTGCTCGCGAGCCTGCACCGCCAGGCGCACGTTCTCCTGCACCGACAGGTTGGGGAACAGCTGCGTGAGCTGAAAGGCCCGGCCCAGCCCCTTGCGGGTGCGCAGCGGGGCGGGCAGCGCGCTCAGGTCCTCGCCGTCGAGCAGCACCTGTCCGGCACTGGCCGGCAACTGCCCGCTGATGAGGTTGAAGTAAGTGGTCTTGCCTGCCCCGTTGGGGCCCACGATGGCCGTGAGCGTGCCGGGCTCGAAGCGGCACGACACCGCGTCCACCGCCACGTGCCCACCGAAGCGGATGGTCAGGTCCCGGGTTTCAAGCATGGGCAGCACGAGCCGGCCCCAGGCCGGCATCGTCATCCTGACTGGAGCCCCTTCTCGGAGGGGGCTCGGGGGAGCTCACGGAATTGCGCGAAGCGTTGAGGGCGCTGTGTGCACTCAACGCTTGTTGCGAATCGGAATCTGCAGTTCTTCCGCCTTGATCACCCGCACCAGTTCCGGCACGCCCCAGGGGAAGGCCGGGTCGTTCTTGATGCGGAAATGGAACATGTCCTGCATGGCCTGGTGGTCTTCCTTGCGGAAGGTCATCTTGCCCTTGGGCGTCTCGAAGCTCATGCCTTCCATGGTGGCGATGAGCTTGTTGGTGTTGGTGTCACCATTGGTCTTCTTCAGCGCCTCCACCACCGCAATGGCCGCGCTCATGCCACCCGCGGTGAAGAAGTCCGGCGGGTTCTTGAACTTGCTGTAGTGGTTGGCCACCAGCCACTCGTTCACCGGGTTCTTGGGGATGCCGAAGTAGTAGTACAGCGCGCCTTCCATGCCAGGGAAGTTCTTGTACGCCACCATGGCCGGCAGGATGTTGCCGCCGGTGGCCAGCTTGATGCCGTAGCGCCTTTCCAGTTCCAGGTCGGCGATCTTGGGGAAGGGCGTGGGGCTGCCGGCCCAGCCCACCGACAGGTACTTGTTGCCCGGCTGGTCCTTGAGCTTGTCGATGATGCGCTGCAGGCCGGCGGTGAAGTCGGTGGTACCCAGCGGCAGGTACTCCTCGTGGACGATCTTGGCCTTTTTGGTGAACTCCTTGACCGCCTTCACGCCGTCGCGCCCGAAGGCGTTGTCGTTAGCCAGGATGGCCACCACGTTGCCCGCCTGGTCCAGTGCCGCGGCGTTGGCCGCCGCGTCCTGGCTGGAGTTGCGGCCGGTGCGGAAGATGTATTTGTTCCACTTGTCGCCGGTGATGGAGTCGGCCACCGCCGGCTCCACCAGCAGGATCTTCTTGTACTCCTCGGCCACCGGCAGCATGGCCAGGGCCACCGGGCTGGCGGTGGTGCCCACGGCGATGTCCACCTTGTCGTCAGCGTAGGCCTGGGCCAGCACCGCCTTGCCCACGTCCGGCTTGGTCTGGTCGTCCTTCTCGATGACCACCAGCTTGCGGCCGGCCACCCTCATGGTGCCGCCCGTGGCGTACTCCAGGCCCATGTTGAAGCCCACGATGGTCTGCTTGGCGTAAGCCTCCAATGGCCCGGTCTTGCCCGCGATCAGGGCGATCTTGATGTCGGGCTTGCCCTGGGCCAGCAAGGCCGTGGGAACGGCTGCAGCCAGGGTCGCCACGCCAAGGGCTGCGGCTCGGCGGGTCCAGGTGAAGGCGTGCAGGGCAACGGGCAGCGTGCGCATGGTGTCTCTCCTTGATGAGAATCCGTTCCCAGTGAACGGCAACGGGAGCCAGATTACCATCCGCGCCTCACGCCAGAGATGGCGCTTTCCCGCAGCCTCGACACCGCTTTGAAAGGATCTGCCATGGCGCAAGCCCTGCTCCACCGTCGACACCTCTTGCTGGCGGGCGGCGCCGCCGCGCTGGGCTTGCCCAGCGCACGCGCCCAGGCGGCCTGGCCCGCCAAGCCGGTGAACATCGTCGTGCCCTTCCCGCCCGGCGGCGGCACCGACGCGTTTGCCCGCCCCTTGTTCGCGGCGATGACCAAGAACACCGGCCGGCAGTTCGTCATTGACAACAAGGGCGGTGCTGGCGGCACCCTGGGGGCCGGTGTGGCCGCGCGTGCCGCGGCCGACGGGCACAACTTCTTCATGGGCGCGGTGCACCATGCCATCGCCCCCTCGATGTACCCCAAGCTGGACTACAACATCGAGACCGACTTCATCCCCGTGGGCCTGGTCTCCAGCGTGCCGCAGGTCATCGTGGTGAACCCCCAGCGCGTGCAAGCCCGGACGCTGCCGGAGTTTCTGGACTTCGTGCGCAAGAACCCCGGGCGCCTGAACTACGGCTCGGCCGGCAACGGCACCTCGCACCACCTGGCGGGTGAGCTGTTCAAGATGCAGACCAAGACCTTCATCACGCACATCCCCTACCGCGGTGCCGGCCCGGCCCTGCAAGACCTGATCGCCGGGCAGGTGGACATGATGTTCGACGGCCTGGGGTCTTCAGCGGGCCACATCAAGGGCGGCCGCATACGCGGCATTGCGGTGGCCTCGGACAAGCGGGCGCCAGGTTTCCCGGACCTGCCCACTTCCGCCGAGGGCGGCGTGCCCACCTATCAGGTGGCCACGTGGTACGGCATCTGGACGCCCAAGGGCACGCCGCGCGAGCTGATCACCGCCATGCAGAGCGAGATGCGCAAGGCGCTGAATTCCGACGAGCTCAAGGCGACTTGGACGGGCCTGGGCACCGAGACGCCCAATCTGTGGGGCGACGACTTCGGCAAGTTCGTCAGCGCTGAGGTCAAGCGCTGGGCCGAGGTGGTCAAGGGTTCTGGCGCCAAGCTGGATTGATGGGGTTCCGACGGTCCACAACGCGGCGCTGGACCTGACGCGCCAGGCTGGCTGCGCCTCACATGACATTCATGCCCGGGCAGATCCTCACCGCACCCCCTGATGCACAGGGCATTGCCCGCGTGTGCATCAGCCATCCGGCCAAGCTCAACGCCTTGAGCGTGGCCATGTGGCACCAACTGCGCCAAGCCTTCGAGGCGCTGTCGGCACCGGGTAGCGGGGCTCGCGTAGTCATCGTGCACGGCGAGGGCGGCACCTTTGCCGCAGGGGGTGACATCGAGGAGTTCCCGGAGTTCCGCTTCGAGCCTGAGCGTCTGCGCGCCTTCCATGAAGAGACGGTCGCTCCGGCGCTGCAGGCCGTGCTGGATTGCCCGCTGCCCGTGATCGCGCAGATCGAAGGCGCTTGTGTGGGCGGCGGGCTGGAGATCGCCGCCTGCTGCGACATCCGCATCGCCGGCGCTGGCAGCCGCTTCGGCATCCCGATCGCCAAGCTGGGCTTCCCGCTGGCCCCGCTGGAGGCGCAGATGGTCAGCCGCGTGCTGCCGCTGCCGCTGCTGCGCGAACTGCTGCTGGAGGCCCGCCTGCTGGACGCCGCCGAGGCGCTGGCACGCGGGGTGGTGAACCGCGTCATGCCAGACGAGCAGGTGGCGCAGGAAGCCACGCTGAGCGCGCAGCGGATGGCCCGGCTCTCGCCCCAAGCCGCGCGCTTGAACAAGATCACCTTGCGCCAACTTGCCGAGGGCGGGCCCACGCCCGAGCAACGCCGCGCCCACTACGCCTACGCCGATTCGGCCGAGCACCGCGAGGGGCTGGCCGCCTTTCTTGAAAAGCGCCCCGCGCGCTTCGCCCCATGAGCACGAACAAGCCCCGCAAGACCGCTACTACTGCCGCCGCCGCTGCCGCACCCGCCGCGGCCAACGCCAACCTCTTTGCCGCCCTGCGCGCGGCCTTCCCAGCGGACCTGGATGCCACGGCCATTGAGACCGCCGACGGCCCGGGCGCACCGGCCTTTTACAGCTGGCGCGACCTGGACCGCGCCACCGCCCGCATCGCCAACCTGCTGGATTCGCTCGAGTTGCCCGCCGGCAGCCGCGTGGCCGTGCAGACCGACAAGAGCGTGGAAGCGCTGATGCTGTACCTGGCGGTGCTGCGCGCGGGCTACGTCTACCTGCCGCTGAACAACGCCTACCAGGCCAGCGAGATCGAGTACTTCGTGGGCAATGCCGAGCCGGCCGTGGTGGTGTGCACGCCGAAGAACTTCCCGTGGATCAGCAAGATCGCCTTCAAGGCCGGCACGCAAAACGTCTTCACCCTGGGCGACGACCGCACGGGCAGCCTGCTGGAGCGCGCCGCCCACCACAGCGATGCGCACACCGCTGCGATGCGGGGCGCTGACGAGCTGGCCGCCATCCTGTACACCAGCGGCACCACCGGGCGCAGCAAGGGCGCCATGCTCAGCCACGGCAACCTGTTGTCCAACGCCCAGACGCTCAAAGCCTACTGGGACTGGCAGCCCGGCGACGTGCTGCTGCACGCCCTGCCCATCTTCCACGTGCACGGCCTGTTCGTGGCCAGCCACGGGGCGCTGCTCAACGGCAGCAAGATGATCTGGTTCAACAAGTTCGACCCCAAGGCCACCATCGCCCGGCTGCACGAGGCCACGGTCTTCATGGGCGTGCCCACGCTGTACGTGCGCATGCTGGCTGAAAACACGCTGGACACCGCCGCCTGTGCCCACATGCGCCTCTTCATCAGCGGCTCGGCCCCGCTGCTGAAGGAAACCTTCGACGAATGGACGCAGCGCACCGGCCACGTGATCCTGGAGCGCTACGGCATGAGCGAGACCGTGATGCTCACCTCCAACCCCTGCCGCCCGGCCGACGGCAAGCGCTTGGGCGGCACCGTGGGCTACGCCCTGCCCGGCGTCGGCGTGCGCGTGCACGGTGATCAGGGCCAGAGCCTGCCCGCAGGCGAGATTGGCGGCATCGAGGTGCGCGGGCCCAACGTCTTCAAGGGCTACTGGCGCATGCCGGAGAAGACGGCTGAGGAGTTCACCGCCGCCGGCTGGTTCAAGACCGGCGACGTGGGCCGCATCGAGGCCGACGGCCGAGTCACCATCGTCGGGCGCAGCAAGGACCTCATCATCAGCGGCGGCTACAACGTCTACCCCGCCGAGATCGAGGGCCTGATCAACGAGATGCCCGGCGTGGCCGAGAGCGCCGTGGTGGGCCTGCCCCACCCGGACTTCGGCGAAGGCGTGATCGCGGTGGTGGTGCCCAAGCCCGGCGCCGCGCTGGACGGCGCGCAGATGGTGGCGCACCTCAAGACCCGCATCGCCAACTTCAAGGTACCCAAGCAGGTCTTCGTCGTGGCGGACCTGCCGCGCAACGCCATGGGCAAGGTGCAGAAGAACCTGCTGCGGGAGCAGCACAAAGGTTTGTTCAGCGGGTGATGCAGGGGCCGATGTATAGGCTGATGCGGGACTGATACGGGCCTGATGCGGGGGCTGACCCGCAGCCTCATCCAGGAATGAAGCGGGTGCCGGCTTGCCTGCCGCTCAAGCCCCTAGCCCCAGCACCGAGCGAAGCAGCACGCCTGCCAGCCCGCAAGCCAGCAGCATCTTCACGGTGCCCACCTTGAAGCGGATCAAGGCCACCGCGGCTGCCAAGGCCAGCCCAGCCGCGGCCAGATCGAAGCGGCCTTGCAAACCATCGGGCCAGAAAGTGTGCGCCGCGAAGAACAGCGCCAGGCTGGCGATGACACCCACCACCGCAGCGGTGATGGCCGTCAGCGGGGCGGTGAAACCCAGACGGCCGCGAGTGGCTTCCACCAAGGGCCCACCGGCCAGGATGAACAGGAACGAGGGCAGGAAGGTGAAGAAGGTGGCCACGCAGGCCCCCAGCACACCGGCCAGGAACAGCGTGTCTGGCCCCAGCACCTCCTTCTGCCACCCGCCCAGAAAACCCACGAAAGCCACCACCATGATGAGCGGGCCGGGCGTGGTCTCACCCAGGGCCAGGCCGTCCATCATCTGCAGCGTGGTCAACCAGCCGTGCTGCTCCACGGCCCCCTGCACCACGAAGGGCAGCACGGCATAGGCGCCGCCAAAAGTGACGAGCGCGGCCTGGGTGAAGAAGCAGGCCATCTGCGCGTAAGTGCCCTCGGCCCCACCCTGCATCCACAGCAAGCCCATGCCCGCCGCCCACAGCGCGGCGCACACGCCCACCACCCACGCCAGGCGCCGGCGGGAGAAGCCCGCATGGGCCGGTGGCGGCGTGTGGTCATCCAGCCAGGCCTGCGGGCGCGACGCAGCGGCCACCTCAGCGGCCGCGGCGCCATGGCCTCTCGGCTGGAAGGCCGCCGGCCACCAGCGCGCGCCCAGCCACCCGCACAAGGCCGCGATCAGCACCACCCAGGGAAAGGGCAGGTCCCACACGGCAAGTGCCAGAAAGGCCGCCAGCGCCAGAGCCCGCAGCAGGTGATGGTGCAAGGTGCGGGCGCCCATGCGCCAGGCGGCCTGCAACACGAGGGCCGTGACGGCGGGCTTGAGCCCCCAGAACACGGCAGCCACCGGGCCCACCTGGCCGAAGCGCAGGTAGACCCAGGACAGTGCGATCAGGATGAACAAGGAGGGCAGCACGAAGAGCAGCCCTGCCGCCACACCGCCCCAGGTGCGGTGCATCAGCCAGCCCAGGTAGGTGGCCAGCTGCTGGGCCTCGGGCCCTGGCAGCAGCATGCAGTAGTTCAGCGCGTGCAGAAACCGCCCCTCGCTGAGCCAGCGCCGGCGCGTGACGATTTCATCGTGCATCAGCGCGATCTGCCCCGCGGGCCCACCAAAGCTGATGAAGCCCAGGCGCCACCAAAACGCCAAGGCTTGCCTGAAGGACGGGGCTGAAGGCCGGCCTTCGCTGGGGCCTTCACTGGGGTCTTGAGCCGGGCCTGGATCGGGACGTTCGATCGGGCCTTCACTGGGGCCGGGCCCCTGCGCGCCCTGCGCCCGCTCGGCCTGCGTCTCAGGCACCCGACGGCGCCCCGAGTGTCTGGGCCAGCACGCGCTCCACCTCGGCAAAGTCGAAGGGCTTGAGCAGGTAGCCGCTCAGCTGCTGGCGGTCGTGCTCGTCGACCTCCGGCCCCAGCGTCTGCGCCGACAGCCCCACCACCGGGATCGCGCGGGTACGGGGGTCGGCCTTCAAGGCCCGCAGCACTTCCAGCCCGTCCATGTCAGGCAGCTGCATGTCCAGCAGGATCAGGGCCGGCGCCCAGGCGAGCGCGCGCTCCAGACCGGTGCGGCCATCCTCCGCCACTTCCATCACATAACTCGGCCGCCGCCTGAACCACTCGGACAAGATGAGGGCATTGACCGCGTTGTCTTCCACATAGAGCACCTTGCAGACGCCCTGTTCACAAGACGGGGCAGGCGGTGCTGACCCAAGCTCAGGCGCGGAGGTGCTGAGGGGCAAGGCCCCGGATGCAGATGCCAACACAGGCGATGCCAGCTCGGCATGCTGCATCCGCACCTTGAAGGTGCTGCCTTCATCCACCCGGCTGTGCACCTCCACGCTGCCGCCCATGCGCTCGGTGAGCGCCTTGACGATGGCCAGCCCGACACCGGTGCCTTCCACCGCCGTGCGCTCGGCGCCCAGGCGGTTGAACGGCTGGAACAGCTGCTGCAACTGGTCAGGTGTCATGCCGCGGCCGGTGTCAGAGACCTCGAGCAAGACGCTGTCCTGCCCGGGCCCGTCAACTTGCGCACGCACCAGCACCGAGCCCTGCGGGCGGTTGTACTTGATGGCGTTGGACACCAGGTTCAGCAGCACCTGGCGCAAGCGCGTCGCGTCGGCTTGCACCCCCAGGGCTTCGGCCACTTCCACGTGCACCGCCACACCCCGTGTCAGCGCCAGCCCCTCGGACAACACCCGCACTTGCTCCGCCACCTCGGCCACGGGCACGGGCGCGAGCGTCAGCAAGAACTCGCCACCCTCCAGCCGAGAGAGGTCCATCACGTCGTCGATCAGCGCCTGAAGGTGGCGGCCGGCCGCCGTGATGTGCCGCAGCCGCGCCTCAACCAGGGCAGCGTCGGCGGCGCCCTCTTCATCGATCATCAGCTGCGCAAACCCCAGCATCGCGTTCAGGGGCGTGCGCAGCTCGTGGCCCACGCGCGTGAGGAACCGGGACCGGGCCCGCATCTCCCGCTCGCGCGACGCAGCCTCCAGGCGCTGCGTCACCGCCTGCCGGGTGTCCAGGGCATCCACCAGGCGGCCCACCAACAAGCGCATCAACAGCGGCACTTCGGCTTCGCCGTCCAAGGCAGGGGCCGCTGGCTCACCGGGCGCATCCAGCCAACCCAGCAGCCTGTGCGAGGCCGCGTTTTGCAAGCACAGGCCCAGGCCCTGCGGCCACGCCCGCACCTCGCCGTGGCCCAAGGCCTCACGCAACTGGGCCGCCCGCTGGGCGAGATCGGCCTGCGTACGCCCCGGCACAGCCGGCTGGCCCTCCGCTGCCGGCGCATGGGCAGCCAAGGACCAGGCCTGCCCTTGCAGCGCCGCCCAGGTCGGGCCGGCGGTGGCCAGCACCTCCAGACGGTCGGCTGTGCCCTCCTGGCCTGCCTGCACTGCGACGAAGAATCCGTTGGGCGTCGCCGATGGCGACGAAGCGCCCACGCTGGTCAGCGCCTGCAGCGCGGCCTGTGCAAAGGCCGTCAAGTCCGCTGCCTCAAAGAGCTTGGGACCCACCTCGGAGATCTGGGTCAGCGCCCGCACGTTCTGGTCCAGGGCCTGCAGGGTTCTGAAGGAGCGCAGCGCCGTCACCACCGCGGTCTGCAGCCGGTCGGCGCTCAGCTCGGACTTGTCGCGGTAGTCGTCGATCTCGAAATGCGTGACGACCTCCCGCTCCGGGGCCATGCCGGGCTGCCCGGTGCGCAAGATGATGCGCGTCAGAACGTTGCCCACGGTGCGGCGCAGATGCTCCACCAGCTCCAAACCGGCGCGGTCGTTCTCCATCACCACGTCGATGAGGGCCACCGCAATGTCTTGCCTGCTGGCGAACAGCTCGCGACCCTGCGCCGCCGAGGAGGCGAACACGCACTCGATGGGCCGGCCGTCGAACTTCAAGCGCCGCAGCACCAGGCGGGTCACCTCGTGGATGCCCGGCTCGTCATCGACCACGGCCACCACCCAGGGCAAGACGGGCATACCCCTCATGCCACCACCCCCTTCTGGAGCCGCTGCGCAAAGCGCATGACGAAGCGGGTGCCATGGGGCTGCACGGCCTCCAGGCGAATGGTGCCCCCCAGGTTCTGGGTGACGATGCGGTGAACGACAAACAAGCCGAGGCCGGTGCCACCCTGGCCCCGGCGGGTGGTGAAGAAGGGCTCGAAGATCCGGTCGGCCAGGGCGGCGGCGATGCCCACGCCGTTGTCCTGCACGCACAGCTCGATGTCCTGGTTGTCAGGCACTTGCCGTGCCGTCAAGCGGATGACGCGGGGCCGGTCGGCCTCGAGGGCCTCGAAGGCGTGGACGGTGGCGTTCACCACGAGGTTGGTCACCAACTGCGCAAACGCGCCGGTGTCCACCTCCATCGGGAAGTCGCCGTCGACCTCGAGCTCCAGGCGGCATCGGGCGCGCTTGACCACCGGCGCCAGCGAGGTGGTGAGGGTGGACAGGAACTGCGCTGCCTGCACCTGGCGGCGGTGCTCGTGCGCTTGGTCGGCGGCCACGTCCTTGAAGCTGCGCACCAGATCGGCCGCGCGCTTGAGGTTGGCCACGATCAGGTCGAAGGCCACGCGCTCGTCTTCGAGGTAAGCCGCCAGGTCTTCGTCCACCAGGCGATGGGCCCGCAAGTCGGCCATGATGTCCTGCGCCGACTGCGCCATGTGCGTGGCCGCCGTCAGGGCGATGCCCAGCGGGTTGTTCACCTCGTGCGCCACGCCAGCGACCAAGACCCCCAGCGACTCCAGCTTCTGCGACTCCTGGATCTCCGACATCATCTGCTCGCGCTCGGTCTGCGCCGCCCGCACCGCCGTGACATCGATCTGGTAGCCCACAAAGTGGTTGGGCCGCCCGGGCGTGCCGCCCACGGGGAACAGGGTCAGCCGGTTCCAGAAGGTCTGACCATCGGCCCGGTAGTTCAACACTTCAGCGGTCCAGGGCCTGCCCTCGCGCACGGCCGCCCCGAGGGCCGCACTCACGGTCGGGTCGGTGTCGGGCCCCTTGAGAAACCGGCAGTTGCGGCCCATGACCTGCTCGGGGCTCAAGCCGGTCATGGCGTAGAAGGCCGGGTTGGCATAGACCAGCGGAAAGTCGGGCTGGCGGGCATCGGCAATGGTCACCCCGAAGGTCGAGCCGTCCACCACCGCGCCCAGCAGCGTGAGTTTCCACCTTCTCACGCAACTGCAGAGCAGCCTGCCGCTCTCGCTCGCGCGAGGCTGCCAGGTCCACGTTGCTGCGCCGCACCACCTCCGCCTGGCGGCGGTACAGGCCCACGGAGTACACCGAGATCACGAGCACAAAAGTCATGTAGACCGCCAGGTAGCGGAAGTCCGCCAGCTGCACGGCCTCCACGCTGGACACCTCCACCTCCTGCAAGCCCCGCACATCGCCCAGCTTCCAGTCGCGCTTGGGGGCCTCAGGGTGGCCGTTGTGGCAAGCCACACAACCGGCCTGCATGACCACGGGCGTGGCCAGCCGGTAGGAGCCCTGGCCCATCAGGCCACCACCCTCGCGGGAGAAGACTTTGGTTTGCCCCTGCCGAAACGCCTGCAAGGCCTCGGTCTGAAAGTCGTCCAGGCTGGGACGCTCGGCTTTGCGTTGCGGAAAAGGGTAGTCCGACACAAAGCGGTAGGCGATGCGGTTCTGGGGGTTGGATCGGTCGATCAGGTCCCCCAGCTCGATGGACAAGGTGGCGGGAATGGGAATCCCGCCATGCACCTCGCGGTAGCGCTCGGACAGCACTGCCTGCCCGCCAGAGGCCTGCAGCCGCTCCACCACATTGGTGGCGTAGTAGCCGCGGATGCCGGTCACGATGCGGGCGATCTCCTCTGCGCCCAGGCGCATCTGCCGGCTGTCGATCTCGCGCAGCGTGAGAAAGAAGGCCAGGGGGAGCAGCACGATGGCCAGCGCAAACAAGGCGAGCACCGCCCGCACAGGCCGCTGCGGAGCGAGCAAACCGCCCGCGTGCGCGGCAGAGCTGCCGTCACTCGGGGAAGATGCGTCGCCAGGGGGGGCCATACGTTGCATGTTGCCATGCGAAACAGCGGCCAGACAGCGGCGGCCACAAGACCGCGCCGGCCTATTCAAGACCGATCAATACCGAATCAGTACCGAAGGCGGGCGTAGCGGCTGCGCTGTGCCGCTGCCAAGGCCTGCCCCAGCGTGTGGATGCCCTGGTCCGCCAGCAAGGGCAGCAGCCTGAGAAAGAGCTCGGCCGTGACCAGGGCGTCGCCCATGGCGGTGTGCCGGCCGATGACCGGGACGCCCAGACGCTCGGCCATGGCCTCAAGGCGGTGAGAGTCCTGGTTCGGGTGCAGCACGGACGACAGCAGCAGCGTGTCCAGCACGGGCTGGTCAAAGCGCAAGCCCGTGAGCCCCTGCTTTTCCTGCAAAAAGCGCATGTCAAACGCCGCGTTGTGGGCCACCAGCACGGTGTCGTGGGCAAAGCGGTGAAAGGCGGGCAGCACCTGCTCGATGGTGGGCTGACCCTGCAGGCGCTCGGACGTCAAGCCGTGGAACGGGACCGAGGCCGCCGGCACGGGGCGGCGCGGGTCGATGAGTTGCTCGAAGCTCTCGCCGCGCAGCAGCCGGCCGTTGACCAGCCGCAGCGCCGCGATCTGAATGATCTCGTCGCCGCCACCGGGGTCCAGCCCCGTGGTCTCGGTGTCGAAGACGGTGAACGACAAATCGGCCAGGCGCCGGTCTTCCAGAGCCAGCCCTGTCTCGCGGTGGGTAAAGAGGTCGAAGTCGTAGTAGACCGGGCGGCTGTCGCCAGCGGCAGCCGTGGTGGCGCTGCCGCTTGTTGCGAGTGCGGGCTCATCGCAGTCTTCAGGGTGATCACCCGTCGGGGCCTGCGACGGTGCCTCCACGCTGTCCTGCAGCAGCAGGACATAGCCACTGATCTGCACCTGGGGCGTACCGGGCTCGGGTGCCGTGTGCGCACCCTCGCCAGCGGGCGGCACCGCCACCTCGCCTTCAACCGCGCGCACGGGGGCCATCAGCACCCGCAGCGACCGGCCGCTGGGCGTGGCGGCCACCCACTCCACGGTGGGCTGGTCTGCGCCTCGCTGCAGGCGCACCTGCAGGCGCTCGAGCGCCTGCGCAATGCTCTGGCGGCTGAACGCGGTGTAGATGGAGCGGCCCAGGCCCACCAGCTCAGCCCCACCCAGGGGCGAAGCCGCCGCCCACAGCGCCCGCAATTGCAGACGGGCGCGCCGGTTGTAAAGCAGGATGCGCCCGTCCAGGTTGCAGACCACGACGCTGTGCGACAGCTCGCTCATCAAGGCGGCCAGCCGGTTGCGTTCAAGCTCGGTGCTTCGGCTGGCCTGCGCCGCCTCGCGGGCCATGTCCACACGCAGGTGGTCACGCTGGGCCGCCAAGGCCTGCACCGTGTGCGCGAGATGGCGGATGTCCACCGGCCACGACGCAGCGGGCTCCTGCAAAGGCGCTGCCGCATGGAGCACCGCCCGGGCTTGCTCGGCCAACTGGGCCGGCGCCGCCACAAAGCGGCGGTGCAAACAGCCGGCCGCCCAGGCACAAGCCCCCGCCAGAGCCAGCGCGGGCAGCAGCAGCAAGGGCCAGCTCTCGGCCAGCAGCGCTTGCCACAGGGCCTGCTCCTGCGCCGAAAAGGTGGAGCCGACCAAGGCCGCGCCCACCAGCGCAAAGGCCGTCAGCACCCCCACACACAAGCCCGCGCCGGCCGCCAGCGCCCAGCCGCGGTGCAGCCCGCGGCGCGGTGCAGGCGTGTGGCCGTGTGGAGGCCCTGGGGGCTCAGGTGTGGGCGCCATGCCGCTCCATGGAGTTCAGCTTGCAGCCTGGAGGTTCCAGGCCTTTGGCGATTCTGATGCAGGGCCGCCCCAATGAGAACGGCCCAGTCCATGCTGGGCCGTTGGGGAGCCTGGTCAGTGGCCGGCCTCTGCGGGCCAGTCCACTCCTGGGCTGTGGGGTGACGGTCAGATCACTTCGAGGCAGCCGAAGCCGGTGCGGCGGCGCTGGAAGCAGCCACCGCAGGTGCTGCGGGGGCGCCACCATGGCCGGCACCGGAGGCAGCGGCTGGCGTATGGGAATCGATCCCGTGCTTTTCGCCGCCCATGTCGATGTCACCCCCCTTGGAGAGGATGAACAGGGCCAGGCCCGCGAAGATGATGAAACCGAGTGCCAGCTTCCACATGATGTCGTTGCTCCGAGGGAAATGAAGTGGTCAGTCGCCGGCGAAGATGTCGCGGTCCTTGGTCTCGCGCACGAAGATCATGCCGATGACGAAGGTGACGGCGGCGATGGTGATCGGGTACCACAGGCCGTGATAGATGTTGCCGTTCTGCGCCACCATCGCGAAAGCGATCGTGGGCATCAGGCCGCCGAACCAGCCGTTGCCGATGTGGTACGGCAGGCTCATGGAGGTGTAGCGGATGCGGGTCGGGAAGAGCTCCACCAGCATGGCCGCGATGGGGCCGTAGACCATGGTCACGTAGATCACCAGGATCGACAGGATGCCCACCACCTTCCACCAGGCGCCTGAGCCGAAGGGGATCGGGTCGGCCTTGGGCGGGTAGCCGGCAGCCTTCATGGCCTCGGCGATGTCCTTCTTGAAGGCCGCGATGGCCTTGCCGCTGGCGTCGTCAAACTTGTGGCCACCGGCCGTCAGCACGCCCGTGGGCGCATTGATGGTCTTGTCGCCGATCTGGATGATGGCCTGCTGGCCGGCCTTCTCGATGGTCTCGTAGCTGGCAGACGCCTGGGCCAACGAGCGCTTGGAGATGTCGCAAGAGCTGGTGAAGTCCACGTCACGTGCGATCGGGCTGCCCTGGAACGAGCACTGGGCCGGGTCCACCGTCACCGTGATCTTGGCGGTCTTCTGTGCGGCGGCCAGCTTGGGGTTGGCGGCTTCCGTCAGCGCGTTGAACAGCGGGAAGTAGGTCACCACGGCCAGGGCCAGGCCCGCCATGATGATGGGCTTGCGGCCGATCTTGTCAGACAGCGTGCCGAACACAACGAAGAACGGGGTGCCGATGATCAGCGACACGGCCACCAGGATGTTGGCGGTGGAGCCGTCAACCTTCAGCACGTTCTGCAGGAAGAACAGCGCGTAGAACTGGCCCGAATACCAGACCACGGCCTGACCGGCCACCAGGCCCACCAGCGCCAGGATCACGATCTTCAGGTTCTTCCACTGGCCGAAGCTCTCGGACAGCGGCGCCTTGGAGGTCTTGCCCTCGGCCTTCATCTTCTGGAACGCGGGGGACTCGCTCATGGACAAGCGGATCCACACGCTGATGGCCAGCAGCAGGATGGAGACCAGGAACGGCACGCGCCAGCCCCAGTCGGCAAACTCGGCTTCGCCAATGGCGGTACGGGTGCCCAGGATGACCATCAGGCTCAGGAACAAGCCCAGCGTGGCCGTGGTCTGGATCCAGGAGGTGTAGGCACCACGGCGGCCGTGCGGCGCGTGCTCGGCCACGTAGGTGGCAGCACCACCGTACTCACCGCCCAGCGCCAGGCCCTGCAGCATGCGCAGCACGATCAGGATGACCGGTGCGGCCACGCCAATGGAGGCGTAGGAAGGCAGCAGGCCGACGATGAAGGTCGACACGCCCATCAGCAAGATGGTGACCAGGAAGGTGTACTTGCGGCCGATCATGTCGCCCAAGCGGCCGAACACCAGCGCGCCGAAGGGGCGCACGATGAAGCCGGCTGCAAACGCGAGCAGCGCGAAGATGAACGCGGCGGACGGGTCCAGGCCGCTGAAGAATTGCTTGGCGATGATGGCCGCCAAAGAGCCGTAGAGGTAGAAGTCGTACCACTCGAACACGGTGCCGAGAGAAGAGGCGAAGATGACCTTCTTTTCCTCTTTCGTCATCGGCGCCGCGGCGGCTTGGCCGCCACTGCCTGCGATTGATGCCATGGGGTTGTCTCCTGTAAGGAACGGGTTGCGCAGCGGGTCGCCGCGCAATAACCTCACTTTCAATCAGGGCTCTGACCCCCCTCTGACGCTGAACTGATGCGAGGCTTGCGGCTTAGGTGGTAACCCGGTAGGGTTTTTTCATATGGCGATATTTGAGGCGGGTTTAACACCTCAGGGCGTGGCCAACCCGCACCGCAGCCTCGGGCAGCGATGTTCAGCTTGTCAGGAAACTTGTCAGGGAACTTGTCATGAAGGGGCCCGCGCCACGGGCCTCAGCCGCCTGTACGGCGGCCAGCGTCAGTTCCGCTTGACGCCAGGGTGGGGCTGGCCCGCCTGCGCCCAGGCCGGGCCGTCAAACCAAGGGTCGCCCATCAAGGCGGCCCGCAGCATGGACAGGGCGTCGTCTCCCCAGAAGGCGCGCCCGTCCAGCACCACGGTGGGCACGCCAAACACGCCCTGGGCCACGGCCACCTCCCCCGCGGCGCGCAGCTCCGCCTTCACCTCGGGCCCGTCGGGGTCGCGCTGCGGAGCCAGCGTCTGGCGCAAGGCGGCCAGGCGGTCGGGGCAGGACGCGTCCTGTCCGCCGCGCCACACGTGGTGGAACAGGGCCTCCACCACGCGCCGATTGGGCGTCCCGCCAGGGCGGCTACAGGCCAGCGCCAGGCGCAGCAGCGGCAGCGGGTTGAAGGGGTGGGCGGCGGGCAGGTCCATCGGCGTGCCCTGCACGTGGGCCCGCCAGGCGACATCCCGGTAGGTCCAGGCGCGCTTGGGCGCGATCTCCGCCGGGCCCTTGTGATCGTGCTGCTTGAGCAGGCCCGCAAACAGCACGGGCCGGTAATCCACGCTGTAGCTCAGCCCCTCCAGCACCTGCGGCAGTCGCTCGAAGGCCAGGTAGGCGTAGGGCGAGATGGGGTCGAACCAGAAGCTCAGGTGCTTCATGAGGCCGCCTTGGGGGCCCCCACGCGGGGGTTGGGGCGCAATGGTCCGATCAGGGCGCGCAGCACCACCTGCCGCTGCGGCAGCACATCCTGCACGCGCTGCCGGGTGGCGTCGTCCAGCTGGCCCCAGGCCGCGATCTCGTCAATCGTCCGGGCGCAGCCTTCGCACCAGCCCGTGCCCACGTGCATGCGGCAGATGTTGATGCAGGGGCTGGCCACAGCCATCAGGACGCTCCTGACAAAGCGGCGGATGGCGCCCAGCCTGGGCAGCCGTTGACGTGGACTTGGGGCATGGGGCGATTCTGGGTCAAGCCGGCACTTTTTTCGCGAGCAACGCGCGGCCCACCCTCGAGACTGGAAGGCGCCCCAGTTGCGAGGAGATCCAGGCGCCGGCATCCGCCAGAGCGTCCAGATCGATCCCCGTCGCTATGCCCAGACCGTTGAGCAGGAAGACCACATCTTCGGTGGCCACGTTGCCCGTGGCGCCCTTGGCATACGGGCAGCCGCCCAAGCCGGCCACGCTGGCATCGAACATGTGGACGCCCATCTCCAGGCAGGCGTAGATGTTGGCCAAGGCCTGGCCATAGGTGTCGTGGAAGTGTCCACTCACCTCCGAGACCGGAAAGTGCTTCAGCGCCCGCTCCATCGCCGCCTGCACCTTGCGCGGCGTGCCCACGCCGATGGTGTCGGCGATGCCGCAGTGCTGCACACCCAGCGCCTTCATGCCCACCACCACGCGCTCCACCTCGTCGGGGCTCACCTCGCCTTGGTAGGGGCAGCCCACGGCGCAGGAGACGGCCGCACGCACCTTGATGCCCTGGGCCAGCACCGCCTCCACCACGGGGCGGAAGCGCTCGATGCTCTCCTCGATGCTGCAGTTGATGTTGCGCCGGCTGAACGCCTCGCTGGCCGCGCCGAAGACCACGATCTCGTCAGGCCGGCCCACCAGCGCGGCCTCCAGCCCCTTCATGTTCGGCGTCAGCACCGAGTAGCGCACGCCGGGGCGGCGCTCAATACCCGCCATCACTTCGGCAGCGTCGGCCATCTGTGGCACCCACTTGGGGCTGACGTAACTGGTGACCTCGATCTCGCGCAGGCCGGCGTCCTGAAGACGGCTCACCAGCTCGATCTTGGTGGCCGCGGGGATGGGCTGCGACTCGTTCTGCAAGCCATCGCGCGGGCCGACGTCGACCAGCGTGACGTGGGAAGGCAAGGACAGGCTCATGCGGCCACCTCCAGCTTCAACAACTCGGCTCCTTCGGCCACCTGGTCGCCCACGGCGTGCAGCCATTCGGCCACCACGCCGTCGCGGGGGGCGCTGATGGTGTGCTCCATCTTCATCGCCTCCATCACCGCCAACGCCTGGCCCTGGCGCACCGCCTGACCCGCACTGACGAGCTGGGAAATGACCTTGCCGGGCATGGGTGCCACCAGGCCACCGCCTGCACCCGCGGCCTCACCAGCCCCGCGCGCTGGGTCCAGCAGGTCCAGCACGGCATGGCCTGAAGCTCCAAACACACTGAAGCGGTCTGCCACCGCGTAGACGCTCAAGCTCTGGCGGTGCCCGCCCAGGCTGATGTCGTGCAGGCGCCGACCCGACGGTTCGCACCGCACCCGGGCTTCAACCGCCAGGCGCTCACCCTGCAGCGTGATGATGGCCAGGCCGTCGTGGGTGCGCTCCAGCAGCACCTCGTGCCGCTCACCCGCCTGCTCCAAACTCAGCCGGCGGCGCGACAGACCGTGCGCGCGCCAGCCGTCGGTGTGGCTCCAGGGGTCCGCCCCTTGCCCGTTCGCTTCATCCGCCAGCAGGTGCGACACCGCGCCGGCCACGGCCCAGCGCAACGGCAGGCCCGGGGCGTTGAACAACACCTCGCGCTCGCGCTCGATGAGCGCCGTGTCCAGATCGGCCTGCGCAAAGGAGCGGCTAACCACCACGCGCCGCAGAAAGCCCACGTTGGTGTGCAAGCCCACCAGGTGCGTATCGCGCAGCGCGGCGTCCAGCCGGGCCAGCGCCTGCGCGCGGTTCTCACCCCAGACGATGAGCTTGGCGATCATCGAGTCGTACCAGGGGCTGACCGCATCACCTTCCACAAAGCCCGTGTCCACCCGCGGCTGCACGTCGTCGGCCTGGAAGGCCACGTGCGCGGGCCAGCGCGCCACCTGCAGCGTGCCCGTGGCCGGCAGGAAGTTGGCGTCCGGGTTCTCGGCGCAGATACGGGCCTCGATGGCGTGGCCACGCATGGCCAGCTGCTCCTGGCGCAGCGGCAAAGGCTGGCCGGCGGCCACGCGCAGTTGCCACTCCACCAGGTCTTGGCCGGTGATGGCCTCCGTGACGGGGTGCTCCACCTGCAGCCGGGTGTTCATCTCCATGAAGTAGAAGCGGCCGTCCTGCTCGGCAATGAACTCCACCGTGCCGGCGCCCACGTAGCCCACCGCCTGCGCCGCGGCCACGGCCGCTGCGCCCATCTCAGCGCGGCGCTCGGGCGTCATGCCCGGCGCCGGAGCCTCTTCCAGCACCTTCTGGTGGCGGCGCTGTACCGAGCAGTCGCGCTCAAAGAGGTAGACCGCACCGCCCAAGCTGTCGCAAAACACCTGGATCTCGATGTGGCGCGGGCGCGTGACATAGCGCTCCACCAGCACATGGTCGTCGCCGAAGCTGGCCTTGGCCTCGCGCTGGCAACTGGCCAGCGCAGCGGCGAAGTCTTCCGCCCGCTCCACCCGCCGCATGCCCTTGCCGCCCCCACCCGCACTGGCCTTGATGAGCACGGGGTAGCCAATGCGGTCCGCCTCGCGCTGCAGCAGCGCGGGGTCGTTGTCCT
>Ga0209985_10001824_pt1 | contig 20106 bp, 13 predicted proteins | sample NOAtaG_FD_187305 | JGI IMG/M metagenome (GOLD analysis project Ga0209985, IMG submission 187305) | Freshwater lake microbial communities from Lake Erie, under a cyanobacterial bloom - NOAA_Erie_Diel6S_1000h metaG (SPAdes) (version 2) | ecosystem: Environmental > Aquatic > Freshwater > Lake ...
CGTGGCCGATGGGCTTCTACCACCCGTCCACGCTCATCGAGGACGTGAAGCGGCACGGCGTGGCGGTGCTGCCGATCGACGTCCGGCGCAGCGCCTGGGAGTGCACGCTCGAGGCGGTGCCCCGGCGCGGCTGGGGAATCCGCATGGGGCTCGGCTACGTGAAAGGGCTCGGCGTGCGCGAGGCGGAGCGCTACGAGGCGGCGCGGCGCGAGCGGCCCTTCGCGTCGCTCGCCGACTTCGTGCGGCGGGTGCGGATCCCGCGCGCGATGCTCGAGCGGCTGGCCCAGGCCGGCGCCTTCGACGGTTTCGACGGGGAGCGGCGGCGCGTACTCTGGGAGCTCCGCCGCCTGCAGCCCGAGGACCCGGCGGATCTGGCCCTCGAGCAGCACGCGGCCCGGAGCCGGGTGCGCCTGCCGCGGCTCGGCGCGGACGAGACGATCGCCTGGGATCACCGGGCCAGTCTGCACTCGACGCGCGGGCACCCGGTCGCGCCGCTGCGCGAGCTGCTCGCGGCGCGCGGCCTGCCCGACGCGCAGCGCGCCGCGCAGCTCGCGCACGGGACGCGCACGGCGGTCGCCGGGATCGTGATCTGCCGGCAGCGGCCGGGGACGGCGACGGGCGTGACGTTCCTGACCCTCGAGGACGAGACCGGCTTCATGAACGTCGTGGTCTGGCGCGACGTGTTCGAGCGCCACGAGCGCGCCGGCAAGACCGCGGCGCTGCTCCTCGTGCGGGGCCGGGTGCAGGCCGAGCACGGCGTGGTGCACGTGATCGCCGAGGAGCTCCACGACCTCGGCGAGGAGCTGGCCGAGGCCGCGCGGCGCGAGGCGGCAGCGCATCACGGACCCGAGCGTGCGGTCGCCGGGCTGCTGGTGGACAAGTCCCGCGACTTCCATTGACGGCCCGCCGGCGGTGCACGCGCCCGGTGCGGTGTATCGTCGGCCCCGATGCGCGCTCTTGCCCCGCTCCTCGCCCTCGTCCTCTTCGGCTGCGCCAGCGACTGTCCGGCGCCCTCCCCGTGTCCGGCCTGTCCGCCCGAGGCGGCTGGCAGCGAGACCCCGGCGGTCGCCGAGACGACCGCGGGGGTCCGTGACGACGGCACGGTGCGCCTCGACGGCACGCCCGAGATCCCGCCCGCGCTGCACGCGCGCCTCCTGCAGTACCTCGAGACCCGCACCGCGACGCTGCAGGACGTCGCGCCCGACGGAAGCGCGGTGCTGCTCACGACCCGCTTCGCGAACACCGCGCAGGTGCACGAAGTACGGATGCCGATGGGCGACCGCCGCCAGCTCACCTTCCGCGACGAGCCGGTGCTCGCCGCCGGCTACCTGCCCGGCGCGGCGAACGAGGTGATCTTCCAGGCCGACGTCGGCGGCAACGAGAACTACCAGCTCTACCGGCTCGATCGGCGGACCGGCCGGGCCACGCTGCTCACCGACGGCACGAGCCGGAACGCCGAGTTCCTCGTCGGCCGCGACGGCACGCTCGCCTTCACCTCGAACCGCCGCAACGGCCGCGACCTCGACGTGTACCTGCAGGCGCCCGGCGAGGCGCCGCCGAGCGCGCCCTTCCTCGAGGTGAGCGGCGACTGGCACGTGCTCGACGTCGCCCGCGATGGATCGCAGCTGCTCCTGCAGGAGTACGTGTCGATCAACGACGCGCGCATCCACGTGGTCGACCGCGCGAGCCGGACGGTTCGCCGCGTCAGCCGCACCGGCGCGCGCCCGAGTTCGGATCGGACGGCCATCTTCGCCGCCGACGGCCGCACCGCCTATGTGACGAGCGACGCCGAGGGCGAACACGTCGAGCTCTACGAGGTCGACCTGACCGACCCGGCCGCCGCGTGGCGTCCGCTCAGCCGCGACGTCGCGTGGAGCGTGGAGGACCTCGCGCTCTCCCCCGACGGCCGCACCCTCGCCTTCACCGCGAACGAGGACGGCGTCTCGGTGCTCCGCTTCCTCGACACCCGCAGCCGCCGCGCGAGCCTCGTGGAAGGCCTGCCGCGCGGGGTCATCACGGGGCTCCGCTTCGCGAGCGAGGCCGCGGTGGTGGCCTTCACGGTGTCCTCGTCGCGCAGCACCGGCGACGTGTGGACGGTGGCGGTGCGGGGCCGCGCCGCGACCCGCTGGACCGAGAGCGAGCTCGGCGGCCTCGACCCCGCGGCGCTCACCGAGCCGAGCCTCGAGCACTTTCCCTCGTTCGACGGGCGCTCGATCCCGACCTTCTACTTCCGCCCCGATCCGGCGCGCTTCCCCGGCCCGCGGCCGGTCGTCATCTCGATCCACGGCGGGCCCGAGGCGCAGTCGCGGCCGTGGTTCTATCCGCTGCTGCAGTTCCTCGCGACCGAGGCCGGCATCGCCGTGCTCCTGCCGAACGTGCGCGGCTCGGACGGCTACGGCCGCACCTACCTCTCGCTCGACGACGGCCGCCTGCGCGAGGACTCGGTGCGCGACATCGGCAGCCTGCTCGACTGGGCCGCGACCCGGCCCGAGCTCGACGCACGCCACGCCGCCGTCTACGGCGGCAGCTACGGCGGCTTCATGGTCCTCTCGTGCCTCACGCACTACAGCGACCGGCTCGTGGCCGGCGTCGACATGGTCGGCATCGCGAACTTCGTGACCTTCCTCGAGGCGACCGCGGACTACCGACGCGCGCTGCGCCGGGTGGAGTACGGCGACGAGAGCGATCCGGAGATGCGCGCCTTCCTCACCGAGATCTCGCCGGTCACGCACGTCGACCGGATCGGCGTGCCGCTCTTCGTCGCGCACGGCGCCAACGATCCGCGGGTGCCGGTCGGCGAGGCCGAGCAGATCGTGGAGGCGGTGCGCGCCTCGGGGCACGAGGTCTGGTACATGCTCGCCCGCAACGAAGGGCACGGCTTCATCCGCAAGGAGAACCGCGACACCTTCACCGAGCTCGCGGCGATGTTCCTCGCCCGCCACCTCGGCGTCGGCCTCGACTGAACCGCGGTTCAGCCGAGGAACGCGGCGAGCGCCGCGATCATCTTCGGCACATCCGCCGCAGCGCACATCTCCCGCGACGAGTGCATCGAGAGCATGGGGTTGCCCACGTCGACCGTGCGCATCCCGAGGAGGGCCGCCGTGATCGGGCCGATGGTCGTCCCGCACGCTACGTCCGAGCGGGTCACGAAGCGCTGGCAGGTGACGCCGCCCTGCTCGCACCAGCCGGCGAAGCGCGCTGCGCCCTCCCCGTCGGTCGCGTAGCGCTGGTTCGTGTTGAGCTTGATGACCGGCCCGCCGCCGAAGAGCGGCGCGTGCGCCGGCTCGTGCTTGTCGGCGAAATTCGGGTGGATCGCGTGGGCCATGTCCGCCGAGACGAAGAACGACCGATGCACCGCGCGCGGCAACGCGTCGACGCCGCTGCCGCCGCGGGCGTGCACGATCCGGGTGAGTACATCGCGGAGGAAAGCCGACTGGGCGCCCTGGGCGCTCTGGCTGCCGCACTCTTCGTGGTCGTAGAGCACGATGCCGCGGCTGCGCTGGCCCGGCGCGCCGAAGGTCGTCAGCGCAGAGAGCGCGGCGTGGCAGGACGCGAGGTTGTCGAGGCGGCCGCTCGCGACGTACTCCCCGCGCGCGCCGACGAGCGCCGCGGGCTGCGCGTCGAGGAACGCGAGATCGAAGCCCACGACGTCACCCACCTCGGGCGCGAGCTGCGAGAGTCCGAGCGGTCCGCCCGAGTCGAGGCCGAGCACCGGCGGCAGGTGGTTCTGCGGGTTGAGCTTGAGGCCGTCGGTGTTCACCGCGCGGTCGAGGTGGATGGCGAGGCTTGGGATGCGGGCGATCGGAGCGGTGCGGACGAGCTTCGAGGTCAGGCCTTCCGATCCGCGCACGAGCACGCGACCCGCGAGCACGAGATCGCGGTCGAGCCAGGTGTGGAGCAGGACTCCGCCGTAGGGCTCGACGCCCGCGGTGTGCTGCCCCGACTTCACCCCGAAAGCGCGCGGCTTCAGGCGCAGGTTCGGCGAGTCGGTGTGCGCGCCGACGAGGTGGAAACCGGACGTCTCGGGTGCCTCCGTACCGAGCTCGAAGGCGGCGATGGTCGTGCCCGCCCTCACCACGAAGACCTTGTCCCCGGGCCCGAGCTGCCAGGCGTCGCCTTCGGAGAGTTCGCGGTAGCCCGCCGCCTCGAGGCGGCGCCGCGCCTCGTGGACCGCGTGCCAGGGCGTGGAGGAGGCGTTGAGGAAGTCGACGAGGTCGGTGGCGCTCACCCGGAGCATCTACCACGAAGGGCGAGGACGCGACGCGGGGCTCAGAGCTCGATCCGAAGGCGCGCGGTCTCGCCTTCGCGGATGTCGACCTCGACGGTGCGGGTGCCGTACTCGTCCGAGCGGAGCGTGAGGCGGTGGTGGCCGACCGGCAGCGTGGTGCGGAGCGGCGTGACGCCGAGGCTCCGGCTGCCTTCGTAGACGTTCGACCAGGTCGGCACGGTGGCGATGACCAGCAGACCGGTGGCGCGCTCGGCGCTGCCCGCGGGCTCGCGGCGGCGCGGCGAGGGCTCGGCGCGGCGGGTCTCGGTCCGCTCCTCGGCGATCGGCAGGAGCGCGAAGGTGAGCGCCTCGGTCTCGCCCGCGCGCTCGATCCGCACGACGTCCGACGCCTCGAGGTAGCCCGGGAGCGTGAGCCGCACCGCGTGCTCGCCCGGCCCGACCGCGGCCTCGAGCGGCGTGCGACCGACCTCGACCTCGTCGATCCGCACGAGCGCCCCCTCGGGCCGCGAAGCGATGCGCACCGTGGCCTGCACCACCTCGACCTCGAGGCCGAGGTCGGTCGTGCTGCCCGGCTCGGGGACGAGATCCCGGGCCGCGAGGATGGTGCCGCCCTCGTCGCGCACGTCGACGACGTGACGCAGCCCGCCCGGCGCTGTCGCGACGAGCGGCGCGCGTCCGAGCTCGGCGCCGTCGAGGTGCACGCGCAGGCCCGCAGGAGCGCTGGTGATCCGGAGCACGGCGGGCGCGGGCGGCGCAGCAGTGGCGATGGGTTCGGGAGGGGCCGCGGGCGGGGTCGCAGGCGGCGCCGTGGCAGGACCGCTGCCGAGCGCGAGGTAGGCGGCGCCGAGCGCAGCTGCGATGGCGAGGCCGAAGATCGCGACGGCACGGCGGGGCGCCGGGCGGAGGCGGGGACCGTGGACCGCGGTGAGCGGGGTGGTCTGCATCCGGTCGAAGGCCCCCGAGGGCCCGACCACCGTCCCGTCCCGAGGCAGGCCCGGCGCCTCGCCGCGGGCGGTGAGGGGCGCCGTGCCGACCGCCGCGAGCGCGCCCACCGGCGCGAGCGCCATCGTCCTAGGAACCGTTCCCGCGGCGCGGGCGCCCTTGGCGTCCTCGGCGACCGCATCGGGGAAGAGCCCGCGCACGAAGCGGCCGAGCTCGACCGTGTCCGAGGGAATCGGCGAGGTGCGCAGCCACGTCTCGAGCTCGGCCCGGAGCGCGAGCGCATCGGCATGGCGGTCCTCGCGCCGCGCCGAGAGCGCCTTGCGGGCGATGGCGGCGAGCGGCGGCGGCAAGCGACCGAGCCGCTCGGGGCGGGGGAGCTGGCCCGCCGCGCTGAGCCGCTTGGCCTCCTTGTGCTGATCGGGGGCGAAGAGCGGCTCCCCGAGCAGCATCTCGACGAGGAGGATGCCCACGTTGAACAGGTCGCTGCGCCCATCGAGCAGCTCGCCGCGCGCCTGCTCTGGCGAGAGGTACGTGTACTTGCCCTTCACGACGCCGTGATCGGTGCTCTCGCCGCTGCGCTGCGCTGCCTTGGCGATGCCGAAGTCGGCAAGCTTCACCGCGCCCTCGAAGCTCATCAGCACGTTCGACGGGGTGACGTCGCGGTGCACGATCCGCGCGGGGTGCCCGTCGAGGGTGACGCCGTGCGCATGGGCGAGCGCCTCGCAGACGAACGAGGCGATCTTCGCCGCGTGGTGCGGTGGGATCGCCCACGGCCGCCCCACCCCGCGCGCCTCCTCGGCGGCGCGGCCGACGAGGGCCCGCAGATCGACGCCGCGCACCAGCTCCATCGCGAGGTAGAGGTCCTCTCCGTCGGGCGTCTCGATCGCCCCGAAGTCGTAGACGTGCACGACGTTCGGGTGCGAGAGCAGCGCGGCGAGGCGCGCCTCGTCGCGGAACATGCGGCGGAACTCCGCATCGGCCGCCAGGTGCGGCAGGATGCGCTTGACGACGAGCTCGCGGGCGAAGCCCTCCTTGCCCTCGCGCTGCGCGAGGAAGATCTCGGCCATGCCGCCCGTCGCGAGGCGGCGGGTGAGCCGGTAGGGACCGAGGACGACGCCTTTCTTCGCCAGAGCGGCGCATCCTAGCAGCCGGAAGGGGCGGCCCTGCCGGCTCCGTCGTAGAGTCCCGCGCCATGCAGAGCCTGTCCGCCGAAGAGCGGCGCACGCGCACCCCCGCCGGCGTCGAGGTCGCCTACCACCTGATCGGCCAGCGCCCCGAGGACGGCGCGCCCGCCATCCTCCTCGCCAACGGTCTCGGAGGATCGTGGCGGGCGTGGAGCCACCAGCTGCGCCAGATGCAGGACCGCTTCCGCTTCGTGTCGTGGGACTACCGCGGCCTCTACGGCTCGCCCCGCCCCCCCTCGCTCGAGCGGCTCGACCCGCGGGCGCAGGCCGAGGATGGCCTCGCCATCCTCGACGGGGAGCGCATCGACGGTGCCGTCGTGATCGGCTGGTCGATGGGGGTGCAGGTCGCCCTCGAGATCGCCCGCCTCGCGCCCGCTCGGGTGCGCGCCCTGGTGCTGATCAACGGCGTCGCGGGCCGGCCCTGGGACACACTCGGCGGCGGACCGGTGCTCGGGCGGCTCGCGCCCCACGCGCTCCGCGCCGCGCGCAGCGTCCCCGACCTCCTGCACGCCGGGACGATGAAGGCCGTCTCCTGGCCCGGGACGCCGCGATGGATCCAGCGGCTCGGGCTCGCGAGCCGCACCATCGATCTCGACCTCTTCCACACGCTCGCAGGCAGCTTCGAGGACCTCGACATGGAGGTCTACGTCGAGACGCTGAGGCAGCTCGGTGAGCACGACGCGCACGACGTGCTCGATGGGATCTCGGTGCCGACGCTGCTCGTCGCAGGCAGCAAGGATCTCATGACCCCACGCGCGTCGTTCGAGCGCATCGCCCGCCGCGTGCCGCACGCCGAGCTGCTCGTCGTGCCGGGCGGCACGCACTACCTCGCGATCGAGTACCCCGAGGTGGTGAACCTGCGCATCGAGCGCTTCTTCCGGCAGCACGGTCTCGGCCCGAGCGAGGCGCCGCGGGGCGCGACCCCGTGAGGGCGTGGGTGGCGATCGCTGCGATGCTCGTCGCGTGCGGCGACGACGAAGCGGCACGCCCTGCCGATCTCGCTGCCGAGGCGGTCGCGATCGCGGCAGTGATCGACGACGACCGCTGCGGCCCCGCGATCGATGACGCGATGCATGCGATGGACACCGAGCGGCCGGTCATGGCGGCAGGGATCCTCGGCTCGACGGCGCTGCCAGCGGCCCGCCAGCAGCTCGGGCGGATCGAGGCCGTCGAGGCGGGCAGCCCCGAGGCCCGCACGCTCCGGGCGCGTGCGGTGCGCGTCCACCGCGCCCGCATCGCGGCGCTCGAGGGCCTCCGCGACGCCCTCGCCCGCGGCCCGGTCGAAGACGACGTGCTGCTCGACGCCATCCACGCCTCCGCCGAGGCCGAGCGCGACCTGCAGCAACTGCGGACCGAGCTCGCCGTGCACGCGCCGCTGCCCGACCGCGACGAGGCGCCCGGCGCCACCGCGATTCGAGGCGTCGAGCGGGTCGACGACGGTGACACCACGGACGAGCCCACCGAGAGCGAGCCGGGCGCCGGGGAACTGGACGACGCGCTGCCGGAGCGGTGAGGTCCCGCGGGGACGGCCGCGGCACGCGCCCCGGGGGCCGTTGCATCACGGAACGGAGCGGCCATGCTCCCGCACCTCTCGGAGTACCCATGACCCGCACCTCGACCCGCCTCGCCCTCGCGCTGAGCCTCCCCTTCGCCGTGACCGGCTGCCCCGGCCCCGAGACGCCCGCCGACGCGGGCGGGACCGACACGCCTGAGATCGACGCACCGGGCACCGACGCCCCGCTCGGCACCGACGCCCCGGAGGCCACCGACGCGCCGATCGGCGTGGATGCGCCTGCGGGCAGCTGCACCGTCAGCGGCTATCCGAGCCTCGCGAGCCCGCTCTTCGTCGGCGGCCTCTCCCGTCCCCTTTACATGACCGCTGCGCCGGGCTCGTCCGATCTGTTCATCGTCGAGCAGGCGGGGCGCATCCGGGTCATCGGCAGCGACGGGGTGCTCGCCCCCGAACCCTTCCTCGACATCCGCTCGCAGGTCGAGGATGGGCAGAATGAGCAGGGGCTGCTCGGCCTCGCCTTCCATCCCGACTACGAGTCGAACGGCCTCTTCTACGTCTTCTACACCGACGGCGTCGCGCCGAGCGGCGGCGCGGACGCGGACAACGTCGTCGCCGTCGGCACGCGCGCGACCGACCGGACCGCGAACCCGACGTTGAACGTCATCCTCCGGATCCCCGACTTCCAGTGGAACCACAACGGCGGCTGCCTGCAGTTCGGCCCCGACGGCGAGCTGTACATCGGCACCGGCGACGGCGGCGGCGGCGGGGACCCGGGCGACAACGGGCAGGACACGAACGAGCTGCTCGGCAAGCTCCTCCGCATCCACGTCGATGCGACGACGGGCACCTCCTACACGATTCCTGCCGGCAATCCGTTCGCCGGTGCGACCCCGGGCGCGGACGAGATCTTCGCCTACGGCCTGCGCAACCCCTGGCGCTTCAGCTTCGACTCGGTGACCGGCGACCTCTACATCGGGGACGTGGGCCAGGGCGACTGGGAGGAGATCGACCTGCTCCCCGCCGGCACGGGCGCGGGTGCGAACTTCGGCTGGAGCGACTGCGAGGGCTACGAGGGCTTTGGGCGCTTCGGGGCAACGGGCGCCCCCTGCCCGCTCGCGCACGACGAGCCCATCCTGGTGACCTCGCATGGCTCGGACCCGGTGATCGGCCGGAGCAGCCTCTCGATCACGGGCGGGTACGTCTACCGCGGCTCGGCCATCCCGGGCCTCGCGGGCGCGTACCTCTTCGGGGACTACGTCGGCGGCTACGTGGCGGCGTTCCGCTACTGCGATGGCGAGCGCACCGAGTACCAGCGCCTCCCCGATCTCGACGACACCTGCAACGGCCTCGCATCGTTCGCCGAGGACAACTCGGGCGAACTGTACATGGTCTGCCGGGACGGCGGGAACATCCGGCGGATCACCGGCGGCTGATCGCAGGCCGCCACGCCGCCGAGGGCGGCGCACCGCTGCCCCCTGGGACACCGAGCCAGCGCGGCGTGAGCGAACCGATGCTCGCGCCGCGCTGACCGTTTCGGAGCGGGCCCGCCTCTGGTAGGAACCCGCCGTGCGCCTCGTGCTCTCGCTGCTGCTGCTCTCGGCCCTCGGGTGCGGGCCGGAGCGCGCGGTGCGGGTGAACTTCGAGGTGGAGGTGCCGGCGCAGCAACTCTGCGTCCTCGCGGGCGACGGGCGGGCGAGCAGCTTCGTCGGCCGCTACGACGTCGCGACGCTGCCTCGGCCGGCAAGCCTCACGTTCGCCGCCGGCTCGCCCGGCCGCCGCGACGCGACGGTGGGCGCCTACGCGCTCGCGGGCGCCCGCGTCGTCGGCATCGGACACCTCGCGCTCGACTTCGACGGCGGCGAGGAGCGCACGCTGAGGGTTGGGCGGTGCCGCGACGCGGCCGGGCTCGGCCTTCGGCCCTCGGGCACGTTCACCACCCTGCTCGCGGGGACGGCCCTCGAGGCCGCCGACCTCGACGGCGACGGGCGAGAAGAACTGCTCGCGCTCGCCGCCGACGGATCGCTCGCGGTGCTCGACGCCGAGGATCCGGATCTCGGCTCGCGCCGCGCAACCGAGCTGCTCGCGCGCTCGGGGCGGCTCGTCGGGACGGGCGATCTCGACGGCGACTGCCGCCTCGACGTGCTCGCCTCTGCGCCGCTGGGTGTCCTGCGGGTCGTGGGCGCCGATGGCAGCTCGCCCGCCCCGTTCGGCGAAGCGAGCCCGAGCGACGCGGCCATCGTCGCGCCGCTGCCGGAAGCCCCGCCGGTCGTGGTCGTCGGCGGGGCAGCGGGCGCCGTGCTGTTCGACGCGTCGGGCGCAGAAATCGGCGGTTTGTCCAATGATCCCGTGGCCTTCCTGGTCACAGCCGACCTCGACGGAAACGGGGGAGGTGACGTCCTCGTCGGCGGTCCGGCTGCCTGCCGCCTGTACCTCGCGAGCGAGGGAGGCTTCACCGAGGCATCGGACGGCGGCGCAGGGCTGCTCGCGCCTGCCTCCGGCCCCGCGGTCGCCGGAGACTTCGACGGGGACGCTCGACAGGACGTCGCGCTCCTCGACGGGGACGCGCTCCGGGTCATTCGCTACGACGGCGCGGTCGGCGCGATCCCCGGGCCCGGCACGCTGGGCGATGGGGTCGAGGTCGTGCGCCTCGTCGCGGGCGACCTCGACGGAGACTGCATCGACGAGCTCGTCGCCCTCGAGGCGAGCGGGACGGTGCGCGTGCTCTCGGGCATCACGCTGGCGGAGCGCGGGGGCCCGGGGGTGCCGGCCACGGCGCTCGCGATGGCGGACGTGGACGGCGACGGCGCGCGCGAGCTCGCGCTGCTCGGCGAAGCCGGTAGGGTGACGCTGTGGCGACCTTGATGCACCGCGCCGCCGCGCTGCCCCAGCGTGCATCGTGCCGGCACGGGCCGCGCTCGCTCGGCGGCTTCGCCAGCGCAGCGAGATCGCGAGGCTTGCTGCTGCCGGGCATGCTCGCGCTCGCGTGCCTGCTCGCCCCCGCCCACGTCCTTGCCCAGTCGCCGAGCGCGCTGCTCGCCGAGGGACGGGCCGCCTACGAGTCCCTCGACTACGAGGCGGCCGTCTCCGCCCTCGAGGCTGCGCTCGCATCCCCGTCGAGCTCGCCGCTCGAGCGGGCCGAGGCCCTCGAGACCCTCGCCTTCGCCCTCGCGGTGCTCGACCGCGAGCGGGAGGCTGCGGAACGTCTCGCCGAGCTCTTCGCGCTCGACCCGTACCGCGTCGTGCGCGAGCCGACCGGCTCGCCCCGCATCGGCTCCCTCGTCGAGCGGGTGCGACGGCGCGAGGTCCCCGACGCCGCCCTCCGGGACGACCTCGACGTGCGGCTCGAGCTGCCGCGGCGGGGGCGGGCCGGAGAGGCCGTCACGGTCCGGGTGCGGGTCGGCGGCGCGGCGCGTGCGGAGGTCGCGGGCGTGCGGGTGCGGCACCGCAGCGAGACCGAGCTCGACTGGCACGAGACCGCCGCGCGCATCAGCGAGGCCAGCGCGAGAGAGCGGGACTACGACGCGCTCGTCACGGTCCCCGAGGGGACGGAGCGCCTCGAGATCTACTGCGAGGCCCGCGACCCGCAGGGGCGCGTGCTCGCGCGCGGCGGCGGGCCGCTCGAGCCCGCGTACCTCGAGGTGGCAGCCGAGCCGAGGCGCGGCGACGACGACGTGCTCGGCAGCTGGTGGCTGTGGACGATCGTGGGGCTCGCCGTCGTCGGCGCTGGTGTGGGGATCGGGGCAGGCGTGGCAGCTTCGGAGAGCGCCGTGCCGGACGGGACCCTCGCTCCCGGCCGGGTCGTCCTGCCCTGAGCCTCCTCGGGCTCGCTCTCTTGGCCTCGGCGTGGGAACCCCGCGTGGTAGCCTTCCGCGCTCTCCGTTCGCGGGGCCGGGCACCTCCGGACCGCTGAGGAGCCGCCCTCCGATGAGCACCCGCCCCGGCCTCGACTCCCTGCGCCCCGAGCTCGCCGAGGTGCACGCCTACCGCGTGCCCGAGGCGCCGATCCGCATCCGGCTGGATGCGAACGAGCTCTCCCACCCGCTGCCGAAGGAGGCCCGGGCGCTGCTCGCCGAGCGCCTCGCCGCGCTCGACCTCCACCGCTACCCCGCGATCGCCGCCGGGCCCCTCAAGGACGCCCTCTGCCGCCGCTTCGGCGCGCAGCCCGACGAGCTGGTGCTCGGGGTCGGCTCGGACGAGGCCATCGTCTTTCTCGCCCAGGCGCTCGGGCGTCCGCCCGCCGGCCGGGCCCGCCCCGCGCTGGTCCTGCCGTCGCCGACCTTCTCGATGTACGCCGCGAGCGCCCGCCTGCAGGGCTTCGAGGTGGTGCAGGTCCCCTGGGCGCCGGGCTTCGCGCTCGACGTGCCGGCGATGCTCGCCGCCATCGAGGCCCACCGCGCCAGCCTCGTCTTCGTCGCCACCCCGAACAACCCGACCGGGAACGCCCAAGAGGACGCGGCGCTCGAGGCGCTCGTGCGCGGGGCCCCGAGCACGCTCATCGTCATCGACGAGGCCTACGCCGCCTACCGCGGCCGCGATCACCGCGACTGGCTGCACCGCTTCGACAACGTGGCCCTGCTCGGGACCCTGTCGAAGATCGGCCTCGCGGCGGCGCGGGTCGGCTGGGTGCGGGCGCGCCCGGAGCTGGCCGCCGAGCTCGAGAAGGTGCGCCTGCCCTACAACCTCGCCCTGCCCTCGCAGCTCGTCGCGGCGACGGTGCTCGGCGAGTTCGGGCATGTGCTCGACGCGCAGATCGCGAGCGTCGTCGCCGAGCGGAGCCGCCTGATGCCGCTGATCGGCGCGCTGGGTTTTGCGCCCTACCCGAGCGACGCGAACTTCGTCCTCGTCGACTGCGGCGCGCCCGAGCGCGCCCGGCAGGTGCACGCGGGCCTCCTCGCCCGCGAGATCCGCGTCCGCGCCTTCGCGTCGGGTCCGCTCGTGAGCGCGCTGCGGATCACGGTCGGCACCCCGGACGAGAACGACGAGCTGCTCGCCGCGCTCAGCACGCTCTGACCCACCCCGGAGAACCGCGATGACCTACCTCTTCGAGACCGACGAGCACGCCGCGCTGCGCCAGCAGATCCGCCGCTGGGCGAGCGCCGAGATGGCCCCCCACGCGGCCGAGTGGGAGGAGAACGAAGAGTTCCCGGTCGAGCTCTACGCCAAGGCCGGCGCGGCCGGGATCCTCGGCACCGGCTACCCCGAGTCGATGGGCGGCAGCGGCGGCGACGTCGGCCACGTGGTGGTCGCCTCCGAGGAGATGATCCTCGCGGGCAAGACCGTCGGCGCGACGGTCGGCCTCGGCAGCCACGGCATCGCCCTGCCCCCGATCGTGAAGCTCGGCAGCGCGACGCAGCAGGAGCGCTTCGTGCGGCCGGTGCTCGAGGGCAAGAAGATCTCCGCGCTCGCCATCACCGAGCCGGGCGGCGGCAGCGACGTCGCGGGCCTCACCACCCGGGCGGTGCGGGACGGCGATCACTACGTCGTGACCGGGCGCAAGACCTTCATCACCTCGGGCACGCGGGCCGACTTCGTGGTCGCGGCGGTGCGGACCGGTGGCCCCGGCCACGGCGGGGTGTCGATGGTGATCGTCGAGCGGGACACGCCAGGCTTCTCGGTGAGCAAGAAGCTGAAGAAGACCGGCTGGTGGGCGAGCGACACCGCCGAGCTTGCCTTCGACGGCTGCCGGGTGCCGGTCTCGAACGTGATCGGCGAGGAGAACGCCGGCTTCGTCGCCATCATGGTGAACTTCACCCAGGAGCGGCTGCTGCTGGCGGCGCAGTGCGTGGCGATCAGCGAGCTCGCCTACCGCGAGGCGGTCGCCTACGCGCGGGACCGGCAGGCCTTCGGCAAGTCGCTGACGGGCTTTCAGGTCATCCGCCACAAGCTCGCCGACATGGCGAGCCGCATCGCCGCCGCGCGCGCGCTCACCGGCGAGCTCACCGTCCGCTACGGCCGCGGCGAGCACACGCCCGCCCTCGCCGCGATGGCGAAGAACACCGCCACCGACTGCTGCAGCTTCGTCTGCGACGAGGCGGTGCAGATCTTCGGCGGCGCGGGCTACCTCCGCGAGACCCTCGTCGAGCGGCTCTACCGGGACGCGCGCCTGTATCCGATCGGCGGCGGCACCCGGGAGATCATGAACGAGATCATCAGCAAGACCGAGGGGTACTGAGGGACGGGGCCGCGACCGCGACCGGGGCTGAGACCGGGGCTGAGACCGGGGCCGGGGCTGAGACCGGGGCCGGGGCTGAGACCGGGGCTGAGGCTGAGACCGGGGCTGCGACCGCGACCGGGGCTGAGACCGGGGCCGGGGCTGAGACCGAGACCGAGACCGGGACCGAGGCCGAGGCCGAGACCGGGGCCGCGAGACCGCCAGCCGCCCGCCGGCTCAGAACCGACCGCCGACCGCGAGCCCTGCGCCGCCCTCGCCCGCCCACGGCGCGACGTGGAGCGCGAGCCCCTCGACCGGCTCGAGCACGTTCACGTCCTCGCCGGCGGTTCCCAGGATCGCCATGATCAGCCCGACCACCTCGACCGCCTCGACGACGGCGAGGATGGGGATGTCCCAGTGCTGGGTGCCTACCTGGAACATCTGCACGACGGGCCCGACGATCGGCACGAAGGACCAGCCGAAGTAGTCGTCGGGCCGGGCCGTCGCGTCGGGCGAGAGAAGCAGCGTGCTGGCACCCGAGAGCGGGATGTTGATCAGCCAGCCTCCGCCGAGGAGCGCGGCGCCGGCGATGGTGAGGCCCTCGTTGCTCCGGTGCCGCACGCCGCGCCGGTAGGCCCGCACCACGCCGTCGCTGCCTGCACGGCAGACGAGGCCGGCCGGGCAGGCCGACGAAGCGGCACGGACCTCGTCAGGCTCCGCCGGGGCCGACGCCGCAGCGTCCTGCGCCGCTGCGCGCTGCGTCGCGAAGAGCAGGCCCAGAGCGAGCGAGGCGGCGAGACGCGCGGTCATGCCGCGGAGGTGTAGCGCGCCGGCTCAGCGGCGGAAGAAGATCGGGTTCGAGACCGCGAAGGGCTCGCGGCCCGGGTACACATCGGCCATGTCCTCGTCGCCGGAGGCGTGGAAGACCGCCCAGGAGCCGCCGCCCCCCGCTGCCACGGGCACCGCAATCGTCGCGTCGAGGAGCAGCGTCGGGTCGGCCCCGTCGCGAGCGAGCGGCACGGTCTCGGTGGTGGTGCCATCCACGATCACCTCGAGGGTGTCGGCGTCGATCCACGGCGCGCCGCGCACGACCACGCGCACCATCTCGGTCGCCGAAGCGCCGGTCACCTCGTCGCCGGGCCCCGCGCCGCCCCGCGCCTCGGCCGTGAGGTACAGGCCGCCCGCGACGACGGCGTGTCCGTCCACCGTCGCATCGCGGACCTCGGCAGGGCTGACCGCCGCGGGGTCATCGCTGCCGAGCGCGAGGCAGGTTCGTGGGTAGCCGACCGGCGCGGTGTAGAGGCCGTGGCTGTCCGAGGAGCCGACCGCGAACATGCGCCGGCCGCGGTTGAGGAAGGAGAACCAGTCGACGACGGTGCCGCCGCGGTTCTGCTCGAAGCTCGAGTCGTTGAAGGCCTCGACGATGGTGAACTCCTCGTCCCAGTCCTCGGGGTGATCGACCATGCCGGTCAGGGCGTCGTAGCCGACGATCTCGAAGTAGCCCTGGCCGAAGCTGCTGCTCCGCGGGTGGTTGACGATGAACGCCGGTGCCTCGGGGCGGCTGCGCACCTCCGCGAAGACGTCGGGCGGACGGCGGCCCACCCAGGAGACCGCGGTCCCGTTCGCCACCATCGGGTCGGCCTCGAGCGGGAACACCCCGAAGTGGCCCCACTCGAAGGTGGTGAGTTCCTCGCCGGCGATCCCGAGGGCGTAGGCATCGAGCCCGAGGCCGTCGATCACCGGCTGGAAGTCGTTGACGAATTCGTGGTCGCTGCGGATGGCGATCTCGAGGCCGTCGGCGACGAGCGAGGAGACCTTGAAGCGCGCGTCGTCCGGCGCGTCGGGCGAGCGCGTGGTGTGGATGTGGTAGTCGGCGCAGACGACGCCCGTGGTGTCGACGATGCGGGACAGCGGCGCGGCGACCTCGGTGGTCGCACCGGCCGACACGCGGACCGCGCCATCGTCGAAGAGGTCGTATTCGAAGCCGCGCGACACGACGACCCGGTAGTCGCCAGGCGGCACCCGCAGCGTGACTTCCCCGTCGGTGGGGAACTCCACGTGCACGCGTCCGCTCGTCACCGAGCGCTCGCCGAAGCTCGAGGGAGGCCGTGCGGGCGAGCCCGACGCGGGAAAGACCTGCACGCGGGCGGGCACGCCCACGGCGTCCTCGGTCGCCACGACGTGGATCTCCCCGAAGGCGGGCAGCGAGACGTCGACGTTCGGATCCGCCCCGGCCGGGACCGCCGCGAGCGGGGTCGGGAAGCCGCGCCGGTACGCCGTGATCTCGGCGGTGCCTGCCATCGGGATCTCGAGGGAGAAGCCGCCGTCGTCGGCGACTTCCGCGCGCGCGTAGTAGACGTCGTCGACGAGCACGTGCACCCGGGCGTCTCCGGCGGGCGTCGTTCCGTCCGCCTCGGTGACCGTGCCGGTCAGGGTGCGGAGCGGCGTGCCTGCCGCCCGGGCGATGTCGGCCTGGGCACCGACCAGGCCGTCTCCGACGACCAGGTAGCCGAGCGTGATGCGCGTCGTCGCACAGGCCGCGAGGGTCGCGCGGCCCATGTCCGCGACGCCGACCCCGCTCACATTGAGCAGGCCGTTCACGCTCCGTCCCTCGGGCGCCGCCCAGGCCCAGCCGGCACCGCCCCACTCGTCGTCGAAGCCGACGTAGGGCAGCGCGCCGCTGAAGTCGGCGAAGCCTTCGCCGGGCGTGTACATCGGCATCCGCGAACTCTGGAAGAAGCCCATGAGGAGACGGCTCGCGACGCGCGGCGAGGTGCGCGGATTCACCACGCTGAGCGCCACCTCGATCCGGCTCGCCCCAGGCTCGAGCGTGTAGTCGATGGCGGCCTGCTCGCCGGCGAAATCCGCACCGCCGAACGCGTCGAGGAGCGAGCCCGCGAAGTCGATGGGCGCCAGCGGCCCGCTCGCGCGGATCACCGCCGCCCCGCCGCTCCCATCGTCGATCACCGAGACCCGCTCGGTGCGGACCAGGAAGGTCGAGACCCCGAAGAGGAACTCCTCGAAGTCGCCGGGGCGCACCATCGCGCCGTCCTCCACGAGGGCGAGGCCCACCGGCCGCCCGCCGAAGCGGTCGTAGAGATCGCTGTCCCCCGTGTCCTCGATCACGACCGCGATGCGGTCGTTGGCGAGGAGGAAGTCGCCCGCCCGCCACAGTTCGAGGCCCGACGGCGTCGTCGGCAGTTCGGCGGCCTCGGCCCGTCCGGCCCGCGCCTCGGTCGGACCGGCGCCCAGCGGATCCGGGTGCCCGTCGCCGCCGTGCTCGAAGGGCCCGATCGGCTCGCAGCTGCCTGCGTCGGTCCCGGCATCGGTGGGCTCGACGGGGGATTCGCAGGCGGTGGAGAGGGCGAGGGTCGAGACGAGGGCGGCGACGCGCAAGGACATGCGCGGAGGCTACCGCGTCACGGATTCGTTTCCCAACCGAAACGCGTCCGTATCAAGGCGGGGACGCGGTGGAGGCGCCCTCCGCGGCGCGCTCCAGCGTCTCGATGCGCCGCCGGAGCGTGGCGAGGGACCGCTGCGCCTCCTCGAGTTCTCCGAGCGAACGCTCCCGCTCCGCCTCGGCACGCGCACGCGCCCCCTCGGCCTCGGCCCGCGCCTGCTCGGCCGCCTCGACCCGCTCCGCTGCCTCGCGCTCGCGACGCGCCGCCTCGGCGATGTCGAGCCGTGCGGCCACCAGGGTCGCCTCGAGCTCCGCGACCTGCTCGCGGGCCTCGGCCCGTGCGCGCGACAGCTCTTCGAGGGCGTCCTCGAGATCTCCCTCCGCGGCGCCGAGCCGTGCACCTTCCGCCTCGAGCTCGGCCCGCGTCCGCGACAGGTCCTCGAGCCTCGAGGCGAGCTCTCCGGCGATGCGACTTCGCTCCGCTCGGGTGGCCTCGAGGTCCCGCTGCGCATCGTTGCGTTCGGTGAGAATCGTCGTGAGCCGGTCTCCGAGAATCGTGATCTGGTGCTCGGTCGTCGCGAGCCGCGTCCCGAGTTCCTCCCGCGTCAAGCGCTCCTCGTCGTACTGCTGCCGGAGCGCCGCGTGATCGGTCTCGACCGCCGCACGGCGGGTCTCCTCGACGAGCAGGTCGGCCGCTACGCGCGCCGCATCGTCCCGCGCCCGCATCGCGTCGTCCCGCGCCGCGCTGAGCTCGCGCGCGCTGAGTTCGCGCTCCCGCACGTACACGTACCCGAGCGCACCGAGCACGCTCATCGCGACGGCCACGATCGGTCCGATCACGGCGACCGCGCGGCGGCGCCGCTCGGCACGCTCCTCCGGCGCGGTGAGAACGGCGAGCTCCTGGGCGAACTGCTCGGCGCTCGGACGCTTGGCTGCGTCGAGGGAGAGCCACCGCTCGAAGGTCGGACGGAGGTAGCGCAGATCACTGCGCGTCAGCGGGGGCGGCGTGCTCCGTGATCGCTTCTCGATGAACGCTTCGACCGCCCCGGCCGGGACGTCCTCTTCCGTCTCCGGCTCGAGCGCGTTGCGCAGCGCGAGCGCCAGCGCGAACACGTCCGCCGGTGGTCCGACATCCGGCGCGTCGTCCTTCAGCGCATAGTGCGCGGCGACCTCGGGCGCGAAGTACACCGGCGTCCCGCCGATCAGCGCCTCGTGCTCGGTGGCAGCCACGCCGAGGTCGAGCAGCACCGGGAGCACTCCGTCGTCGCCCCCCGCGCCATGGATGCGCGCCAGGAAGATGTTGTCGGGCTTGATGTCCTGATGGCGGATCTTGCTGCCGTGCAGCGTCGCGAGCGCACGCGCCACGGGCTCGAAGATGCGGCGCGCCTCCCGGCGGTCGATGCCACCGAGGCGGCGCAGCCGCTTCTCGAGGGTCTCGCCCTCGTACCAGGGCATGACGAACCACAGCCGCTCCTCGAACCAACCGTGGTCCTTGAAGTGGACGACGGAGGGATGAAAGACCGCGGCGATGAGCTTGAGCTCGCGCAGGTGGTGTTCCCTCACCGCCGACGAGAGGGCCGGCTCCCGGAGGAGCTTCAGCGCGACGACGTGGCCCGGGACGTCCTGATCCTCGGCCCGGTACACCTCCCCGAAGGCACCCGCGCCGACCTGCTTCACGACGCGGTAGCGGCCGCCGATGAGCGTGCCGGCCTCGAGGCCGTTCGCCGGTGTGCTCCGCTCCGCCGGGGTCTGCAGCGCGAAGGCGTCGAGGACCGCGGCGGCGATGGGATCGTCAGCCCGTCGCTCGCCATGCTCGCCGAGCAACTCCCGCGCGCGAGCCACCGCGCGGCCGAGGCCGGCGTGCACCTCGACGAGATCGACGTCGAGGACGAACGCCATCTCCTCGGTCGAGAGTTCCCGCGCCCAGCGGAGTTCGAGCAACTCGGCGTCCTCGTAGGCGAGCTCGGTGCGCAGCCGAAGGAGCGCCTCGACGTAGCCCGCGGCGGCCCGCCGCGGAGCACGAAACGGCAGATCGCTCGCACTCGGTGGCGTCGTACCGATCGCTCTGGCCGCGGGCACCTGCATGCGCGCCAGCCGGTAGATGCGGGCGCGCGCACCCGGCGGGACCACGAGGTCTTCGACCTTCGCCGCCTCGACCCGCGCGCGCAGCTCGGCGAAGGCCACGGCGGCGCGGTCGATCGAGCCGAGCCGCAAGGCCAGGTACTGCCGAAGACCTTCCGCCCAAGGCCCGAGCAGCCGGCGGCGCACGGCGTCCGGCGAGGTCGCGAGCAGCCCTGAGAGGTCGATGGTCGCGACGGACCGGTGCGCTCCCGACGCGCGCGCGGGCTCCTCGTCGACGAGGACCAACCCCGGCCTCGGGGCCGGCCCTGGGCCGAGCCCCTGCACGGTCGCCTTGGGCGCCGCCCGCGGCGGGACCGCGCCCTCCGGTCTGCCCGGGGCCTCGGGTCCTTCGCTCTCGCCGGACGCCATTGCGCCGAAGGGTGCTCAAGGCCCTCCCCGGGCGCAACAAAGGGGCGCGTGTCATACGCCGGCGTGCGCCGCGCCGCGCTGTTCAGTTCGTGCCTGCTCGCGTCGAGCCTCGCCGCCTCTGCGCGGGCCTACGAGGACCGCATCGACCTCGGCGTCGAAGCCGGCTACGCCGTCCGGAGCGACGCCCCGGAGCACGGG
>Ga0209985_10001826_pt1 | contig 20088 bp, 16 predicted proteins | sample NOAtaG_FD_187305 | JGI IMG/M metagenome (GOLD analysis project Ga0209985, IMG submission 187305) | Freshwater lake microbial communities from Lake Erie, under a cyanobacterial bloom - NOAA_Erie_Diel6S_1000h metaG (SPAdes) (version 2) | ecosystem: Environmental > Aquatic > Freshwater > Lake ...
CTCTTCACCACCTGTCTTGCCGAAGCGCTTGCGCCGCGCGCGCTCAAGGCGGCGGTGCTGGTGCTCGAGCATTGCGGCGTTGCGCCCGAGGTGCCGCTCGCGCAGACCTGCTGCGGGCAGCCGATGCTCTCGAACGGCCTTCCCGCCGACGCGGCCACGCTCGCGCGGCGGATGTGCGCGGTGTTCGCGCCGTATGACGCGGTGGTGACGCCGTCTGGCTCGTGCGCGTCGGTCGTGCGCGAGAAGTACGCAGGGCTCTTCGACGCGGGTTCCGCCGACCGCGCGGCCGCGGAGGCGCTCGCGGCGAAGACCTACGAACTCATCGAGTTCCTCGAGACGCGCCTCGGCGTCGACCCGACTTCGCTCAAGGGCCGCCCCTGCGCCCCGCTCACCTGCCACGACGCCTGCCACCTGCGCGGCCTCCATCGCCACGGCTGCACGGCGCCGTTTCTTTCGCGCGCGGGCTGCGGCGAAGTGCGCGACCTGCCCGACATGGCGCAATGCTGCGGCTTCGGCGGCATGTTCAGCACGCAGTTTCCCGAGGTGTCGACCGCGCTCGGCGACGAAAAGCTCGCGCATGTGGCGTCGACCGGCGCGGGCACGCTCGTCGCAAGCGACACGGGGTGCGCCGCGCATCTTGCTGGCCTCGCCCATCGCAAGGGCGTGGCGCTGCGCGTGATCTCGCCGGCGGAAGCACTCGCCGAGTCCCTGGGTCTGCTCGAAACCGGGGCCCCGAACGGGGGAAAGCCATGAATGGGGGGAAACCATGAACCCGCTCATCGCGCCCCAACTCCCCTTCGACATGAAGCCCCGCGCGCGCGAGGCCGTGCGCGACCTCAAGCTGCAGCAGTTCGTCGGCAACGCCACCCATCTCAAGGACTCGCAGCGCGGCGGCATCTTCGACCGCGATTTCGGCCTCGAATACGACGACCTCCGCACGGTCGCGCGCGACACGAAGCAGTACGCGCTCGACCATCTCGACGAACTCCTCGAGCGCTTCATCGCCAACGCAGAGGCCTCGGGCGCGCACATCCACGCAGCCGCCACCGGCCGCGACGCGTGCGCGATCGCCCTCGACATCGCCCGCGCGCACCACGCGACATCCTGCGTCAAGAGCAAGTCGATGGTCACCGAGGAGATCGGCCTTCTCCCCGCGTTCGAGGCCGCGGGCATCAAGACGCTCGAGACCGACCTCGGCGAGTTCATCCTGCAGATCGACGGCGACGCGCCAAGCCACATCGTGACGCCGATGATCCACAAGGACCGCGTCGCGACCGCGAAGAGCTTCGTGCGCGAGCTCGGCTCTCGCTACACCGAGGATCCCGAGGAACTCACGAAGATCGCGCGCGAACACATGCGCGGCCTCTACCGCGCCGCCGACATCGGCGTCTCGGGCGCGAACTTCCTGCTCGCCGACGAAGGCTCCGCCGTCATCTGCACGAACGAGGGCAACTTCGACCTCTCGGTCGGCGGACCGCCCGTCCACATCGTGTTCGTCGGCATCGAGAAGCTCATCCGCGGCGCGCGCGACCTGGCGCCCTTCCTCAAGCTGCTTGCGCGCAGCGGCACCGCGCAGCCGCTCACGATCTACACAAGCTTCGTGCGCGGCCCGCGCCGCACGGGCGAGCACGGCGGGCCGAAGGAAGTGCACTTCGTGCTCGTCGACGCGGGGCGCGTCGGCGTCCTCGCAAGCGAGAAGCGCGATCTCCTCCGCTGCATCCGCTGCGGCGCGTGCCTGAACGCGTGCCCCGTCTACCGCAAGGTCGGCGGCCACTCGTACGGCTCGGTGTACGCAGGCCCGATCGGCGCCGTGCTGACGCCCGAACTCGAACGCGCGCAGTCGGGCTCGAACGGCTTGACGAACTACCCCGATCTCCCGCGCGCGAGTTCGCTCTGCGGCGCGTGCTACGAGGCGTGCCCTGTCAAGATCGACATCCCGAAGTTCCTGCTGCACGACCGCGCGCGGCTGCGCGAACGCGGCCTTTCGCCCGCGAGCGAGGAATCCGTGCTGCGCGTCTGGCGCTGGCTCGCCGAGCGCCCTGCGCTCTTCCGCCTCGCGGTCGGCGCCGCGCGGCTGCACGCGCGCATGCTGGGCCAGCGAGAAGCGACGCAAGACGGCGACCGCGCGTGGCTGACGCGCGCGCCGGGCCCAGGCGCCGGCTGGACCGCGACGCGCGACCTCGGCTTCGCGACAGGCGAGAGTTTCCGCGAGTGGTTCGCGAAGCACGACAACGCGCGAGGTGCACGATGACCGCGCGCAGCCCCGCCGTCGACCTCCTCCTCGCGCGCGTGCGTGCCGCCGTGCGCGCGCAGCCCGTGTCGGTGGCCGAGGTACCCGCACACACGGTCGTCCGCCGCATCGCGCGCGACGCGGCGAACCTCGCTGATCTCTTCGCGGCGAAGGCGCAGGCCGTCGGCATGCGCGTGACGCGCGTCGACGACGCGGGGCTCGACGCGACCCTCGCGAAACTGCTCGAAGCCCGCGGCACCACCGTGGTCGCCGTGCGCGACGCGGCGCTCGCCGCGCGCGCGAGCGCCGCCGCGGGCGCGCGCCTCGCACCGAACGACAACGCCGACCTCCTCTTCGACTGCGAGGTCGGCGTCACCGATGTCGACTGCGCGATCGCCGAGAGCGGCTCGCTCGTCGTCTCGACGAACGGCCGCATCCGAAATGCGTGGGTGACGCCGCCGATCCACATCGCGATCGTGCGGGCGAGTCAGATCCTGCCAGATCTGGTCGACCTCTTCGAAACCCGCCCCGACACGCTCGACGCAGCCTCGACCACGATCATCACCGGTCCCTCGAAGACCGCCGACATCGAAGGCGTGCTCGTGACCGGCGTCCACGGCCCAGCCGCCGTCGAGATCGTGCTGGTCGACCAGGCCGCGCCCTGACTCAGCGTCCCGCCTCCCGACAGTGCGGAGTCGTCTCCTCGATGGCGCGAATCGTCCTGTCCGCGCCGTCCGGGACGCCATTGCCGTTCGCGTCTGCACACGGATCGCCGCCAACGGGAACAGGAGTCGAAGGACCGATCGCGCGGAGCGTCATCTGCGACACCGGCGAATACAGATGTCCCGGCATCGACGGCGTGAGGTTGAAGTGCAAGCTTCGGAAGTCCGGATCAACCGTCACGGGGAATCGGAAGAAGTAGGTCTCCTCGAGATAGAGGCTCGGCGCCAGGGCGGCCGACTTGCTGTCGACGGTGAGTGCAACCGACAGGTAACCACTGCCGTCCGGCGTAGCCTCCAACGAGTTGTACGGCGAGGACTTGTCGAGGACCAAGGTGATGGTCTGGCCAAGCATGCGCACGCGGAGATCGACCGCCGTCGGCAGCGCGCGCAGCGATCCATCCGCCGTCTGCAGCCGGGCAAGACTCACCGTGCCGCCGATCGTCCCGGTGGCTTCCGTACCGAAGCGAACCCTGATCTGCGTGTCGGAGGGGAATCGGAAATCGCATGAAACGAGCGCTGCTGGCGACTCGGCGGGTACGACGACCGCGAGTTCCGCGGTCCCCCCGCCACCCTCGGCGTCCGCCACCGTCTTTCCAGTCGCCTCGGGATTGACTGTCTTCGTTCCGACGAGGGCCACGCTCTGTGGCTTGCACGACTGCCCCGGAGTCGGGAACAAGGTGACCCCAAGCGAGATCCAGTCGTCCTCTCCGAACAGCGCCACCGAGTTCTCGATGTTTCCATCGACCTTGGAGATGGACTGGAACGCAACGGTTCCCAGCACATCCTTGAACTTGTCCTTGATGTCGCGAAGGATGCGGCGCGCCTCCTCCATATCTCCGTTTTGGCACGCGATCTGAGCCTCGATGAACTTCAGCATGACTTGGTTCATGAGCTCGTCGTACTTGTTGAAGCAGGTCTGGCGTGCGTCGCCCTCGCTCCGGCAGCAGTCCGAGTACTTGGCCGCGATGAGCGGCTTGAGCGCACGCCAGTTCTCGCACGTGTAGCGTTCACAGCACGACGGCGTCGCGGAGACCCAACCTCCAAGGAGAGCAAGCGAGGCGGACATGAACAGGAGAGATGACCTGCTGCGATTCATGGAAGGCACTCCAATCGAGAGGGATGGCGGATAACAAGACATGCGACGGACGACTTCGCTGAGCCGCACCGGCACGCAACCGCAGAAATGTAAATCAGAATTGGGGGGGGGCAAGAGATAGTCGCGAAAAATGGCTACATTTCTGCTGAATGCGACACATCACTACCAATCCATTCACCGCATGACTGCTTCGAAAGCCTGATCGTCAGCCCGCCTCGACCCCGTCCCGACGGAGTCGTGCTGGCGCGGCAGGCATGCGACAACCTCGGGCGTCGCCCGATGAAGCCACAGCGGGCTCAAGCCTGCTCACACCCACTCAGACGACCAGCGTCTCCGGCTCCTCGATGAACTCCTTGAGGCTCGCGAGGTACTGCGCGGCCATCGCACCGTCGATCACGCGGTGGTCGAGCGACAGGGTCGCCTGCATCTGCGTGCCGACGACGAGGCGTCCGTCGCGCACCACGGGCTGCTGGACAGCAGCGCCGCACGCGAGGATCGCCGAGTTCGGCGGGTTGATGATCGCCGTGAAGTGCTCCACGCCGAACATGCCGAGGTTCGAGATCGTGAAGGTCGCGTCGGACATGTCCTGGACGGACAGGCCCTTCGTGCGCGCCTTCTCCGCGAGCGTCTTCGTGTCGGCCGAGATCTGGCGCAGGCTCTTGTGGTCCGCGTCCTTGATGACGCCGACGACGAGGCCGCCGCCCTTTTCCTCGGGCAGCGAGATCGCCACGCCGATGTTCACGACCTCGTGGATGCGCACATGGTCGCCGGCGAAGCTCGCGTTGAAGTACGGGTGCTCCGCCATCGCCAGCGCGCATGCGCGCACGAGGAAGTCGTTCACGCTCAGCTTCACGCCCGACGCCTTGAGCTTCTCGTTGTAGCTCTGGCGGAGGTCGATGAGCCGATCCATGTCGAACTTCATCGTGACCTGGTAGTGCGGGATCGTGGTCTTCGACTCGACGAGGCGGCGCGCGATCGTCTGGCGCATGCCCGTGAGCGCGACATCGCGCCCCGGAAGCGACAGCGCGAGCGGCGCGCTCGGCGTCTGGACGCCGCCGGTCGACACGGCAAGCGACTGCGCGGGCGCGATCGTGGCGGCGCCACGCGCGGACTTGTTCTCGATCGCCTGCTCGACATCGCGCTTGATGATGCGGCCACCGGGCCCGGTGCCCGCCACATTGCGGATGTCGATCCCATGCTCTTCGGCCATGCGGCGCGCGACGGGGCTCACGCGCATGCGCGGGCCGTCCTCACCTGCACCGAAGCCCTCCATGCCGTGACGCGTCTCGGTCTGCACGACCGGCGTCGGCGCAGGCGCGGGCGCGGGCTTCGCGGCCGGCGCAGGCGCAGCGGCGGCGGCGGGCTTCGCGGCAGGCGCAGGCGCCGAAGCGCCCTTCGCGCCCCCTGCCTTCACCGTCGCGACATCCTCGCCGTCGAGCGCGAGCAGCGCGATGGTCGTGCCGACCTTGACCTGCTTGCCCGGCTCGACGAGCAGCGCCGCGATGCGGCCGTCGTCGAAGCATGGCATCTCCATCGTCGCCTTGTCGGTCTCGATGTCGGCGACGACGGCGCCCGACTTCACGGAGTCGCCTTCCTTGACATTCCACTTGATGACGGTGCCTGCCTCCATCGTGTCGGAGAGACGGGGCATGGTGAGTTCGATTGGCATTCGCTGGTTACCTCAAGGCGATCGCTCGCGCGTTTGATTCCATCACGCCCTGTATGTCGCGCTTCGCACCGCTTCGCAGATCTTGCGGACATTCGGCAGGTACTCCTGCTCGAGCTTCGCCGAGTACGGCGTCGGCACATCGTCCGAGTGGACGCGGTGCACGAAGTTGTCGAGGTCGTCGAAGCAGTGCTTGTGGATCAGCGCCGCGAGCTCGCCGCCGGGCGACGAGAAGCTCCACGACTGGTCGACCACGACAGCGCAGTTCGTCTTCTTGACGCTCTTGACGACGGTCGGCAGGTCGAGCGGACGGATCGTGCGGAGGTCGATGACCTCGCAGTCGATGCCTTCCTTCGCCAGGATCTCGGCCGCCTCGAGGCAGAAGTTGACCGGACGGCCCCACGACGCGAGCGTGCAGTGGGCACCCGCGCGCCGCACGGCCGCGTGGCCGAACGGGATCAGGTACTCGCCCTCGGGCACATGGCCCTTGTTGCCGAGCATGCGCTCGCTCTCGAGGAAGAACACGGGGTCGTCGTCGCGGATCGCGGTCTTCATCAGGCCCTTCGCATCGGCGGGGCACGACGGGATCACGATCTTGACGCCGGGGACATTCGAGTAGAGGCCTTCGACGCACCAACTGTGGGTCGAGCCGAGCTGGCCGCCCGCGCCGTCGTTGCCGCGGAACACGATCGGGCAGCCGAGCTGGCCGCCGGACATGTAGAGCATCTTCGGAGCGTTGTTGAGGATCGGGTCGGCCGCGACGAGCGAGAACGACCACGACATGAACTCGACGATCGGGCGCAGGCCCATCGCGGCGGCGCCGATCGCCATGCCGGCGAAGCCGGACTCGGAGATCGGCGTGTCGATGATGCGACGCGCGCCGAACTCGGCGAGCATGCCCTTCGACACCTTGTAGGCGCCGTCGTACTGCGCGACTTCCTCGCCGAGGAGGAACACGCGCTTGTCGCGGCGCATCTCCTCGCTCATCGCCTCGCGGATCGCGTCGCGGAACTCGATCTCGCGCACCGGACCACCGAGGGTCGACGGCTCGCGGAAGACAGGATTCGAGAGAACGGCGCTCATACGAGCCCTTCCTTTCCATCGGTCGAACGGAAGCCGCAGACATTGTCGGCGCCTCCCATGAATTCAGGCAGCGACGAGCCCGTGTAGCGGCCCCACGGCTCGACGAACACATCGGTGTAGAGGTCGGAGAGCGGCGGCTCAGGCGACTCGTTCGAGAACTGGATCGAGTCGCGCACTTCCTCGCGCACGCCCTTGAGCATCTCCTTCACGGACTCCTCGGTCACGACGCCGTGATCGATGAGCGCCTTCTCGAACTTCGCGATCGCGTCGTTCGACTCGTAGCGCTCCTCTTCCTCGCGCGTGCGGTACTTGCGCGGGTCGGACATCGAGTGGCCCTTGTAGCGGTAGCACTTCATGTCGACGAACGCGGGGCGCGAGTTCTCGCGGCACCACTCCGCGAGCTCGTGCATGTCGTGGTAGACGGCGAGGAGGTCCATGCCGTCGATCGTGGCTTCCTTGAGGCCGTGGGCGCGGCCCTTGATGCAGAGGTCGTGGCTCATCGTGGTGCCGCGATCGATCGCGGTGCCCATCGAGTAGCCGTTGTTCTCGACGATGAAGATGACGGGGATGTCGAACAGTCCCGCGAGGTTCATCGCCTCGTAGAACGCGCCCTGGTTCACCGCGCCGTCGCCGAGGAAGCAGAGCGTCACGCGGCGGTTCTTGCCGCCATTGATGACCTCGTCCTCGTACTTGGTCGCGAACGCGAGGCCCGCGCCGAGCGGCGTCTGCGCGCCGACGATGCCGTGGCCGCCGTAGAGGTTGTTCGGACGGTCGAACATGTGCATCGAGCCGCCCTTGCCCTTCGCGCAGCCGCCGACCTTGCCGTACATCTCGGCCATGCAGGCGCGCGCGGTCATGCCGCGGGCGAGCGCGTGGCCGTGGTCGCGGTACGCGGTGATGATCGGGTCCTCAGGCTTCACGGCCTGGGTGCAGCCGACGGCGACGGCTTCCTGCCCGATGTAGACATGGCAGAAGCCGCCGATCTTCTTGTCCTGGTAGCTCTGGGTGCAGCGCACCTCGAACTCGCGGATGAGGTGCATGTCGCGAAGCCACTTGACGAGGGTCGCGGGCGGCAGGCTCGGCAGCTTCCGCGGGGTCGGAGAGGCGGTGCCTGCGGAGCCGCTTGGCGTGGTGGTTGCCATCTGGTGTTCGCTCGGCTTTCGAGAGCGGGCGCGGACGGGAGGCCCCACGGCCTGTGCGCCGAGGGTCGGCGAACAGCCAACCTTGGCGCCCCATCCGACCCGAGGGATCGGACACGCCACCGGAACAGACGGTGGCAAGTCCCGTATTCATATCCGAAACAGGGGCAATTCCGCAAGGCGTCGGCCCCATGGCCGGCGGCTCTTCGCGGTCGCCAAAGCCATGCGGCGCCCGAAGATACGGGCGCCGCACGGATTGGAATCAAGGTTGATCGAACTCAGCCGCCCTTGGAGGCGGCGGCCCCGCCCGCGGCATTCGCCTGCGCGGCGGCGTCGAGATCCTTGAGCGCGCGGGCCTTCAGGATGAGCACCGCGAGCTCGAGCTGGGGATCGATCCCCGTGCTGAGGAGCTCCTCCACATTCGGGCGCTCCTTCTGCTCGGCGGCCGGCTTCCACTCCTCGATCACATCCGCCGCCTGGCGGAGCGCGAGCGCCTTCTCGATCTGCTCGGGCATCATCTTCACGACGAGGTCGGGATTGACGCCCCAGTCCTTCGAGCCCGGGCGCTTGTGCACGAGCCGAGGCTCGGGCTCGCCCGCGCCGGGCGGAATCACATAGTACTGCGTGGTCAGCTTGAGCTGCGCATCGGCCCGTTGGTCGCCGCACGGATGCACGGTCTGCACCGAGCCCTTGCCGAAGCTGCGGTCGCCGAGCACCACCGCCGCGTCATGCGCCTTGAGCGCGCCGGACACGATCTCGCTCGCGCTCGCCGAACCTTGGTTCACGAGCACGACCACGGGGAGATCCTCGAGCACGGCGCGATTCGGATCGGCGCTCATCTGCCAGACCTGGCGGCCGTTGCGGTCCTGGCCCGCGACGATGCGGCCGCGCTCGATGAACGCGTTCGAGAAGTCGACGGCGCTCTTGAGCAGTCCGCCCGGGTTGTGACGCAGGTCGAGCACGAGGCCGCGGAGGTCGCGCTCGGCGCGCATCTCCTTGATCGCATCCATGAAGTCCATGAAGCTGTCGTCGTTGAAGCTCGACAGGCGCACATAGCCGATGCCCGAATCGGGCGCGATGAACCAATCCCACACGGGCGCGCCCTTCTCGTCGAGCGCCTTCTTCCACCAGCCGTTGACCGAGCGGATCTTGATCTCCTCGCGGACGAGCGTGAGCTCGATCGGCTCGGAGATGCCGTCGCGGCGCACGGTGAGCTTCACATTCTCGCCCGGCGGGCCGGTGATCGCGTCGACCGCCTTGTTGAGCGTCCATCCGACCGTCGACACGCCGTCGACGGCGACGATGCGGTCGTCGCTCTTCACGCCCGAGCGCGACGCGGGGCTGCCCTCGAGCGGATTGATGACCTGGATGTCGCGGCGGTCGTCGTGACGGATCATGATGCCGACGCCGACGAAGTTGCCCTTGATCATCTGCTCGAAGCGGCGCAGCTGGTCGGGCCAGATGATCTGCGTGTACTCGTCCTCGAAGCGCTTCGAGAGCTCCTCGATCGCGCCGTCGCCGAACTCGCGGTAGATGACCTCTTCGGGAACGCGCGGGCCTGCGGCGTTTGCGCTCAGGACATCGCGGAGCGCGGCGTTGTACTGCGGACGGCCGACCTGGTCGCGGTTCATGCGCGCGAGCGCTTCCTCGGCCTTCACCGCGGCGTCGGCAAGCGCCTTCGCCTTGGCGGGATCGCCGAGCCCGGTGAAGTTCTCCTTCAGCGCGGTGGTCGTCGAGAGCACTCGGATCGACTCGAGGCCGCCCGCGACGAGCGGCTCCCAGCCGCCCGAACTGATGTGGTCGTTCGCAGCGGTGTTGAGCGCGCTTGTCAGCATGCCCTTCGAGATGCCCTCGAGCGCTTCCTTCCAGTCGTCGGCGAAGGCCTCGTTGAACTCGGGGAACGGCTTGCCCGGCTCGAGGCGCTCGGCGTAGATCTTGCGGAGGCGCCAGAGTTCGCGCGGCGCGTACTGGGCGAGCAGCACGATGCGCTTGTTCACGATCTCGAGCATCGAGTCGTAGCGGCGGAACGCGGTCGCGTCGCCGGACTCCTCGAAGAGCGTGCGCAGGCGGAAGAGGATCTCCTGCGCGACGAGCCAGTCGCCTTCCTTCGCGGCGGCGGACTCGGCCGCCTCGGCGGCCTTCACGAGCTCCACGATCTCGGGGATCTTGAGCGCGTCGGCCCAGTTGTCGGAGAGCGTCTGGAGCCGCACCGCGTCGGTGAGCGCCTTGGTGATCTCCTTCTTGGCGAAGTTGTCCTTGAGGTCCGTGAGCGCCTTGGCGCGGTCGGCCTCGCGGGTCTTCGCACCCTCGTCGACATGCGCGTTGCGCGCGACGATCAGCTCGCGGAGCTGCTTCGCCTGCGCCGCAGCGAGCGAGTTCGGCACTTGATTGAGCGCGCCCTCGACACCCTGCAGGTCGCCCGTCTTGGCGGCGGCCCAGATGCCGTCCGACCAGCGCCCGACCTCGGTCGCCTCGTCGGCGCGGAGCGTGGTGGGCACCGTGCCTGCGTAGGCGCCCGCCGCGCCGACCCCAAGCGCCACGGACGCGAGAAGACAGCCTGCCGTGCGTACAAAGGTGGGAGCCCAGCCTCGGGCGATGGGTTGGCGAGCGTTGGTTTGCGGCATGTTTGGATTCCGCCGGAGTTGTTCCGGCTCGTGAGATGGGAGCGCGTGGGAGTGGGTCGCGTCGGCCCAGAACGAGGGTAGGACCTTCGAAACCAGGGTCAACCTTGGAGAGGTCGGCGCGTTCCCGAGGTCGGTTGAAAGTGTCTCAGAAATGCACATGGAGAGGAGTCACTTCTGTACCGTTTCTATCGGCCATGGGTTCAGATGCCGACACAACAGTTGAGATTTCGATGGATCGTCCCGCCCCGAAAGATCTCCCACCCGATCGCCCCGCCGACTCCTCGGACGAGCGCATCGATCTGCTTGCCGACCCCGCGCCGCAGCCGCGGGAGGTTCCCGTGCGGCCGCGGGAACTCGACCTCATCCGACCCGATGCGCCCGATGCACGCGATGTGCCCGAGGCGCGCGATGCGCCCGAGGCGCCCGCGCAACCCCAGCGGCCATCGGGGCCTGCGATCGTTCGCCCCACGCAACCCGCGCCGACTCCCCCGCCCCTTCCGGCGTCTGGCGATGTCCGCGAGGAGGTCGCCGAAGGTCCGGTCCTCTGCCACCGCTGCAAGTACGACCTCCGCGGCCGCCCGGGCGGCGCCCGCTGCCCGGAGTGCGGCGAGATCATCCGTCCGCCGAAGCGCATCCGCATCGAGCTTCCCGAGGGCGAGCGCAAGAGTGCGCGCGACGCGCTCTTCGACGCCTGGCATCTGATCGCGGGCAGTTCGCTCGCATCGGTCGCGCTCGTCTCCCCCCTCGTGTTCGCGCTCCCCATCGGCGTTGCGATCGCGTCGTGCATCGGGTTCGCGGCGGCGTTCCGGCTCTCGGCGATGCGGAACTTCTCACACCTGCCGAAGCCGCTCCACGAGCCGATCGACCGTACGGCGCGCTGGTGGCGCCGCAACGAGCACATCCAGGCCGCGATCGCGATCGCCGTCACGGCCGGTGGACTGCTCTCGACGGTGGGCGTCGTCGGACCTCGGGCGATTCCCCTGTACTACCTCGCGCTCGTCGCGTGGTGGATGTTCTGCGCGAACGCGATCGTCACGCAGCTCCGGCTCGGCGACCGGCTCTCGCAGATCCTCGTCGATCCCGAGGTGCTGCCGCTCGAGGCGGCGCAGCGCGCGATCCGGTGGATGAGGCTCAACGCCGTGGTCGGCGCGGCCGGCGGCCTGCTCGCGGTCTACTGCACGGTCTCGTGGGGAGCGGGCTCGCGCCTGCCCTTCGCCAGCGCCGCAGGCCAGCTCGCCACGCTCGTCCTCCTCGGCGCGACGGCCTTCCAGTGCTTCATCGCGATCCACGCGCGCGCGCACGCGATCCTCGTCGCCAACTGCGTCTTCGAAAGCGAGTACTTCCGCGCCGATCCCAACCGGAGAAGCCGCCGCGTCGAAGCGGATGCGAACGACGACAGCCCCGACGCGGTGCCGCCGGCCAAGCGGTTCTCGTTCACGCCGAAAGGCGACGACGCGCCTATCGAGCTTCCGGCGGAGTCGCCGAAGGACTGACCGCCCCGCCGCCGAACGCGTGCTCGGCGAGGTCGATCGCGCGGCCGAGCGCCGACGCCTTGTTGACGGTCTCCTGCCACTCGGCCGTCGGGTCGCTGTCGAGGACGACGCCCGCGCCCGCCTGCAGATGCACGGTCCACGGCGCCTTCGCGCTCGACGACACGGGAACGACCATCGTCCGCAGCGCGAGCGCGATGTCCATGTCGCCCGAGTAGCCGATCGCGCCGATGCCGCCCGAGTACGGGCCGCGGCGCGTGGGCTCGAGCTCGTCGATGATCTGGATCGCGCGCACCTTCGGCGCGCCCGACACCGTGCCGACCGGCAGCGTCGCGCGCAGCGCGTCGAACGCGTCGCACCCTTCGCGCAACCTGCCCGTCACGGTCGAGCTGATGTGCATCACATGGCTGTAGCGCTCGACCTCCATGCAGCGCTCGATCGCGATCGAGCCGGTCTCGCACACGCGGCCGAGGTCGTTGCGGCCGAGGTCGACGAGCATCACATGCTCGGCGCGCTCCTTCGCGTCGGCGAGCAGCTCGCGCTCGAGCGCGATGTCTTCCTCGATCGTCCGCCCGCGCGGACGCGTGCCCGCGAGCGGCCGGTTCACCACGGTGCCGCCGTGCACGCGGCAGAGGATCTCGGGGCTCGACGCGACGAGGATCACGCCTTCTCCCTGCAGGTAGATCTGGTACGGACTCGGGTTGACGACGCGCAGCGCGCGGTAGAGGTCGAACGGATCGACCTCGGTCGCGCGCTCGAGCCGCTGCGAAAGCACCACCTGGAAGGCGTCGCCCGCCGCGATGTACTCCTTCGCGCGGCGCACCATGCCCTCGAACTCCTCGCGCGTCATGTTCGACGGCGGCATCTCCGGGCGACGCGAGAGATCGAGGTCGATCGAACCGTGCTTCAGCTGCGGGCCATTCGCCGCAAGCTGCGCCTCGAGCGCGTCGAGCCGGTCGACGAGCGCGGTGAACGCGCGGTCCGGCGACGGATGGTCGTCGACGCGACCGCTCACGACCGCGTGCATGATCTTCGACACATGGTCGAACACCACGACATCGCCGTAGAGACCGAAGTGGAGGTCGGGAATGCCGCGGTCGTCGCGCGGCGCGGCGGAGAACGGCAGCTTCGCGGGCTCGAGATAGCGCACGCTGTCGAAGCTGGCGAAGCCGACGAATCCGCCCGTGAAGGCGTGCGGAAGCCGCAGCGGCGCCAGCGCCGCGGCCGACGCGGGCCGGTACGGCGCCGCGAGTTCGCGAAGAACCGAAAGCGGATCCGCAGCCTCCGCGCTGCGACGCGTCTGGCGGCGGTGATCGACCACGGTCACCTGCTGCGCCCGCGCCGTGAGCTCGAGGCACGGCCGCGCGCCGAGGATCGAGTGGCGTCCCACGGCGCTTCCGTTCTCGACCGACTCGAAGAGGAAGCTCGGCGCGGTGCGCTCGTCGGGCAGCACGAGCCGCCGATAGGCAAGGACGGGCGACAGCTGGTCGCTCATCAGGCGTCGCGAAAGGATCACGAGGGGGCCCTCGCGCACCTGCCGTTCGAATGATTCCTTCAGTTCCTGCACGCGCGGGAGCGTAGCCGATCCTGAGCCTCGGCTACCATCGGCGACGATGCCAGCAGCGTCTCCGATCCAACCCTCCGCCGTCGCCACGGCTCCTGCAGCCGCACGGCTGACGGGGATCCGCAAGACCTACTACAAGCCCGACGGCTCGGTGCTCGTCGACGCCCTCAAGGGGCTCGACCTCGTGATCCCGAGGGGCGAGTACATCGCCATCATGGGCGCATCGGGCTCGGGCAAGTCGACGCTGATGAACATCCTCGGCTGCCTCGACCGGCCGACCGCGGGCGTCTACGAGCTCGACGGCGCGCGCGTCGAGAGCCTCGACGACGACGAGCTCTCGCGCGTCCGCGGCCAGAAGATCGGGTTCGTCTTCCAGGCGTTCAACCTGATCTCCGAGCTCACGATCGCCGAGAATGTCGAGATTCCCCTGCTCTATCGCGGCATCTCGGCCGCCGAGCGCCGCGACCGCGCCGCGGAGAGCCTGAAGATCGTCGGCCTCGACAACCGCATGAGCCACCGACCGCGCGAACTGTCGGGCGGACAGCAGCAGCGCGCGGCGATCGCGCGGGCGCTCGTGGGCAAGCCGGCGATCCTCATGGCCGACGAGCCGACGGGCAACCTCGATTCGCAGACGGGCCGCGCGATCCTCGAGACCTTCGAGGAACTGCACGCGAAGGGCCTCACGCTCATCATGGTGACCCACGACGACAAGATCGCCGACCGCTGCCAGCGCGTCGTGCGCCTCGCCGACGGCGCGCTCGAGAGCGACCGCGACGGCGGCGCGCGCATGCGTGCGCGCGCGCAGTCGATGGAGACGCGCGCGTGAGGTCGAACGCCGCCGGCGGCGCGTGGACTTCCGGCGGCCGCGAGGCCCGTGTGCTCGGCATCGATCCCGGCACCCGCATCGCCGGCTACGCGGTGCTCGACTTCGACGCGCGCGGCGATGCGCGCATCGTCGATGCGGGCGTCTTCCGCCTCGACGCCGATGCGCCGCTCTCGGTTCGGCTGCGGCAGCTCTTCGAGGATGTGACCGCGCTGATCGCGGAGACTTCTCCCACGCATGTCGCGCTCGAGTCGATCTTCTCGCACCCCGAGCATGCGCGCACGGCGATCCAGATGGCGCATGGACGCGGCGTGGTGCTGCTTGCAGCCGAAGTGCGCGGCGTGCCCGTCGCGGAACTGCCGCCTGCGGAAGTGAAGAAGGCGCTCACCGGCAACGGACGCGCCACCAAGGAACAGATGCAGCGCGCGGTGATGGCGCAGTGCCGGCTCGACGCGATGCCCGAACCGCCCGATGTCGCCGACGCGATCGGCATCGCGCTGACGGGTGGCCGCAGATTGCAGGGAGTCGCGCCGTGAGCGCGCGCGCTGCGATCGCCGCTGTGTTTGCCGCCTTCTGCGCCGCACTCGCGTCATGCGCGAGCGGCCCGGCGCCCACGCAGCCCGCGACGCCCATCGTGGCCGACGCGCCCGCGCCCGCGCCCGCTCCTCTCCCGCCGCAGGCGCCGGCCGCGCAGCCGCAGCCAATCGTCCCGTCCGAGAGCGCAAAGCCCGAGTGGATCGAACTCACGCCCAAGATCCGCGCGAACCGCACCGCGCGCGTCGTCGAGTTCGAGGCGGTCGCCGTGCTCGAGGTCGGCTTCCTCGAGCAGCTCGTCTGCCTCGTCGGCACGCGCGAGCACGAATCGCTTTTTGTCTTCGATGGCAAGGCAAGCGACATCCACGCGGCGCTTCTCCTCGCCGGCTTTGAAGCAGGCTCGCCCGGCCGCTGGCGCGAGGTGCCGGCTGCCGACGGCGCCACGCGCATCGAGGGCGTTCCACCGCAGGGAACGGCCGTCGCGATCACCGTGCTGATGCCCGACGGCGCCGAACGGCCCATCGACTGGTTCGTCCGCGCATCTCCGGTCGGCGCCCAAGTCGACCGTGCACCGCCCTCGCGATTCGTGTTCGGCGGTTCGCGCTTCGAGCGCTCGCGTCGGACGGGGGCGGAGCGCTACGCCGCAGACAGTTCAGGCTCGCTCATCGGGCTCGTGACCTTCGGCGACGAGACGATCGGCTGTGCGAATGTCATCCCCGACCAGGTGTCGGCCGCCGAGCCCGTGTGGGAGGTCTGGTCGGAGCGCATGCCCGAGCCGGGAACCCGCGTGCGCGTGCGGCTCTCGGCGGCAGGCGAACGAATCCAACAACGGGGCCAACAACAGGGCCAAAAACAAGGCTCGGCCGAGACAGAGCCTCAGGCCGAGCCCTTCCGGGGGCAAGATGAAGAGTAGGGCAACTACCCTACTGCATGAAGAGTACACCCGCTTGACGCCAGTGCAAGCGGTTCATCGGCTTTCCGCTTCTCTTTCTAGAAGAATTCTTCCATTTGATCGTTGATTCTGAAAGCACCCCCCGATTGCGCACCCCCGTGCTTCGCCTCTCCCGCGTCGTCCGCCTCGCCCTGGGCCCAAGCCCCGCGAACCCGCCCTCTGGAGGCGGAAACGGGCTTTTCTCCGTGGTCGCGGCCGAGGGGCTGGCCCCCGCCGTCGAGGTCGAAGTCGAGTGCATCGGGACGCCGGAAGCGACCGGGTATCTCGTCGACATCACCGTCATCGACCGTGGGGTGCGCGATCTGATCGCCCCGATCCTCCGAACCGCCCTGCAGGCGGAACTCGGCGGCGCCCCGTCCGATCTGCGGTCGGTCCTGCAAGCCTGCGCGGCCGCGCTCGCGCCCGCGCTGCCCGCCGCACTTTCGGCGCTGACCTACCGTCCAAGCCCATTCCGCTCCGCCATGCTCGAGCTCGGCGCGCCCCCGACCCATTTCCCCGAAGGCAGCCTTCCCATGCCAGACGCGTTCGTCCTGACCGAGACCTTCGAGTTCGCAGCCTCGCACCGCCTCCACCTTCCCGGCGTCTCCGCGGACGAAAACCGCGCCCTCTTCGGCAAGTGCAACAACCCGAACGGGCACGGTCACAACTATCGGATCGAGGTTGCGGTCGAGATGGCTGCAGAAGGCAAGCGAAGGCTGGACTTCGGCGCGATCGAGGGCATCGTCCAGCGGGAAGTCATGGCGCGCTTCGACCACAAGCACCTGAACCTCGACTGCCCCGAGTTCGCGGCGCTCAACCCGTCCGTCGAGAACATCGCGATGGTGTGCCACGGGCTGCTCGCGCCCCGCTTTGCGGAAGCAGGCGGCGCGCTCCGCTTCGTCCGCGTTTGGGAGACGGAGAAGACAAGTTGCCGATATCCGGCGTGAGCAAGGTCACGACCATGAACACCAAGCGCCCGAGCCCGTTCGCCCTTCCTTCCGCCTCTGTTGCTGCCCTACTCGGCCCGTCGAGTGCGGCCATCGCGCTCGCAGCCGCGATCGCAGGCACCGCGGCGGCGCAGACCGCGATCCCGATCCAGGTGCCTTCGCGCCAGGCCGCGTCGCCCAACGCGTCGCTGCCGCCTCCGGTGACCGACAGCGAGCGCCGCTTCCGCGAACTGTCCGACTACATCCGCGCCCGAGGCGAGATCGATGCCGCGACGCGCGCCGACATCGAGCGCGTCGCGCGCGACCTCGATGCCGATCTCGCCAAGCCCGGCGAGCCGATTCCGACGGTCGTGCGGCTGCTGGCCGCGCGCGTGCAGACCGCCATCTGGATCGACGACCGCGGTGCGCGCGACAGCGCGTTCGAGAAGCTCGTCGCGTTCCAGTCGAACAAGGACGCCACCCTGCTTGCATGGGCGCGCGAACGGATCGCCTGCGCAGAGTTCGAGAAGGCGCTCGAAATCCTCCAGAACCATGAGTTCGGCCCGGGCCGCGCCATCGATGCCCGCATCCTGCTTGCGACCTGCCTTGCCGCCAACAACCGCTACGACGAGGCGCAGGCCGCGCTGAACGGCGCGCCCACGCAGCAGCGCACCCCCGACCACCTCGCCCGCATCGGCGCCCTGACCGACCGCATCAGCAAGCTGCGCGAGCTGTGGAACGCCGAGATGGTCGCGATGGCGGCCGATCAGCGCAGAGGCGATCTCCCCGTGGTGGAGTTCGTCACGCCGAAGGGCGCGATCACGATCGAACTGTTCGAGGACCAGGCTCCGAACACCGTGGGCAACTTCATCGAGCATGTCGAGGCCGGCACCTACAACGGCACGCGGTTCCACCGCGCGCTGCGCGGATTCGGCGTGCAGGGCGGTGACCCCGACACGGCGACGGGTGGCGCGGGCGGCACCAGCACGGGCGGATGGACGATCCCCGACGAGACGGTGAGCGACGCGAAGCGCGCCCCGCTCCTCGGCCGGCTGATCGTCGCCTCGCAGCCCAATCCGTCGTCGCCGACCGCGCCGCAACCGCATTCGGGCGGATGCCAGTTCATGATCCTCATCAACCACGCGGAGCAGCTGCAGGGGATGCACACCGTGTTCGGCCGTGTGACCGACGGCCTCGATGTGGTGCGCGTGCTGACGCCGGACGACGAACTCGTGAGCGCGCGCGTGATCAGCAAGCGCGACAAGGAATACAAGGGCGTGCGGTTCAGCACCGATGCGAAGGGCGACTTCAGCATGCCCCTCGGCGGCGGCATGAAGACACGCGTGCTCGAGACCAAGGTCACGCGCCCGAACATTCCGGGTGCGCCGGGTGCCCCGGTTGCTCCTGGCGCCCCAGGCGGCCAGCCGCGACTCATCCCCGTGCAGCCCCCGTCGGGCGTGCCGAGCCGACCGCCGGCCGCGCCAGGCACTCCGTCGGGAGTTCCTGCACCCCCGCCGCTGCTGACGCCAAACGGGCCGCCGGTCACGCCAAAGTAAGCGCGCAGCGGCGCCGAGCGCTCGATGCCCGCGAACTCTCCCTAGACCCGAGAGCTAGGCCCTCTCGTCTCAGGCCGTCTCGTCGACCTTCTCGACGCGCTCGTTCGACTCGCCCGAGTAGCGGTAGACGCATCCCGGCTCTTCCGAGCGGGTGGGCTTGTGGCTGCCGTCGCAGAACGGGAACTTCTTCGAGAGCCCGCAGGCGCAGACGAAGATGGGCTTGTCGGACGGATCGACCTTCACGGGGCTGGTTGCTTCGAGCTTGACGATGCGTGCCATGATTGAGACCTGCGACTCTTGTCGCGCGTTGGAGTGCGTGGCGGGCGGGCTGGCGGCGGTCAGAACTCGAGGTCTGCCTCGCCGTACAGCGTGAAGCCCTTGCGGCGGAGGATCTGGCCCGCGAGGGTGTTGTCGTCGGTCGACAGCACCACGGTCGGGTGCCCGGATGCGCGCGGGACCGTCGGATAGGCGAATCGGATGTTCAACTCGGCGGCCAGCAGGAACTTGCAGAGGTGGTGCAGTTCGTGGTCCTTGCCAAGCTCGGCGACCAGCACCTGCGTCTCGTTGGCCGCGAACTCGTGCTTCTCGAGCAGCGCCCGCGCCGTGGCGGGCTTGTCGACGATCAGGCGGATGACCGCGAAGTCCGAGCTGTCCTGGATCGAGATCGCGCGGACCTCGACACTGCCCTCGTCGCTCAGCGAGCCGAGCAGCTCGAGAAGCTTTCCGACGCGGTTGTCGAGGAAGATGCTGAAGTGCCGCACCATCGGCGGCGCGTAGCCGAGTTCGGTTTCCGGGGGCATCATGCTCATGGGACGCGGATGCTATCCGATCGGGCTGGCCCGCAGCAGGCGGATCGGTACGCTGTTGTCATGCACTCCCCGACCGACTCGCTCCTTCGGAACGCGCTGCGAATCGCCCCGCTGGCGACCGCGCTCGCCCTGTCCCTTCCGGGCGCCACCCTCCTGGCGGCGCCGCTCGAGGGTGCGGCCGCAAGGCCCGCCGCCTCCGCGGACGACGAGAGTCCGACCGAGCGCTTCCGCGCGCTCGTGCAGGCGTACGACGACTTCCGTCTGACGGTCTATCCCGAGTACGCACTGCGTCGCGGCGTCAAGGACCGCGCCGGCGAACTGACCGACACCTCGCTCGCCGGCGTGAACAAGCGCGCGGCGGTGGTCGCGAACCTCCTCGAGGAACTCCGCTCCGTCGATGTCAAGGCGCTCTCCGCCGACGACGCGCTCGACCACGCGCTGCTCACCCGCGACCTCGCGCTCTCCGTCGACGGCTTCCGGTTCAACTCCTGGATGATGCCCGTCGGCGGCCGAAGCGGGCCGCACCAGGACATCGCGCAGATGGGCGAGCTCTCGACCTTCGTCGCGCTCGACGACTACGAGGCGTATCTCAAGCGCCTCCTGTGCGTTCCGGGCATGGTGATCGGCACTCAGGAAGTCATGCGCGCGGGCATGGAGCAAGGCATCATGCCGCCGAGGGTGACGATGGTGCAGGTTCCCGCGCAGATCGCGGCCGCGCGTCGCGGCCTGCGCGAATCGCTGCGCAAGCCGTTCCAGTCGCTGCCGCCGGGCATCACCGCGGAGGAGCGCGCCGCGCTGCTCGCCGAGTTCGAGCGCGTCCTCGACCCGATCGACACCGCGCTCGTCCTGTTCGAGGCGTTCGTCCGCGAGGAGTACCTGCCGAAGTGCCGCGACT
>Ga0209985_10001828_pt1 | contig 20059 bp, 22 predicted proteins | sample NOAtaG_FD_187305 | JGI IMG/M metagenome (GOLD analysis project Ga0209985, IMG submission 187305) | Freshwater lake microbial communities from Lake Erie, under a cyanobacterial bloom - NOAA_Erie_Diel6S_1000h metaG (SPAdes) (version 2) | ecosystem: Environmental > Aquatic > Freshwater > Lake ...
GAGGGATGCGCGACGATCGCGAAGGAGCGCGCCCCCAGATCCCTCGCGACCCGGTCGATATGACGCTGAGACCCGCCACGCCCCAGGATTTCCCGGCGATCCTCGCCCTCAACCTCGAGTCCGAGCGCTTCCTGAGTCCCTTGACGCCGGAGCGGCTCGCGCATCTCCATCGGCAGGCCGACCTCCATCGAGTCGTCGAAGACGGGCGGCAGGTCGTGGCCTTCGTGCTCGCCCTGCGCGAGGGACAGGACTACGACAGCCCGAACTACCTTTTCTTCGGGACCCGCTACGCGCGCTTCCTGTATGTCGATCGGGTCGTGGTAGCCGCCGCGGCGCAAGGCCGCGGGCTCGGGCGCGTGCTCTACGAGGCGGTGTTCGCCCATGCGTCGCGGGTGCAGCTGCCCTGGGTCACCTGCGAGTACGACATCGAACCGCCGAACCCCGCGTCCGAGCGCTTCCATCGCGCCTTCGGTTTCATGGAGGTCGGTCGCCAGTCGGTGGCCGGCGGCAAGAAGCAGGTGTCGCTGCAGGCGGCACCGGTGCGGTCCGGCGGTTAGGTCCGCCGTCCGTCGCTCGGGTACTCTTCATCCCGTGACCCGTCCCGTCCAGAACCGCGCTGTACAGACCCGCGAGCTGCGCATCATCGCCGGCCAATGGCGCGGACGGCGTTGGCGGTTCCCTGTGGGACCCGACATCCGGCCGACGCCCGATCGGGTGCGCGAGACGCTCTTCAACTGGCTCGCGCCGCACATCCGTGGCGCGCGCGTGCTCGACCTCTTCGCCGGCAGCGGCGCGCTCGGACTCGAATCCCTGTCGCGCGGCGCCGCGCACGCGACCTTCGTCGATGCCGATCCGCGCGCCGTCGATGCGCTGCGCGAGCGTTGCACGGAATGGAGCGGCGCCTCGCGCGAGGCCGGTACGCCGGTGGGCAGCGCCGAGTTCCATCGCGCCGATGCGCTCGCCTTCCTCGCAGGTCCGGCCGGTCGCTCGTCGTCCGGTCCTGCCGCCGTGCCGTTCGATGTGGTGTTCCTCGATCCGCCGTTCGGTGCGGGGCTCTGGGGCAAGACCGCCTCGCGGCTCGAGTCGGGCGGTTGGCTCGCGCCGCAGGCCTTCGTCTACCTCGAGGCGCCGGCCGGCGCGCTGCCGCCCGGCCTGCCGGCCACGCTGCGACCGTGGCGCGACGGCAAGGCGGGCGAGGTGGGCTATCATCTGCTGCGCCGCGATGCGCGGCCGGAGAGCGACGAGGCGAACGCGACATGACCCGCAGCGCGATGTACCCGGGCACCTTCGATCCGATCACCAACGGTCACATCGACATCGCCGGTCGGGCGGCCAAGATGTTCGACCGCGTCGTCATCGCCATCGCGGCCAACCCCGGCAAGGCGCCGCTGTTCCCGCTCGAGCAGCGCATCGCCCTCGCGCGGACGGCCACCGCCCACATCCCGAACATCGAGGTGACGGGCTACGCCAAGCTCACGGTGGAGTTCGCGCGCGAGAACGGCCTCGGTTTCATGCTGCGCGGCCTGCGCGCCGTGTCGGACTTCGAGTTCGAGTTCCAGCTCGCGAACATGAGCCGGCATCTAGCGCCCGACATCGAGACCGTGTTCCTCACGCCGAAGGAACAGTTCACCTTCATCTCCTCGACTTTGGTGCGCGAGGTCGCGGTGTTGGGCGGCGATGTGTCGGAGTTCGTGCACCCGGCCGTGGCCGAGGCGCTGAAGACGAAGCGGCGCGCGCCCGCGGCGCCCTGACGGGCATCGGCGCGCCGGCGCGCGCAAGGTCCACCGCCCGCCACAGATACCAGGCCGCCGCCGATCGGTAGGGCGCCCAGCAGGCGCCGTGCTCGGCGAGCGCGCGCGGCGTCGGCAACTCGGCGTGACCGTAGGCGAGCCGGAAGCCGTTGCGCACGCCGTAGTCGTCCACCGGCAGTACATCCGGCCGCCCGAGCTGGAACATCAGCATCATCTGTACGGTCCAGCGGCCGATGCCGCGCACCTGCGTGAGCCGCGCGACGATGGCTTCGTCGTCGAGCGTCATCAGCGTCGCCGCATCGGGCACCACTCCCGAGATCGTGTGCGCCGCGAGATCCTTGAGCGCCGTGGCCTTCGCCGCCGAGAAGCCGACCGAACGCAGCGCCTCGGGCGCCGTGCCCTGCACCTGCTCGGGGGTGGGGAAGGCGTCGCCGTATGCCGCGCTGCCGCGCGAGTCCCCGCCGCCATCGCGCCCCGCATACAACGCGACGAAGCGTGCGAGGATGGCGTCGGCGGCCTTGCCGCTGATCTGCTGCGAGGCGATGGCCTTCGCGAGATGCCGGAACGGTGAAGCGCCCGCTTCGGCGCGCAGCCGGTAAGGCCCGGCCGCCGTGACCAGCGTCGCCATCACGGGGTCGACGCGCCGGAAATGCGGCAGCAGTACGCGACGGTCGGGCGCGCGGGTCACCTCTGGCACGCGGGGCACCAATAGGTCGAGCGCTGGCCCTGCACGCGCTGGCGCACCGCCGTGCCGCACTTGCGGCAGGGTTCGCCCATGCGTTCGTAGACGAAAAGCTTCTGACGGAAATAGCCCGGGTTGCCGTCGACGCCGACATAGTCGCGCAGCGTCGTGCCGCCGACCTCGATGGCCTTGGCGAGCACCGTGCGGATCGCGGCGGCGAGGCGGTCGCACTCGGCGCGCGTCAGGCCGCGCGCCTGCCGCCCTGGGCGGATGCCGGCGCGGAACAGCGCCTCGCTCGCGTAGATGTTGCCGACGCCCACCACCACCTTGGCGTCCATGATGAATTGTTTGACCGCGACGCGCCGCTTGCGCGAGGCCTGCCACAGCGTGCCGCCGTCGAAGCCCTCCTCGAGCGGCTCGGGGCCGAGATGCCGCAGCAGCGGGTGCTCCGCGGGGTCGCCCTCGACGAGGTGCAGCGATCCGAAACGCCGCGGATCGTTGAAGCGCAGCGTCTCGCCCGAGTCGAGCACGAGGTCGAAGTGGTCGTGCGTGAGGCGCGGCGTCGCCGCGGGCAGCACGCGCAGATTGCCCGACATGCCGAGATGTACGAGCAGCGTCGCGGGCGCGCGCAGCGCGCCGCCCTCGAGCCGGAACAGCAGGTATTTGGCGCGTCGCTCGGCGGCGAGCACCGTGGCGCCCTGGACCCTCGCGGGCAACGATGCCGGCACGCGCCAGCGCAGCCGCGGCTCGTGTACGAGCAACACGCGCACGCGATGACCGCCGACATGCGGCTCTACGCCGCGGCGCGTGGTCTCGACTTCAGGGAGCTCCGGCATGACGGGGGGCCGTCGATGCGCGTGGGGGAAGGGGCGTGCCCGACCGGGCACGCCACGCCCTTACTTGATCTTCGTTTCCTTGTACGACACGTGCTTGCGCACGACCGGGTCGTACTTCTTCGTCTCCATCTTCTCGGGATGGAGGCGCTTGTTCTTCATGGCCACATAGAAATGGCCCGTGCCGGCGGTCGACAGCAGCTTCACTTTTTCGCGCATGGCTTCGGTCTCCGGCTCAGATCTTCATGCCCTTGGCGCGCAGGTCGGCGACCACCGCGTCCAGGCCGTTCTTCTCGATGGTGCGCAGGGCGTTGGTGCTGACGCGCAGCGACACCCAACGCTTCTCGCCTTCCAGCCAGAAACGCTGCGTGTGCAGGTTCGGCAGGAAGCGGCGGCGCTTCTTGTTGTTCGCGTGCGAGACGCGGTTGCCCGTGGTGGGGCGCTTGCCAGTGAGTTCGCAGACGCGCGACATGGTAAGAAGCCTTTCAGATCAGGTGGTTACGACCAGACGGCCGCCGGGGCGTCCGTCAAAAGGGCGGCATTTATACCAGTCCCGGGGCCGCTCGGCAACCGGGGGCTACAGGATGCCCCGTTCGGCGAGCGATACCGCCTCCGGCCCGGCGACGATGAGGTGGTCGAGCACCCGGATGTCGACGAGGGCGAGGGCGTCGCGCAGCCGGGTGGTGATGAGCTCGTCCGCGTGGCTCGGCTCGGCCACCCCCGAAGGATGGTTGTGGGCCAGGATGAGCGCTGCGGCGTTGTGCGCGAGCGCCTGGCGCAGCACCTCACGCGGGTGCACCGCTGCGCCGTCGATGGTGCCGCGGAACAGTTCCTCGAAGGCGATCAGGCGGTGGCGGTTGTCGAGGTAGAGGCAGCAGAAGACCTCGTAGGGACGGTCTCGCAGCTGCGCCGTCAGGAAGCGGCGGGTGTCGGCCGGGGAGTGCAGCGGCTCGCCGGCGCGCATCGCCGCCCCGTAATGGCGGCGCGCGAGCTCGAGCGCGCCCTGCAGCAGCGCCACCCGCGCCGGGCCGAGCCCGGGCGAGGCGAGCGTGCGGTCGGCACCCGCCGCGAGCAATCCGCGCAGCGAACCGAATTCATTGAGCAGGTCGCGTGCGAAGTCGAGCGCACCGACGCCGCGCGCGCCGGTGCCGAAGATCAGCGCGAGCAGCTCCGCGTCCGACAGCGCCGCCGCGCCGCGCGCCAGCAGCTTCTCGCGCGGGCGCTCGGCGCTGGGCCAGTGGCGGATGGAGCGGACGATGGGCATGGGCGCAGCATGCGGGGCCCCGCCCCTTGCAGCCAGCGGTGAAACTCGGCGGATTCCCGGAAACGCGCGCCCCCCGGTGTAGACTTCCGGCGGGGAGGTGGGGCATGGCATTGCGGCTCGCGCTCATCATCGTCGGATCGGTCCTTTGCGCTGCGTCGAGCCCTGCGGCCGCGGCGGATGTGCTCCTGCAGCAGGCCCGCGTGGTCGACGGCACCGGCGGACCGTCCTTCATCGCCGATGTCCGCATCCGCGGCGACCGCATCGCCGAGGTCGCGCCGCGGCTCGCGCCGCTGCCGGGTGAAGCGCTGCGCGATGCGCGCGGGCTCGTGCTCGCGCCGGGTTTCATCGATGTCCACAGCCATGCCGACCGCGGCCTGCTCGCCGACCCCGACGCCGCCACCCAGACGCTGCAGGGCATCACCACGATGCTCGTCGGGCAGGACGGCGACTCGGCGTATCCGTTGCGCGACTGGTTCGCCCGGCTCGATGCCGCACCGCGAGCCGTCAATGTCGCGAGCATGGTCGGCCACGCCACGGTGCGAGCGCAGGTGATGGGTCGAGGCCTTTTCCGCCCGTCGCGGCCCGAAGAGCTCGCCGAGATGAGACGGATCCTCGCGGCCGAGATGGCTGCGGGCGCCTTCGGCCTCTCGTCCGGTCTGGAATACGAAGCCGCGATCTTCTCCACCACCGATGAGGTCATCGAGCTCGCCAAGGTCGCGGGCGCTGCGGGCGGCATCTACATCTCGCATGTGCGTGATGAAGGCCCGCGCGTCTTCGAGGCCTTCGACGAACTGCTGCGCATCGGCCGCGAGGCGAAGCTGCCGGTGCAGATCACCCACATCAAGCTCGGCACCCCCTCCACCTGGGGCCTTGCGGCGCAGCGCATGCCCGCGTACTTCGAGCAGGCGGCGCGCGAGGGTGTCGACCTGCGCGCCGATGTCTACCCCTACACCTACTGGCACTCGACCCTCCGCGTGCTCGTCACCGACCGGCAGTTCTTCAACCCCGAGAAGGTCGCCGCCGGGCTCGCCAACAACGGCGGCGCGGCCAACATCCGCCTTGCGCGCTACACGCCCGACCCCAAGCTCGCCGGTAAGACCATCACCGAGATCGCCGCGGTCTGGGGCGTGAGCGAGGTCGACGCCTACATGCGGCTCGTGCGCGAGACGATGGGCGAGCTGGTCGCCGGTGGTGAGATGGAGAGCATCATCGGCACCTCCATGAGCGAGGAGGATGTGCGCTGGTTCGTGGCGCATCCGCGGATCGCGTTCTGCAGCGACGGCGAGCTGCATGGTGCGCACCCGCGCGGCGCGGGTACCTTCCCGCGCATCCTCGGTCGTTACGTGCGCGAGCAGGGTGCGCTGTCGCTCGAGGCCGCGGTGCACAAGATGACCGGGCTCGCCGCGAGCTACATCGGTCTCACCGACCGCGGCCGCATCGCGCCCGGTCTCGTCGCCGACCTCGTGCTCTTCGACCCGACGACGGTGATCGACAACGCGACCGTGGAGGATCCGGAGGCACCACCGACCGGTATCCTCGCCGTCATGAACTCAGGCGAATGGGTGGTGGACGGCGGCCAGCCCACCGGCAGACGGCCGGGCAAGGCGCTGCGCAAGCCGACGGGTGTGCAGCCATGAGCGGCATCCGGCTGCCGTATCTCCTCTTCCTCGGCGACGAGCGCAACGACTCGAACGCCAAGACGGCGTTCGGCGTGCGGCAATGGCGCCCGGAGGCCTGCGTCGCGCAGTGGAGCCTGCCGGGAGGCACCGTCGACATCGGCTTGCCGCGCCTGACGCCTACCGAGGCTGTCGCACAGGGCGCCCGCTCGATGCTGATCGGAATCGCACCGGTCGGCGGAAAGATCTCGCCGCAGTGGATCGCGCCGATCTGCGAAGCGATCGAGGCGGGGCTCGACATCGTCAGCGGCATGCACACCCGGCTCGGCTCGGTCGATGCGATCCGCGAGACCGCCGCCCGCTGCGGTCGCACGCTGCACGATGTGCGGCACAGCGAGCTGCGTTTCCCGGTCGGTACAGGTGTGCGCCGCAGCGGCAAGCGGCTGCTCACGGTCGGCACCGACTGCGCGCTCGGCAAGAAGTACACGGCGCTCGCGCTCACCCGCGCGTTCCAGGCGGCGGGCCACGCCGCGACCTTCCGCGCGACGGGGCAGACCGGCATCCTCATCAGCGGCGCGGGCGTCGCCATCGACGCCGTGGTCGCGGATTTCATCGCCGGCGCGGCCGAGTGGCTGTCGCCCGCCAACGCGCCCGAGCACTGGGACCTCATCGAAGGGCAGGGGTCGCTGCTGCACCCGAGCTATGCGGGCGTCTCGCTCGGCCTGCTGCACGGCTCGCAGCCGGACGCGCTGGTGCTGTGCCACGACCCCGCGCGTCTGCACATCGAAGACCACCCGGACTTCCCGATCCCGCCGCTCGAAGAGGTCATGGACCTGCATCTGCGACATGCTCGTCGCGTGAATTCCGAAGCGCGTTTCGTCGGCATCGCGCTCAACACCTCGAAGATGACGCATGCTGACGCCGCGGCGCTGCTCGAGGCGACGGCCCGCCGCCATGGGCTGCCGGCCGTCGATCCGCTGCGCTCGGATCTCACGCCCGTGGTGCGGCTCGCGACCACATGATCCGACTCGAGGTCACCGAGGTCCGCTGGCCACTGACGGTGCCGTTCACCATCGCGCGCGACACCGCTTACGACATCGCCTGTCTGCAGGTGCGACTGACCGACGAGAATGGCCGCAGCGGCCGGGCCGAGGCCATCGGCGTCGACTATGCCGGTGAGACCATCGACTCGATGCGCGGACAGATCGAGGCCGTCCGTGAGCGGCTTGAAGCCGGCCTGTCGCGTGCGGCGCTGCAGGTCCTGCTGCCTGCGGGCGGCGCGCGCAACGCGCTCGACTGCGCGCTGTGGGACCTCGAGGCGAAGCAGCGCGGTCTGCCTGCATGGCAGGTCGCGGGGTTGCCGCCGCCCGGGCCGCGGCCGACCGCGTTCACGCTCGGCATCATGGATGAGTCGGCGTTGCGCGCAGCCGTACGCGCCCACGCGGAGTTCGAGGTGTTGAAGGTCAAGACCGACCGCGCGCACGGCCTCGACCCGGTGCGCATCGTCCACGAGGAAGCGCCGCGTGCGCGGCTGATCGTCGACGCCAACACCTCTTGGGGCGCGGCCGACCTGCAGCGCCATGCGCCGCATCTGGCCGATCTCGGCGTCGCCTTGCTCGAGCAGCCCTGCGATCCGCGCGAGGACGACTGCTTGCGCGGGGTCGCGCTGCCCGTACCGGTGGCCGCCGACGAGGCCTTCATCGACCGCGCCTCGCTGCCGCGCCTCGTCGGCAAGTACCAGGTGCTCAACATCAAGCTCGACAAGACGGGCGGACTTACCGAGGCGCTCGCCTGTGCGGACGCCGGGCTGGCGCTGGGCTTCCGCTTGATGGTCGGCTGCATGGTCGGCAGTTCGCTCTCCATGGCGCCGGCGACCCTCGTCGCGCAGCGCTGCGATTTCGTGGACCTCGACGGCCCGCTGCTGCAGTCGGCTGACTGCGACCACCCGATCGTCTACGAGCGCGGCCGTATCGGCGTGCCGACGCCGGCCTTGTGGGGCTGATTCGCTTCGGCGCAGCGCATGGCCGATAATCGCGGCATGAACGCCACCCTTCGTCCGCTCAAGGTCCGGCTGCTCGATCCGCGCCTCGGCAAAGAATTTCCGCTCCCGGCCTATGCCACCGACGGCTCCGCAGGGCTCGACCTGCGTGCCTGCCTCGATGCGCCGCTCGAGCTCGCGCCGGGCCGAGCGGAGCTGCTGCCGACGGGGCTCTCGATCTGGATCGACGATCCCGGCCTCGCCGCCGTCATCCTGCCGCGCTCCGGCCTCGGCCACAAACACGGCATCGTGCTCGGCAACCTTGTGGGCCTCATCGATTCCGACTACCAGGGCCCCTTGATGGTCTCCTGCTGGAACCGCGGCAGCAGCACCTACACCGTGCAGCCCGGCGAGCGCATCGCGCAGCTCGTGGTGGTGCCGGTGGTGCAGGTCGCTTTCGAGGTGGTCGAAGATTTCACCGCCACCGCGCGCGGCGCGGGCGGCTTCGGGAGTTCGGGGACGCGCTAGACCGCTGCGGCGGTCATACCCGCTCGACGATCGCCGTAACGCCCATCCCGCCGGCGGTGCACACCGAGATGAGCCCGCGGCGCGCGGTCGCGTCCTGCGACAGCAGTTTCGCTGTCGTCGCCAGCACGCGCGCGCCGGTGGCCGCGAACGGATGCCCGACCGCGATGCTGCTGCCCTTCACGTTGAGCTTGCCGCGGTCGAGGGCGCCGAGCGGCGCGTCGCGACCGAGGCGCTCGCGGCAGAACTCCGCCGACTCCCAGGCGGCGAGGGTGCACAGCACCTGCGCCGCGAAGGCTTCGTGTATCTCGTAGTAGTCGAAGTCCTGCAGCGAGAGACCAGCGTCCTTGAGCATCGCCGACACCGCGTAGACCGGTGCCATCAAGAGGCCCTCGTGGCCGCCCGCGAAATCGACCGCCCAGGCCTTGCCGAAGGTGAGGCGCGCGAGCACCGGCAGACCGCGGGCGCGCGCCCAGTCCTCGCTCGCGAGCAGCACCGCCGCCGCGCCGTCGGTGAGCGGCGTGCTGTTGCCTGCGGTGAGCGTGCCGGTGGGCGAGCGGTCGAAGGCGGTGCGCAGGCCTGCGAGCTTCTCGACCGTCGAGTCGCCGCGGACATTGTCGTCGCGCGTGAGACCGGCGAACGGCGTCACGAGGTCCTCGAAGAAACCTTCCTGCCACGCGGCCGCAGCGCGGCGGTGGCTCTCGAAGGCCAGCTGGTCCTGCGCCGTGCGTGCGATGCCCCAACGCTTGGCCATCAGCTCGCAGCTCTCGCCCATCGAGAGTCCGGTACGCCGCTCGCCGGCATCCGGCACCTGCGGCTTGAAGTGTCGAGGCCGCAGGCCGAAGAACGGCTTGATCCGCGCCCAAGCGCTGCGGCCGCGGAACGCGCGCAGCAGCAACTGCTGGTACTCGCGCGGATAGACCACCGGCGCGTCGCTCACGGTATCGACGCCCGCCGCGATGCCGGCGTCGATCTGGCCGAGCGCGATCTTGTTGGCGATGGCGATGGCCGCTTCGAGGCTGGTGCCGCAGGCACGCTGCAGATCGAAGGCGGGCGTCTGCGGATCGAGCCCCGAGTCGAGTACGCACTCCCGCGCGAGGTTGAAGTCGCGGGTGTGCTTGAGGACGGCGCCCGCCGCCACCTCGCCGACCCGCGCGCTCTGCAGTCGGTTCCGCTCGACGAGTCCGCGCAGCGCGGCCGTCAGCATCGATTGGTTGCCCTCCGCCGCATACGCACCATGAGCGCGTGCGAACGGGATGCGGGTGCCGCCGATGATGGCGACCGGGCGCGCTGCGCTGCCGACGAGCATGGCTCTATACCTCTTCTTCCGTTCAGCGCGCTTCGCCGCGGCGCACGCGCTCGAGATAGCGGTCGCGCAGCAGCGTGTGCCGGGACACGCCGGACTGCACCTGCCCGTCGGCGACCACGAGTTCGGCGACGCTGCTCACCTCGAGCGGGTCGCCCGACCACAGCACGAGGTCGGCCACCCGCCCCGGGGCCAGCGTGCCGAAGCGATCGCCGACGCCGAAGATCTCCGCCGGTATGCGCGTGATCGCGGCGAAAGCGGCGGCCCATGGCAGGCCGTGCGCGACCGCGTTGCCCGCCGCCTGTCGCGTCTTGCCGGCATCGTCGATGTCGGGGCTGCGCATCGAGATGACCACCGTCACACCCGCGGCGTGCAACCGCGCGGCGTTGTACATGGTCGCACCGACGGCGTCGAAGCTCGACGGCAGGTTCTCGAGCGGATCGATGATCACCGGGATGCGCGCCGCGGCGAGCTCCGGCGCGACGCGCCAGGCCTCGGCGCCGCCGCGGATCACCACCCGCATCTTCTCCTGCTGCGCGAACTCCACGGCGCGGCGGATGTCGACCGCGCGGTCGACATCGAACACGAAGATGCCGCCCCCTTTTAAGAACTCGAGCAGCACCTGCCGGCCCGAGGGCGATAGCAACCGCTCGTCGTGCACCATGACGAGGTTCGGCGCGCGCGCCTCCACCAGAGCCTGCCGCAGCAGCATGAACTGCGCCGCACGGCTGCCGCCCGAGAGGTCGTTGGCATCGCCGCCGAGGTCGATGAACATCGCGCGCGGCGCGAGCGCCTCACGGCCGACGAGGCTCGCCGGAGCGCCCTGACCGGCGACGATGCTGCCGCCGGCCGCCGACCCGGGCGTGAGCACCGTGAAGGTGACGCCGTTCATGCGGTGCACCACCAGCGATTGCGCGTCGGGGTTCCAGGCCTGGGTCACATCGAACTCGGGGCGCATCTGGCCGAGGCGCTGCGAGTGGTCGCCGTTGGCGCTGTCGAGGCCGATCTCCTCGAGACCGATGCGCGTGAGACCGCCGAAGACGCCCGGGGTGACCGGCCGTCCCTTCGCGTCGACAACGCGGGCGCCCGCGGGCGCGGCGAGGCCCTTGCCGATCGCGGCGATCCTGCCGCCCTGCACCAGCACATCGGTGCCGGGCGAGGGCGCGGCGCCCGCGACGCCGGTGTGCACCGTGGCGTTGCGGATCAGCAGCGCTGTGCGTTCGCCGCCCGCGGCGGCGTCGTCGGCCCGTGCGGTCGGTGCGGCGAAGGTCGCGAGCGTCGCGACGGCGGCGACGAGGGTCGCGGCGAGGTTCGGGCGGATCACGGCGACACCCCCGGAGCGGCCGGCTGGCCGAGCATGAAGTCGGATTCGGGCAGCATGCGTCGCGCCGAGCGGTCGAAGCGCGTCGCGCCGTCGACGAACACCTTCTCGGCGAGCGCGTACACGCTGAACGGGTCGCCGTTCCAGACCACGACATCGGCGGCCTTGCCCACCTCGAGCGTGCCGGTGCGGTCGGCGATGCCGAGCGCGCGCGCCGGGTTCTGCGTGATCCAGCGCACGGCGTGCTCGGGCTTGATGCTGATGCCGGCGCGCGCCGCCGCGGCGATGCCCTTGGCGGCCTCCTGGTTCAGGCGCTGGATGCCTTCGTCGGAGTCCGAGTGCACGATGGCGCAGCCGCCCTTGGCGGCGTCGACGATGACCATGTTCTCGGGGATGGCGTCGTAGGACTCCATCTTGAAGCCCCACCAGTCGGCCCATACCGCCGCGCACACGCCCTGCTCGGCGAGCAGGTCGGCGATCTTGTAGGCCTCGGTGGCGTGGTGGAAGGTCGAGACCTTGTAGCCGAATTCTTTGGCCATGTCGAGGACGATGGCCATCTCGTCGGCGCGGTAGCAGTGGTTCTGCACCAGCACCTCGCCGCGCAGCACGGCCGCCAGCGTCTCCATGCGCAGGTCGCGCTTCGGTGCGCGCACATCCTTCGCGCCCGAGGCGCGGCGCGCCTCGAACTGCGTCCAGTCGCGCTGGTACTCGACCGCCTCCGACCAGCTCTGGCGCCAGGACGCGACATTGCCCATGCGTGTGGAGGGCAGCGTGCGGCGGTTGCCGTAGACCCGCTTCGGGTTCTCGCCGCAGGCCATCTTCAGGCCCTGCGGCGCGTCCGGGAACTTCATCGCCTGGTAGGTGACCGCCGGCACGTTCTTGAGCGTCACCGATCGGCCGCCGAACAGGTTCGCGGAGCCCGGCAGCACATGCAGCGTGGTGACACCGCCTTCGAGCGCGGCCTCGAAGCCCGGGTCCTGCGGCCACACCGAGTGCTCCGCCCAGACATTGGCGGTGTTGGGCGCGGTGGCCTCGTTGCCGTCCGAGTGCGCGTCGACGCCCGGTGAGGGATAGACGCCGAGGTGCGAGTGGATGTCGATGACGCCGGGTGTCACCCACTTGCCGCGGCCGTCGACCACCACAGTACCGGGGGCCGCAGCGAGTCCGCGGCCGACCGCAGCGATCTTGCCTTCACGCAGCAGCACATCGGCCCCGTCGAGGCGTTCGCCCGTACCGGTTAGCACGGTCGCGCCGCTGATCAGCACCGGTGCGCTCTCGGGCGCGCGGTAGGTGGAGGGGAACGGCGCCGCCTTGGCGGTGGCCGTGCCGTCGCCGGATCCGGTCGCCGGCCTGGCATCGGGCTTCGCCGGGCGTTGCGCGGTGGTGGTCGGCGTGCAGGCCGTGAGCAGCAGCGCGAGGCAGATGCCCCATGCGGTGGCTGTCCCGTTCGTCGCGGGGTGTCGGCGGTTCATCGTGTCTCCCTCCAGGTCGAGCGGCAAGGGTAATCCCTTTCGTGGGCCACCGGCGAGGCCACCGGGTGGCCGATGCCGGCCCGCGCGGTTGCCCGCCGTGCCCCGGCGCGGCAAGATGCCCCCCCATCCCGCAGGACATGCCGCCATGGCCTTCGCCAACTTCGACGAGTTCTATCCGTTCTACCTCGGCGAGCACTCGAACCGCACCTCGCGCCGCCTGCATGTGATCGGCACGGTGGTCGCGCTGACCCAGTTCGCGGGCGCCGTCCTGACGCAGCAGCCACGGCTCGTGCTGACCGGTCTGCTGATCGGCTACGGTTTCGCCTGGATCGGGCATTTCTTCTTCGAGAAGAACCGGCCTGCCACCTTCAAGCATCCGCTCTGGAGCTTCCGCGGCGACCTGCGCATGGCGCGGGAAGTGCTGACCGGCCGGATCCCCTGGTAAAGGGCATCGTGCCGAAGAGCCGCATCGACCGCGCCTTCGAGCGTCGTCTCGCCGCCCTGATCAACGGCGGCGAGCCGCGCGTGCTGCAGGGCGGCCGCCGCGGCGTCGAGAAGGAGTCGCTGCGTGTCACTCCGGACGGCCGCATCGCGCAGACGCCGCATCCGGTCGCGCTCGGCGCGGCGCTGACCCACGAGCACATCACCACCGACTACTCCGAGGCGCTGATCGAGCTCGTCACGCCGACCTTCCGCAGCAACTGGGAGCTGCTCCAATATCTTTGTGACCTGCACCAGTTCACCTACCGCCATCTCGGCGACGAGCTGCTGTGGGCGACCAGCATGCCCTGCGTGGTCGACGGCGACGCCAGCATCCCCATCGCGCAGTACGGTCCATCGGACATCGGCCGTCTCAAGACCATCTACCGCGAGGGTCTCGGCCTGCGCTACGGGCGCGTGATGCAGGCGATCTCGGGCGTGCACTTCAACTATTCCTTCCCCGAAGGTCTCTGGGAACCTTGGGCGGCGGTGCGCGGGTCGCGTGATACGGGCGCTGATTTCGTCTCGGAGAGCTATTTCGAGCTGCTGCGCAACTACCGTCGCCACGGCTGGATCGTGCTCTATCTCTTCGGCGTGTCGCCGACGGTCTGCAAGTCCTTCCTGCGCGCGCGCGGCGAGACGCTGCCCGAGTTCGGACCCGGCACGGGCTGGGAGCCGTATTCGACCTCGCTGCGGATGAGCGACCTCGGCTACCGCAACCGGGCGCAGTCGGATGTCGAGGTCTCGGTCAACAGCCTGCAGGACTATGTGCGGGACCTCACCCGCGCCATCAGCACGCCGCATCCCGAGTACGAACGGATGGGCGTGAAGGTCGACGGCGTGTACCGCCAGCTGAACGCCAACCTGCTGCAGATCGAGAACGAGTACTACGCCTTCATCCGGCCGAAGCGCGTCGCCCGATCGGGCGAGCGGCCGACCAAGGCGCTGCTGCGCGGCGGCGTCGAGTATGTCGAGGTGCGCGCTCTCGATGTCAGCGCCTTCGATCCGGTGGGCGTCAACCAGGACAAGATGCGCTTCCTCGAGGCTTTCCTCGCGTTCTGCCTGATGCGGGAGAGCCCGCCGATCGACGCCGGTGAGCAGGCGGCGCTCGACGGCAACCATGTCACCGTGGCGCGGCGCGGCCGCGAACCGGGTCTCTTGCTGCAGCGCGATGGTCGCGCCTCCCCGATGCTCGATTGGGCGCGCGAGATCCTCGACCAGATGCAGGGCATCTGCGAGCTGCTCGATGCGGGCGACCCCAAGCGGACCTATTCGACGGCCCTCGCGGTGCAGGCGGCCAAGCTCGACGATGTGACGCGCACGCCGTCGGCGCGTCTGATCGCCGAGCTGCGCTCGACGGGCGAGAGCTTCTTCGACCTCGCGCTGCGCACCTCGGCCGCGCACAAGGCCTACTTCCTGGACCTGCATCCGCCCGACGATGCGCGCTCGGCGGTCTTCGCCGAGGAGGCGCGCGGGTCCTTGGAGCGGGCCGAAGCGCTCGCGCGCGCGCCGCGCGGCGACTTCGACGCCTACCTCGCCTCGTACCTCGCCTGAACCTGCCCGGGCGGCCCGCTACCGCTCGTAGATCGCGGTCATGCGACGCCCGCTGGAATCGCGCATGCCGCGGAACATGCCGGGGCTGTTGAACTCCAGCACCACCTCGCCCTTGGCGTCGACCGCGATGATGCCGCCTTCTCCGCCGCGCTGGACCAGCTTGCCCTTCACGACTTCGGCGGCGGCGCGCTGCAGCGACCATCCCTTGTATTCGACCAACGCGCAGATGTCGTGCGCGACGACCGAGCGGATGAAGTACTCGCCATGCCCGGTGGCCGACACCGCGCAGCTCGCGTCGTTCGCGTAGGTGCCGGCGCCGATGATCGGCGCGTCGCCGATGCGGCCCCAGCGCTTGTTGGTCATGCCGCCCGTCGAGGTGGCCGCCGCCAGATGTCCCTGCGCGTCGATGGCGACCGCGCCTACCGTGCCGAGTCCCTGCAGCTCGTTGCGCGGCGCCGTCGCGCCGCGCAGCACGCGCTCGAGCTGCTGCTTGCGCGTCGGGGTGATGAACCACTCGTTCGGTACCCGCTCGAGGCCGCGCTCGCCCGCGAACTCCTCGGCGCCCTCGCCGGAGAGCATCACATGCGGCGAGTCCTCCATCACGCGCCGCGCGAGGTCGATGGGGTGGCGTACCGTGGTCACACCGGTGACGGCGCCCGCCGCCAGGTCCTTGCCGCTCATGATGGAGGCGTCGAGGTAGGCGCGGCCGTCATGAGCCAGCACCGCGCCGCGTCCGGCGTTGAAGAGCGGGTTGTCCTCGAGGATCCGTACCGCCGTGGTGACCGCATCGAGGCTGCTGCCGCCCTTCTCGAGCACCGCATAGCCGGCATCCAAGGCTTCCTGCAGGCCTGCGTGGTAGACCGCGCCGCCATCGGGTCCGAGCTGCTCGCGCGAGATGACGCCGGCACCGCCGTGGATGGCGATGGCGAGGCGCCGCGGTTTCGCCGCCGCCGTCGCCGCGGCGTCGGCCTGCGCCGCGGGCGTGGTCAGCGTCATCGCAGCTGCGGCCGCAGCCGCGACCGCAGCCAGCCATCGAGATGTCCGTCCGCTTGCCATGTCCGTCCTCCGTGTCCCGTGTCCGTCATACACAATCTTTGAGCGCGATCGACGCGTCCGCGAGCTTCGCCGGATCGGGCCGCATGCGCGTCGGGATGAGCTTGCGCGCCGCGAGATGGTCCTTGGCGAGGTTGATGGTCTCGATGGCGATGAGTTCGCCGGCGCGCAGGTGGCAGCAGGAGAACGCGCCGTCCGCCGGGTCGCCGCGCAGCACCGTGCGGTCGTGGCCCTGCGAGAGCCCGACGATCACCAGCTTGTGCTGGTACTGGTCCGACCAGAACCACGGCACCCGCTCATGCCGCGCTTCGATACCGAGCAGGTTCGAGGCGGCGGTGCTGCCCTGTTCGACCGCGTTGTCCACGGACTCGAGCCGCAGCCGACCACCGTAGTGCACGGAGGGATGGTTGGTGCAGTCGCCGATGGCGAAGACGGCGGGATCGGCGGTGCGGCAGCGCTCGTCGACCACGATGCCGTTGTCGCAGTCGAGCCCTGCCTCGCGCGCCAGCGCGTCCTCGGGCAGCACGCCGATGCCGACGACCACGAGGTCGGCCGCGATCTCGCCGGCCGAGGTATCGACCGCCACGACCCGTCCGGCGGCATCGCCGCGCAGACCGCGCAGCCGCGCGCCGAGCACGATGCGCACGCCGTGCGCGGCATGCTGCGCTTCGTACCAACGGGAAACGGGTTCGGCGACCACGCGGCCCATGACCCGGTCCGCCATCTCGAGCACCGTCACCTCGACGCCGACATGTCGCAGCGTCGCCGCGACCTCGAGCCCGATGTAGCCGCCGCCCACGATCACCGCACGGGTGCCCGGACGGGCGTCGGTGCGCAGGGCGTCGGCGTCCGACACCCCGCGCAGATAATGGACTCCGGCGAGATCGGCTCCCGGCAGGGCGAGGCGGCGCGGCCGGGCGCCGGTCGCGATGACCAACGCGTCGTAGGGCAGGGCGCTGCCGTCATCGAGCGTGACCCGACGCGCGGCGCGGTCGAGGACGACCGCCCGCCGTCCGAGCCGCATGGCGACCCCGTGACCGTCGTAGAACTCCCGCTGGCGCAGCAGCAGGCGCTCGAGGGGCATCTCGCCCGACAGGTACTTCTTGGAGAGGGGTGGGCGCTGATAGGGCGCAAGGGATTCCTCACCGACCATCTCGATGGGGCCGGTGTGGCCGCGCTTGCGCAGCGCCTCCACGCAGGCCGCGGCGGCCTGCCCCGCGCCCACGAGGACCACGCGTTGGGCCGTCTGACCGCCGACTGCATGCATGTCGCCATCATAGGATGGCTGGCTACGGCCGCACCACCGACGGGCGCGCACGCGACCGAACTGCGCCATAATGGTGCGCAAGGTGGGGTCCGGCGGTGCGAAATCCGCGCTTTCGGACGCAGTGCGCATGGCACAGAAGGTGCAACCCCTCTGTCGCCGCGTACCGGAACAGGCATCGGGAGAAACACGACATGAAGCTGATCACCGCCATCATCAAGCCCTTCAAGCTCGACGACGTTCGCGCCGCGCTCTCCGAGATCGGCGTCTCCGGCATGACGGTCACCGAGGTCAAGGGATTCGGCCGCCAGCGCGGCCATACCGAGCTCTACCGCGGCGCCGAGTATGTGGTCGACTTCGTGCCGAAGACCCGCATCGAGGTCGCGGTGCGTGCCGACCTCGCCGATCAGGTCGTCGAGGCGATCGTGAAGGCCGCCAAGACCGGCAAGGTCGGCGACGGCAAGATCTTCATCACCGACATCGATCGCGTCATCCGCATCCGCACCGGCGAGACGGACGAGTCGGCGCTTTGATCGTCCCGATCCGCGCCGCGCTGCGCCGCTGATGCCCAAAGCCATCCGTCTCCACGAGACCGGAGGTCCCGAGGTCCTGCAGTTCGAGGACCTCGACCCAGGCGCGCCCGGGCCGGGCGAGGTGCAGCTGCGCCACACGGCCATCGGCCTGAACTACATCGACGTCTACGACCGCACGGGCCTCTACCCGATGCCGTTGCCCGCCGGTCTCGGCCGAGAGGCCGCCGGCGTCATCACCGCCGTCGGACGGCGCGTGCGCGGTCTGCGCGTCGGCGACCGCGTGGCCTATGTGCACTCGCAGCCCGGCAGCTACTGCGAGCTGCGCAACCTGCCGGCCGAGCGGATCGTCAAGCTGCCGCGCGCCATCAGCGACGAACAGGCCGCGGTGCTGATGCTCAAAGGGCTCACCGCGCACTATCTGCTGCGCCGCACCGTGCGCGTGCAGCGCGGCGACTGGTTGCTGGTGCACGCCGCCGCGGGCGGCGTCGGGCTCATCCTCTGCCAGTGGGCGCGGGCGCTCGGTGCGCGCGTCATCGGCGTCGTGGGCAGCGAAGCGAAGGTCGCCATCGCACGCCGCAACGGCTGCCGCCATGTGCTCGTCATGGGCCGCGACCCGATCGCGGCGGGGGTGAAGCGGATCACCCGCGGCGCCGGCGTGCGCGTGGTCTACGACTCGGTCGGCAAGGACACCTTCATGGAGTCGCTGGACTGTCTCGCGCCGCTCGGCACCATGGTGACCTACGGCAACGCCTCCGGTCCGCCGCCCGCCATCTCGCCGCTCGAGCTCGCGCGCCGCGGTTCGCTGTTCCTGACGCGGCCGTCGCTGTTCGCCTACATCGCCCGCCGCGACGACCTCGATGCGGCCGCGCGCGAGACCTTCCGCATCGTGTCCTCCGGCAAGGTCAGGATCACCATCGGTCAAAGATATGCATTGGCGGACGCCGCTGCGGCGCACCGCGACCTCGAGGCGCGCCGCACCGTCGGCGCGACGGTGTTGCTGCCCTGACGCCCGTCGTCCGGGCCCGTCCGGCCCGGCGTGGACTCAGCCGATGCCGCCCTGGCCCGGCTTCAGCACGCCGAGCAGCGCCGAGATCGCCACCCCTGCCCAGATGAGCAGCACATAGGGCCGACAGGCCGCCATGCCCTCGGTCATCTTGCGGTCGCTTTCGGGGGTGGCGCCGCTCGCGGCGAGCGTCCGGAAGCCCTCGATGAAGGGCGGGATGTTCCGTCGGATCATGAAGCCGCAGAAGATCAGCGCCGCGAAGATCAGCAGCTTGGCGGCGAGCCAGGGGTAGGGGCGCAGCGGGCCGGTGACCCAGTGGTACGCCACCGAGGCGACGATCGCGACGATCATGAACACGCGGAAGCGACGGTCCCAGGTCGCCAGCGTGCGGCCGAACTCCGTACCTTCCTTGGCGTGGATGGTGTGCACCACCCAGACCCAGAGCGGGCCGAGCGCGATGATCGCGGCGAGCTGCCACTGCGGATGCTCGTAGCCGATGTAGTGCGCGAGCGCGCCGCCCACGGTCAGCATCAGCGCCAGGCAGTAGCGCGGCAGCATGTCGAGGTTGATGAATATCTTGAACGCGGTGAGCCGGGCCTCGCGCGACAGCGAGGTGTCGGTGACGAAGGTGCTCGAGTAGAACACCCCGACATCGCCGCCGAGCCAGTACACGAACAGCAGGATGTGGAGGAAAAGCAGCAGCCCGTGCGCGAGACCGATCTGTTCGACCATGGAACCCCCTGTATGTCCCGGTCCGGCCGTCTCAGACGGCGTTGCGGACCTTCGGGTCGCCCGTGCGGATGTGTCGGCTGCGCAGCGAGGCGGTGGCGATGAACACCTCGCGCAGGAAGTAGATGAGGCCGGCCATCACCGTGCCCATGGCGATCGCGAACACCACGGCGATCAACCGAGCCAAGGAGTAGTCGAGCAGCGCATCGATGAACATCACGCCGATCAGACCGCAGATGATGATGGCGGCGCCGGTGCAGCAGAGGATGGCGCGTTGGATGAGTTTGGCGCGGATGGCGAGCATGTCGCGCAGCGCTGTCAGATCGGCGGTCTCGTCTGGGCTGTCGGTCTCGAAGGACACCTCGCGTGCGCGGTCGATGATGCGCGCGAGGCGTTGGGTCATCATCGTGAGGAAGGTGCCGATACCGGCGAGCAGGAAAGCCGGCGCCAGCACCTGCTGGACGACTCGGGCGATGTCCGTGACATGGATGTCGATCATCTGTGCGCGGATTCTAGCCCGTTCCGCCCTCGTCCCGGATAGTCTAGGATTCCGTTCATCAGGGCGTCGCGCCCGTCCAAGACCCACTCGAGGTTGCCATGCGGATCATCCCCGTCCTTGCCGTGCTGACCATCACCCTGGCCGCCTGCTCTTCTCCGGGTGGTCCCGCTGCGGGGGCCGGCGCCGGTCCGGTCGC
>Ga0209985_10001829_pt1 | contig 20053 bp, 17 predicted proteins | sample NOAtaG_FD_187305 | JGI IMG/M metagenome (GOLD analysis project Ga0209985, IMG submission 187305) | Freshwater lake microbial communities from Lake Erie, under a cyanobacterial bloom - NOAA_Erie_Diel6S_1000h metaG (SPAdes) (version 2) | ecosystem: Environmental > Aquatic > Freshwater > Lake ...
CGAGCGCCGCCGGTGGAGGCTCGGGCGGCGTCTCGAGCAGCGTCGCGGGCGGCGCGGTGATCGGATGGCCGGCGTCCACGACCGCGAGCGGCATGGCCGCATCGGGGGCCGCGGGCGGGGCGTCCGGCGGGTCGGCAGGGGCCCCCGCATCGGCCACGAGGGCGGGCGGCGGCGTGGTGCGACCGTCGTAGGACTGCCAGGCGTGCAGGAGCCCGAAGGCCGTCCCGGCCGCGCAGGTGAGCGCGAGGAGCAGTCCTGCCGCGAGGAGGACGATCCGGGTCGCGAGCCCAGGGCCGCGCGGCGGCTCCTCGGGCGGCGGGCTGACCGAGGGCGGCTGCGGGCTCGACGGGGAGGCGACGACGCCTGGCGCGCTGCCGTGACCGGCACGCGGGGCGTTCGGATCCGTCGGCGGGCCGCTCGGCGTCGGGTACGCGCCGAGCGCGACGGTCGCGGGGACCCGCGGCGCCACGGCCCCGGCGAGCGACTCCTGGGTCGCGGCGAGCGCGACGGCAGGGCCCGCACCGAGCCGGTGGGACATGCCGGGGCCGAGCGCCGCGAGCGCATGGCTGGCGGTGGGAAAGCGCTCGCTCGGGGTGCGGGCCACGCACCGCGCGAACCACGCGTCGAAGCCGGGCGGCAGCGGCTCGCGCACCCCGAGCTGGGCGGCTCGAACGGTCGGAGGATCGAGCGGCGCGACGAGCAGCTCGGCGAGGATCGCCGCGACGCCCACCTGATCGTTGCTCGCCGCCCGCCAGTAGATCCGCCCGGTGAGGAGGAAGAACGCGACGAGCCCCATCGCCCAGACGTCGGCGGCCGGGGTGAGCGCCGATTGCTCCGTCTGCTCGGGCGCCATCCAGAGCGGAGAGCCCATCGCGGCCGTCCTCGCCGTCGCGGCGCGCGTCTCCTGGGTCAGCTTCGCGATCCCGAAGTCGAGCACCTTCAGCGTGAAGGGCAGCCCGACCCGCTGGCTCGCAGCGAGGAACAGGTTCTCGGGCTTGATGTCGCGGTGCACGATGCCGCGCTGGTGCGCCGCGCCGAGGGCGTGACCGAGCTGCTGAAAGCACTGCCAGACCATGTCGGGCGGCAGCGGCCCGCGCTCCTTCACCCACCGGAACAGGTCCGAGCCCTCGAGCAGCTCCATCGCGAGCCAGGGCGTGCCGGAGGCCTCGTCGATGCCGGCGCCGACCACCTCGACGACGTGCTCGCTGGGGATCTGCGAGGCGACCCGCGCCTCCTGCTCGAAGCGGGCACGCGCCCGCACGTCCGACGCGAGCTCGCCGAGCATGACCTTCAGCGCCCGGCGCCGGCCCGTGGACAGCTGCTCGGTCGCGTAGACCGCCCCCATGCCGCCCTCGGCGAGCAGGCCGAGCACGCGGTAGTCGCGGGCGAACACCGTGCCCGGCGCGAGGTGGTGCGGAAGGACCATGGGCGGCCGGAGACTATACGAGGCCGCGGCACCGCTCCACGGGGGGGCGGGCTGCGGTCGCGGGTCCGCATGGCGGGCCTCCGGCCGCTGGTTCGTCACGTGCTTGGCCCCCCGCGATGACGCCCTCCCCCTGTGCCTGCCGCCATCCGCTGATACGCTGCGGCGTGCGCTGTCTTCCGGCCCTCCTGCTCCTCGTCTCGGGCGCGTGCGCGACCGGCGCGCCGGGCGCCTCCGCCGCGCTGCGGGCCGGCGAAGCGCTGGGCCCGCGGACGCGCGTCGCGGTCGTCGCCGAGCCAGCCGGCGAGGCGCCGCTCGACGGCCCCGCGCTGGTGCGGCTGCGGCTCGTGGCGCCCGGGGCAGCGCGGCAGCTCGAAGGCACGTTCGTGGGCGGCGTGGCCTTCGACGACGCGGCCGCCGTCCTCACCACCGAGCGACGGCTCGTGCGGTTCGACCTGGAGGGCGAGCCGGCGCCACTCGCGCAGGACGTGGCCTTCGTGCCGGTGGTCTCCCTCGACGGGGCGCACCTGGCGTACGCCACGCTGGAAGCGGGCGCGCTGCACGTGCTCGACGCGCTCGGGGATCGGACCGTCGCGGCGGACCTCGGATCGATCGGCGCCCTCGCCTTCTCGCCCGACGGCGCGCGGGTGGCCTTCGTCGGCGCCCGGCGCGGCGGCATCGCCGGGGTCTGGCTCGCGGACGCGCGCGGCCTCGGGCCGGCCCGGTGTCTGACGAACTGTGCGCTCGAGACCGGGGGGCCGCTCGATGGGCGGGTGCCGCTGCCGGCCCAGCCCATCGCGTTCGATGGCAGCGCGCTGACCTGGATGGACGACGCCGGCGGGGCGCACCGGGTGGAGGTCGGGCCGTGATCCGGGTCCTCCTTCTGCTCGTCGTGGTCGGCCTGAACGGGAGCGCCGCGGCGCAGACCTTCCGGCGGCCGGTCGCCTGCGACGGCTGCATCGCGAACTGGTTCTACTTCGACAACGACGGTGGCGCGGCAGGGGACGAGGACTGGAACTGCGGCGGCTCGAGCTACGACGGCCACCGCGGCTCGGACTTCTCGCTGCGCGGCGGCAACGGCGCGATCGACGGAGCGTGGCAGGTCGTCGCCGCGGCCGATGGCGTCGTCGAGTCGGCGGTGGATGGCTTCTACGACCGCTGCACCTCATGCCCGGCGAGCGGCGCGAGCAGCACCTGCGGGCTCGGTTTCGGCGGCGGCTTCGGCAACCACGTCGTGGTGCGGCACGGCAGCTACAAGGTCATCTACGCGCACCTGCGGAGCGGGAGCGTGCGGGTCCGGACCGGCGACACGGTGCGCTGCGGCGACGTCATCGGCGAGATCGGCAGCTCGGGCTGCACGACCGGGGCGCACCTGCACTTCGAGACGCGACCCGCGGGCGGCTCGTACACGACCGCGTTCGACCCGTTCCAGGGCGCATGCGGCGGCAGCACCTCGCGCTGGACTGCGCAGGGCGACTACCGCGGCATGCCGGCGCCGAGCTGCGACGGAGTGCCCCCGCCGCCCACCTGCCCGAGCGGCTGGTACGACATCTGGACGTGCAGCGGGGCGGAGCGGCGGCGCTGCATCGACGGCGTGACGATGACCGAGAGCTGCGCGCCGGGCTCCTGCGAGTCCCGCCCGATCGGGACCGACGACGTCTGCGACGCGGACGCCGACGGCGTCGCGACCGACGAGGGCGACTGCGACGATCGGAACGCCGCGGTGCGCCCCGGCGCGACCGAGGTCTGCGGCAACGGCGTCGACGAGGACTGCAGCGGCGGCGATGCCGTGTGCCCGGCGATCGACGCGGACGGGGACGGACATCCGGAGGAGACGGACTGCGACGACGGAAACGCGTCGGTGCATCCCGGCGCGGCCGAGGTCTGCGGCAACGGCGTCGACGAGGACTGCGCGGGCGGCGATCTGCCCTGCGGCGCGAGCGACGCGGACGGCGACGGGCATCCGGCCCCAGCGGACTGCGACGACGCAGACCCTGCCGTGCACCCCGGCGCGCCCGACGTCTGCGATGACGGCGTCGATCAGGACTGCGTGGGCGGCGACGTGGCCTGCACGGTGCCCGACGTCGACCTCGACGGCTACCGCGTCGATGTGGACTGCGACGACATGGAGGCCGCAGTGAACCCCGGGGCCTTCGACGCGTGCGGCGACGGGATCGACCAGGACTGCAGCGGTGCGGATCGGTCCTGCGGCGATGCGGGACGGGCGGATGGGGGCGCGGCAGGGGACGGCGGCCGCGGTGGCCTCGAGGCGGGCTGTGCGTGCCGGGCAGGAGGCGGCCGGGGCGCGCGAGGCCGGCTCGGGCTCGCTGGGCTGCTCGCCGCCGCGGTGGCGCTCGCGCTCGGGAGGCGCCGGCGGCGGTGAACTTCGTCGGGCACGCCCACTTCGCGCGGCGCCTCGAGCGGGCGCCCCGCTTCCTACTCGGGGCGATGCTGCCCGATCTGGCGTCCATGGCTGGCACCCGGCTCGGCCGGCAGGAGGAGGCGCTGCTCGCCGCTGGCGTGAAGGACCACCACCTCGTCGACGACGTCTTCCACGCCGCGCCGACCTTCTGCCGCCTGCAGGCCGAGGCGGCGAGCGAGCTCGGCGAGCGCGGCCTCGGCTGGGGCTCCGCCCGCGCGGTCGCGCACGTCGCCCCGGAGCTCTTCCTCGACGGCCTCTTGCTCGAAGAGGACGAGACGCTCGAGCTCTACCGGGAGGCCGTCACCGAGGGCGGCCGCCCCGAGACGCTCTCGGCGATCCGCTTCCACGGCGAGGGCCACGCGCGCTTCGTCTCGCTGCACCGGCGCATGACCAGCTATGGGCCGCCGCACGGCTACCGGGAGCCGGCGTTCGTCGGCGACGTGCTGGTGCGGATCCTGCGCGAGCGGCCGCGGCTGGCGCTGAGGCCGGAGGACGCGGCCGTGCTCGATGAGCTCCTGCCGCGGCTGCAGCGCCGGGTGCTCGAGGCCGCGCCGACCTTGCTCGCCGAGGTGGCCTCGGGGCTCGGCTGACGGCCCGGGCGATTGCCCGCCGGGCCGGCGCGCCGCACAGTCCGCGGCCGTGTCCCGCGCCCTCACCCCGCCGCTCGGCCCGCCCGCGAGCCCCTTCGAGCGCACGCCGGAGGAGTGGGCCGACGCGCTCGCCGAGCGCGGCCATCCCCGCTACCGCGGCCACCACGTCTTTCGCTGGCTGCACGCGCGCGGCGTCTTCGATCCGCAGTCCTTCACCGACGTGCCGAAGTCGCTCCGCGAGGAATTGGCCGCGGCCGGACCGCTCGCGCCGCCTCTGTCCATCGACACCGCGCAGGACGCCTCCGACGGAACCCGGAAGCTGCTCGTCCGCTTCGGCGACCAGAAGACCGTCGAGACGGTGCTGATCCCGATGCCCTCGAGCGCCTCGAGCGAGGAGCGCGAGGACGTGTACGCGGCGAGCGACCCCGAGGGCGAGGCCACGCCCGACGCCCTGCCCTTCACGCAGTGCATTTCGTCCCAGGTCGGCTGCGCGATGGGCTGCGTGTTCTGCGCCTCGGGCATCGCCGGCCTCAAGCGGCACCTCAGCGCGGCGGAGATCGTCGGCCAGGTGCACCTCGGCCGGAGCGAGATCGCCGCCCGAGCGGGCAACGAGCACCCCGAGGGCAGCCGCGTCCGCAACGTCGTGTTCATGGGCATGGGCGAGCCGCTGGCGAACTACGACGCGGTCGCGCGCTCGCTCGTGCTCCTCACCCACCCGGACGGCCTGGGCCTGAGCCGCCGCCGGGTGACCGTGTCGACGAGCGGCCTCGTGCCGGAGATCGACCGGCTCGGCAAGGAGTTCGGCGGCCAGGTGCAGCTCGCGGTCTCGCTGCACGCCATCGACGACGACCGGCGCAGCCAGATCATGCCGATCAACCGGAAGTACCCGCTCGCCGAGCTGATGGCGGCGCTGGCCCGCTACCCGCTCGCGCCGCGCCGGCGGATCACGATCGAGTACACCCTGATCCGCGGCTTCAACGCCGGACTCGACGACGCGCGCGGCCTGGCCCGGCTGCTTCGGCGCATCCCGGCGAAGGTCAACCTCATCCCGATGAACCCGGTGCCCGAGAACCCGCTGCAGGCCCCGACCTGGGCCGAGGTCGACGCCTTCGGCGCGGCGCTGCGCGAGCAGGGGGTCTTCTCGTTCGTCCGAAAGCGCAAGGGCGACGACATCGCGGCCGCCTGCGGCCAGCTCGCCCTCGCCGGCGAGAAGAAGAAGATCCGCGTCGCGCTGCCGACGATCTGAGACCGCGCTTGAGCCGCACCCGCGAGGTGCCATGCTCGCCGCCGTGCGCGCGCGACCGAGGTCGAGAGCCGGCGCGACCTTGCTCCAGGTCGCCACGGGGATCTCCGTCGCGGGGATGGTGCTCGCGGCATTCGTGCCGCGCTTTCTCCGCGAGGTTCGGCTCTCCAAGGTGAGCGAGGCCGCCGAGCAGCTTGGCCGGATGCACCGCGCCGCCGCGTCCTATTTCGCCGCCAACCACGGGACCGACGCCGTCCCGATCGAGCGTTGCCTGCCGCCGGCGGCCGGTCCGACGCCCGCCGAGCCGTCGGAGGACCCGGTCGAGGTGCCCTTCGCCGACCCGAGCACGCCCGACGCGACCATCTGGCGCTCGCTCGGCTACGTGCCCGATCGCGCGATCCGCTACCGCTACGCCTTCGACCCGGTCGCCTCCGGCTGCGACCTCCGGAGCCCCGAAGGGAGCTACCTCGTGACCTTCCGGGCCGAGGGCGACCTCGACGGGGACGGCGAGCGCTCGCTCTTCGAGCGGCGGGCCCGGGGCACCGAGGACGGGACGCTGGTGCCGGTCGGCATCCTCTACGTCCGCGACCGGGTGGAGTGAGGCGGGCCGCGTGCGCGCGTGCGCGCCTGCGCGGGAGAAAGAGGTGTGATACTCCTCCCGGCTCGTTTGGGGTCCGCGGCGGGCCCCACCCCCACGAGGCCCATGGCCAGCGACTCCCAGATCCTCCCGGTTGCCATCGACGACGAGATGGTGACCTCGTACCTCGCCTACTCGATGAGCGTCATCGTGGGGCGGGCGATTCCCGACGTCCGCGACGGCCTCAAGCCCGTCCACCGGCGCGTGCTCTACGTGATGCACGAGCAGAACGTGAAGCCGGGCAGCGCGCACAAGAAGTCGGCGCGCATCGTCGGCGACGTGCTCGGCAAGTACCACCCGCACGGCGATCAGGCGGCCTACGACGCGCTCGTGCGGATGGCCCAGGACTTCGCCATGCGCTACCCGCTCATCGACGGGCAGGGGAACTTCGGCTCGGTCGACGGCGATCCCCCGGCGGCCATGCGGTACACCGAGGTCCGGATGGCGAAGGTCGCGAGCGATCTGCTCGCGGACATCGACAAGGAGACCGTCGACTTCAAGCCGAACTACGACGACCGCGAGCTCGAGCCGACGGTGCTCCCGAGCCGGGTGCCGAACCTGCTGGTGAACGGCACGAACGGCATCGCCGTGGGCATGGCGACGAACATCCCGCCCCACAATTTGCGGGAGATCGTCGACGCGACGATCCGCGTCATCCAGCAGCCGGACGTCTCCATCGACGAGCTCATGGTGGACGGCACGGGCCCCGACGGAACGCCGCGCCTCGGGGTGCAGGGGCCGGACTTCCCCACCGCCGGCTTCATCTACGGGACCTCGGGCATCCGCTCGGCGTTCCAGAGCGGCCGCGGCCGCGTGGTGATGCGCGGCCGGGCCACCATCGAGCCCATCCCCGGCAGCAAGGGCGACCGCGAGATGATCGTGGTCACCGAGATCCCCTACCAGGTGAACAAGGCCGAGCTGCTCAAGAAGATCGCCGAGCTCGTCCGCGAGAAGAAGATCGAGGGCATCAGCGATCTCCGCGACGAGTCGAGCCGCGAGGGGATGCGGATGGTCATCGAGCTGAAGCGCGACGCGCCGGCCCAGATCGTCCTCAACCAGCTCTACCAGCAGACCGCGCTCCAGAGCACCTTCGGCGTGATCATGCTGGCCATCGTCAACGGCCAGCCGCAGGTCCTCAGCCTCAAGCAGGCGATCCAGCACTTCATCGCCCACCGCCGCGAGGTCGTCACCCGCCGCACCCGGCACGAGCTCCGCGAGGCCAAGAGCCAGCGCGAGCTCGTCGAGGGCCTCGGCATGGCCACCACCGAGATCGATCTCGTGGTGAAGACGATCCGCGAGTCGAGCGACCCCGACGTGGCCCGCGCGCGCCTCATGCAGCTGCCGCTGAAGGGCCTCGAGGAATTCGTGCGCCGCGCCGGCCGGCCCGAGGAGGAGATCGCCGCGGCGCAGGCACGCGGGGACTACTTCCTCAGCGAGCGGCAGGCCAAGGCCATCCTCGAGATGCGCCTCTCGCGCCTGACGGGCCTTGAGCGGGAGAAGCTCGCCGCCGAGTACGGCGAGCTCTGCGCGCTCATCGCGCGCCTCGAGGCCATCCTCGCCAGCGAGAAGCTGCTCCTCGGGCTCATCGTGAAGGAGCTCGAGGAGGTCCGGGAGAAGCACGGCGACGTGCGCAAGACCCAGATCGTCCCGGTCGAGGGCGAGATCCAGATCGCCGACCTGATCGCCGACGAGCAGGTCGCCGTGACCATCACCCACGGCGGCTACCTGAAGCGCGTCCCGCTCACCGAGTACCGGGCCCAGGGGCGCGGCGGCAAGGGCCTGCGCGCGGCCGAGCTGAAGGAAGAGGACTTCGTCACCTCGCTCTTCGTGGCGAGCACCCACACCGATCTCTTCTTCCTCAGCGACAAGGGCAAGGCCTACTCGAAGAAGGTCTACGAGATCCCCCAGGCCGCGCGGGCGGCGCGCGGCCGGCACGTGCTCAACCTGCTCGGCCTCGACACGGCGTCGAACGAGCGGATCGCTGCCATCGTGCCGATCGAGCAGTTCGACGACGAGCACTTCCTCCTCACCTGCACCGTGGGCGGCACGGTGAAGCGGACCGCGCTCTCGGCCTACGCGAACATCCGGCAGAGCGGCCTCATCGCGGTGCAGATCGAGGAAGGCGACACGCTGCTCACGGCGAAGATCGTGCGCGAGGACGAGGCCGTGCTGCTCGGCACGGCGTTCGGCCAGTCGATCTGCTTCGCGGTGAGCGACGTGCGGCCGACCGGGCGCGGCACGATGGGCGTGGTCGGCATCAAGCTCGGCGAGCACGAAGGCAAGGCCGACCGCGTCATCGGGATGGACGTGATCGATGCGGAGGCCACGAAGCTGCTCGGTCAGGAGCGCGACCAGCGCGACGCCGAGGCGGAGAAGGCCATCGGCGAGCGGGCCCAGGTCATCGCGATCAGCGCGAACGGCTTCGGCAAACGGACCCCGATCGGCGAGTGGAAGCTGCAGAACCGGGCCGGCCTCGGCATCATCGCGATCGAGACCTCGGATCGGAACGGCGAGCTCGTCGCGCTGCGGGTGGTCAAGCCCGACAACCAGATCATGGTCGTGACGAACGGCGGGCAGATCATCCGCACCTGGGTGCGCGAGGTGCGAGAGGCCGGCCGCAACACCCAGGGCGTGCGGATTCTCCGGGTCGAAGGCGGCGAGCGCGTCGTGGACGTCGAGCCGCTCGCCGAGGACGAGGCCAGTGAAGCCACTCCGGAGGCGGAGACGAAGACCGAGCCGGAAGCCGGCCCGGAGGCCTGAGCCCGACGCTCAGTAGGGAGGCCTGGGCGGCGCGTGGATCCACACGCGGTCCGCGGCGCGCTCGGTCGGGGCGATGCCGCCATCGCCCAGCACGCGCTCGACGGTGAACCCCTCGCGCACGAGGAGTTCGACCAGGCTTCCCTCCCCGACGAGGTGCGCGAGGCCGACGGCGACGAACGCATTGCCCTCGCGGAGCTGGGGCACGAGACGCGTCAGCCACGCCTCGTTGCGGCGGTGGAAGGTCGCCTCGCGCTCCTCCGGACCCATCGCCGAGAGAACCTCGAGCACTTCCGCCTCGTCGAGCGAGAGGTAGGCGTGTCGGAGGCGCCGCGCCTCCTCGCGCGCTGTTTCGGGGTCGTCGACGATGGACCGCAGCGTCGCCAGCGCTGCCGGTCCAGGCACGCTCGAGAGCGCCGCGACCGCCTCCTCGGGCGTCTCGAGGGCCACGATCGGCATCCGCCATGCCTCGGCCCAATCGTAGATCCAGCGGTCGAGGTGGGTGGGCGAGGCGGTGCCCGGGATCCGATCCCAGCCATCTTCGACCGACTCGATCTCGGCCATCCGCACCTGGCGCAGGTAGGCCGCGAGCGCACCGGCCGGCAGGGGCGCGATCTCCTCGGGGCCGGCGACGTAGGAGAGCTCGGCGCAGAGGCGGGACCACGTGGCGCGCGGCAGGGTGCGATCGATCCACGCGCTGCGCGACCGCCGCACGCGGGGTGCCCCGCGGAGGAAGCGGGCCGCGTCCCGGATGTCGAGCTCCATGACCAGCGTACGGGCCGCGTAGAGGCTCGAGTCGAGCGGCGGCGGCAAGGCGCGGGGAAATGCCACGCCGACGTGCATCGTGCCGAAGAGGAACGAGGGGCTCGCGCCCCCGTGCACCCGGAAGAGCCACGCGCGCGGCGCGGAGGGCGGGCCGGGCGGCGAGGCGTCCTCGGCCGCGGGGGCGGCGAGGTCCCGCCGAGCCGGCAGCTCGTCCCCTGCGCTCGCCGGGTCCACCGCGACCGAGCGCGGCATCGGCGCGCAGCCGAGCACCAGCGACCACAGGGCGACGATCCAGCCGACGCGCTCCACGAGGCCCCATCGTGGGGCACGGCCGGGCGCGCCGGGAGGGGGCAGGCTCAGCGGGGCAGCGCCTCGATGGCGCGCGCGAGCTCGACGTCGAGGGCGGTCACCCGGTTGCCCGCGTCGTGGGTCCGCAGCGTGATCCCGACGCGGCCGTACACGTTCGAGATCTCGGGGTGGTGGTCGCGCGCCTCGGCCTCGAAGCCGATCCGCACGAGGAACGCCATCGCGGCCCGGAACGAGCCGAGCTCGAAGGTCTTGGTGAGCCCCTCGGTGGCGGCTTCCCGGTGCAGCTGCCAGCCCGGCAACGTTCCGAGCGCTTCGGCCACTGCGTCCTCATCGAGCGGTTCACGGCGGCCCTTCATGCGGCCGAACGCTCGCACGTTTTCGGCAGGCACGCGATCGCCCGGGAGCGCCGCAGGGCCGGGGGCTTGCGCGACCTCGGGCCGATGACGCAACGTTGCCGCCACGCATGGACCACGTCGAAGCGCTCCGGGAGCTGAAGGCGGCGATCACCGCCGAGGTGCGCAAGGCCGTGGTCGGGCAGGACGAGGCGATCGAGGGCCTGCTCGTCGCGCTGCTCGCGCAGGGCCACATCCTCCTCGAGGGCGTGCCGGGGACCGCCAAGACCCTCCTCGTCCGTGCGCTCTCGGCGAGTGTCGGCCTGGAATTCGGGCGGATCCAGTTCACCCCGGACCTCATGCCGTCGGACATCCTCGGCACGAACGTCTTCGACCTGAAGAGCGGCGGCTTCCACCTGACGAAGGGGCCGGTCTTCACCGAGCTGCTCCTCGCCGACGAGATCAACCGCGCCCCCGCCAAGACCCAGAGCGCGCTGCTCGAGGCGATGCAGGAGCGGCAGGTCTCCATCGACGGCAAGCGCTACCCGCTCGGCAGCGACTTCACCGTGTTCGCGACGCAGAACCCGATCGAGCAGGAGGGCACCTACCCGCTGCCCGAGGCCCAGCTCGATCGCTTCCTCCTCAAGATCGAGATCGGCTACCCCAGCGCCGAGGAAGAGGACGAGATCCTGCGCCGCGCCTCGATCGGCGTGGCCTCGACCGATCCCACGGCCTCCGGCGTCACGAGCGTCATCCCGAAGGAGCGCCTCGAGGCAGTCCGCCAGCTCGGCCACCAGGTCCTCGTCGAGGATCGCGTCCGGGGCTACGTGCGCGATCTGCTGCGCGCGACCCGCAGCTCCCCGATGATCGTGCTCGGCGCGGGCCCGCGCGCGGGGGTGCACCTGCTCGTCGCCTCGCGCTGGTTCGCCGCGCTCGAGGGCCGCCGCTTCGTCACGCCGGACGACGTGCAGCGCGCGCTGCACCCGGTGCTCGGCCACCGGCTCGCGCTCGCCCCGGAGGTGGAGCTCGACGGGCTCGGCTCCCGCGAGGTGATGGATCGGGTGGCCCGCGCGGTCCCGGTGCCGCGCTGAGCGATGTCCGGCCGTCGACAGGACGGGGCGCCCGAGGGCGCGAGCCCGCATGCGGCGCCAGCGGATCCGTCCACGTTTCGCTGGGCCCCGGGGCTGCCGGTGGTCGGCGCCGCGCTCGCCGCCTCGCCGCTCGTGCTCGCGGGTCCCGCGGGCGGCCTCGGCGCGCTCGCGATCGACACCGCCGCGGTGCTGGTCTCCTACGCAGCCGCCCGCGGCCTCGCCCACGCGGGCGTGCGTGCCGAGCGCCTCACCGACGGGCGCTGGGTGCTCGGCGCGCGGCACACCGTCACCCTTCGCCTGACGAACCCCAGCGACCGCCCCCTGCGCGTCACCGTGCGGGACGATCTGCCCGAGGGCTTCTCCGCCGAGCCTGCCGAGCACGTCGTCGAGCTGCCGCCGCACGCGCAGCGGGACGTGCGCTACGACGTCGTGCCGCCGGCGCGCGGGGATCACGCGCTGGGCAACGTGCACCTCAAGATCGAGGGCGGGCTGCGGCTCGGCGCCGCCCTCGTGGAGCAGCCACTCGCCGGAACGCACCGCGTCTACCCGAACGTGCTCGGTGGCCGGCGGCGGGAGCTCGCCTCCCGGGTCATCGATCTGCGGCGGTCCGGGCTGAGGAACGTGCGCCTCTCCGGCGGAGGCGGCGAGTTCGCGCAGCTTCGCGAGTACGTGCAGGGTGATCCCCCGCGCGACTTCGACTGGAAGGCGACCGCGAAGCGGCAGCGGCCCGTCACGAAGGTGCGCGAGCACGAGCGAGCGCAGTCGGTCGTGCTCGCGATCGACGCGGGCCGGATGATGGCGGCCGCCCTCACCGAGGGGGGACCGAACACCGGGCGCGTACCGATGACGAAGCTCGACCACGCGCTGAACGCCGCGCTCCTCACGGCGCACGTAGCGCTCCGCAGCGGAGACCGGGTCGGGCTCATCGTCTTCGCGGACGACGTGCGCCTCTTCGTTCCCCCCGCACGCGGCCTCGGGCAGTACCGGCGCCTGCTCGATGCGACCTACCGCGTCAAGGCCGAGCTCGCGTTCGTCGACTTCCGCCGGCTCGCGGAATTCGTGAAGCTCCGTGTCCCCAAGCGCTCCTTGCTCGTCGTGCTCACCGACCTGCTCGACGAGGCGCACGCGATGCCGCTGGCCCGCGAGGCGAAGGTCCTCGGCCGCAAGCACCTGCTGGTGTGCGTCTCGATGAAGGACCCGATCGCCGAGTCGCTCGCGGGCGCGCCCGTGGCCCGCGACGACGACGCATGGGCGCGGGCCGCCGCTGCCGATCTGGTCATGGAGCGGGAGACGGTGAAGGCCCACCTCGCCCGGAGCGGCGTGGGGCTCGTCGAGGCGCCGGCCTCGGAGCTCTCGTTCTCGGTGGTGAACCGCTACCTCGACATCAAGGCCCGGGCCCGGCTCTAGAGGACACGTGTCAAGCAGCGAACGAGCCAGAACGCGCCGAGGCGCGAGCGCCCCTCGGGCCCTGTCGCGCCTCACGACGCCGCACGACGCGCTGACGAGCCTGGTGCTCACCCTGCCCGTATTCCTCGTCTACCACGTCGGGATCGTCTTCATGGATCTGCGGAACGGGGCCGACTTCGTCACCGGCAACCTCGTCTCGCTCCTCGACCTCTCGCTCGCGGGCTACCTCGCGCTGACCTTCGCGGTCGCCGGAGGCCTCGCGGTGTCGGTCTCCCTGCTCCGCAAGAAGAACGAGCTGCACCTCGGGGCGCTCGGTCCGGTGGTCGCAGAGAGCGTGCTCTGGGCCGCCCTCATGTGGCTGCTCGTGGGATGGGCCACGGCGCGCATCGTCCCGCATGCGTGGGCCACCCTGCAGCTCGGCGGCCGGCCGCTCGGCCCCCTCGAGCGGCTCGTGATGTCGGCGGGCGCAGGCTTCTACGAGGAGCTGGTCTTCCGGGTCGGCCTCTTCGGCGGGCTCGCGCATCTCTTCACCCGGCGCGGCGTCCCCGCACTGCGCGCCGGCCTCGCGGCGGCCGCGGTCTCCGCGCTGCTCTTCTCGGCGGTGCACTACGTCGGCGCGCTCGGCGATTCGTTCTCACTCGGGAGCTTCGTGTTCCGCGCGCTGTCCGGCCTCTACCTCGCGGCGCTCTACCGGTTTCGCGGCTTCGCGGTCGCGGTCTACGCCCACGCCCTCTACGACGTCGGCGTCTTCTTCCTCCACTGATTCCCCTTCTGCCGGCGGGGACGCCCCGCCGGTGAGGCGCGTCACAAGGCCGCTACCTGTCCCGACGCTCGCGACTACCCTCGCCGCCGTCATGCACCTCTACCTCATCGTGGGCAGCGAGTCCGGCAAACGCGGAGATGGTCGGCGACTGCGTCGTCGATGCCCTGCATGAGCTCGGTCACGAGGTCGAGCGCTACACGGGCGGAGGCACGAAGGCGGCGCGCCTCGGGGAGCGGCAGGCCGCGCTGGTGATCTGCTCGACGACGGGCATCGGGGATCTGCCGCAGAACGTCGCGCCCCTGCATGCGGAACTCGCGAGCGAGCGCCCCGCGCTCGGCCAACTCCGCTACGGCATCGTCGGCCTCGGGGACCGCAACTACAAGGAGAGCTACCTCGGCGGCCCGAAGAAGTGGGACGCCCTGCTCGCCGAGCTCGGTGCGCAGCGGGTCGGCGACCGGCTCGAGCTCGACGCGACCGACCACCCCACCCCCGACCTCGACGCGGTGGCCTGGGTGAAGCAGTGGGTGACGACGCTGGGATGACGCCGCCGAAGCAGCAGCGAGACGACCCGCCGCGGAAGGGCGACCTGGACGCGGGCGCGGCGCGCCGTTCTGGAATACCCTGCCGCCGCGCCGCCGTTCAGCGTCGCCCCGCCATGCGCTGCTTTCCCTTCGTCCTCCTTCTCCCGCTCGCGGCCGCACCCGGATGCGCGCAGCAGCTCATCCCGAACACCGACGTCGCCGACAACTCGGAGAACCGGCAAGTGGTGGAGTTCTGCGAGCTCTACCGGCACGCAGTCGAGGAGCGCGACACGAGCGCGCTGCTCTCGCTGGTGTCCGACCGCTACTACGACGACAACGGCACGCCCAGCGCCGATGACGACATGGACCTCGACGCGCTCCGCGGCGCGCTCGCCCGCTGGAGCGGCGAGCTCGTCGACGTCCGCTACGAGATCCGGTACCGACGCGTGACGTTCCGCGACGACCGGGTGCTGGTCGACTTCACCTACACGGGCAGCTTCAAGGTTCGCAGCATCGGCGACGAGGAGCGCTGGGAGCGCCGCCTTCGCGACAACCGCATCGAGATCGTCCGGGAGGACGGCGAGTACCGGATCCTGTCCGGACTCTGAGCGTCCGGGAGCGCGCCCCCGACGCCGGTCTTGACACCCCGAGCACGGGGGCTAATGTCCGCGCCCGCTCGGGGCCGAGCGACCGCTTGAGCCCGGGTTTTGCGGGCCGAACGCAGCCGTCGGCCGTGGAATCCCTCTGAGCCCGACACGAGGACCGGCATGAGTGACGTGATGATCGAGGCACGCGGCCTGACCAAGCGCTACGGGCCGCAGCGTGCCCTGGACAACGCCTCCTTCGAGGTGCGGAAGGGGCAGATCGTGGGCTTCCTCGGGCCGAACGGCGCGGGCAAGTCGACGACGATGAAGATCCTGACCTGCTTCATCGCGCCCTCCGAGGGCACGGCGAAGATCAACGGTCACGACATCTGGGAGAACCCGCTCGGGGTGCGCGCCTCGATCGGCTACCTGCCCGAATCGACCCCCCTCTACCCCGAGATGCTGGTCGCCGAGTACCTCGAGTTCATGGGGCAGATGCGCGGCCTCAAGGGCGCCGAGCTCGGCAAGCGCATCAAGAAGGTCGTCGACGAGACGAGCCTCGGCGAGGTCTACGCCAAGGAGATTCGCGCCCTCTCGAAGGGCTACAAGCAGCGCGTCGGCCTGGCCCAGGCGCTCATCCACGAGCCGCCCATCCTCATCCTCGACGAGCCGATGTCGGGCCTCGATCCGAACCAGGCCCAGGAGATCCGCGACCTCATCTCCGACATCGGCAAGTCGCGCACCGTCCTGCTCTCGACCCACAACCTCTCCGAGGTGCAGGTCACCTGCCAGCGCGTGCTGATCGTCAGCAAGGGCAAGCTCGTCGCCGACGACACGCCCTCGGCGCTCACCGGCCGCGGCCGCAAGCGCTACGTCGTCACCGTCACCGGCGACCGCGGCGCGAGCGCGAAGGACGTGGCCGCGAAGGTGCGCGACGCCTTCGGCAAGCTCGGCGACGTCGACACCGTGCGCGAGACCTCGGCGAAGGGCAGCGAGGTCACCGTCGAGATCACCGCCGCGAGCGGCGGCGACCTTCGGGCCGACATCTTCCGTGCCGCGCTCGCCGCCGGCGCCGTGCTGCTCGAGCTCCGAACCGTCGGAGCGAACCTCGAGCAGGTGTTCCGCGACCTCACCGTCGCGCCTGCGGCCGCGGCCGCAGCGGACGACGAAGACGACGACTCGAGCGCTGCCGACGACGAAGAGGACGAGTGATGCTGGACAACACCCTCACCATCGCAGGACGACAGTTCCGCGGCTACTTCAACGGCCCGGTCGCCTACATCGTCATCTGCATCGTGCTCTTGGCGCTGGGCTTCTTCTTCTGGACGCCCTTCTTCCTGATGAACCACGCCTCGGTGCGCGAGATGTTCCGCCTGCTCGGCATCATGCTCGCGTTCGCGGTGCCGGCCATCACGATGGGCCTGCTCGCCGAGGAGCGCCGGAGCGGCACCATCGAGCTCCTCATCACCATGCCGGTGCGCGAGGCCGAGGTGATCTTCGGCAAGTTCCTCGCGGCCATCGGCCTGCTCGGCGTGCTGCTCGCCTGCACGCTGCCCTACCCGATCTCGGTGTCGATGCTCGGCAACCTCGACTGGGGCCCGGTCTTCACCGGCTACCTCGGCCTCTTCCTGCAGGCCGCCGCGATGGCCGCGATCGGGCTCATGTGCTCGGCCTTCACCGAGAACCAGCTCGTCGCGTTCTTCGTCGGCGTCGCCATCTGCCTGCCGCTCGCGTGGCTCTTCGGGGCATTCCTGCCCTTCGTGCCCACGGGCCTGCTCACCAGCATCTTCGAGTTCGTGTCCTTCGACCGGCACACCGAGGCGATGACCCGCGGGGTCATCGACACGCGTGACCTGGTCTACTTCGTCTCGATCGCCGGCTTCGCGCTCATGGTCGCGTTCCGGGCCCTCGAGAGCCGGCGGTGGAGCTGAACATGGCGACCCAGAAAAAGACCAGCGGCGCCCCCCCGGCGAAGGCCCCGGCATCGAGCGCCTCGGGCGGGCAGACCCCCGCAGGCCGTCAGCAGGCCGAGTCCCTCGGCTTCCTCGCCATCACCGCCGGCGTGCTGATCGCGCTGAACGTGCTCGGCGTGTTCCTGTTCTCCCGCGTCGATGCGACCCGCAACCGTGCCTACTCCCTCGCGAGCGGCTCGCGGCGCGCGGTCTCCGAGCTCGACGAGACGCTCACCGTGACGGCGTATTTCAGCTCGGACCTGCCGGCGCCGTTCAACGCGACCGAGCGCTACGTCCGCGACATCCTCGACGAGTACCAGAGCGCCTCGAACGGTCACATGCGCGTCCGCTTCGTCTCGCCGAACGAGGACGAAGAGCGCGAGGAGGCCGAGCGGATGGGCGTGCAGCTCGTCCAGCACCAGCACATCGAGAACGACGCGGTCAGCGTCGTCGAGGGCTACCGCGGCGTCGTCTTCGAGTACCTCGGCAACCGCGAGGTGATCCCGGTGATCCAGCCCGACACCGAGGGCCTCGAGTACGAGATCACGACGACGATCCGCGAGCTCACCGGCGAGCCGATGCCCCTCGGCGTGCTGAGCGGACACGAGGGACCGACCCCGACGAAGGGCCTCTCCGCGCTCGCCCGCATGCTGCCGAGCTACGACCTCCGCGAGGTGAGCGCGACGGAGGCGATCGACGAGGACCTCCGCGCGCTGCTCATCATCGAGCCGACCACCGAGATCACCGAGGCGGAGCTGCGGAACATCGACCAGTACGTCATGCACGGCGGCTCGCTCGGCATCTTCGGCGGCGCGATGCACGTCGACGTCGAAGGCGGCGCCGACCTGAGCGGCGTCGCGACGGGCGCAGGCCTGAACACGCTGCTCGAGCCGTGGGGCATCCGGATGCGCGAGGGCATGGTCGCGGATCTGCAGTGCGGCCGGATCCCGATGCCGACGTCGATCGGTCTTCGGATCCCGGTGCCCTACCCGCCCGCGCCGGTCGTCGCGTTCACCGAGGAGCAGGCCGAGCACCCGGCGCTGTTCCGCCTCAATGACGCGACGCTCTTCTTCGTCTCGCCGATCGAGACGACCGAGACCTTCCGGAACTTCGGCGACGGCGCCGTGACCCTGATGCGTAGCTCGGAGCCGCGCGGCCGCGAGAACCCGGGCAGCTGGCTCCTCGAGGGCGACCCGGTGAGCCTCAGCATCCGGGAGGGCCGCGAGTGGTTCTCCACGATCCCGGCCGAGAGCGACGCGGACCGCAGCGGTCCCTTCACCCTCGCGGTGGCGCTCGAGACCACGGGGGAGAACCCGCTTCCGAGCGCGTTCGCCTCGGGCGAGTCCTCCGAGGGCACGCTGAGCGCGGCCGAAGGCGCCTCGCACATCCTCGTCGTCGGCAGCTCCAGCATGCTCCGTGACGAGTTCATCGGGCCGGCGGATTCCATCCCCGAGTCCGAGCTCGCGGGCGTGATGGCCTTCCCGCTCAACGCGATCGACTGGCTCGCGCAGGACTCCGACCTCATCGCAATCCGCGCCAAGACCATCGAGGAGCCCCAGCTCGAGGTCCCGCAGTCGGTACGCGACGCCACCGAAGCCGCGCTGAGCAGCGCCGGCGAGGGCGACGAAGAGGGCATGAACGAGGCCATCGAGGAGCGCACCGCCGCGCTCGAAGCCTGGGACGGGCGCAAGTCCCGCTTCCGCTGGTTCAACACCCTGCTCATCCCGCTCGCGGTGGCGCTCTTCGGTGTCGCACGCTGGCAGCTGCGGCAGCGCAAGCGCGCCTCGCTGAGGATCTGAGGCCCCTTCTCTTCGCAGGAGACCGCTCGATGGACTGGCAGAAGAACCGTTTGTGGATCGGCGGCGTGGCCCTCCTCGTGGTGGGCGGCGCGGCGATGTACGCGGTGTCGCGCAACACCGGCGACACCCCCGCGGACGAGCTCGAGACGCCCCGCGACTTCCCCGACCTCGACGAGGACGACATCACGTCCCTCGAGATCACCCGCCCCGACGAGGAGCCCATCCGGCTCGAGCGCCGGGACGATGTGTGGTGGGTGGTCGCGCCGCTCGAGGCGCGCGCGGACCAGAGCGCGGTCTCGACCGCCCTCGACAAGCTCGACGAGCTGCGTGTGGACGGCATCGTCGCGAACAACGCGAGCCACCACGAGGAACTCGAGGTCGACGCTGCGCACGGCGTGCACGTCGTCGCCTCGGGGGCGGACGGCGAGCTCGCGAACCTCTGGATCGGCGGCAGCCGCTCCTCGAACACCATGGTTCGGCTCGACGGGCAGGATCAGGTCGTCTCCGTGCGGGGCTCGATCAAGTTCGCGTTCAACAAGACGCTGCGCGAGTGGCGCGACCGCTCGGTGCTCGACCTGACCGCCGACGACGTGGTGGAGATCGCCTGGGCCGGACCGAACGGCAGCTTCCGCTTCGTGCGTCCGCGCACCGAGGCTCCCGCCGAGGAGGCGCCGGCCGAGGGCGAGGAGGCCGAGGGCGAGGAGGCGCCGGCCGGCCCGACCTACGGGGACTGGGAGATCGCCGAGGTCAGCTACCTGCCGGCCGCCGATCCCGACGCGGGCGTCCCCGAGACGCCGCCCGCCCCGCTGACGACCATCGCGAACTTCGACGCCGCCCGGGTGCGCTCGATCGTCACCACGCTCGCCCGCATGCGCGGCAGCGACTTCGGCGCGCCGGACCTCAGCGCCGACGCGGCGGGCTTCGGACCGAGCACGGCCCGGGTCACCCTCACGGTCCGCGAGGGCGAGTCGACGCGCAGCGAGACCGTCGTGCTCGGCGGCGAGTCGGGCGGCACCGACGGCGAGCACTACGCGCGCCGCGAGGGCGATGAGACCATCTTCGTGGTCTCGCGCCACCTCAGCGAACGCATCGCGCCGACCGTCGCCTCGTTCGAGCCGGCCACCGCCGCGGAGGAGCCCGCTGCAGAGGCGCCGCCGGAGATGCCGGGCATGGGCGGCGGCATGCCGGAGGGGCTCACGCCCGAGATGATGCGGGCCCTCGAGGCGGCGATGGGCGGCGCTCACCCCTGAGCGCACGGAGTCCGCGGAGCGAGGGCCCAGTCGGCGATGCCGGCTGGGCCTTTTCGCGTGGCGGACTCGAGGGGACGCGCGGCGGCTTCACCGGCAAGCGCCCGCGGCTTCAGCGATCCCGAGGCTCGCGTCGCCCATCCTTGCGGCGCGGGATGGGTCCGAACTCACCGCCCCGCTCGTCGTCGGCATCGGGCGAGCTCGGGTCCTC
>Ga0209985_10001830_pt1 | contig 20052 bp, 15 predicted proteins | sample NOAtaG_FD_187305 | JGI IMG/M metagenome (GOLD analysis project Ga0209985, IMG submission 187305) | Freshwater lake microbial communities from Lake Erie, under a cyanobacterial bloom - NOAA_Erie_Diel6S_1000h metaG (SPAdes) (version 2) | ecosystem: Environmental > Aquatic > Freshwater > Lake ...
GCTCCTGCTGTACTCGCGCATACCGCCTTCCATCGACTGCATGAGCGTACGGTCCGTCTCGGAAGTCCGGTCGAAGGCGACGATGAGACGCTCCATCGGGGCTCGATAGCAGATACGCCCGGTCCTCGACGACGCGCGCTGCCGCACGACGAGCCCGACCGCTTCGAGCCGATCGAGCGAATCCTGCGTCGATTCGAGGCTGGAAGTCGACTCCTCCGCCAGTTGCGCCGCCGTGTATCCGCGCTGCGCCCGACGAAGGATCTCCCAGCGCTGCATGGTTCGGATGTCGCGGAGGACCGGCACAAGTCCGGGCGATGAGATGGCGAATGAGGAAGAGTTCATGGCAAGTTCACTCCGATATGCCTGCGTGCCGCGCGATGTCGAGGAGGGCGCGCATCGCGCCGGCGTTCGTCATCTGCGTGGTTGATCCAACGACACGACCATGACCGCAACGCCGCGGGCAGCAAGCGAGACATGCGAACGGGCGACAAAGTCGGTCCGATCGTGCGGTCTGCCGCATCCATGCGGCGGATCAGTGGCGCGATCATGTCGTCTCATGCGCGCGTAGTCTGCGCCTTCGTCGGGGTTCGATCAACAGTCCCCGATCGAGGCACGCTCGCCTCGCGGACGCACGGACGCCTATGCGAGTGGCGCCGCCTTTGCGGGCGATGTCGGGAATCGTGGCCTCGCCATGCGCCCTGAAACGGTTGTAACGCGAGCAAGGCACACCCATGCAGGAGAGTTGTCGATCGCGGTGTGATCCGCTTGAACGCTGAGCGATTCCAATGCAGGCTTGCGCTGTACGCCACGGACATGACCTCCACACGTCGGAAGTCAGACACACTCTCTCGCCGCGTCACCGACGGCCTTCGGCCAGCGCCTCACAACTCGCAGAAGAAACCGCAGAAGAAGCCACAGAAGAAGCCGCAGACACAGTGCGCTTCGCAGGACAGCTCAAGAAACCAACAAGGACACGCCATGAAGACCACAATGTTCGCAGCCCTCTCGCTCGGTCTCGCCACCTCGGCGAATGCATCCCTCGTGGCGGGCTGGAACCTCGCCCTCTGCCCGGACGGCGCGCAGACCTACGCCGCGACCGCTGCGGCGGGTGGCGTGACCGGCATGACCATGACGCGCGGCGCCGGCCTCTACGCGGTCAACGCCACAGTGGGCTGCTTCAACGGCGCGGGTTGGAACCAGGAGGCCACCGACTACCTGAGCTTCGGCTTCACCGTCGCGAACGGCTCGTCGGTCAACCTCTCGTCGCTGCAGATTGGCACCCGGTCCGAAGGCGGCGCGCCTGGCACCCTCGCGCTTCGCTCGAGCGTCGACGGCTTCGGGTCGAACCTCTTCATCTTCGATCAGGCCTCGACCACCAGCAACGAATGGGGCCCCGGCGCCGGCTTCATCTTCAGCGTCATCGACCTGAGCGCGATGACCAACCTCACCGGCACCGTCGAGTTCCGCATCTACCAGGTCGGCAACACCGCAGCGAACGGCGGCACGCCGCAAACGAACCGCCACTTCCGCCTCACCAACTACTATGGCGTCAACCCGGGCGACATGAGCTTCTCTGGCACGGTCATCCCGGCCCCGGGCGCGCTCGCGCTCCTCGGCCTCGGCGGACTCGTCGGAGGCCGCCGTCGTCGCTGAACGCGCGACGACACGCTTCCCTCTCCCTCCAACAACACGATGCAAACCGGACGCGCGGCACTCGCCGCGCGTCCGGTCTTTCGCCCGTCTTCTCGTCGCACATCGAACCGTCACGCATCACGCGATCGATCGCGACGGCGACATCAACCATCCGTGCCGCGACCAAGGCACGAGTCTTCTACAGAGTTGCCAATCGCATCGATCGCCTCCAAATTGATGAGCAAGCACGCGGCAGGAATACGCATCTACCTGCGGAAGCGGCTTCGGGTTGTCTGAAGCCGAACCACCTCTCTCTCCGCGAGCCGCACAAGGCCTGGACTTTCCAGCGCCGGGTACGCCTCACACAACCCACTCGAAGCAAGCGTGGAACGACGCGCTTCGAAACAGAACACAGCAGGAACCTCCTATGAAGAACGCAACCCTCGTCGCCCTCTCGCTCGGTCTCGCAACCTCCGCCCACGGTGAACTCATCGCCGGCTGGAACATCAGCGCTGCGCCAGGCGGTGCGCCGTCGCTCGCATCCAGCGCCTCCGCCGCAGGCGTGACCGGGATGAATCTCACCCGTGGCACGGGGCTCACCGCGGTCAATGCGCAGTCGGGCAACTTCGCCGCCAGGGGCTGGAACCAGCAGGCCACCGACTACCTGAGCTTCGGCTTCACCATCGCGAACGGCTCGTCGGTCAACCTCTCGTCGCTGCAGATCGGCACGCGCTCCGAAGGCGCCGCGCCGGGCGTTCTCGCCCTGCGCTCGAGCGTCGACGGCTTCGGTTCCGACCTCTTCACCTTCAACCAGACCGCGACCGACGGCGGCGAATGGGGCCCGGGCGCAGGCTTCATCTTCAGCGTCATCGACCTCAGCGCGCTGACGAACCTCACCGGCACCGTCGAGTTCCGCATCTACCAGGTCGGCAACACCGCCGCGAACGGCGGCACGCCCGATCCGAACCGCCACTTCCGCCTCACGAACTACTTCCTCGGCGGCGTCGACCAGGGCGACATGAGCTTCTCTGGCACGGTCATCCCGGCCCCGGGCGCGCTCGCGCTCCTCGGCCTCGGTGGACTCGTCGGAGGCCGTCGCCGCCGCTGAACGCGCGGCGACACGCTTCCCTCTCCCTTCAACAACACGATGCAACCCAGGACGCGCGGTACTCGCCGCGCGTCCTGGTCCTTCATCAACTACGCCAAGCAACTACACCAAGCAGCTACACCAAGCAGCTAGACCTCGACTGGCTCGTCGCTCGAACGCTTCGCGCCCCACTGCTTCGGCTTCTTCCGCTCGGGCGTCCAACCGCCCTTCACGCGCACGCCGCCGGCGCCGACAAGTCGCCGCAGCGCGTCGAGAAGCGACGGCTCCGGCACAACGCGCAAGCGATGCGCGTGCAGCGTCGTGCGGCGCGTCTCGCGATCGAGATGCACGATCACCTCGACGGCACGCCCTTCCGCAAGCGCGGCGCTGCCCGACGCCTGCTTCAGGAGGCCTGCCACCATCTCGAGGGTTCCTTCGGCCGCCTGCTCGGCATCGCCCGCGCAATCGACCGCGACCTCGAGCCGCGTGCCAAGATGACGCTCGGCGTCCTCCATCGCGATCACGCGGTCGACGATGATGTTCGGTTCGCCGCGCGCACGATCGACTGCGCCCACGAGCAGCACCGCGCGGTCGTTCTGGATCAGATGCCCGAACTTCGCGAACGCCTCGGTGAAGAGCACCGCGTCCATCGTCGCCTCGCGGTCGGCGATCCCAAGCACCATCATCTTCGAGCCCGGGTTCTTCCCCTTCTGCGTGACGACGATGCGCGAGCGCGCCACGAGCCCCGCGACCACGCACGGCGTGTCCTGCGGCGCATCCATCAGCGTCTTGACATCGGCGGTCGCGAACGCGTCGAGCTGCGTGCGCCAGTTGTCGAGCGGGTGGCCCGAGACATGGAATCCAAGCGCTTCTTTCTCGTAGCGCAGCACCTCGGCCGGCTCCCACGGCGCGACCTTTCGCAGCGTCGCGGCTGCGCCCGACGAAGACGACTGCTTCGGCGCGGCCGCCTCGAACGCGCCGAAGAAGGTCTCCTGTCCGCCGGCTCGGTCCTTCGCGAGGCTCTGTCCGGCCGAGATCGCGCTCTCGAGGCTCGCGACCATCGCCGCGCGTTGGTCGGTGCCGTGGAGCGAGTCGAAGCAGCCGGCCTTCACGAGTCCCTCGAGCCCGGCCTTATTGATCGAACGGCTGTCGACCCGCTCGCAGAAATCAAAGATCGACTTGAACGGCCCGCTCTTGCGGCGCTCGTCGATGATCGCGCGGATCGCGCCCCCGCCGATCCCCTTGATCGCCTTCAGGCCGAAGCGGATGTGTCCGCGCCACGCATCGGCCTTCTCACCGGACGAGTAGACGACCGCGAAATCCTCCTCGGAGAGGTTCACGTCGGGCGCGCGCACCTCGACGCCGATGTGCGACTTCTTCGGCGAGTGATCGGGATAGACGAGCCGTCGGCAATCGTCGAGATAGACAGACCATTCCTCGATCTTGCGCGCCTGGCTTTCAAGCGACAGCACCGCCGACATGTAGTGCGCGGGGAAGTAGGTCTTCAGGTACGCGGTCTGATACGCGATGATCGCGTAGCCGGTCGAGTGGCTCTTGTTGAAGCCGTAGCCCGCGAACTTGAGGATCAGTTCGAACAGCTCGCCCGCCTTCTCCGCTGCAAGCCCGCGGTCGCCCGCGCCCTTCACGAAGTCGGCGCGCGCGCCGTTGATGACGTCCTGCTTCTTCTTCGAGATCGCCTTGATGACGGTGTACGCACCGCGCAGCGGAATGCCGCCAAGGTGGTGCAGCACCTGCATCACCTGCTCCTGATACACCATGATTCCGTAGGTTTCGGCGGTGAAGCGCTCCACGACCTCGTGGACCTTCGGCACGGCCTGCCGCGCGTGCTTGCGCGCGTTGTAGTCGGGGATCAGGTCCATCGGACCGGGGCGGAACAGCGCGTTCGCAGCGATGAGGTCCTCGAGTCGGTCCGGCTTCATGTCGACGAGCAGCTTCTTCATGCCGCCCGATTCAAACTGGAAGATGCCGTTCGTGTCGCCGCGCCGGAAGAGCTCGAGCACGCGCTGGTCGTCGAGCGGGATGCGGTCGAGGTCCAATGGATCCACGTCGAGTGGATCGAGGTTCGGGGAGTTCAGCCCCGTCTCCCCCGCCCCCGCGCGTCTGCCATCGGCTTCGCGCCCGACCGCGCGGCAGATCTCCTCCGCGGGCAGCGTCTCGCGAATCAGCTTCTTCGCAAACTCGATCGTCGAGAGCGTGCGAAGGCCGAGGAAGTCCATCTTGAGAAGACCGGCCTTCTCGCAAGTCGGGCCGTCCCACTGCGTGACCGCTTCCTCGGCGCCACCCGCCGCGCGGCAGAGCGGAACGATGTCGTCGAGCGGCCGCGTGGCGACGATCACGCCCGCAGCATGCACACCCTGGTTGCGCGCGTGGTCCTCGAGCCCGCGCGCATGGTCGAACACGCGCGCGACCTTCGGATCGGCCGAGATCATGTGTGCGATCTTCGGCTCCTTCGCGATCGCCTCCTCGATGGTGATGTCGAGTTCGGCGGGAATCAGGTTCGCGAGGTTCTGGCCTTCGGCGGGCAAGAAGCCCATCACGCGCGCGACATCCTTCACCGCGGCCTTCGCCTTGAGGCGGCCGAAGGTGATGATCTGCGCGACATGCCCGTACTTCTTGCGGACATAGTCGATCACCGATGCGCGGCCGTCCTGGCAGATGTCGATGTCGATGTCGGGGTATTCGGAGCGGTCGGGGTCGGTGAAGCGCTCGAAGAGAAGCCCGTACTTCTCGGGGCACGCGTTCGAAAGACCGAGCACGTAGCCCGCCATCGTGCCGACGCCCGAGCCACGCGCGTTCGCGGGAATGCCGCGCTGCCGCGCCCAGTTCACGAAGTCCCACACGATCAGGAAGTACGCGCTGATCGACTTGTCGGCGAGAATCGAAAGCTCGCGGTCGAGCCGCGCGCGGATCGCGGGCGTCACGCCGTCGTGACCGTAGCGCCAGATCAGGCCGGCTTCGCAGAGGTCGCGCAGCGCGCGGTCGCAGCTGGTCTTGAGATCCGCGGGGCTTTCCGTGTCCTTCGTCGCGTCAAAGGGCAGCGTCTCGAACAGCCGGCAATACGCCTTGAACCACTCGGTGAGGTCGCCATCCTTGCGGGGGTCGTACTTCGGCCCGACGCCCGGGTGCTTCACCTTGACGACGGGCGCGTGATTCTCGCCCTTCGGAAGCTTCACGTCGCAGCGCGCGGCGATGCGGGCCGTGTTCGCAAGCGCCTCGGCGTCATCGGCATCGGGAAAGAGCGCGCGCATCTCCGCGGGGCTCTTCACATAGAGCGACTCGGGATACTTGATCCGGTCCGCCTCGTCCTTCATCCGCTGCATCGAGATGCAGCAGAGCGTGTCATGGACGTCATGATCCTCGGCGCGGAGGAAGTGCGCGTCGTTGTCGATGACGAGCGGAAGGCCGAGTTCCTTGGCGAGCTTCCGCAGCCAGGGATTGATCTCCTCCTGCTCGGGAACGTGGCGCTGGAGCTCGATGTAGAAGCGCGGCTCGCCCTTCTCGTTTGCTCTGAAGTTCGCCGCGTGCCACTTCGCCTCATCGACCGCGCGCTGCCAGAACACGGGGTCCTTGCCCGACTTCACGAAGTCGGTGAGGTGCGACGCGATCGACGAGCCGAGATGGCCGTTGATCGCGATGATTCCGTCGCCCCATTGCGCCAGGGTCGACTTGTCCATGCGCGGCTTGTAGTAGAAGCCGTTGAGGAACGCATCCGACGAGAGCTTGAGGAGGTTGCGCCAGCCCGTGATGTTCTCGGCGAGGAGCACGAGGTGCCAGCCGCCGTCCTTCTCGCCCGTGTGGGTCTTGTCGCGGCGATCGCCCTGCTTCCCGTCTCGGTCGACGGCGACATACGCCTCGATGCCGAGGATCGGCTTGACGCCCGCGTCCTTCGCGGCGAGGTAGAACTCCATCGCGCCGAAAAGGTTGCCGTGGTCGGTGACGGCGACGGCATCCATCCCCAGTTCCTTGACGCGCTTGAGCAGGCGCTCGACCGTATTGCCGCCATCGAGCAGCGAATACTCGCTGTGGAGGTGGAGGTGCGCGAAACTGGGTGTGCCGCCTGCAGCGGCCGCTGATCCGTCAGCCATCGTTCTCATCCTCTGATTCGCCGCAGTTTACGGGAAACCCGGCGTCTCCGATGCGAGGATTCTCAAGGTCCGCCATCGCCGCGCGGCGGGATCACGCGCACGTTCTCGCGGCCATCGCCGGGCGCGCGCACGACGCGCGGGCGTTTGATGCCGAACACGCGGCCGACGATCCAGATCGCGATCGCGAGGGCGAACCAGATCGCTGCGCAGCCGAGAACGAGAACAAGGGCGACAAGCGCAAGCGCGAGGATGAGGACGGCGACCGGAACCGCGAGGACGAACGTGAGCATCGCGACGACCGCGCGCTCGACCGGACCAGCGTTCGGACGAACGCGCCACGGCGCGCGAACGCGGAACCGAGACGCGGCTTCTCGGCCCACCGTGAACACACGGAAGCCGCCAAACCCGCCGCCGGGCGCGCCACCGAAGCCGCTCACGCAAGCCACCTCGCGCGCATCGCGCGCGCGACGGATCCTGGCACACCGCCACCGACCTCATGCCGCTCGACCCGCACGACCGGTAGCACGCCCCAGCTCGAGTTCGTGAGGAAGATCTCGTCTGCGGCAAGGACATCATCGACCGTGAGGTTCGCGCGCTCGACCGGGCGCCCCTCGCCCTCGGCCCACATGATCACCTTCGCGCGCGTGCAGCCTGGCAGCACCGGCGCGCGCATCGCGCCCTCGAGCTCCTCGCCGCGCGCGTACGGCACACGCACGCGGCCGTCCTGCACGAGAAAGACGCTCGACACGCTTCCGCTCGCGAGGTGGTTCGTCACCGTAAACCAGAGCGCCTCCGCGCAGCCGACTTCCGCCGCACGCTGTACGGCCGCGATGCGCGGCCAGTACATGAGGGTCTTGTGACCGGCAAAGGAATCGAGGGGGTTCGCCCGATTCTCCGCGATCGCGACGGCGACACCCTTCTCGAAGAGTTCATCCGGGTAGCGCGTCGGCGGCTGCACATGGATGGCGACGGTGGGCATCGGCGCACGCTGCTCGCCGGAACTTCCAGCGGCGTTCGCGCCGGCAAACGGACGTCCCATGTCCCCCGCCGTCAACGTGACGCGGATCCGCGCATCGCGCAGGCCGCTTCTCGCCAGGGTCTGCTGTACAGCCTCCGCAAGCGGCTCGATCTTGAGTGGGTCGAACAGGCGCAGCTCGCGTGCACTACCGGCCATGCGCTCGAGATGCGGCTCGAAGTCAAGCACGGCGCCGTCGCGCGCAAGCATCGTCTCGAAGAGACCGATCGCGTGCTGCACGCCTGCATCGAAGAGGCCAAGACGCGCCTCCGCATCCTCGTACACGGCTCCATTGATCCACGCCGTCATTGTTCCGTCACTCCTTGTTCCGTCACTCCTTGTTCCGGCATCCCCTGCCAGCCTCGGGATACCCCCACCACCTCGGCACGCCCGTTCAGAATCGAGATCGAGAGCGAGACGGTGGCGCCGTTCTCCGCGCGGACCTCGACGGACTGGATCCACGGTAGCTCGCCTCTCGGGTCGGCCGGACCCCGCACCGCGTAGGTCAGCGCGCCTCCATTCGCGGATCGCACTGCCTCGGGCGCCATCATCGCGAACACGGTGTCGACAGTCGGGTCGATCGCGTTGGGAATCGTCTTCCCGGCGCGCACGGCCGCCATGACCTCGCGCGCCGCCGCTTCGTAGTCCGCCGGCTTCGGCGGCGGAGCGGTGCCGATCATCCCTCGCGACGAGAGATAGACGATCCCCGCAACCACGAGGGTGAGGATCGGGTAGGCCAGCTTGCGGCGGTAGAGTGCCTTGTCGCGCACGGGGGCGCAGTGTACGCAACCCCCGCGGCGTCGGATGCGGAGTATCCTCGACGCATGATCTCGCACGCATGTTCATCCTGCGGGAAGATGCTCGACGGATCGTCGCGCACCTACAGCCCGGAGCTGCGTATGTGGATCGCGCGATGCGGCCGCTGCGGGTTCGCGGTGCGCTGGTCGCCGCGCTTTGCGCGTGAGCCCGCGCGCATCTGGGCCCGGCTCCGGGCGCTCAACCTCCGGCTCGGCGTCGCGATTGGCGCGCTCCAGTTCGGCGTCATCCTCATGCTGTCCACCGGGACCTTCCTGTACGACCGCTTCGATCGCGGCTTCGTGAGCCTCGATCTCGACGCAACGCTCTCACGGGCGGCGCCAGCGCTCATCGCCGGCATCCTCGCCGGGATCTTCGTCGGTCTCTCCGCGGCCACGATCGCCACCCACCGACGGGTGCTCTTGAGCCTGGGAATGGCCTGGGCTGGTGTCGCTCTTCCCTGTCTCGTGCTCTCGTCCCTGCTCGTACTCGGCGATACGGGCCCGGGGAACTTCCTCGGCCGATGGCGCGAGGTCATCGGCAGCTATGCGAGGTATCCGGAGGCCTCGGCGGTCGTGCTCGGTGCACCTCTCGTCGTGAGCCTGGTCACGGCGATCGTCCTGCGCTTCTCCATCGAACGATTGATCCGCACAGCCGTGCGGAAAGCCGCCCGCGCACGCCGCCAGACACTTGCGCTCGGCGGCCGCGCGACCACCGCCTTCCCGAGGCCAACACCATGACCGACGCACCTTCACCAGACGCGCAGCGCGACGGAGCGCCGTCGAAGCCAGCCCCGCTTGAGACCCTCTCCGGCGACCGACTCTGTATGCAGTGCATGCACCCGCTTGTCGGTAGCCCCATCACGCGAGAGCCGCAGACGGGGCTCCTCTACGTGCGCTGCGGCGAGTGCGGCACAGCGAGCGCCCTCTTCGAGTACCCATCGTTCGGACCATGGCTCCGGCGCATGAAGGCCGTGGCCGGCAGCACGCTCGTCGCGATCGCCCTCATCATGACCTTGGTCGTCGGCGGCATCGCCTTCGGATTCACAACTGGCGCCTCGCAGGCCGGCGGCGAGGCCGCGGGCGGCGTGTTGGTCGAGCGCTTTCGGCAACTCGGCGGCACAGCCGACGACACCAACTGGGGCGGCTCGATGTACGGCAGCGCCGACATGAACTGGATCGGCACCGAGGAAGGCGCGCAGTCGCTTGCGAACGTGCGCTGGTCACTGCCGCCGATCCTGATGGTCCTCAGCATCACCGCCATCGGCGCACTGGTCATGGCGCCATTCGCTGCCATCCTCGGCGTGGTGCTCATGCGCCGGAACATGCTCGAGCGCGCCGCGATCTGCGCGCTCCTCATCGGTGCAGCCGCGGCAATCGCCGTGTTGCTCGAGTACGCCTTCGGCGCTTCGCGCGGCGCACCGACCTGGCGATCGCTTGCTGGCGAAGAGCATGGCGGCGCCTACGCGCTGGCCGCCGCAATCGCACTTGCGTCGACGAGCGCCGTCGTGGCGGCGGCCTCGCCCGCCATCGCCGCGGCCATCGCGCGCTTCATCCTTCCTCCGCACGACCGCCGCCTGCTGGCATGGCTGTGGGAGTGGCGCGGAAAGCAAGTCCCGCGGACCTGACGCCACCGAGCCGTGCACGGTCGCCACTTCGATGCCTCCGGCGGCGAAGCGAGGTAGCCGCTACCCTTCTCCTCCCCCGCCGTCCGGACGGGAAGCCCGCACACGCCAACGATCCGCATGTCCCTCGTCACGCTCGCCAACCTCCGCTTCGGCCACGGCACCCGTCTCCTCCTCGACGGCGTGAGCGGCTCGATCCACGAGGGCGAGCGCATCGGCCTCGTCGGTCGGAACGGCTGCGGCAAGAGTACGCTCTTCAAGCTGATTGCCGGCGCGCTCAAGCCCGACGACGGCGAAGTGCAGATCGCACGCACCGTGCGCATCGGCTACCTCGAGCAGGACCCGCGGCTTCCGCAGGACAAGACGCTCCGCGGTGCCGCGGCCGAGGCGTTTGCCGCGATCGAGCAGCTCAAGACCGAGCTCGAGAGCGTCTACGATCGCATGGCCACCGCCGACGGCGACGAGCTTGACAAGCTCATGAATCGCCAGGTCACGCTCGAGGAGGCGATCGACGCGGCGGGCGGATACGCCATCGACCACAAGATCGACGCCGCGCTCCACGGCCTCGGCTTCACCGACGCCGACTTCGACCTGCCGATCAAGGGACTTTCCGGCGGCCAGAAGGCACGCCTCGGCCTCGCGCGGCTGCTCCTCTCGAGCCCCGATCTGCTGCTCCTCGACGAGCCGACCAACCACCTCGACATCGAAGGCCGCCGCTGGCTCGAGGATTTCCTCGCCGACGAGTTCAAGGGCAGCGTGGTGCTCATCTCCCACGACCGCTGGCTCCTCGACCGCGTCGTCACGCGCATCATCGAGATCGACCGCGGCGTACTGCGCGAGTATCCCGGCAACTACGCCGCCTTCCGCGCACTCCGCGTGGAACGGATGCTCACCGTCGAGCGCCAGCACGAGAAGCAGCAGGACAAGATCCGCCAGGAGCAGGCGTTCATCGACCGCTACAAGGCCGGCCAGCGCGCGAAGCAGGCGCGTGGCCGCGAGACGCGGCTCGAGCGATTCAAGCAGGACTCGCTCGTCGAGAAGCACGCCGAGATGGGCGTGATGAACCTCGATCTGCCCGATCCGCCGCAGATGGGCGACTTCGCGTTCGTCGCCGAGAACATCTCAAAGTCCTTCGGCGACCGCGTCTGCTTCAAGAACCTCACGCTCTCCGCGCGTCCGGGCGACCGCATCGGCATCATCGGCCCGAACGGCGCCGGCAAGACCACGCTCGTACGCACGCTGCTCGGCGACCTCGAGACGGATTCCGGTGAGATCAAGCGATCGCCGCGCCTCTCGATCGGTTGGTTCCGCCAGACGCAGGACCACCTCGACAAGCAGCAGCTGGCCTGGGAGTTTCTGCAGAACACGATTCGATCGCTCGAGGGCGCGCCCCGCGCAAGCGAGCAGGAGGCGCGCAACCTCGCGGGCGCGTTCCTCTTCACGGGCGAAGAGCAGGACAAGGCGCTCGGCGACCTCTCTGGCGGCGAGCGCGGCCGGCTCGTGCTTGCGTCGCTCATCGCGAGCGCGAAGAACCTTCTCGTCCTCGACGAGCCTACGAATCACCTCGATATCCCGAGCGCCGAGCGCCTCGAGGAAGCGCTCGACAAGTTCGGCGACATCGACAAGTCGAAGATCGGAGGCAAGGGTGGACACGGCGGCGTGCTGCTCTTGATCTCGCACGACCGCGCGCTACTCGACGATGTGTGCGACAAACTCGTCATCCTTGATGGCGAAGGCAATTCGCGCGTCTTCGACGGGACCTACCGCGAGTGGGAGACGAAGGCGAAGGCCGAGCGCGCCGCGGCCAGCGAACGCGCCAAGAAACCAGTGCCGAAGCCGCAGGCAAAGCCGGCGCCGGCACCTGTGGCGGCACCGAAGCCGCAGCAGAAGCACAAGTCGCGGTTCAGCAGCCTGCCGATCGACAAGATCGAGAAGCGCATCGCCGACATCGGCCGCGAACTGCGCGAGATCGACCAGTCCTTCTCCGACCCGAAGGTCGCCAGCGACACCGCGCGCACGAAGAAACTCCTCGCGCGGCGCGACGAACTTGGCGGTGAGCAAGCGGAACTCGAGGCCGAGTGGATCCGCAAGAGCGATGCGTAAGCGACGCCGAAGCAGCGGCGAAACGACGCCGCTTTTCAACGTTCGGCCCTCTCGGTCAACGACGCTCGCGCTGACGTGACGACACGCACCGACATGCGACAACATGCGACAACATGCGACAACAGGGGAACGCCATCGGCGCATCCCACATGCTTCAGATGAATGAGGACCGCTCAGGCCCGGAACAGGGTCACGCCGTCGCCGTTTCGAATCTCAACGATTCCCGCGCGTGCCATCGCGGGCGCAACCGAGCAAACGGCGCCGAAACCGGCCGCCGTCGCGCGGAAGCGCTGGGTGTACGGCGCGCCACCCTCGGGATCGCGAATCACGATCTCAAGCGTCTCGCCGACATCGAACCCCATGCCGAGCACGGCGATTCGGCCACTCTCTTCGTCCGCGAAGATCTCGACGTGCGCCGACGGCGCAGCATCGAGCCGGATGAGGTCGACGTGCCGCGAGCGGCCGAAGTCGAACCCGGCGAAACTGCTCGCGATCACGCGCATGTCGGCGTCGATCACCTCGCCATTGGCGTAGCTTGCGAGCTTCTCCGAAACGGTGACGTAGCGCCAGTTGAAGAAGATCGAGACGCACAGCGCCGCAAGGAGGAAGAAGGCGGCGGCGCGCCAGTACGGCTGGCGAACGACCTGCAGTCGCTCGCGCTCACGCGCGATGCTGTCGATGATCGAGCGAAGGCTGTCGGGCGAGATCGAGGCGCCGTCGCGCGACGACGCGGGACTGCGCGGCCCGATCGTCGCAATCGGCTTCGCAACGACCGACTCCTGATCGATCGCGTGAGCGACCCGTCCGAGCGTGCGGAGGCGCAGCGAGTCGGGCGGTAGTTCACGGGAAAGGAACGCGGGGTCGACGGCGAGCCGCGACTGCAGCGCGATCACTTCGGCCTGCAGCGAGGGGCTGGCGGCGGCGAAGAGCCGCTCAAACCGAGCCGACTCGACAGGTTCGATCACGGCGCGCACATCGAGTTCAGCAAGTTGCAGCAGTTCGTCGCGGTCGACCTTCTCAGCGGAATCCGCGACGTCGCCTACGGCACGGCGCTCGCGAGCGGACTCGTGCGGGAAGGCCGATGCCGGCTCCCCGTGGGCCCCAGAACGGGCGTCGTGCCGACTTTCCGGGCGAGGATCCCTCCTCGAGCGGTCGGATGAACGATCACTGCTGTCATGGTTCCAATCAGTCATGCAACTTCCCATCCTGCGCTCGCACACAACTCGCGAACTGACATACCGCTTCCTCTGCGCCCGCGAGTTGACCAGAAGGACCCCCTGGAAGTGGCCCCAGCAACGCGTCTACCCCACACGACCAAGCCGCCTCCCACCCCGTCAATGAGCCACTCGGTCGAGTTCTCGGGCGGCGAGAAAGCTCCTGCAGCCTCGCCAAGGAGGAATACGCAAGACCCGCGCGTGCGGTTGCGGCAACGCATCGCGAATTGTCACTCTGCAAGGGGAAACGGCGCGGCCACGGCGCTGGCGCGTTCGCACACGCAGGGAATCGCGCTGGCCGCAAAAAATCGGCGCGCTTCTCGGATTGATTGACAATCTGGCGAGTCACGCCGACCCCCCGTCGGCCTCGTCGCCCGCCTCGCGCTCCACGCCTTCAAGGTCGCGCAACCGGGAAAGCCCTCGGCTCAACGCGCTCTTGACGGTGCCGAGCGGGGCGTCCAACTGTTGAGCGATGTCGCGCAGACTAAACCCTTGCAGGTAGGCGCGCTCGATGACGGTACGCTGCAGTTCGGGCAACCGCGCAAGCTGGCGCCGAAGCCGGTCCCGCCCCTCGTGCCCTTCCGCCCCAGCACTGCCAGAACCCCCGTGATCGGCTGGCGCGGCCACCGACCCCTCCATCCGAGAGTCGTCGAAGGCAACCCGATCCGGTCGCGCCGATTGCCGACGCAGACGGTCGATCAGATGCCGGCGCGTGATCAGCATGACCCAGGTCACGAGCTTCGCTCGGTGCGGGTCGAATCGGTCCGCGGTGCGCCAGAGTCGAACGAAGACCTCTTGGACGGCGTCCTCCGTCTCCGCACGACTGCCGAGAACCTGCCTCGCCGATTGGTACACAAGCACGCTAAAGCGCGCGTACAGGGCGTCAATCGCCGCCTCATCCGAGGCCGCGACCCGCTGCATAAGTTCCCAATCCGCCAGCTCCTGCGGGTCCAAGGTACCTCCGTACGGAGAATCTACACCGGATCCTTCGCAATTCCAGACCAAACCGCTTCAACTCCTGCTACTCCGATATATCCTTCGTTCGTTCGAAGTCATACAGAAGGCGAATCCGTACCCGCCGCCTGTCGAAATTTTTCCGACCTGCCACCCCGGCGGACGGAAAGCACGTGATGAAGCCCCGCATCCGTGACGTACCTGCAACGATCCGTTTGCCCGGAGCCCCGGGCATCGACGCATATCGTTCCTCCCGCTCCCGGCGCGCCTTTACGGCCCGGGGCTTTACGGCCCGGGGCTTTACGGTCCTCGAGCTTGTCGTCGTCATCGCGGTCGTCGCGGTGCTGACCTCGATACTCATGCCGGCGCTTGCCAAGGTGCGCGAGGGAGGCGATCGGCTGCAGTGTGCGAGCAACCTGCGTCAGGTCGGCTGCGCCATGATCGACTACGCAGACGATTATCGAGAGCGGCTCCCGCATCTGGCGCTGACCGCCGAGGTCGCCTTCGCCCCGCAGTTCAGCGAGGCGATGGCGCTCACCAGTGCCAACGGCCGCGAGCCGGACGGGCTCGGACGGCTGCTCGGCGGCATCGGCGGCGGCTATCTGAGCGATCCTCGGGTGCTCTACTGCCCCTGCCATCGCGGCGACCACACCTTTAAGCGCTACGAAGCGCAGCTCTCGGCGCGCCGCTTCTCTGGAACTGGCTTCAGGATCTTCGGCAACTACCACTTCCGTGGAAATCTCGACCCGGTCACCCAGCAACTGACGCTGACCGCGCGTGCCCCCGACACCGTCGTGGTCGTCGACGGCCTGCGCACCCGCCGCGACTTCAGCCATATTCGGGGAACGAACCGCCTGAAGGCCGACTGCTCGGTCGACTGGTTTGCCGACGTGAGCGGATCGCTCTACCGGTCGCTTCCGATTGACCCGTCGCCCGTGTCCGATCCGGCGCTTTTCTCCGAGCTGTGGCGCCTGATCGACAACCGCTACACGCCGCCCGAGGACTGAGCGACGCGCACGAGCGGTGTGGCACGGGCTCTCATCTCGTCCGTTGGATGTCGACCACCTGCGCGCGGTGTCGCTTGCCGTGCAAGTCGATCACTTCGGCTCGGAGCGTCCTCCACGGCGCGTGGACAAGCGTGAGATCGATGCGCCAGAGCGGCGTCTCGCGCGGATAGGTTCCACCCCAGCCGGCGCCCGCGTCCGCGAACGAGTCTCGGTAGCCCTCGCCGAACTGCCGCAGCGAGTCGCTGCCGCCGGTGATGTTGAAGTCGCCGAGGATCACATCCGGGGTCGAGCGGTCGATCGCGTCGATCGTCCTCACCAGTTCTCCAGCGGTTGCACGCCGCGAGAGCCTTGGGTCGCTTGGAAGGTCGATCGCACGGATCGCAAGCGGGCCATCGCGCGTCTCGACCACGATGCGCGAGGCCGATCCACGCCGACTCGCCGCCAGCGGCACCGCCTCGATCAAGCGCGCGCGCGTGAGCACGGCGAACCGGCCGGGCACGGCCACGTCGTAGCCGGCGACGTTGAATCGCAGCAAGCGGTCGTTCCCGAGGAACTGACCGGGGTCGGTGATCACGATCACGTCGGCGTCGAGCGCAAGGACGGCGCCCACCGCCCACTCGGCCACCTCCGCGCCCTCGGGATAGCTCGCGTTCCAATGCACAAGCCGCACGCCATCCTTCGGACGTTCCTTCGGGAACCCCCAGAGTTCGAGCGTTCCATGCACGAGGCAAAAGACGGCGACCAGCATCGCGCACGCCACCACCCTGCGCTCGCGCCGCCGATCCTCTCCGCGCAGGCAGAGGACAAGCGGAAGGGACAGCCACGCCACGGCGAACCCCGCGAGGAGAGGCCTCGGCACCCACCAGAGCCACTGCAGCAGCGCGAAGCGATCCGTGAGCGCCTCGGTCACGAGGTACAGCGCGAGCGCCAGCAGCGCAGGCCACTTCAGCACACGAAGGAACCAGTGGGGTCGATCTCGCATCGGAAGAGACGCCGCGGCCGCGACACGCGCATCTTTCGGCCCAATCGCGGGTCAAGCGTGAGCGGTACGCATCTGGCGCCACACGCCCAAGGAAGCGCAGCCAGATGCTACGAAGCGCTCGGTCGCCGCGCGGGATTGACCTCGCTGCGGTCTCGATCGGCGAGCACCTGCGCGACCCGGGGTCCGAGCCCGCGTGCGGCGCAGATCACGGCGCTGTTCGAGGTGAGCCGCCGTCCGGCGCCGCAGTCGATCTCGCCGCCATCGACGTCGCCAATCCACGCGCCGGCCTCCCGCGCCAGCAAGACAGCGCCGGCGTGATCCCAGATGTAGTTTCCGGAGCCCTTCTCCCACCGGCTATAGGCGATCTCGGCCTCGCCGAGAATCACAAGGCCGTACTTCGCCTGACTCTCGGCACGGACGAGTTCGCACCGGTGCCCCATCGCCTCGCCGACCGCGCTGCGCGCGGCTCGCTGCCGATCAGTTGCGCGCGTAGGCGCCACCACCCGCACGGCGGCGTGCGCCGGCAGCGGATCGCGCGGAACCACGAGCCTCCGAGGCTCTCCCTCGTCGCCGGCGTCGAGCGGGTACGCCCAACAACCCTGTCCCTCGACCGCCGAGACGAGGATGCCGCCGCCGAGCGTCGCGTACCCATTCGACGCAAAGACGGGCCGGCCCCTTCGAAGCAGCGACAGGCACGGGCACCAGTGGCCGCCATCGACGTAACCCTGCGTGCCGTCGATCGGATCGAGCACCCACACGTCCTCGGTCGCGTGGGTCGGACCGTCGAACGCGCCGGACGAGAGGAGCCGCGCGATGTCGCCGTCGTCGCCCTCGTACCCCCAATCGTCGAGCAGCGCACGGCAGTGCGACTCTGCCACGGGTTTGCCGCCGATCGAGTGAAGGTCCTCCTCGGCGATCGCGGGTCGGATGCCGTACGCGCGCTCGAGCCCGTCGAGAATGAAGACCTGAAGCGCGACATCGACGGCCGTCACCACCGACCCGTCGGGCTTGTCGACGACCGCCCCAGACGGAAGCCCGCGCCGCGCCGCGCGCGCCAGATTCGTGGCCTCGTGCATGAGGTCGGCGGCGAGGTCGAGCGAGTCGAGATCGATCCGGAGCATCGACGGAGGGTAGCAGCGGCGCGGCCCGCCTCCCGTCCCCCGGTTCGGTGCCATAGTGGCAGACGAACCTGACCCGAGCGCCAGCTTCCGCATGGAGTGGCACTCAGAAGCGGGAGGCGCCCGCCGCCCGAGGCTGGCATCGGCTTTGCGTTCGCCTTCGACCCGCGGCGGCCCCAAGCCCCCGCGAGGACAGATCGCAAGAAGGCGTCCGGCGCGAACCGCCGGGCGGGAAGGAACGAAACCATGTCGAACGGAAGCAGCAAGATCATCGGAATCGACCTCGGCACCACCAACTCCTGCGTCGCCATCATGGAAGGCGGCCAGCCCAAGGTGCTCATCAACGCGCAGGGCAGCCGCACGACCCCTTCGGTCGTCGCGTTCACCGACAAGGGCGAGCGCCTCGTCGGCCAGCCCGCGAAGCACCAGCAGGTCACCAACCCGAGGAACACGATCTACTCGATCAAGCGCTTCATGGGCCGCCGCACGCACGAAGTGGCCCGCGAGCAGAAGATGGTCCCCTACGCCATCCAGGGCGGCGGCGACGAGCTCGTGAAGGTCGACATCCGAGGCAAGCAGTACACGCCGCCGGAGATCAGCGCGATCGTCCTCCAGGAACTCAAGAAGGTCGCGGAGGACTACCTCGGCGAGAAGGTCGAGCGCGCGGTCATCACCGTGCCCGCCTACTTCAACGACGCCCAGCGCCAGGCCACCAAGGACGCCGGCGAGATCGCTGGCCTCAAGGTCGAGCGCATCATCAACGAGCCGACTGCGGCTGCGCTCGCCTATGGCCTCGAGAAGAAGAAGAACGCCCGCATCGCGGTGTTCGACCTTGGCGGCGGCACCTTCGACGTGTCGATCCTCGACGTCGGCGACGGCGTGTTCGAGGTGCTCTCGACCAACGGCGACGGCCACCTCGGCGGCGACGACTTCGACGACCGCATCATCACCTTCCTCGCCGAGGAGTTCCGCAAGAAGGAAGGCATCGACATCACCAAGGACGCCATGGCGCTCCAGCGGCTGAAGGAAGCGGCCGAGAAGGCGAAGATCGAGCTCTCCACCCAGATGGAGACCACGGTCAACCTGCCCTTCATCACCGCCGACCAGACCGGCCCGAAGCACCTGCAGGTCACCGTCACCCGCGCCAAGTTCGAGGACATGTGCAACGAACTCTTCACGCGCCTCCGCGGTCCGTGCGAGCAGGCGCTCAAGGACGCCAAGCTTGATCCGAAGGATGTCCAGGAAGTCGTGATGGTCGGTGGCTCGATCCGCATCCCCAAGGTCCAGCAGATCGCGAAGGAGATCTTCAAGACCGACGCGCTCGACCGCTCGATCAACCCCGACGAAGTCGTGGCGATCGGCGCGGCGATCCAGGGCGGCGTCCTGGTTGGCGACGTCAAGGACGTCCTGCTCCTCGACGTCACCCCGCTCTCGCTCGGCGTCGAGACCCTTGGCAGCGTGATGACGACGCTCATCCCGAGGAACACGACAATTCCGACCTCGAAGAAGGAGACCTTCTCGACGGCGTCCGACAACCAGAACTCGGTGACGATCCATGTGCTGCAGGGCGAGCGTCCGATGGCTGGCGACAACCGCAGCCTCGGCAAGTTCGACCTGACCGGCATCCCGCCGGCGCCGCGCGGCATGCCGCAGATCGAGGTCGAGTTCGCCATCGACGCAAACGGCATCCTCAACGTGACCGCCACCGACAAGGCGTCCAACAAGAAGCAGGAGATCAAGATCACCGGCTCGTCGGGCCTGTCGAAGGACGACATCGAGAAGATGAAGCGCGAGGCCGAGGCGAACGCAGCGGCCGACAAGCAGCGCCGCGAGCTGGTCGACCTGCGCAACCAGGCCGAGCAGATCGTCTACGGCACCAAGAAGGCGATGACGGATCTCGGTGACAAGGTGCCGGCCGCGACGCGAAGCTCGATCGAGAGCGCCATCTCGAACGTCGAGGAGCGCGTGAAGGGCGACGACGCCACCGCGATCCAGAAGTCGCTCGATGCACTGAACCAGGCCGCGCAGGAACTGGGCAAGATCTCGTACGACTCGGCGAAGGCCGGCGGCGGTGCGGGTGCGGCCGGTGCGGCCGGCGACGCTCCGAAGAAGGACGACGTGATCGACGCCGAGTACGAGGTGAAGGACGGCAATTGAACGGTCGTGATTTGAACGGCCATGAATTGAACGGCCATGAATTGAACGGTCGTGATTTGAACGGCCATGATTTGAACGGTCGTGGCGTGTCTGAGCGCTCGCAACTGGCCTGTGGGCTGCGCAGCGTCCAAGTCCGCAGGCCTTTGCTCGCTCTGGTTAGGCCGGTCGGAGTGAGTCCGTCTCGGCCTAGGTTCTGTCTGACGGATCACCGAAGCCCAAGGTCTAACGCTTTGGGATCCGCGCGGCGCCCGGCTGGCA
>Ga0209985_10001831_pt1 | contig 20043 bp, 16 predicted proteins | sample NOAtaG_FD_187305 | JGI IMG/M metagenome (GOLD analysis project Ga0209985, IMG submission 187305) | Freshwater lake microbial communities from Lake Erie, under a cyanobacterial bloom - NOAA_Erie_Diel6S_1000h metaG (SPAdes) (version 2) | ecosystem: Environmental > Aquatic > Freshwater > Lake ...
GAACACGCTGTCCGGCGGTGCGACCAGCGTCGCGAGCGGCAGCCGCGCGCCGTCACGCCTGTCGCGCACGGTGAGGCTTGCCCGGGGCACCGGCGCGCCACCGACCGAGACGAAGTCGGTCCGGAACTCCATGGAGCTCGTCGATTCCTGGGCCATCAGGAAGGAGCGCACCCAGGGATCCCAGTGGAACGCGTGGTCGTGCTCCCCGGCCTTGGAGCGCGGCTCGAGGCTCCAGACCGGGCTCGTCTCGCCGGGATCGATGATCGCGCTGCGCGAACGGTTCAGGGCCTCGGCGAGGTAGGGAGAGGAGTAGCTAGCGCTTCCACCAGCGCCCCCTCCGGCACCCCCTCCGGCACCCCCGCCAGCGCCTCCTCCTGCACCCCCTCCGGCACCTCCACCAGCACCCCCGCCGGCGCCCCCTCCGGCGCCTCCACCAGCACCCCCGCCGAGAAGTCCAGATTCCAGACCCATGCGTTCCTCCTGAATAACCGTTCGCCTAGATCTCGGGGATGCCGGCTCGCCGCAGTGCGTCAGCGTAGGCAGCACGATTTGAGCCGCTGCCCTTGGGTGCATCCTTGAGATAGCGGTGGATGGTGAAACTCTGATCTTGTTCGAGGATGCGCTGGACCGTCTTGCTGGCATGCTCGAGAAGACCAAGCTCAACCTGCGAGATAGCCAGGCAGCGAAGTGTCGGCAGGTGGCTTCTGTTTGTACGGAGCGCGCGATCCGCAAGTTGGATCGCGCGTTCGAAGCGTCCAGCAGCAAGTGCCGCGGTGCTCGAGAGCGCATCAAAATAGTGGTGCATGGGATCTATAGGAGAAAGGTTCAGCGCCGACTCGGCCGCTTCCAGCGCAGACTTTCCCTGTCCCCTGAATTGATGCGCTACGGACATGAATAGCCAAGCGAGTGGCTCGCTTGGGTTGGAGGATACCGCGTCCGCGAGACGCGCCTCCGCGACATCCAGGTCGCGCGAGAGATGGATATGCACGAAGCCCTCGATCGCGAGGGCGAGCGCGCAGTCCGGCGAGGCATCCAGAGCGCGGTGCGTCTGTTCGAGCGCGCGCTCGGTTTCTGCAGCTTCGGGCGCCACGAGGCCACGCGTCACGCGCAGCACGTACCACTTGGCGAGCCAGGCGCGGGGCTCGGGCGCCTGCGGATAACGCTCGACCAGCGTCTCCAGCAGATCCCGGCTCCTCCTGAACTCGGCCGGAGAGGAGCGGTGCATCATCGCGATGCCGGCAAGCATCAGCTCGAACGCCTCGAGCGCGGGCAACGGCATCGTGCGTGCGCGCCTGATCTCCCGCGCGGCGATCGCCTCGCCGATCTCCGAGCGGATCCTCGACACGATCTCGGCATCGGGCGAGAGCAGGTCGCGGACATGGCCGCGGAACTCGCGGATCCAGAGTGCCTCGCCATCCTGCGCCGAGGACAGTTCCGCGATGAGCAGGATCTCCGTCCCCGCCATGCGATAGCTGCCGCCGAGGACGAAGTCGGCTCCGAGGACCGAGCAGGCGGATCGCGCGCCGAGGGCCTTTCCCTGGAGCTTCGACGTGGAGAGGCGCGAGATGACGCGCAGGGCGGAGCCCGTCGAGAGCTTCGCGATGACGGAATCAGCGAGCATCTCGCCGACGACGCCATAGGCGGGGTCGACGAGGCGGCCCTCGAAGGGGATGACCGCGACGGCTGGCTGCAGCACGATCTCGGAGCCGAGGCCGAGGAGCCGTGGCTCCGGCTCGCCGTCACCGATGACGCGGAAGGCGGGGACCGGCTCGGTGGCGTGCTTGAAGTAGCTCGGCCCGATATCCTCGACCTCGCAGTCGAGGCCAGGCACGAGGCGGTCGCGGATCGCGGCCGAGACGATCGTGCCGCCGGGCTGGGCGAGCGAGCCCAGCCTCGCCGCGAGGTTGACGCCACGGCCATAGATGTCGGCTTCGTTGGCGTAGACATCCGCGAGGTTGACGCCGATGCGCGCCGCCATCTCCATGCCTGGCGGCGCACCGGCCGAGGCGGCCGCGAATTCGCGGTGCAGCGCGCTGGCGCAGCGCATCGCCGCCGACACGTCGCCGAACTCGAGGATGAAGCCGTCGCCGGTGCTCTTGACCAGCCTGCCGCCGCTTCCCGGCAGGATCGTGCCCTCGAGGCGGCGCAGCAGCGCGGCCCAGCGCGCGACCGTGCCCGCCTCGTCGCGCTCGTAGAGCGCCACCGATCCCGCCATGTCCGCGACGACGATGGCGCGATCCGTCCGGCGGACGACGTCCCAGCCCAGGGGTGGCGTGCTCGTGCTCATCCTGCGGGGGGGCGGCGTGCGCCGCGTCGCGCTCGCGCGGCGTGGCCAACGGTGCGCCATCCGCCTGGTGCGGCGGCCGTCGGGAAGACCAGCGACAATGCATCCATCCCGGTTCATGGTGCCTTCTGGGGTCGCACCATTCCAGACCAAAGTCGCGTCAAAACCCGAGGATGTCGGCCGATCGGATGACGTCGTCGTCGCGCAAAAGCATCGGACACCTAATCTTCATTCCTCGATGGTGTCGCGGCCGCCCCCGCCTCAGCCCCCCGCCGCGCCGCTCGTGTTCACGTAGAGCGCGTAGAGCGACTTGCTGGCGGCCATGAAGAGCCGGTTCCGCGCCCGGCCGCCGAAGCAGACATTGGCGCAGCGCTCGGGAAGCGCGATGCGGCCGATCGCCTTGCCGGCCGGGGAGAAGACCATCACCCCGTCGAGCTCGGCGCGGCCCATGCCCCAGCCGCACCAGAGATTGCCGTCGACGTCGACGCGGAACCCGTCCGGCGTGCCGCCGGGTCCGGCATCGACGACGACACGCTTTCCGGACAGCGACCGGCCATCGGCGCCGACGTCGTAGGCGACGATGAGGCGATGCGGCGTCGCGCGCGATTCGACGACGTAGAGGATCCTCTCGTCGGGCGAGAAGGCGAGCCCGTTGGGCCCGCGCAGCTCGGTCGCCACCGCGTCCATCTCGCCCGTGGCCGGGTCGACGCGATAGACGTTGAGCGGCAGTTCCTGCTGCGCGCGATGGCCCTCGTAGTCGCCGAGGATCCCGAAGGCCGGGTCGGTGAACCACACCGAGCCGTCGGACTTCACGACGACGTCGTTGGGAGAGTTCAGGCGCCGGCCCTGGAACCGGTCGGCGATGACGGTGATCGAGCCGTCGTATTCCGTGCGCACCACGCGCCGGCCGCCATGCTCGCAGCCCACCAGCCTGCCCTGGCGGTCGCGCGTGTGGCCGTTGGCGAAGTTCGAGGGCTTGCGGAAGACCGAGACCGCACCCGTCTCCTCCTCCCACTTCATGATCCGGTCGTTGGGGATGTCGCTCCACAGCAGGTAGCGCCCGTCGCCGAACCAGGCCGGCCCCTCGGCCCAGCGGAACCCCGTGGCGAGCCGCTCGACCGCGGCGGAGAAGATCCTGTACTTCTCGAAGGAGGCGTCCAGGACCTCGATCGCGGGATCGGGATAGCGCTCGCTCGGTTGCCACATCGACGCGTCCTCCTCAGCCTTGGGCCAGCCGCGGCAGCTGGCACACCGTCGCCGGTTCGGCCGGCGGGGATCCCGATCTCCCTGGCGTGCAGCGCGGCGTCCGGTCGAGGATCGTCGGGTAGAAGCCCTCGGTCGCCTCGTGGCGCGCGTCAATGTCGAGGTTGCCGACGATCCCCTGGTCCATCTCCCGGGACTTCTCCAACAGGTCCGCCTGCAGCGCGAGCGTGCGTCCGGTCATCCGGTTGCCGCGGCCGCGCCGATGAAGTGACGACGTTTCATTGTTCCTCGCCGGGGGCCATGGCCCTTGCGACGGGAGGATCATCGCCCGGCCCGCGGCCGCCGCGCCAGATGCCTCGCGCGGCGGCCGGGTCCGGTCATCCGCGCCTCAGGAGGCGAGGATCTTCTTGATCGTGTCGTGCAGTCCCGGAGACCAGTTGGGCACCGCCGAGTAGACGCGCTCGGTCGCCTTCTGGAGCGCCGGGAAGTCGAGGTCTGACACGATCTGCAGCCCCGCCTCGCGGAAGCGCTTCAGGAGGTCGGCCTCGGCCGCCATCGTGCGCTCGGTCATGAAGTCGCCCGCGGCGATCGCCTCTTCCTGGACGATCGTGCGCATGTCGGCGGGGATGCGCTGCCAGACGCGCTCGTGGATGCACCAGCCGATCCAGGACAGGAAATGCCCGGTGAGCGAGATGACCTTGCGGGTCTCGTGCAGCTTCATGCCCCAGAGCGAGGGCAGCGGTGCCTCGACCGCGTCGGCGACGCCCTGCTGCATGGCGCTGTAGATCTCCGGCCAGGGGATCGTCACCGGGCGGGTGCCGAGCGACTTGAACGTCTCCAGCCAGATCAGCGTCGGTGGCACGCGGAAGGCGATGCCCTTGAAGTCGTCGGGCGAGCGCAGCGGCTTGTTCGCGAGCGCGTGCCGGGCCCCGAAGAAGCCGTTGAAGGTGAGCACGCGCAGCTGCTGCTCGCGCTGGGCCTTCTCGTTCAGGTCGGAGAACCACTTGCTGGCGAGGATCTTCTTGAACTCGCCGGGCTGCTTCAGCAGGTACGGTCCGTTCAGCACGCCGAAGTCCGGCACGAAGTCGCCGAACTCGCTGGGCGAGGTCAGGATCGCGACGTTGGCGCCCTGCTTCATCAGCTCGTGCATCTCCTTGTTGCCGCCGAGCTGGCCCTGCGGGAAGACCTCCATCTTCACGCGGCCCTGGCTGCGGGCATTCACGCGGTCGGCGAAGCGCACGCAGGCCTCGTGGGCCGGCTCGGTCGGCGACAGCACGTGCGCGATGCGCAGGTTCACCGTGGACTGCGCGTCGGCGCGCCCGTGGATGGCGATGCCGGTGGCGGCGGCGGCGCCGATGAAATGACGACGTTTCATGCTTCCTCCCCTCGGGTCGGCTCGACCCAGTTGAGGCGCCATATTCCTCCGGCGCCGTGCCGCGCGCCAGCCTCCGGAAGGCAGGACGGCGCCGGGGATGCCCCCGGTGCCGTCCGCTCCTCAGTCTCCTGGGTCGATCAGCCCGCGCGCGCCGCCGCGCCCAGCAGGTAGTCGGCCTTGCCGACCTCGACGCCGTCGTGCCGCAGGATGTTGTAGGCGGTGGTGACGTGGAAGAAGAGGTTGGGCAGCATCCACCGCGTCAGGTAGTCGAAGCCCGGCATGCTGCGCGTGGCGTCGCGGCCTACCGGGAAGACGACCTCCCGGTCCTCGGCGCCGTCCAGGCGCTCGGCAGGCACGGTGTCGACGAAGGCCAGCGTCCTGCGGATGCGCGCGCGCAGCTCGTCGAAGCCCGCCTCGTTGTCCTCGAACCGGGGGGCCTCGATCCCGGCGATCCGCGCCAGGCCGTTCTTCACCGCGTCGCAGGCGATCTGGACCTGGCGCCGCAGCGGGAACATGTCGGGTGCCAGCCGGTCGCCGGTCAGCACCAGAGGATCGATCCTGCGCGCGGCCGCGTGGGCCTCGCCCAGGGCGAGGATGTGGTCGAGGTTGGCCAGCATGTGGCGGCTTGTGCCGAGCGCGGTCGCTGACATCGAGATCTGCATCGGATCCTCCCTGGGGGCCTTGCGCCGTCGCCGGCATGCCCGGCGACGCGTCGCGCGCGTCATTGAACACCGCGGGCGCCGCCGTTCAAGGCCCCGCGGCGAAGCGACGGCCGGCCCGCGAAAGCGAGACGGCGCCGGGGTCTCCCCCGGCGCCGTCCATTCCTCCACCCGCTCGGGAGCGGAAGCGCGTCACTTCATGTTGACGAGGCGCAGCGGGAAGTAGTTGTCCGCGTACTGCGCGACCTCGACGTTCTGCTTCATCGCCCAGACCACCGTCTGCTGGTGGAGCGGGATGTAGCCGAAATCGTCCTTCAGCAGCTGGTTGGCCTGCTCGATGATCGCCGAGCGCTTCTTCGGGTCGACCTCGCTCGCCATCGCGTCGGTGAGCTTGTCGATCTCGGGGTTGCAGTACCCGCCGTTGTTGAACATGCCGCGCGAGCGCGGCAGGTCACGGCAGTGGACGAGGTTGAAGAACACGTTGTGCGCGTCGTAGGTCGCCGGCGTCCAGCCCAGCAGGTAGAACGACGTCTCGAAGCGCGGCACGTTGACCTTTTCGAAGAACTTCGCGCGGGTCTGGGCGTTGAGGTTCACCTTGATGCCGGCGCGGGCCAGCATCGCCGTGACCGCCTGGCAGATCTGCTCGTCGTTGACGTAGCGGTCGTTCGGGCAGTCCATGCCGACCTCGAAGCCGTTCGGGTAGCCGGCCTCGGCGAGCAGCTTCTTCGACGCCTCGACGTCGAAGGGCGTGCGCCTGTTCTGCGCCTCGGACCAGCCATTGACGCCCGGGCCCATCATCAGGGCAGAGACGTTCGCCTGGCCGCGCATGACGCGGCTGCGGATCGCCTCCATGTCGATCGCCTGGTAGAAGGCCTGGCGCACGCGGCGGTCCTTGAACGGGTTCTTGCCCTTGACCGGGGATTCCTGGAGCTCGGCGCGGTCCTGGTCGAAGCCGAGGTAGATGGTGCGCAGCTCGGGCCCCTGGACCAGCTTGAGGCCCTGCGTGCCGGCGATGCGCGGCATGTCCTGCGGCGGCACGGTGTAGACGAAGTCCACCTCGCCGGAGAGCAGGGCGGCGACGCGCGTCGCGTCGTTGCCGATGCGGAAGAACGTCACCTCGGTCAGGTTGTGCTGCGCCTTGTCCCACCAGTTCGGGTTGGGCACGAGCACGGTCTTCACGTCCGGCTCGCGGCTCTTCAGCATGAAGGGCCCGGTGCCGTTGGCGTTGCGCGTCGCGAAGTTCTCCTCGCGCTTGGTGAGGTCGGCCGCGACCGTGGCGCCGTTCTTTTCCGACCACGTCTTGGACATCATGCCCCAGCCGGTGATCTCCTCGGGGAAGATCGGGTTCGGCCCGTTGGTCTCGAATTCGACGGTGAGGTCGTCGATCTTGCGCGCTTCCTTCACCGAGCCGAAATAGCCCTTGATGTTGGAGCCGCCGCCGGTGGCGCGGGCGAAGGAGAACACGACGTCGTCCGCCGTGAAGGGCGAGCCGTCGTGGAACCTGACATTCGCGCGCAGCTTGAAGCGCCAGACGGTCGGCGAGGGCTGCGACCACTCGGTCGCGAGCGCGGGCTCGAGACGCAGCTTGGAATCGCGACGGATCAGCGGGTCGTAGATGTTCTGCGTGAAGGTCAGCAGGAACGTCTCGTTGCGCGCGTAGGGGTCCATCGAGTTTACGTCGCCGTCGTTGGCCCAGCGGAAGGACCTCGCATCGGCGGGCGCCGCGCAGGCGAGCGCGACGAGGGCGGCACCGGCGACCAGGGCGCGGCGCAGGCTCGGCATCATGGGGGACCTCCGGTCGATATTGCGGGATTTGAGCTAATTGGCGTGCAGGCCATACTAGTGTGTGCGATGCGTATTTCCACGGGCAAGCTTGGTTAACCCCGGCGGCGCCGAGGCTTGCGCGGCACCCGCGCCGGGCAGCACTCTCCCGCGCCCCACAGGAGGAAGACATGGCAATCAAGATCTACGGAATCGCCCGGTCCCGCGCGATCCGCAACGTCTGGGCATGCGAGGAGGGCGGCGTCCCCTACGAGCTCGTCCGCACCCTATGGACCGATGGCGGGACGAAGACCCCGGAATTCCTGAAGTTGAACCCCAACGGCGCGGTCCCCGCGATGGTCGATGGCGACCTTGCGCTCTTCGAGTCGCTCGCCATCAACCTCTACATCGCCCGCAACCACGCGCGCGGCCTCTACCCCGCGGGCGCGCAGGCCGAGGGCCAGCTCTTCCAGTGGACGCTCTGGGCGGCGACCGAGCTCGAGCCGGCCAATGGCGGCTACGTGACGCAGACCGTCTACACGCCGCCGGAGAAGCGCGACCCGGCCGCGATCAAGGCGGCCTGGGAGAGGATGTTCAAGCCGCTCGGCGTGCTCGACGGCCATCTCGCGGGGCGGACCTGGATGATCGGCGACGCATTCTCGATCGCCGACGTCAACGTCGCCTCGGTCCTGCTCGGCACCTGGACGAACAAGGCGGATTTCTCGGGCTGGAAGAACCTCCACGCCTGGCTCGAGCGCTGCTTCGCGCGCCCCGCCGCGCGCAAGTGCATCGAGATGCGCGCCGCCGCGACCTGACGGCGCGTCCTGCAAACGAAAAGGGCGGGCGCGGTTTCCCGCGCCCGCCCCTGCCTTCCCGCGAGGGAAGGACCTCAGGCGTTCTTGAGGTTGACGGCGGCCGGCTTGCCGCGCTGCTCCGCGACCTCGAAGCTCAGCTTCTGGCCCTCGGCCAGCCCGTCCATGCCCGAACGCTCGACGGCGGAGATGTGCACGAACACGTCCTTGCCGCCGCCGTCCGGCTGGATGAAACCAAAGCCCTTGCGAGCGTCGAACCACTTCACTTTACCGATGGCCATGGAGGCCTCCTTTGCATTGTGCCGCCCGCGACATTGCGCGCGGCGCCGGGCGCATGTGCAGCGCCACGGCGGCAACCGAATCTTGGTAGGTGACTTTGGGAGGGCAGGCGTCCCCGTCAGGGGCGCAAGTCCGGCGAAGTCAGGCCAGGACGAAGTTGATGCCGGGGAACATGGTCATCTGCCGCCCCGGCGTCAACGTCTATCTCAGCATCGCCCGAAGTTGGCGCGCCGCGTCATGCCGCGCGCCGGTCGAGCCAGTCCCTGACGCGATAGGCGAGGCCCACCGCGGGCAGGAACCAGGGATTGCCGGAATAGAGCGGGCGCGTGGGGAAGGGAAGCCCGTCGAAGGCGCTGGCGCGGTTCGCGCCGCCCGCGATCTTGAGCGCCAGCTGGTTGCCAAGGTAGCTCATCATCGCGACGCCGCTGCCCTGGCAGCCCAGCGCGTAGTGCACGCCCTCGTGCATGCCCATGTGCGGCAGGAAGTCGAAGGTGAAGGCGACGTTGCCCGTCCATGCGTGGGTGATGCGCGTGCCGGCGAGCCGGGGCCAGATCTCGAGCATGCGGCCATGCAGCACCGGCGCGGCGACCCGCGCCGATACCGGCCGGAAGCTCGCGCGGCCGCCGAACAGCACGCGCGTGCCGTCCGGCGACAGGCGGTAATAGGCCATCACGCGCTTGCTGTCGGAGATCATGCGCCCGGTCGGCAGGATCTCGCGCGCGACGCCGGGCGCGAGCGGTTCCGTGGCCACCATGTAGCTGCCGACGGGGATGACGCGCCGGCGCATCCAGGGCGTGAGCGCGCCGGTATAGCCGTTGGTCGCAACCACCACCTCCTTCGCCGCGAAGTCGCCGCGCGCGGTGCCGACGCGGAAGCCGCCGCCGTCGCGCGCGACGCCGGTGACGCGCGTGCCGTCGACGAGCCGCGCGCCGGCCCTGCGCGTCGCCTCGGCGAGGCCCTGGTGGTACTTGGCGGGATGCAGCGAGCCGAAGGCCTCCGCCACCAGCCCGCCGCGATAGTAGTCCGAGCCGATCTCCTCGCGCTGGCGCGACGGCGGAAGCGCCTCGGCGCGCATGCCGGTGAGCTGGCGATAGAGCCCGACCTGCCCTTGCATCCTGCGGAAATGCGCCGCGCTCCACGCACCGAGGAAGCGGCCGCTGCGCGCATAGTCGGCGGCGATGCCCTCGCGCGCGACCAGGTCCTCGAGGAAGGGCAGCGAGCCCATCGCCTCGGCCACCAGCCTGCCGGCGCGCTCCGCGCCGAACTGCGCGTCGAGCCCCATCGAGGCGAGCTTGATGCCGCCCGACACCATCCCGCCATTTCGCGAGCTGGCGCCGAAGCCGATGCGCTCGGCCTCGAGCACAGCGACGGTCGCGCCGCGCCGCGCGAGCTCGAGCGCCGCGTTGAGGCCGCAATAGCCGCCGCCGACGATGGCGACGTCGACGCGGTCCGGCAACTCGGGCGCGGTCTCCGGCGGCGGCGCCGCGGCCTCCCACCAGTAGGGCGTCTCCTTGAAACCCTCCGCGAAGAGCCCGTCCCCGGTCCGTCCCGCCTGCGCCATCGCCCCGCTCCCCCGCGCCCCGATGCCTCGATCGGCGCGATCCTCCACGATGATCGCGGCGCGCGCCAGCCCCATGGCCGCCGCGACGGTGCCGCTCACGCGTCGGGCGCGCGCTTGCGGCCGGTGAGCATCGCGCGCGGCAGGTTCTCGCGATGCACGAGGCTGGCGAGCGCGACGCCGCCGACATGCGCGATCACCAGCAGCAGCGTGATGTCCGCCGCCGCCTCGTGGACCTGCTTCAGCCAGCGCGCCGGGCGGCGGGCGCGCGCCTCGCCGCGCGCGGCGGCCTCGGCCTGCAGCCGCGCGGCCTCCGCGCCGAGCAGCGGCGCCAGCGGCCCGCGGTCGCGGCTCGCGCCGAGATAGGCGACGCCGGACGCCGTCGTGACGGCGAGGCTCGCGAGCAGCGCCACCACCATGACGCCGCCCGCCGGGCTGTGCCCGAGGAAGCGCGGCGCGCGGAAGGCGAGGAGGCGGCGCAGGTAGGTGAGCGCCGCCGAGGGGCGCACGACGAAGCTGGCGAAGCGCGCCTCGCGCGGGCCGACGAAGCCCCAGGCGACGCGCAGCGCCACCGTCGCGCCGACCGCGTAGCCGGCCCATTCATGGAGCCAGGCGGGCTTGCCCTCGGTCAGCCAGGCGATGGCGAAGCCGAGGGCGAGCACGCCGTGCGCGACGCGCACGAAGGGATCCCAGACGCGCACCCAGCCCTGAACCTCGCCGTCGCGCATGGCGCGTCTCCCCCATCGCCTCGATGCGCTCGAGGATGCATCATCGTCGCCACCGGGGCGCGCGGGCATTCCGCCGCAGGAGCCCTTTCGCCGCGCCTCCGGAGGGGCGGGACGCATGCAGGACCTCTTCTTCTCGACGCGCGACTTCCGGCTGGAGAACGGCGACGTCCTGCCGGAGCTGCGCCTCGCCTACGTGACGCATGGGCGCCTCGCGCCCGATGGACGCAACGCGGTGCTGCTGGCCCATGGCTACACCAGCTCGCACCACATGGTGGAGGCTGGCGACGGCGCGGCGGAAGGCTACTGGGGCGGGCTGGTCGGGCCGGGCAAGGCGATCGACACCGACCGCTTCTTCGTCGTGTCGTCCAACATGCTCGGCTCGTCGCATGGCTCGACCGGGCCCGCGAGCATCGACCCGCGCAGCGGCCGTCCCTACGGCCCGCGCTTTCCCGACATCTCGCTCGCGGACATCGTCGCCGCGCAGCGGGCGATGCTCGACGCGCTCGGCGTCGCGCGGCTCGCCGCCGTGGCAGGCCCGTCCTATGGCGGCTTCCAGGCCTTCCAGTGGGCGGTCTCCTTCCCCGGCTTCGTCGACGGCATCGTGCCGGCGATCTCCTCGCCGCGCTCGCCCGGCGGGCGCGAGAGCCTCGACCAGCTCGTCGCCTTCCTCGCCCGGGATCCCGCCTGGAACGGCGGCGACTACTACGCCGCGGGCGGCGTGCTGGAGACGCTGGTGCAACTGCGCGTCGACACGCTGCGCCTCTACGGCATCGAGGAGCAGCTCGCCGCCTCGCATCCCGACCCGGCGGCGCGCGACGCCGAGATCCGGCGCCGCGCCCTCGACTGGGCCCGCGGCTTCGACGCCAACGCGCTGGTCGTGCTGCGGCGCGCGAACATCCGCTTCGACGTGGAGCCGCTCCTCGGGCGCATCCGCGCGCGCGTCCTCTACGTGCTCTCGCGCACGGACAGGATCTTCCCGCCCTCGCTCTTCGCGCGGGTGATGCCGCGCCTCGCGGCCGCTGGCGTGGCGGCGGAGTCCTTCGAGATCGACACCGACAAGGGCCATTCGAGCGGCGGCGCCGACGCGGCGAAATGGGCGCATGTGCTGCGGCGCTTCATGGACTCGCTGCCGGGGTGATAGAAGCGCCGTCGCCAAGACACGCACACGGGGGAAGGATCATGGCAGGCATCACCGAACCGAAGGTCCACATGGGCACGATCAGCGGCGGCGAGGGGCGCGCGCTCTACGCCGCGAACCCGGTCGTGCTGCTGCCCATGGGCAGCCACGAGGACCAGGGCCCGCACGCGCCGATGGGCGACTACCTGCTGGCGGAGAAGCTCGCCGAGCTGATCGCGCTCGCCGCCTGCGCGAAGGGCACGCGCACGGTCTGCGCGCCGGTGCTGGCCTTCGGCGGCGCCGACTATTTCGGCCCGATGCCCGGCGGCATCGCGATCACGCCGGCGACGCTGACCGCGGTGATCGGCGACATGGTCGCCTCGCTGCATCGCAACGGCCTGACGCGCATCGTCTTCATCAACGGCCATGGCGGCAACGTGGGCCCGATCGCGGAGGTGGCGCGCGAGGCCTACCGCCGCGGCGGCCATGTCATGCCGAGCCTCTACCTCTGGCGCATCGCCTATGCCGCGATGCCGCGCCTGCTCGGCGCGGAGAAGGCGAAGGCGGTCGCCGGCCACGGCGCCGACCCCGTCACCAGCACGGCGATGCATCTCTTCCCCGAGCTCGTGCGCCGCGACCTGGTGCCCGACGGCAAGCCGCTCAAGCGCTGCGCCGAGCTCGACATCCCGTTCACCGCCCTGGGCTCCGGCAGCTTCGACGGCGCCGAGGTCGGGCTGCCGCATGAATACGAGGCGATCTACAACGACGGCGTCGCCGGCGGCGACCCGCGCCTCAGCTCGGCCGAGACCGGCAGGACGCTCACCGACTACCTCGTCGACGTCTGCTCGCGCTTCGTCGTCCACTACGCCGCGCGCACGAAGGCCTAGGCGGCGAGGGGGCGCGGTCCGCGGGACGGCGCCCCCGGCCGTCAGGCCGGGATGCCGCGCCAGGGGCGCTCGTCGAGCGGCGGCGTGGTGACGTCGTAGCGGTCGGTGATGCGCGGGGCCCTTGCGAGCCTCGCGATGTCCGGCACGGGACGGCGCAGCTCGGGATCGTCGGCCACCGCGCGCTCGATCGTGTGCGCCGCGCGCAGCGTGAAGAGGTCGTTCGCCGCCGGGCCCGTGATCATCATCCCGAAGGGCGTGCCGGTCGGCTCGAGGCCCATGGGCAGCGACAGGCTCGGGTTGCCGGTCAGCGAGATCATGTAGGTCGGCGAGAACCACTCGTAGTAGGTGCGCAGCTTCCGCCCGTCGATCTCGCCGAGATAGAGCTGGCTCCACGCGAAGGGCGGCACCGCCACCGTGGGCGAGAGGATCAGGTCGTAGCCCTCGAAGACGCGCTGCACCTCGCGGTAGATGCGCGTCTGCTCGGCCTGCGCCCAGGCGACGTCGTCGGCGGAGTAGCGCAGCCCCTCCTCGTAGTTCGCGACGATGTTGGGGCCGAGCAGGGCGCGGTGCCTGGCGTAGTTCGCGCGCTGGGACTGCAGCATGCCGGTGGCGCGCAGCACGCCGAAGGCCTCGTGCGCGTGGCCCATGTCGGGCGCGACCTCGTCGCAGGCATGGAACAGCGACCGCAGCTTGCGGATGCGCGCGCGGAAGCTGCGCGCGATGCGCCTGTCGATGCGGCAGGTCCCCCAGTCGCCCGTCCAGGCGACGCGCAGGCGCGACAGGTCGATCGCCTCGGGATTGAGGAACATGTCGCCATCGACCGCCCGCGAGAGCGGGTCCGAGGGATCGAAGGCCGCCTGAGCCGAGAGCAGCAGGCATGTGTCGGCGACGGTCCTGCCCATCGGCCCGAGCGTCGGGATCATGTTCCAGCCCTGGGCGCGCTTGTCCGTCGGCACCAGCCCGGGCGAGGGCCGGAAGCCGACGACGCCGCAGAACGCCGCGGGGATGCGCAGCGAGCCGCCGCCATCGGAGCCGGTGCAGACCGGCAGCATGTTCGTCGCCAGCGCGACGGCCGAGCCGCCGGAGGAGCCGCCGGGGATGCGCTTCGGGTCGAAGGGATTGCCGGAGGGCCCGTAGACGGGGTTGTTGGAATTGGCGCCGGCGCCGAATTCCGGGACGTTGGTCTTGCCGACGACGATCGCGCCCGCCGAGCGGCAGCGCGCGACCATCGGGTCGTCGCGCGTCGAGCGGTTGCGCGCGAAGATCGGCGAGCCCTGGCTGTTGACCAGCCCCTCGGCGTCGTCGAGGTCCTTCACGCCCAGCGGCAGCCCGTGCAGCGCCGGCATCTCGTGGCCGCGCATCATCGCGCGCTCGGCGGCGCGCGCCTCCTTCTCGGCGCGCGGCCAGCACGTGTCGGTCAGCGCCTTGACGGCATGGTTCACCTTGTCGGCGCGCGCGCGGCAGCTGCGCAGCAGCTCCACCGGCGAGAGCTTCCTCGCGCCGATCAGGCGGCGCGCCTCGACGGCGGACAGGTCGCAGGGCTCGGTCATCTCGCTCTCCCTCGGGCGGCTTCCTGGATGGCGTGCCAGACGCGCGCGGGCGTCATCGGCAGCTCGACGTGGCTGACGCCGTCCGCGGCAAGCGCGTCGACGACGGCGTTGGCGACCGCGGCCGCGGCGCCGTTGGTCGGCAGCTCGCCCACGCCCTTGATGCCCAGGATGTTGTTGGGCGAGGGGTTGGAGGCGATCGCGTGCGCGAACATCGGCAGGTCCGCCGCGCGCGGCAGCGCGTAGTCCATCAGCGTCGCCGCGAGCAGCTGCCCGCTCTCGTCGTAGCGCGCGTCCTCGAGCAGCGCCTGGCCGACGCCGGTGGCGTAGCCGCCATGCAGCTGGCCCGCGAGGAGCATCGGGTTGACCACCGTGCCCACGTCGACCGCGGCGACGAAGCTGTCGAGCCGCACGACGCCGGTCGCGGGATCGACCTCGACCTCGCAGAGCGCGACGCCCGTGGGCCAGGTCTCGACCGTGTCGGCGAAGTCGGCGCGGCCCTCGATAGCGCCGGCGCGCGCGGCGAGCTCGAACAGGCCGATGCGCCGGTCCGTCCCGACGACGGCGAAGCCGCCATCGCGGAACTCGATGTCGACCGTCGCGGCCTCGAGCACCTCGCCCGCGCGCGCGCGCGCCGCCTCGATCGCGGCGTCGGAGGCGCGCTTCATCGTCGTGCCGGAGACGATCATGGAGGAGGAGCCGCCGGTGCCGCCGCCGCGCGGGATGGTGGCGCTGTCGCCCTGGACGATGCGCACGCGCTCCGGCGGCACGCCGAACACGGCGGCGACGACCTGCGCGTAGGCGGTGGCGTGGCCCTGGCCCTGGCTCTGCGTGCCGGTGCGCGCCTCGATCACGCCATCGGCGCCGATCGTGATGATCGACGTCTCGTCGCCCCAGCCGCCCGAGCCGTGGAGGTGGCAGGAGAGGCCGCGCCCGCGGCGCAGGCCGCGCGCGGCCGAGGCGGCGCGGCGCGCGGCGTAGCCCGCGTCGTCGCCCAGGGCCAGCGCCTCGTCCATCAGCCGCTGGAAGTCGCCGCTGTCGTAGAGGTAGCCGAGCGCGGTGCGGTAGGGGAACGCGTCGCGCCGGACCATGTTGAGCCGGCGCAGCTCGACCGGGTCGCGGCCGGTGGCGCGCGCGGCCTCGTCGACGAGGCGCTCGACGAGCACGCCCGTCTCCGGCTTGCCGGCGCCGCGGAAGGCATCGACCGGCGCGGTGTTGGAGAAGGCGCAGCGCATCGCGATGAAGGCGGCCGGGACGTCGTAGAGCGAGGTCAGCACCTTCGCCATGCCGCCCGTCGTGATGGTCGGCGTCACCGCCGAGACATAGGCGCCGTAGTTCGCGACCGCGTCGACGCGGATCGCGAGGAAGCGCCCCTCGGCGTCGAGCGCGAGCGCGGCCTCGGCCACGAGGTCGCGCGCATGCGTGTCGGCGAGGTGGTGCTCGGTGCGCTCCTGCACCCAGCGCACCGTGCGCCCGAGCTTCCGCGCGGCGAAGCAGGCCAGCGCCTGCTCGGGATAGGGCGGCAGCTTGGGCCCGAAGCCGCCGCCGACGTCCTCGCTCACCACGCGCAGCGCCTCGCGCGGGATCCTCAGCACGTGGTCGCAGAGCAGGCGGTGGATGACATGCACGCCCTGCGAGGGCGTGGTCAGCGTGACGACGCCCGTGCCTGCGTCCCACTCCGCGAGCGCGGCGCGCGGCTCGACGTAGCTGGCGAGGATGCGGTTGGCGCGGAACGACACGCGCGCCACGTGCGCGGCGCGCGCGAAGGCCGCCGCGGTCGCGGCCTCGTCGCCCTTGCGCCAGTCGCAGACGAGGTTGCCGGGCGCCTCGTCGTGCAGCCGCGGCGCGCCCGGCAGCAGCGCCGCGTCGCCCGTGGTCACCGCGTCGAGCGGCTCCCAGTCGACCTCGATGGCCTCCGCGGCGTCGCGCGCGCGGTCGAGCGTGTCGGCGACGACCATGGCCACGATCTCGCCGACATGGCGCACGCGCCCCGGCGACATCGGCAGGCGCGGCGGCTCGACATGCCGCCTGCCGTCGACGCCCTTGATCTCCACGAGGCAGGGATTGTGGCCGAGCCCGGCCGCCACCGTGTCCTCGGCGGTGTAGACCGCGGCGACCCCCGGCATCGCGCGCGCGGCGCCGGCCGCGATCGCGCGGATGCGCGCATGGGCGTGGGGCGAGCGCAGGAAGACCACCTGCAGGGCATCGGCGGGCGCGCGGTCGGCGGCGAAGTGCCCGCCGCCCGTCAGGAGGCGCGGATCCTCCAGCCGCCGCAGCGGCTGCCCGAGGCCGGGAAGGACGTCGTAGGCCATGCGTCTCCTCGCTTGAAAGGCGCCACGTTACTCCCGCCGGCGCCGCGCGGGCAGTGCGGATCGACGCGCCGGCGCCGCCGCCCCTGGCGCGCGCAGGTAGGCCACCACCATGTCGCCGACGAGCGCCTCGTAGGCGGCGACGCGGCGCGGGGCGAACATGTCGCCCGCGAAGGCGGAGGACAGCGTCCAGCGGTTGGCGCAGTAGAAGTAGCCGAGGCCCGCGAGCGCGATGTAGAGCGCGGTGGCGTCGACGTCGGCGCGGAAGACGCCCGCGGCGCGGCCGCGCGCGAGCAGGTCCTCGATCGTCGCGAAGAGCGGGTTGTAGAGCGCGCGGATGCGCGGCATCGCGCGGACGTGGCGGGCGCGGTGGAGGTTCTCCTCGTTCATCAGCGCGACGATCTCGGGATGCGCGCGGAACAGGCGGAAGGTGCCGCGCGCGAGGCGGCGCATGCCCTCCGCCGGGTCGAGCGTGCCAAGGGCGTCGGCGTCCTGGCCCGCCCGCAGCAGCGCGTAGATGCGCTCGAGCGCGGCCTTCCAGAGCTCCTCCTTGGAGCCGAAATGGTGGAACACGAGGCCCTTCGCGACCCCGGCGTCGCGCGCGAGCGCGTCCATGCGCGCGCCGGCCAGCCCGCGCGCCGCGAACTCGCGCACCGCGGCATCGAGGATCGCGTCGCGCGCCAGGGCGGCGTCGCGCGTGCCCGGCTTGCGGCGTTGACGGGCAACGGCCATGCGTGCAGAGTCCCATCCTGTTGACCGCGTGGTCAACAAGAACCGCGGTTCGGGGGACGGGCTGGTGGCAGGCACGGGGACGGGCACGGCGCGCATCGGGGTCGACGTCGGCGGCACCTTCACGGACGTCGTGCTGGCGACCCCCGACGGCAGGCTCTTCGTCAACAAGACGACCACGACGCCGCGCGACCCCGGCGAGGGCGTCGCCGCCGGCATCGCCGCCGTCCTCGCCGAGGCCGGGCTCGCGCCCGCAGCCGTCGCGGAGATCGTCCACGGCACGACGGTCGGCTCGAACACGATCCTGCAGAAGGCCGGCGCGCGCACGGGGCTGCTGGCGACGCGCGGCTTCCGCGACGTGCTCGAGATCGGGCGCATCCGCACCCCCGGCATGTTCGACATGGCGTGGTCGAAGCCCGAGCCGCTCGTGCCGCGGCGCTGGCGCCTCGAGGCGCGCGAGCGCGTGGCGGCCGACGGCTCGGTCGTCGCGCCGCTCGACGAGGCCGGCGTGCGCGAGGCCGCCGCCTTCTTCCTCGCCGAGGGCGTCGAGTCCGTCGCCGTCGCCTTCATCAACAGCTACGCCAACGACGCCCACGAGCGGCGCGCCGCCGCGATCCTGCGCGAAGCCGCGCCCGCGCTGCTGGTCACCGCGTCGTGCGAGGTGATGGCGGAGATCCAGGAATACGAGCGCACCAGCACGGCGGTCGTGAACGCCTACATCCTGCCAGCGATGCGCGGGTACCTGTCTCGCCTCGCCGAGCGCCTCGCGGCGATCGGCGTCGGCGCGCCGGTCCAGGTGATGGCCTCCAATGGCGGGATGGTCGGCCTCGCCGCGGCGCGCGAGCGCCCGGTCTTCGCGGTCGGCTCCGGCCCGGCGGGCGGCGTCGCCGGCGCGGCGAGGCTCGGCCCGGCCATCGCGACGCCGGACCTCATCGTCTTCGACATGGGCGGCACGACCGCCAAGGCCGCGATCGTCGAGGGCGGCCAGCCCTCGCTGGTCACCGAGTACGAGTTCCGCGACGGCATCAGCACGCCCTCGCGCTTCACCAAGGGCGCCGGCTACATGCTCAAGGTGCCGGCGATCGACATCGCCGAGGTCGGCTCGGGCGGCGGCTCGCTCGCGCGCATCGACGCCGGCGGGCTGCTCGTCGTCGGCCCGCAGAGCGCCGGCGGCGACCCCGGCCCCGCCTGCTACGGCCGCGGCACCGAGCTGCCGACCGTGACCGACGCCAACATGGTGCTGGGCTACCTCAACCCCGAGGCGCTGGCCGGCGGCTCGCTGCGCGTCGACGCCGCGCTGTCGCGGCGCGCGGTGGAGGCGCATGTCGCGCGCCCGCTCGGCCTGGGGGTCGAGGAGGCCGCGCACGGCATCCGCCAGATCGCGAACGTCAACATGGCGCGCGCCATCCGCGCGGTGACGGTCGAGCGCGGCAAGGACCCGCGCGACCTCGCCCTGATGGCCTTCGGCGGCGGCGGCCCCCTCCACGCCGTCGACGTCGCGCGGCTGCTCGGCATGCGCCGCGTGCTCGTGAGCCCGGTCTCCGGCGTCTTCTCCGCCGCCGGCATGCTGGCGGCGGAAGCCGCGCACGAATTCGTGCGCCCGATGCTCGTGCCGCTCGCCGCGGCCGGGCCGGCGGCCGTCGCCGCCGGCTTCGCGGCGATGGAGGCGGAGGGCCGCGCCGCGCTGGCCGGCGAGGGCTACGACCGCGCCGCGACAAGGCTGCGCTTCGCGGCCGACCTGCGCTATCTCGGCCAGTCCTCGCAGCTGACCGTGCCCGTGCCCGACAGCGGCTTCGAGCGCGACGACATGGCAATGCGCTTCGAGCGCGTCTACCGCGACACCTTCGGCTACGTGGCCGAGGGCGAGCCGGTCGAGCTCGTCAACCTGCGCCTCTCCGCCATCGGCGTCGCGCGCAGCCGCATCGACTTCGCCCGCCTCGCGCTCGACCCGCGCGCGCTGGCGGGCGCGCATGGCGAGCGGCGCGTGTCCTTCGCGCGCGGCGCCGCGCCCGTCCTCGCGCGGCTCGTGCCGCGCGCGGCCCTCGCCGACGGACCGGTGCAGGGCCCGGCGATCGTGGAGAGCTACGACACGACGATCGTCGTGCCGCCCGGCTGCGTCGCGCGCGCGGCGGCCGCGGGTTGCGTCGAGATCGAGATGGGAGACGACGATGCCTGAGTCCGGCGCGCCGCCCGGCGACCCGATCGCCTTCGCGGTGATCAAGAACGCCATGGATGCCATCGTCGACGAGGTCGCGTGGACGGTGATCCGCACCGCGCGCTCGGAGATCGTCAAGGACGTGATGGACTACTCGGCCGCGATCTGCGACGCGCGCGGCGAGATGGTCGCCCAGGCCAAGACGATCGCCCAGCACCTCGGCGCGATCCCCGAGGCGATGGAGGCGGTGAAGGCGCGCTGGAACGGGCGCCTCGCGCCCGGCGACGCGGTGATCATGAACGACCCGTACTCGGGCGGCATGCACCTGCCGGACATCTTCATGTTCTTCCCGGTCTTCGCGGGCGCGGAGATCCTCGCCTGGACCGTGGTGATCTGCCACCACACCGACATGGGCGGCCGCGTGCCGGGCTCCAACGCCGCGGACAGCACCGAGATCTACCAGGAAGGCCTGCGCATCCCGCCGCTCAAGCTCTTCCATGCCGGGCGCATGGACGAGACGCTGGAGGCGATGATCGGCCTCAACGTCCGCGTCCCGGACCGCGTGCTCGGCGACCTGCGCGCGCAATACGCGGCTTGCCAGGTCGGCGCGCGCGAGATCGCGAAGCTGGTCGAGCGCCAC
>Ga0209985_10001835_pt1 | contig 20000 bp, 17 predicted proteins | sample NOAtaG_FD_187305 | JGI IMG/M metagenome (GOLD analysis project Ga0209985, IMG submission 187305) | Freshwater lake microbial communities from Lake Erie, under a cyanobacterial bloom - NOAA_Erie_Diel6S_1000h metaG (SPAdes) (version 2) | ecosystem: Environmental > Aquatic > Freshwater > Lake ...
AGAGCTCGCCAGATCCGAGCGCACCATCGGCATCACGCCCACCGACAACGCCACCTTCATTTGGCCGTATCCAAGCCGCGAACGGTAGCTGATCGCCCGGTCCGTGAACAGCGACGCAAAGCAGTGGTGTACTGCCCGCAACAGTTCATCTCCCCCACGGACATTGAGAAAAGTCTCGGCCGCCCCGGCAAACGACGCCTCGGGTAAATCCTCCGCCGTTGCCGAAGACCGGACCGCCAGCGCCGCATCCCTTCCCAAACGAGCCACCAAGCGTTGGTGGGCGTTCAGGATGGCTTTTTCAAGATCCGCCGGCAGGGGCGTCTGCAAAATCGCGGTGCGCGCCTCCTGGCCCCTCTGAGCCAGCACATCCAGCTTCTCGGCATCAAATTCCGCAAACGCTGACTCGAGCCGTGCGTGCAATCCACGCTCCGCGAGCAAACGCCAATAAGCCTCAACCGTCGTCGCAAAACCGTCGAGTGCGCCCACACCCTTCGGCTGCAGATCGCGGAACAGTTGTCCCAGGGAGGCGTTCTTTCCTCCGACGCGCGGCACATCGCCCATTCCAATTTCAGAAAAATCCAATGTGAAGGTGGCTGACATGGTTTGATTCTCCTATTTCTTCGTCACTTGCCCCATGGCTGGGGCAAAACGCGCAATCGCTGCGCAAATTGGCCCGCGGCTAAAACTCGGCCGGCTCAAGCTTGCCCCCCTCCCGCTTCCGCTCCGGAACCTCGGTCAATGTTGCTTCCGCCAGCAACAGCGTGCTTGCCACCGAAATGGCATTTTCAAGTCCAATCCGCACCACCTTTGTGGCGTCAATGATACCCGCCCCCATCAGGTCCACATACTCCCCTTTCGCCGCGTCGAAGCCAAAGCTGCCCGAACCCTTTCGCATCCGGTCGACCACGACCCCACCATCAAACGAGGAGTTCGCTGCGATTTGCCGCGTCGGCTCCTCGAGCGCTCTCTTCAGGATTCGCAATCCGGTTCGCTCATCTCCATCCGTCAGCTTCTCCTCTTCTTCCACCGCATCGATCATCCGCAATAAAGCCAGTCCCCCGCCCGGCAAGATCCCCTCGGCAATCGCCGCTTTCGTGGCATTGATCGCATCATCAAAGGCTTCCTTCAGGCTCTTCAATTCCGGCTCCGACGGCGCCCCGACCCGGATCACAGCCACCCCGCCCGTCAGCCTCGCCAATCGCTCCCGCAGCTTCTCGCGATCGTATTCCGAATTGCTGTCCGCGAGTTGTTTCTTCAATTCGGCAATCCGTCCGTCAATGGCGCTCCGGCTGCCATTGCCCCCGATGATTGTCGTTGTGTCACGCGTCACCACCACCCTCTTGGCTGCACCCAATTGCGATAGCGTGATTTTCTCCAGCTTGATGCCTAGTTCCTCGGCGTGCAGTTGTCCGCCGGTCAACACCGCCATGTCCTCGAGCATGGCCTTGCGCCGGTCTCCAAAGCCGGGAGCCTTCACCGCCGCGCACGGCAACACCCCACGCAGCTTGTTCAACACCAATGTCGCCAGCGCTTCTCCTTCCACATCCTCGGCCACCACCAGCAAGGGCCGTCCGGATTTGGCGATCTGCTCCAACAGCGGAATCAGGTCCCCCATGTTGGCGATTTTCTTTTCACTGAGCAAGATGTGCGGCTCCTCGAGCGTAGCCGTCATTTTCTCGGCGTTCGTTACGAAATAAGGCGAGATATAGCCCCGGTCGAATTGCATGCCCTCCACCACCTCAAGCATCGTCTCCGTCGTGTTCGACTCCTCCACCGTCACCACCCCGTCGGCCCCGATCTTCTCGATCGCACCCGCCACCATGGCCCCAATCCGCGGGTTGTTGTGCGCCGAAATGGTCGCCACATTCTCCTTCTCGATTCGCGAGGTCACCGGCCTCGAGATCGATTTCAGCATCGTCAGTGCGGCCTTTAGTCCATGATCCAACCCTTTTTTCAAGTCCACCGCGCTCGCCCCCGAAGCCACATTCCGGACCCCCTCCACCAGCATGGCGTGCGCCAACACCGTCGCCGTGCTCGTGCCATCCCCAACCGCATCCCCCGTGCGCTCGGCTGCCTCGCGCAACAATTGCGCTCCCATGTTCTCGGTTGCGTCTTCCAGTACTAATTCCTTGGCAATCGTCACCCCGTCATTGCACACCAGCGGCTTGCCAAAGCGCTTCTCGATCAAGACGCATTTCGATTTCGGGCCCAGCGTCACGCGAACCAAATCCGCCAACACAGTTGCTCCTTGAAAAACCTTTTGCCGGGCTTCCGCCCGAAACAGACATTGTTTGGATTGCATATCTTCCTGCCTGCCTTGCATTTTTGCGGCCAGACGCTCGCAGCTCGCTCACCTCCCCCAGCGCCAAGTCATTTCATGATTGGCACTTCGTTTGCAACAGACAAAGCAAATCCAAAATTCTGACTGGAGGCCCTTCATGCTTATTGAACTTACCATTACCCCGCTTGGCCGCGGCACCCACTTAAGTGAAGACCTCGCCGAGATTCTCAAGATAGTCGACAACAGCAGCCTGCGCTATGCGCTCACCCCATTCGGAACCTGCATCGAGGGCGATTGGGACGAGCTCATGGCCGTCGTCAAGCTTTGCCACGACCGCGCCCGATCTTTTTCCCAACATGTCTTCACTACAATCCGAATCGAGGATGAGGCCGGCGCCGCCAACAAATTGATCGACAACGTTACCGTCGTCGAACAATTCGCCGCGCGCCCTCTTCACCGCCAAGTGCTAGTCCAAAGTGAGTAAGGCCTGTCCGGCGCGCGGAAGCGGAAACAGAGCAGCATCGCGTTCGGATTCTTCCCGATCACAACATTACCCCTTGGCCCCAGGCTGCTGGGCGGAATGGACAGATCCTCGCAGCCAACCCCATCCGCTGCGCCGCCGGGCTTCGCTTCGTCCGCCGCCTCGATCCGCTTCGGACCGAGACCCACTTTGAAATCTCCACCTCCAGGCAAATCCACAGCGACAGGCAAAATGACTCTGACTGCGGTGGATATGGTTTCAAAATGACAAGACAATTGCCTCCTAAGGTCGCCTCCTAACAGCCGGATTGGCTTGGTGCCAGCGCCGGTACAACCCAGCCACGGCAATCGAGCCCAACAATCATTCCTCCATATGAGCCCCCGCCGTACGTCCGACGCTCATCTTGAACTTCATTCGATGCGCGTTGCCACGAGGGACTCAATTGATTTTGGGCTTGGAGACCAATGAGGACGTTGAGTTTCCTGGCTCGGTGATCCATTTGAATGACCGCTACAAATTGCTTCAGAAAGATCAGTGTGAAGAGGCGTGAGCGGATCTTTGTCCGATGTTGACCCAAGTCCTTTCCTAAAACTGCATCCGCAACGTCGGGCTGTGAAGTTGGATGCGATCGTCAAACCCGTGTCGTGGTCCTCCCCGGCTGGCTTGAAAGCGGCACTTCATGTGTCGCTGAATCCTTGATCCACACCCCGCTTCGCGCACAGAACTCTATGCACGGCGCGATGGCCCGGCGCCCAACGGCGCCCAATGAAGAGATATCTAACACTAAACTACTTGCACAATCACCGGCTGTCGATGACGGATGCGCTGTTGCCACAAAGCGTAGCCGTCAGGCTGCGCTTGCTGTGCATAACTTGGGTTCCACCTGATCCAACGCGCCAGCGCCAGCGCCCATCCACTTGAACCAATTCTGATACCTGCCATGCGCGACGCACCAAGTCTGCGTTGTCATTGCTGAAAACCTCCTTGGTCGATCCTCACCAAGACGGCCGTTTCAAAGGTGACGCAAACTGCATTCCAAGAACTTTGTGTTTATTATCTCCTTTGACTGCAACAAGTTCATTGCTTCTCGCGATATCCCTAACTTTCTTTTGCTCATACTGTTGGCGGGTGGAACGAGCGTGCTCATCGCCTGAAGCCGTCTCGCGCCATCTCATTTCATTTGAGGAACCATCCATGAGCCACCCCGTCGACCTGGATCGGATCGAGCAAGAAGTACTTCGCCGATTCCAACCCGCCAACCCTATCACTGTAGCCATCGCTCTGAAACTGGCACAAACCCTCTACCACCAGCAGCGCACCGAAAACCTGCTCGAGTATGCGCGTTCGTTTCCCACTCACAGAATCGACACCATGCCGGAGGCCAAACGCACGGTCTTCCAGCACAACGTCCGCAAGTTGCGTGACCGTCTGACCGAGTTGAAACGGGTCAGCCGGGAATATTCAAACGCCCTGCTGGCGGGGGCCAAGCCTTCCACCTCAATCCTTCAATAGCCCGGAGATAACAAATGAACCCGCTTCCCGAAAATCTGCTCTACCCGATGGAAAGCCACGAAGACCTCGCCCGTATGGCTGCCCAACTTCACGCCGAGTATGCCCCCGCTGACCCCTTTGAAGAGGAATTGGTCGGTCAATTAATCGAGGCCTCCTGGTATCGCCGACGTTATGAAAAAGTCCGTAGCCGCCTCTACGAACGAAAGAACCAGCTCACCTCCGGCACGAATCAGATGGCGGCAACAGTCGACTCAATCCGCCGTTTCCAGCATGAGGTTGCTCAGGTCAAGAAGCGAATCGCCAGTTTGCGCAAAACCCTTCGCCGCTACCGCGCCGGCGAGTTGTCCCCCCCACAAGGAGATTGCAATGATCAACTACTTGCCGCCTAGCAAGACCGAGCCCATTCCCTGGCAGATCGAGAAGTTTAACTCTCTCTACCGCAAGGTCCACGAACGTCTTGCCCCCGGCACCGCCGAGGAATACTCTGTTTGCAACGAAGTCGTCGTCGCTCTCTGGTTCCACCGCCTCTACCGGGGGCAGGCTCAGGTGCTCGAAAAAGAACTCAAGCGGATACGCCAGTTGAACGCGGAAGCGTCCAAGCTGGGCGAACTCGAAGCCAGCCTCCGCCAAGCCACCCATCAGTCCCACCTGCAGAAAAACTTCGCTTGGCGCCGCCGCGGCAAGTTCTTTCACCTCAAAACGGAGCGGGAAAAAAACCAACGCCGGCCCCCCCAGGCCGCCTAGGGAACAGCATCTTCCCAACGGTGACGGGAATCAAAGGTCCGGATCCCTTCCTCTAAAGCGGAAAGGTCCGGACTCTTCCCCGCCGGCCGCAACCAAACGACACGATTCATCGGCCCATAACGCCGCCCCAGGTAGCGGCCAAATTCCGTCAATTTTCCTGCCCCGGCCGATCGAACAAACGAACCCGCCTCCATCACCAGCAAAACTGCCTCCCCTCCCCGTGACGTGATCCGCTTCAACACCCAATCTACCTGCCGCCAAAATGCCGGATTCGGCAACGACAAATCCGTATGCTCCTGGCCTCCATAGCCAAATGCATAATCACCGTAGGGATTGCGACGCGGCTCCCCCCCCGGTATCAACACCAGTTCGATGCGGCCAACCCTCTTTTGCCGGCATTCCTCGAGCAAGTGCTGAAAGCCCTCGCGCGTCTGCTCGTACAAAGCCAGCCGTGTATCACAACCCCAGGCTGCACCGGCGGCGATACAAAACAAAGCCAATCGCATGGCGCCTATCCCGGGAACACCACAATTACTTCCGCCCGCGTGATCGCCAGCTCCCCCGGTGCGTAAAACGCAATATTCCGGCTGCGGACAATCGCCTCCCACGCCCCGCCAACTTGATTGAGCGCAAAATACTGAAAATTCAATTTCACCGGGATCGTGCTCGGCGGTACTGGCAGATGCATCAACGGTACTCCCGGTAGGGCGTTTCGCACCAGATGCTCAATATGGGTCGCCGAACAGAGCTTTCCCAGCAGCGGAGTCCGTTGAATGAGCTCACCTTCGTTCACGTCCCCGCTCAGGGCCAGATAGTAGCGCGTGTTCCTCAAGAGCTTTTCATCGTCCAGCGCCGCTGCATAAATGCTCGGCTGCATCATCTTCAGTGGGATGGAAACGAAGTTCGTGGGCACGGTCGATTCGAGCAACCGGAAGAGTTTGCCGGTCAGATCCCGGAAACACCCACCCAAATCGTCATGTTGGTAAACAGGCAAATCCGCGGGAGCGATATCATTTGAGAAGGTCGTCAAAGCGCCAGCGAGCGCGACCAGTTCAGCAAAAAATTCCTCGGGATGCCCGTGGCGGGATTCAAAGGCATGGCGAACCAACGGGAGACTCGAATTGATCGTATACAGTAGCCAAAAATTCGCGATGTCGCCCGCTGTAAAGTCGGCAAGCGACATGTTCTTCTGCCGCCGCATGCCCGCCAGATTCGCACTTTTGGCCGCCATCAGTTCAATTGTTCGCCGCGCGAGTCCCATTATGTGTTCATTTGACGCTATATCCAGTAGGGGAGGCACATAGGTCTGATCGAATGCAAATTGTCCTGCCTCATCTTTGACTACGCGCGCCAGCTTGATACTGGTCATCCCCTCCCCAATTTCGTATTCCGTGAGGATGCGAAAGTTTTTTCGCGCCACCTGGATCGGCTTCTGCGTCAAACCGCTGTTTTCGTCGTTTACCATAAGCGTATCAACAAGATAGCGCCCGTCTTTCTGGAGTTGCGGCCGCCCCAGGTTCGCCCCTCCATGACGATAACTGGGCACCGCCAGAAACAGTTCCACCGCCAGCGGCGCCGCGCCCTGCACAGGCTCAAACCAAGCTCCCAGAGGCTTCGCTTCTGGAGCTGCATCGCAGCCCGGCATATCAAAGGCCAAGCCGTCGGCCAGCAATCCACTCGCCTGCTCGATCGCCAGCAAACCCGCCGCCAGCGCCTGCTTGCTGAACACCAATTTGCGAAAGCCATAGGGCGCAAACCGCAGCGACTCCTGGCGGAAGTGCAACACACTTTCCAGATAGCGGTCCTGCGTCTGCAGGTGTTGCGGCTGCAGAAATGTCCCCTTCGACCAAATCACCGGCTGAAGCTGCTTCATTTGTTTAATGCCTTGCCAGACGCTCCTCTAGCTCTCCCATTACTACCAAACAAGATTTCCCTACCCCATTCACAGGGCCACATTTTTCTAATACAGTATCCGAGTCGGCTCTTCTCGAAAACTCGAATCGATTCGGACCATTCACCAAGGAGGATAACCCATGGGACGTGACAGTACCCAACACAAACTCGACAAAGTTCGCCCCCCGCGCGTGCAGATCACCTACGATGTGCAGGTGGGTGACGCGATTGAACTCAAAGAACTGCCTTTCGTCATGGGAGTCTTGGGAGACTACACGGGTCACCCCACTGAACCCCTGCCGAAATTGAAGGACCGCAAGTTCGTCGAAATCGACCCTGATAACTTCGACCGCGTTCTGGAATCGATGAAACCCCATCTTGCCTTCTCGGTCGAGAACAAACTGAGCGATGACCCGAACGCCGGACAACTGAAGGTGGATTTGAATTTCAAAAGCATGGACGACTTTGAACCTGGCAACATTGCCAAGCAGGTTCCACCGCTCAAGGAACTGCTCGATCTGCGGACTCGGCTCAGCGATCTGCGTGGTTCCATTCAGGGCAACGACAAGCTCGAGGAAGCTCTCCTCAATGCCGTTAGCGACACGGAAGCCCTCAATAAGATCAAAGCCCAACTGGAAAAGAACTAAGAGTAGGAAGCGGATATGGCACAACAGCAATCAGCAAACCAGCCCGCCGCGGCGCAAAGCCAGGAACTGGATCTCCTCGACAGCATTGTTGAACAGGGACGTTTCGGATCCGACACCCCGGCCCGAGAACGCGGCAAGAACCTCGTCAAGGAATTCGTCAGCCAGTTCCTCGAGGGAAATATCGCCTTGAATCGCGATCTCGAGACCATGATCAACAAGCGGATCGCCGAAATCGACCACCTGCTTTCGATCCAGTTGAACGAGATCCTGCACCACGCCGACTTCCAGAAGCTCGAGGGCTCCTGGCGTGGCCTTCGCCACATGGTTTTCAATTCCAACACCAGTTCGAATCTCAAGATCCGGGTCATGAACGCAACCAAGAAAGATTTGTTGCGTGACATGCAGCGGGCGCCGGAGTTCGACCAGAGTGCCCTGTTCAAGAAGATGTACGAGGAAGAGTACGGCGTTTTTGGTGGCGCTCCCTATGGCGCCATCATCGGCGACTATGAGTTCGGCAAGCACCCGGAAGACGTGGAGTTGCTCGAGAAGATTTCCAACGTCGCCGCCGCCTCCCATGCTCCCTTCTTCACCGCTGCCGGTCCCTCGCTGCTCAACCTGGAAGCCTGGACGCAGATCGATGCTCCCCGCGATCTGTCCAAGATCTTCGATTCGACCGAGTACGCCAAGTGGAAGAGTTTTCGCCAAAGCGAGGATTCCCGCTACGTCGGCCTTTGTCTGCCGCGAACTCTCGGCCGCCTCCCCTACGGTCGCGACACGAGACCCATCGATGAGTTCAATTATGAAGAAGCGGTCGATGGCACCGACCACTCGAAGTACTGCTGGTCCAATGCCGCTTATTCAATGGGAACTCGCCTGGCCGACAGCTTCATGAAGCATGGCATGTGCGTCGCCATCCGCGGCGTCGAAGGCGGCGGCCTCGTCGAAGGCTTGCCGGTTCACAATTTCGCCACCGATCAGGGCGACGTCGTGATGAAGTGTCCCACGGAAACCCCCATCACCGACCGCCGGGAAAAAGAACTCGCCGACCTCGGCTTTATTCCTCTTTGCCACTGCAAGGGCACCGATTACGCTGCGTTTTTCAGCCTCCAAAGTGCCCAGAAGGCCAAGATTTATGACGATGACAAGGCGAACGCCAACTCCCGGTTGTCGACCCAGCTGCCTTACATCATGGCCGTCAGCCGCTTTGCGCACTACCTCAAATCGATGATGCGCGACAAGATCGGCAGCTTCATGTCCCGATCTGATGCCGAACTCTTTCTCAACAGCTGGATCACCAACTATGTCACTCCCGATGACACGGCCAGCCCCGCCATGAAAGCCAAGTGCCCCCTGCGCGAGGCCCGCATCGATGTAGTCGAAGTCCCCGGCAAACCGGGCGTCTACAAAGCCGTCGCGTTCTTGCGCCCTCACTTCCAGTTGGACGAATTGACTGTATCTCTGCGTCTGGTGGCCGAATTGCCCGCCCCCGCGAGATAATTCACCCAAACCATGGACCAAATTTCATAGACTTTTCGCTTACCTAGACAGAAGGAGCAACTACTACTCAAATGGCAATGAACGCATACCTCAAGATCAAAGACCTCAAGGGAACCTCCAAGGTCGTACCTGATGCAATCGAAATCCACAGCTTCAGTTGGGGGGTCAGCAACGCTAGCGCCGCCGCCCAAGCCTCTGGTGAAAGCCGCGCCGGCAAGCCCAGCTTCGGAGACCTGCACGTCAGCAAGAATGTCGACCCCACGTCGCCAAAGTTGCTCGAGAACTGCTGCACCAATAAAGCTTTCGAGGAAGCCGAACTCGGCTACATGAAGCAGATGGATAACCAGAATCTGCTCTACTTCAAGATCATCCTCAAGCAGGTTTATGTCAGTTCTTTGTCGGTCAGCGGCAGCGAAGATAACCCGTCCGAGCAACTCTCGGTCGCCTACGAACAAATCGAATTTGCCTACAACCCGGAAAAGCCCGACAAGAAAGGTCTCGCCGGCTGGATTGGCGCCAAATACGATATCAAGGCAAACAAGAAGCTCTAATCCAATGGCAATCCCTGGCATTCAACTTCTTGAGGCGGGAAATGTCCGGCAAGCGCTCGAAGCGCTTGCCGGACATTTGCGCAACAAGCCGACAGATGTCGCCGCTCGCACCAGCCTGTTTGAGGCTCTCTGCTTTGCCGGTGAGTTGGACCGCGCCGAGAAGCACCTCAACCTGCTGGCCGGCGGCAGCGAACAGGCCAAAATCGGAGCAATTCTTTATTTCTCCGCGATCCACGCCGAGCGCGAACGCCATCAGATGTACAAGAATCAGAGCTTCCCGAAAAGCTCCGCACCATCTCTCTGTAGTGGACGATTGAATGGAAAACCCTTCACAGAGATCCGCGACGTCGATTCCGGCCTGGGCGCCCGGCTTGAGGTTTTCGGCGCCGGCTCTTACATGTGGATCGCCTTTGAACACATCTCCTCGATCACCATCGAGGCGCCAAAGCGGTTGCGCGACACTCTCTGGACACCGGCTTTCATCAAAACGGGCAGCAAGTTTCAGGGCCAGGAACTTGGTGAAGTTCTTCTGCCCGCCATCTACCCCTTTTCCTTTACTTACCCGGATGAATCCGTCTGGCTCGGCCGGCAAACGCTGTTTGTCGAGGATGGAGAAAGCACCTATCCGCTGGGACAGAAAATGCTGCTGGTCGATGGCGTCGAGGTGCCGCTTCTGGTGGTTCGCACTCTCGAGTTCGATTCCCCCGCGAACGAGTCAACTTCCTCCACACCCTTCGGCCATACCGCCACAATCGCACTAAACTCCTAAACTGATGCCTTTTCGCGACGACATCCTCCAACCAATCGCAGGGGAAAACCCGGCCGGCGCCGATCTCCGCTATGATCCCGTTTACGACAAGATCAAAGAAGCCCGCCGGGAGGAAGAAGACATTGAGCAAGGCGATTGGAAGCGTGAACGTAAGGTTGCCGACTGGCAGCTGACCAGCAAGCTTTGCGAAGAAGTTCTCGCCACTCGCTCGAAAGACCTCCAACTCGCCGCCTGGCTCACCGAGGCCGCCGTGCGCCAGCGCGGTTTTGAAGGTCTCATCGAAGGCCTGCGCCTCGTTCAAGCCCTCATCGAGCAGTTTTGGGACCAGCTTTATCCTGAGCTGGAGGACGGAGATGCCGAGTTCCGCGCCACCCCGCTCGACTGGTTGGCCGGCAAAATCACCGACCTTGTGAGAACGCTCAGCCTCACCCGCGATGGCTTGTCCTATCTCCAATACAAGGAATCGCGCGATGTGGGCTACGAGGACGGTTCGACCTCCGATGCCCAAAGGGAAGCGCGCTCAACCAAGATCAAGGAAGGCAAGCTGGCCGCCGAGGGTTTCGACGAGTCTTTCAATAAGACGCCCAAAGCCTTCTACCTCAACCTAAAGGATCAATTGGGCCTCGTGGCGACCACCGCGCAATCGCTCTCCGCCCTCTGTGACGAAAAGTTCGGTGATTACTCTCCCTCCTTCAGCCGCTTCTCCGATGCCATCGAGGAGATCAACCGGGTTGCGAAATCGCTCCTCGATAAGAAGCGCGAAATCGAACCAGACCCCATTCCGGAGGAATCCCCTTCGAGCGAAGACTCCGGTGCGCCTGCCACGGAGAGCGAATCGGCTTCCTTGCCGGCCGCCGGTCCGGGTGTCAACATTAGTGCCTTTACCGGAACCGAAACGGCAGCGCGCAAACCCCTGCTTGAATCTCTCGTTCAGATCTCCGCCCAATTGCGGCATCTCGACCCGCTCAATCCTGGCCCATATCTCATGCTTCGCGGCTTGCGCTTTGGTGAGCTTCGCGCCGCCGCCCAGCGCGGCGAGATGCGGCAACTGGAAGCGCCCCCGTCGGAGATCCGCCGCCAGTTACGTGTCTACCTGCTCGATCAGCGCTGGAAAGAGTGCGTCGAGTTGGCCGAGGCCAGCCTTGCCTTGCCCGCCAGCCGCGCCTGGATGGACCTCCACCGGATTACCGTCGAAGCCCTGATCGGCCTTGGCGATGACTACAACACGATCGTGGCCGCGATTCGCGCCGAAGTCCGGGCGCTGGTGCGCGACGTGCCTGAGATCCGCACCGCCGTCCTGATGGATGACACTCCCGCTTGTAACGCCCAGACCCTTGCCTGGATCGACGAACTGATCGACGATCCACCGGGAGAGACTCCCGCGGAGGAAGGCGATTATGTCGCGCCGCCCCCCTCCGGGCCCGTTCGTCCTCCGGCTTTACCCTGGCGCAAGAAGCTGGCTGACCCCTTCCGCGTCGCCGTCGAAGCCCTGCGCCGGGGTGACAAAGCTCGCGCCCTCGAGATCATGCGCAATGAAATCGAGACGCAGGCATCGGCCCGTGGCCGCTTTCTTCGTCAACTCCAGGTGGCTGAAATCTGCATGCAGGCCAATGCCAAGGAAATCGCACAGCCCTTCCTCGAGGACATCAAGACGAAACTCGCGGAATTCCGCCTTCCGGAGTGGGAAGACCGCGCCCTCGTAGTCCAAGCCCTGGTTGATCTTTATCTGTTTCACCAGGACACCGTTGACGACTCCCATGAGCGCAACCGGATCTTCCAGCAGATCTGCCGGCTCGATCCCGTCCGTGCGCTCGGACTGAAAACTTAACCCGAGGTATTGCCGAACGTGGCGTTCCAACTTGATGTACTCGTAACGCTGTCGGTGTTGGACCGATTGATCGATCTCGATCCGCGCAGCCAGACGGAGGCCCCCCTGACGCGGGCTGAATCCCTACGCCGCATGCGGGCGGCCGTCCGCCGCGACTTGGAGTGGCTGCTCAATTCCCGCCGCATCGCTTCCCCGCCGCCACCCGAACTCGCCGAGTTGAACCGTTCCCTCTACGTCTTCGGTCTGCCCGATATTTCCAGCGTCCACCTGGCAAACCCCAACGAGCAGCAACGGCTGCTGCAAAACATCGAAAGGCTCATCGACACCTTCGAGCCGCGGCTCCGTCAGGTGCGAGTGTCCCGGATCGATCAGGATGGCCTGCACAACTTCCAACGCATGAACTTCCGAATTGAAGGTCTGCTCCAGATGGACCCCGCCCCGGAGCCCGTTTCCTTCGACACCATCCTCGACGGAGTGAGCCAGCAGTACTCCATCAAACCGGATCGGGCGGCATAGCAGTCCATGCGCGACGATCTGCTGCTTTACTACGAACGCGAACTCACCTTCCTCCGCCAGATGGCGGCCCAATTCGCCGAACGCTACCCTAAGATTGCCTCCCGGCTCGTCCTCGAGGCCGACAAGTGCGAAGACCCAAGCGTCGAGCGACTGCTCGAAGGCTTCGCTTTCCTCGCCGCCCGTGTTCACCTTAAGATCGACGACGAGTTTCCCGAGCTCACCGAGGCGATTCTCGGCATCGTCTATCCCCACTTCATTCAGCCCATCCCGTCGCTGTCCATCGCCGAGTTTGAACTGGACCCAGCGAAAGGTTCACTCGACCAGGGCCTATTGGTCCCCGCCGGTTCCATCCTTTACTCCCAACCAGTGCAAGGCGTGCCCTGCAAGTTCCGCACCTGTTACGATCTCACCCTCTATCCCCTTGTGGTGAGCGGAGCAGAATTCGCCACTCCCGACCGCCTGCGGCCTGCTATCAAGGCCCCTGAGGCGCAATACTCGGTCAGTGTGCGCTTTAGCGCCCCGGCTGATGTCTCGCTTGCCGTCCTCGGCCTGGACCGCCTCGTGCTGCATCTCAATGGGGAATCGAGCACAATCCACGCCTTGTACGAGGTGTTGAGTTCCAAGCTCACCCGCATCCTGATTCGCAATCCCAAGGACCAACGGCAGTTCCCGATCGAGTTGCCCCTTTCCTGTCTTCGCCCGATGGGATTCGAGGAAAACGAGGGGGTTCTCGATTATCCCGGACGTTCTTTCCTCGCCTACCGGTTGCTGCAAGAGTACTTCAGCTTTCCGGAAAAGTTTTTCTTCTTTGAGCTTTCCGGCCTGCTGCCCCTGCTCGAACAGGGCTTCACCAACGAATTAGAAGTCGTCTTCCTGTCCTCGCGCATCGAAAGCGAGGAGATCCGGCTCAAGCTCGAAAACGGCGTTGGTGCTTCGACGTTCCGTACGGCGGCTGTGCCAATCATCAACCTGTTTCCCCACACCTGCGAGCCGATTCCGATGGACCAGAAGAAGGCTGAGTACCCGATCATCCCGGACATCAGGCGCATGTCGGCTCTCGAGATCCACTCGATCACGTCGGTCAACTCCCTCGACATCGACCAGCAGACGATCACTCCCTACGAGCCTTTTTATTCCATCCGTCAGGCCCAGATCAACCGGAAGCAGGAGACCTTCTACATCGCCACGCGCCGGCCATCGGGCCGCGCCAACGACGAGGGGACGGACTTGAGCCTCTCACTCGTCGATCTCCGATTCCGCCCGATCTACCCGAAGATCGACTCGATCACGGTCAAGACCTTCTGCACGAACCGCGATCTGCCTTCACGTCTGCCCTTTGGCAACGAAACAGGCGACTTCGAGATGGAACTGAGCGCTCCGCTCAAACGAATTATTGCCTTGCGCAAGCCTACCCCTTCGCTGCGCCCCTCGCTCGGCAAGAACATCTATTGGCGGCTGATCTCGCATCTCTCGCTCAACTATCTTTCGCTCGTCGAACAGGGCCGCGAAGCCCTCCAACAGATCCTCACTTTGTACAACATCACGGGTGCTCCGGCAAACGACAAAGCAATCCAAGGCATCGTGCGGCTCCAGTCGCGTCCGAAGTTTGCCCGCCTAGTTTCCGACGATGGTATTGCATTTGCGCGCGGCTTCGAAGTGGATATTGAATTTGATGAAGACCAGTTCGTTGGCGGTGGCGTCTACCTGTTCGCCGCCGTGATCGAACGCTTTCTTGCCAACTACGCCTCACTCAACAGCTTTACCAAACTCAACGCTCGTACGATCCAACGAAAGGAGCCGCTACGGCAATGGCCACCTCGCGCGGGGCAGAAGATCCTCGTATAGAACCCGCTAGTCCGGAAACGGCACCGCTCGCCGTCGAGCAGGAGTGGCTCAAGAGCTTCTTTGCCGACCGGCCCGGTAGTGTCGAATTCTTTCAGGCAGTTCGCCTGCTCGGCCGGCTCGGCCACGGCTTGATGCCCCCGGGCGCCTTTCCCAAACATCCCGACCAGGAGGTCGTCCGCTTCGGAGCCAATCCCGCCTACTGGTTCCCTCCCTCGCAAATCCACAGTCTTGAATGGATCGAATCCGATTCGGAGAAATTCACCTGGAAGCCGCCTATGCTGCGCGTCAATTTCATGGGCTTGGTCGGACCAATGGGATTGATGCCATTCGCCTGGCAGGATCTGGTCCTCGAACGGCTGCGCGCCCGGGACCGCACCCTGCTCGAGTTCTTCGACCTTTTTCACCACCGCACGATCTCACTCTTTTATCAGGCGTGGGAGAAGTACCGCTTCTGGGTGTCCTACGAGCGTGACCGCAAAGACCGCATGTCGCGTTACCTCATGGACTTTATCGGGCTGGGTACTCCGGGGCTTGAGAGCCGGCAGTCGGTGCCAGATACGTCGCTGATCTTTTATAGCGGCCTTTTGAGCCTTCAACCTCGCTCGGCGCTTGCCCTCGAACAGTTGCTCAGCGACTACTTTGATGTACCAATCGAGGTCGACGAATTCAGCGGAAGCTGGTATCCGCTGGCGCCAGAGGACATTTGCCGCTTTGCCGACCCGCCGACGGAGGCCGAGCAACTCGGCTTTGGCGTCGTTGTCGGCGATGCTGTCTGGAACCGCGCCTCATGCGCCAAAATTGCGGTCGGCCCGCTGGCGCTCAACGATTACATCAACTTTCTTCCTGGCGGCAACGCCCATGAACCTTTGGCTTCGCTGACCCGCTTTTTTACCCAGGGCGAGATCATCTTCGAAGTACAGCTGATCCTTTCCCGCGACCATGTACCCCAATGTCAACTCGGAATGGACTCGTCCGCGCCGCCGCGCCTGGGCTGGCTGACGTGGATGAACACGTCCAAGACCCGGGGACAAGATCCGGGGGACACTGTTTTTTTGATGAACTGAATCGAACCTGGAGGACCGGATGAGCGTCAATGTAAAATCCCTGATCGGGAAACTCAACGACACGACACGGAACGCGATGCAGGCGGCGGCTGGCTTCTGCCTGCAGCGCACTCATTATGACGTTGAAATCGAGCACTTTCTGATGAAGCTGCTCGAGAATTCAGGCGGCGACTTGGCTGCCATCCTGAAGGCTTTTGAAGTCGACAAATCGAAACTCGCCGCACAGTTGACGGCGTCTCTCGATAAGTTGAAGAGCGGGAATGCACGCAATCCTGTTTTGGCGCCGACGCTGGTGAAGATGCTCGGCGAAGCTTGGTCGACGGCCACACTCGACTTCGGCGCGGGTAATGTCCGCACCGGATTCTGCATTTTAGCCTTGGCGCAGAACGAGGAGTTGTCCCGCCTGATGGGCGACATCTCCCGCGAGTTCAAGAAGATCGACGCCAAGAGCTTGCAGGATGGCTTTGACTCCATCTGCGGGGCCTCCTATGAAAGCTCGGAGATGAAGGACCTCGGCGAGGCTCGATCGGCGGCCGCTGGCGCGAGTGCAGCCGACGGGGCTCCGCGCGTCAATCCTGCCTCGAAGACTCCCAATCTCGACGCCTACACGATCAACCTGACTGAGAACGCCAGAATTGGCAAGATCGACACGGTGCTGGCGCGTGATTGGGAAATTCGCCAGGTGATCGACATCCTCACACGGCGGCGGCAGAACAACCCCATTCTCGTCGGTGAAGCCGGGGTCGGCAAGACTGCTGTTGTCGAAGGTCTTGCTCTGCGCATCGTCGCTGGCGACGTACCGCCTCCGCTCAAGGACGTCAAGCTTCATACTCTTGATCTCGCGCTGCTTCAGGCGGGAGCGAGCGTCAAGGGCGAATTCGAAAACCGCCTGAAGGGACTGATTGACGAAGTAAAGAGATCACCCACGCCCATCATTCTTTTTATCGACGAGGCTCACACCATGATCGGGGCCGGCGGCCAGGCTGGCCAAAACGATGCCGCGAACCTGCTCAAGCCGGCGCTGGCGCGCGGCGAGTTACGTACAGTAGCGGCAACGACCTGGGCTGAGTACAAGAAATACTTTGAGAAAGACCCGGCGCTGACGCGCCGCTTCCAGACGGTAAAGGTGGATGAACCCAGCGAGTACAACTGCCAGTTGATGCTGCGCGGCATTCTACCGATGCTAGAGAAGCACCACAACGTACTCATCCTCGACGAAGGTCTGGCCGCCGCCGTCAAACTCAGCGCGCGCTATCTGCCCGACCGCCAGCTGCCCGACAAAGCCGTCAGTGTTCTCGACACAGCCTGCGCCCGCCTTGCCTTGGGCCAAAGTTCGATTCCTCCCGCCGTCGAAGCGGTTCAGCGCGAGATTGGCGACTACGAAGTACAAACCCGTGTTCTCAACCGTGAGAATGAAATTGGCGTCAGTCACTTTGAGCGCCTGGCCGAAATTGCCCACAAGCGGGAGGCAGCCGAGGAGAAACTGAAGCTCATCCAGGCCCGCTGGGAAGCCGAAGGGGCGCTGGTGCGGGAAATCCGGCAGATGCGCGAGCAGATCATGAGCAACGCGGATGGCGTTGACAAGAACGGTTTGCGAGAGAGCATCAACGCCAAGATGGCCGAGTTGAACGCCTTGCAAGGGGAAAGTCCGCTCATGCGCGTCTCGGTCGATGCTCAGGTTGTTGGCGAAGTCATCGCCGCCTGGACGGGAATTCCGATCGGCAAGATGCTGAAGGACGAAATCCAGACGATTCTGGATCTTGAAAAACATCTCTGTGCGCGCGTCATTGGTCAGGATCATGCCATGCACGCCATCGCGGAACGGGTTCGCACGAACAAAGCGGGCATGGACGACCCAGTGAAACCAGTGGGCGTCTTCATGCTGGTTGGCCCTTCGGGGGTTGGCAAGACCGAAACGGCACTTGCCCTCGCCGACCTGCTCTATGGCGGGGAGGACAACATGATCACGATCAACATGAGCGAGTTTCAAGAAGCTCATACGGTTTCGACGCTCAAGGGTTCGCCTCCTGGCTATGTCGGCTATGGTGAGGGGGGCGTGCTGACCGAGGCCGTGCGGCGGCGTCCTTATTCGGTGGTGCTGCTCGATGAGGTGGAAAAGGCCCACCCGGATGTACTCGAGCTGTTCTTCCAGGTCTTTGACAAGGGCCGCATGGAGGACGGCGAGGGCCGCGAAATTATCTTCCGCAACAGCATTATCATCCTGACCTCGAACGCTGCCACCGACACGCTGATGAAGCTGGTGGCTGATCCGGAAACCATGCCCTCACCGGAAGGCATCATCACCGCGATGAAGCCCGAGCTCGACAAGGTATTCAAGCCGGCTTTTCTCGGACGCATGGTGATCATCCCCTATTACCCGGTCCGCGACGAAGTACTGAAAACGATCGTCAAGCTCAAGCTGGGCAAGATTCAGAAGAGGCTCAAGGCCACGCACAAAATCGAATTGGCCGCTGGAGCCGATGTTATCGACGCTGTGGCGGCCCGCTGTACGGAAGTGGAGTCGGGCGCGCGCAATGTCGACAACATCCTGACGAATACGCTGCTTCCCGATATCAGCCGCCGCCTGTTGAACATGATGGCGGAGGGAATGCGTCCGGAGACGATCACGGTGAGCGCAGGCGCCGACGGTAATTTTCAGTACGCTTGAGCCAGGGCTGGGGGTGGGCTGTTACCAGTAAAGCTTGCCCCCGATTTCGGCTCGCCGCTCGTTTCCGACTACCCCGCCGGCGCTGCCGAAATTAGCCTGACCCACGGTGATGATGCTGGGCCCGCTGAAGGTGACCTGATTCAGCACATTGAAGGCCCGCAACTGCAGCGACAGCCGCAGCTTGTCGGTGATAAAGACAGACTTCTGCAAATTCGCGTCCGTGTTCCGCAACCACCCCTCCCGGATGTTCGGCATGAAGCGGGGGCCGTCTGGAATCTGAAATTCCGGTGTCGTGCGGAAGGCTGCTGGGTTGAACCAAGGACGCGTACAGCCGCAGGCACTGGACCAATCGCGGCTATTGGCGATCGATAGCGAAAGCGGCAAGCGCGGATCCTCTCCGGGAACGACGCTTGCCCGCGAGGGACTTGCGCCGGCGATGCGCGAGATATCCGGGCCACCCACATTGACCGGCAGGCCCGCCTGCAGGGTCGTATTCGTGAAGAACTGCCAGTTCCCAATGAAGCGGTTGACCAAGCGGTTGCGGTTAAAAAAGCGGCGTCCGCGGCCAAATGGCAGTTGAGTCGAAAACGTGATGACAGCGCGCTGTGGAACGTCGAAGCTGCCGACGCTGCGCTCGAGACGAATGTTGTAGATGTCGCGGATCCCCGCCGGATCGAGAAAAGCGATCCCGTTGCCCCCACCGCCTGTCTCGATCACCTTCGAAACCGTGTAGTGCGCGCCCAGGGAAAAGCCCCGCGAAAAACGCCGGTCGTACCGCAAGGTGACGGCATGATAAATGCTGTCTGCGACCGGGGGACGGAAATAGATCAGACTGCCTCCATAGGCGTTCGCCGTGGTGGGGGAAGCGAACTGCGGATAGGGCTTCAGCAATTGCATTCGCGGTATTGTTGCTTGCGCCAGCAGACCTGGCACCCCCTTGCCAAACATCGGATTGGGGACCCGCTCATTCAAGAATGTGCCGCCATTGGCCAGACTCTTCGGATCGATCTGATTCAACTCGAGGCTATTGGTGGGCAACCGGACACCTCTGCTCCCGAAGTAAGTCAGATCGATCGAACTGGTACGAGTCAACTGGCGGGCGATGGCCAGATTCCACTGCTGAACATAGCTGTTCGGTTGGTCCCGTAGAACGATGTTGGCGTTGTTGCCGAGGCGGAAGGATCCGTTATCGACGCGGTTGCTTGAGTTGGGCCGTGTGATGCCCGCCGGGAAGGGGTTGCTCAGGGTGGTGCGCGGTGAGTAGTCGGCGTTGAATACATCGGCGATCACGTTGTAGTTGAAAGGGGTGGTCACGATGGCCGTTTCGAGTCCGATTGGCAGATAGAAGATACCGTAGCCTCCGCGCACGGCCGTGCGGGGGGTCAACCGGTAGGCAACGCCGAGGCGGGGACCGAAATTGCGCCAGTTCGTGCGGCGAATCGTGCGCGGATTCCCGTTGCCGGTGAAAACCAGCGCTCCTCTGTGGCCAACGCCGGAATCCGCCAGGGGATCGAAGTAAGTGAGCCTGTCATGCGCCTCGCCCGTGCCGGTCTCGGTTTCCCAACGGACACCGAGATTTAGCGTCAGCTTGGAGTTGACCTTCCAGTCATCTTGAAAATAGCTGCCCAGGTAATGTTGGTATGCGCTTAAGGGCTCAACTTTCTCGTAGGTGAAGGCGCCAAAACCAAGGAGAAAACTCGCCAG
>Ga0209985_10001836_pt1 | contig 19997 bp, 27 predicted proteins | sample NOAtaG_FD_187305 | JGI IMG/M metagenome (GOLD analysis project Ga0209985, IMG submission 187305) | Freshwater lake microbial communities from Lake Erie, under a cyanobacterial bloom - NOAA_Erie_Diel6S_1000h metaG (SPAdes) (version 2) | ecosystem: Environmental > Aquatic > Freshwater > Lake ...
CGCCCTTAAATTCCTCCAGCATTTGAAGTAGCGCCCTCGCGGCATCGTTGCGATCGGCATAAAGCGCTGGCGAAGTCGTCCGTTTCATATTGCGAGAACTCCCAAAGGCTTCAGAATCCGGGACTCTGAGGCCTGCCTTCAGCCGGCGGACAAAGTCCGATGGGGCAATTGCGGGGGTCGCCCTTCCCAAGACGGATTGCACACGGGTGGTGGACTTCATTGAATCGCGCCGCGATCTAATTCCTGGGGTCTTAAAACCTAATCGAGGTGCGCCCACATGATGTCGCTACGCTTACTGTCGCTGGCCGTTTCGGCCGGACTCACACTGATGGCCACTTCGGTCCAGGCCCAAGGCCCGGGCCGAATGATGGATCTTGGAAAACGTGAATTTGAAAAAAGCTGTGCCAGCTGCCACGGCATGGATGCCCGAGGCTCGGGGGTGGTCACTCCGTGGCTTAAGAAAAGTCCGCCGGATCTCACCTTGCTATCAAAAAATAACGGCGGAATTTTTCCAGCAGACCGAGTCTATAAAAGTATCTCGGGCGAAGACTCTCCCGCCCACGGCTCCCGCGAAATGCCCGTCTGGGGTCAGGTCTACCGCATGAGCGCTGCGGAGTACTACATGGACCATCCCTACAACGACGAGGCGATCGTGCGTGCGCGGATTTTGTCGCTACTGGAATACATCAACCGCATGCAAAAGCCCCGGTAGGCACAGGGCCTGCGGGCCCCTTAGTCTATTTCCCCGAACTGCCGTTGCGGCCCTCAAGGCGCGCCACTGACTTTGCCCAAGACTCAACCCCTTTTGAGAGCTTGTGCAGCAGCTTCTCTGCATGGGCGGTAATCAGCACGATCCGGCGCCGGGAATCATGGGGATCGATGTTCACAGTAATGAGGCCGCGTTCTTCGAGCAGCGCAATCGACTTGTGAATCGTTGCTGGAGATGCGATCTCCGACTTCAGCACGATTTCTTGGACGTGCAGAGGGTCTGCCCTAAGATTGCGTAGAGAAATCCACTCCAGCAGACGCTGACTGATCACATCGATCCGACTGTAATCAGTCTCTGACTGAAGCGAATCCAAAACGGTCCGAAGAGAAATCCATGTTTTCATTGCTGTCGCTACTTTTTTTAGATATATCGATTTTGATTAAAGTGAGCTAACGAAGTTCCACGACGGATGTGGAAACGAGCGGGGGAGGATAGCAGGCGCGGGAAATTTAAAAAGCTACCTAATATTTATAGATCTTAGGTATTTAGAATAGTTTTTCTAAACAAAAATAAAATTTCAAAATCTAAGATAGCGAAGCGACAACAAACTCCTGAATCGCTCGACACACTAGGTCGGGATGGGCCCGATAGGGTGAATGGCCGCAGTCCGGAATCTCGAGTAGCCAAGTCTGCGGCAACCGCAATTTGATACCCTGAAGTTGAGCCATGGTGGCGTATCCGTCCTGCAGCCCCTGCATCGCCAAAATCGGACAGTCAATGCCTACGATTTGGTCCTCAATTGACCATGAACGGAACTGAGGATCCAGCCAGATGCGATTCCAGCCCCAGAAGGCTGAGTCAGGATCACGATGATGCCGGGCCAGTCGCTCTCGCAGGCGGCCGGTTAGAAAAGCCTCTCGTGCTGCCTCGACTCCGCTGATCGTAATATCTTCCACAAAAATGTGGGGCGCCATGACGACCAGGCCGGCAAGCTGTATAGACCGTCTCGACGCATAAATTAAAGCTATTGAGGCACCGTCACTGTGCCCCAAAAGAAAAATCGGCCGGAGCTCTGGCCGCACTCCTAAAGTCGCGAGGAGCAGTGGCAAAACCTCCTCGGCCTGGCGATGCAAGTAATTCGATTCCCAACGCTCCTCGATAGAACACTGCGTTGACTGCCCATAGCCCGGCCGTGAGTAGACGAGACCCGCAATACTCAATTGTTTGCAAAGCCGTTCGGGAAACCCCCCCCAAGCAGACACCGAGCCCAGGCCTTCGTGTAAAAACACGACAAGTGGGCATCGCTGATCGCCCTGCAGCTCTGGACTGCCGATCCACCGAACCTCGATCTGAACCTCTCGGCCGCCCCAACGCAGTGCGATCACTTCGACTTGGAGTTGTGTCCGAGCTGAAAAAGGCTGGTCGCCTCGAGGTCCAGCACCTCAACCGACTCCTGGTTACGCACCTGCCAGCGCCAACGTAATACACCGATCATCGAATTTCTTGCCGAAAAACGCTTCTCCAGCACCGTAGCTTTAAGGGTTAATTCGTCATTTGGCCTTACTGGTGCAAGCCATTTAAGATAGGCGAGTCCCGGGGAACCAAACGACTCTGAATCCCTAAGGAAGTGGTCCACCGTCAGTCGCATTGCCAGACTACAAGTCTGCCAGCCGCTGGCAATCAATCCACCGTAAGGCCCCGCTGCGGCGGCGGCTGGATCAACATGGAACCATTGCGGGTCGTAACGCTTTGCAAACTCTAAGATATCTTGCTCGGTAATCCTTACTGGACCAACCTCGCTGACTATCCCCTCATGAAAATCAGAAAACTTCAAGCTAAGTCAACGCTAAGTCAAAAACTGAATAAAGAACAGCGTTATGCCCGGAAAAAACAGCAGCAGCAGCGTCCGCAGCGTGTCACTGATTAGAAAGGGCATTACGCCTCTGTAGCTTTCGCTGAGTGGAACATCCTTAGCCATCCCATTAACAACATAAACGTTAAGTCCCACCGGCGGCGCGAGCATACCGAAACCGACCGTCATCAAAACCATCACCCCAAACCAGATTGCCGTGGACTCAGGCGACATGCCGAAATTCAGCTGCATGATGATCGGGAAGAAAATCGGAATGGTCAGCAACAACATGGACAACTCATCCATCACGGCGCCCAGAACAACATACAGCAGTAAAATTGCACCAACGACGACCAGCGGTGCAAGATTCATCGATACCACCAACTGAGCGAGCTGATTAGGCACCTGGGTTCGCGCTAACGCGGCGTTCATGACATCGGCGCCCATGAAAATCATGAAAATCATTGCGGAGCTTAATGCAGTCGCGTAGAAACACTCCAGAAATTTCTTACGATCGAGCTCTCCCTTCATCACGGCCGCTGCGAACGTGGCTGTCGCGCCCACCGCTGCACCCTCGGTCGGCGTAAAAAAGCCTGCATAAATTCCGCCAAACACAACGATAAAGATTATCGCGATCGGCAAAATCCCCGTCAGTGACTCGAGTGTTAATTTTTCGACCTCTTCTTTGTCCGGCGCCTGGCCAGGCACCGCCCGAACATAAATGGCGATCGCGATCATGTAGCCCAGCATTGCGATAACACCGGGCAACATTGCGGCTGCAAACATCTTGGCAATATTTTGCTCGGTCAAAATTGCGTAGATCACGAGCGGCACCGAGGGCGGAATCAGAATTCCAAGCGTGCCTCCTGCAGCAAGCGTGCCAGTCGCGAGCCGTCCAGAGTAACCATGGCGCTTCATCTCGGGCAAGGCAACGCCGGTGATGGTAGCCGCGGTAGCAACCGAGGAGCCACAAATCGCGCCAAACGCGCCACAGGCTAATACGGCGCTCATGGCAAGGCCGCCTTTAAAACGGCCCATCACGGCTGCAGCGAACTTAAAGAGGGCTTTACTAATTCCACCCTGCGTAGCGAAATGCCCCATCAGAATAAAAAGCGGGATTACGGATAAGTCGTAATTGACCAGGCGTGCATACGCAATATTGTTTAAGAAATTACTGTACTGAGAGAAACCGGACTGAATCAGAAAGCCGATCGAACCCGCAACAAACATCGCGCCTGCAATGGGCACGCGCATGACCATGAACGCCAACATCAGGCCGAAGATCAGTAGTGCCAATTCAATAGGTGTCATCCGGCCTTTGGCTCGCTGGTGTTAAACCGTTCAATTGCCTGAAAACAAGCTATGACCGCAGTAAATGTAAAGGGAATCGCCATACCGGCCAAGACAATCCAGTCCGGAAAGCCAAGCAGCATTGAAGTGCCCATATTCTCTTTGGCTTTGATGGAGGCAACTGCAGTGCGCCATGCCAGCAAGGCAAAAATCACGGTCATCAGGACATCGCCAATGCGGTCTAAGCGATAGTTGAACTGACGGCTGCGGCCCGCAGTGAAAAAATCAACGATGATATTGCCGCGCTCAATCTGACAAAGCGGGATGAAAAATGCAACTGCAATACCGCAGGCGATAGCGGTCAACTCAAAGTCACCAATCAAGGCCCGCCCAAAGAAATTCCGACCCACTACGCTGTAACAAGTCATCAACATGAGCGCGACCATGATGACCCCGCCGATGATGCTACACACTCGGGCGAGTCGCTTCAGCGGATGGTTTTGGCGCATGAGCTCACTCGAACGACAGCGGCCAGAGATTCAAAGAATCGCGCGCGATTCTACAAGGGCGAGAGAGTGATCACGGCGCCTCAGCGCCGTGATCCAAATTTCAATTACTTGGTGTATTGCTTAATCAGGCCAAGAGCATCCTGCAATAGAGCCTTGCCGTTTAAGCCACGCTTGTTCATGTCGGCCACCCAATCGTCGTCAATCTCGCTGGTTGCTTTACGCCACCGCTCCAACTCAGATGCAGGAATTTGAGTAATGCTGTATCCGGCAGTTTCAGCAAAAATCTTTCGGCTGGGAACGTCGTTACCCCACTGGGCCCGTGCTAGAGCTGCAGAAAATTCGCGGCCGGAGTTTTTGTCGATAACCGCCTTAAGTTCAGCTGGCAGCGAGTCGTAGCGAGCCTTGTTCATGGGCACTACAAACACTGTGGTGTAAAGGGCTGGAAACTTCGGATCGGTCTCAGCGGCAAACTTGGTGAGCTCATTCACTTTCAGGCCGGGCGCAACCTCATAGGGAATCACTGCGCCATCGATCACGCCTTTGCTCAGCGCCTCAGGAATCTGCGGCACGGGCATACCTACAGGTGTAGCGCCCAAAATTCCCATCATTCGCGTCACATTAGCTGTGGGAGCGCGCCACTTCATACCTCGCAAGTCCTCAAGCTTTGAAATCGGCTTATTTCTCGAAAACAGCACGCCGGGGCCATGCACATGCACGGCCAGGAGCTTGACATCTTTGTGCTCATCCATCGCGTTCTTTTGCACAAAATCCCATGCTGCGCGGCTGGTGGCCTCAGCATTGGTCATGACAAACGGAAGCTCAAATACTTGGGTCCGCGGAAACCGGCCCGCCTGGTAACCGGGCACTGTCCAGACCACATCGGCCACGCCGTCCCTTGCCTGATCGTAGAGTTGAGGTGGCGTGCCGCCTAACTGCATTGCGGGAAAGATCTGACACTGGAGACGGTCTTTCGAGTCGCGGGCAATCGCTTTGCACCAATCACCCAGCATGGTCGTGTGCTGGATCGACTGCGGTCCCAGGAAGTGGTGGACCTTCAAAATGATGGGCTGCTGTGCGGTCTGGGCCTGTGCAGACAGGGTGGTTCCAATCAGGCCAGCGGCCAGCGCGAGGGCCGAGTAAATAGAGGTGCGCTTCACGATGCTTGTCTCCCTTTGTGACGCCAATGAGCCGGCAGTTATTTGTGCCATACAGATTATAGGGAAATCTGGCCGGGAAAGTCTCCTTGGGAAACCCCAATCCCGGCCCGCATTAGAGGCCCGCCGGCCAATCGCCTAGTGGGCCTTGGCCGCCTCAATTGAACCCGACTCGTCCCCGCCGCTGCCGTTGAAGAGGAGATTTAGCACGACCGCAGAAATTGCAGTCAGCAACATCGCAGCATTTAGCATCGCCGGCGCAATAGCCGAACTAGCCCAGCGCGCGAATGACTGCCGATTCGTTCAGCGGCACTTCATCGCAGTTATCGCCCGGGCCGCTGCGATCCACAACCAGAAAATCTGAGGTCTCCTGCAGTGCAAGCAGGGGGTGATGCCAGACACCCGGCGCATAGTTCACGCCCTGGTCCGCGCGGGCCAGAAAACACCGCAGATCCTTCGCGCCGGGTGCGCTTTTCGGATCGGCCACAACGACCAGATAGGGCCTGCCCGACATCGGCACAAAGGCCTGGCTTCCTTTTGGGTGACGCTCCATCATGGAAACAATAAAGGGAAGTACGCGCGGCTGGCCACGGAAAATCGACACGATGGCCTTGCCGCCCTGCCCGACATGGACATCTGCTAAGTCGTGATAGCGCTCGGTGTTGCCCGCGTTGATCGTGTAATGCTTTGCCGCATCACTTGCCTCGATGACATCACCAAATGGGGCAAAGGCCTCGCGGGTCAGCAATTCACATTTCAACTCAATCATGAAGGGCCCCTATTTCCCGAGCCGGCCAAACAGGCGAAGCCGCGAGACGCCGCCATCGGGAAAAATGTTAAATCGGACATGAGAAATCTTTCCCAGCTTTGCCACTTCCTTTTCAAAGCTATGCACCGCATCCATCTGCAGTTTTTGGCGCGGCAAGAGCTCCTGCCAAAACATGGACTGGGTGGTAATCGACTGATCAGTACCGCCTTCAACGAAGGCCGCCTGAAGCGAGCAGCCATCGGGATAGTTTCCTTTGAAAAAAGCAGTATCGACCTCAATTTTTTCCACGATGCCGGGTGCGCCGAGCTCCAGCACACACCAGTCATTGCCAGGCTCACGTCGGCGGCGGGTCTCCCATCCATCGCCCATATTCACGCCGCGGCCGGGCAGCAGCAGACTGGCCACCGATGATCCAAAGCTGGCGTCGTTCCATGACACCGGCCGGCCACCATTTTCCATTGCCACGAGATCCACGACATCAGTGGCGGTATGTTTTTCCAGCGCACCGGTGGGCTGGCCATAGACCCGCAGTCGGGCAATACCGCCATCCGGAAACATATTGACCCGCAGGTGAGTCCAGGCAGCCGATGAGTCAATTTGCAGCAGATGATGGCGGCTTGGCCCAAGCTGCGTGGCCGACAGAATCTCGGTCCAAGTGGCAGACTTTAATTGCTCTATGTCATCGGTCGCCGAGACTGTTGCCTCGATTGAGACCGCAGGTGGATAGTTACCCGTGAAGTGGCTTGTATCGACATCAAAACCTCGGATCACGCCTTTCACGCCGAGCCGCACGAAGGCCCAATCATGGCCTGCCACCCGCTTTCGTCGCGACTCCCAGCCATCCATCCACTTGCCATTGGTGTCGAATTTTCCAGGAATAAATTGGGCCGGCTCCGGATTGAGCATCCGCCCGACTTCAGCAAAAAAATCATCACTGGCAAAAAGCGCCTTGGCGCCGAGGCGCGGATTCGCAAGATCGACCGAGCGTTTTGCCCACTCCGGCAGCTCTGCTGCCGGCGCGATGATGGGAGGGCCCGCTACATGACTTGCCATACATTCTCCTGATTAGGTTTCACTACTTTTAAACGGATGCTCTTTGATCCAGTGCTTGGCGATATCGATTCTGCGACAGACCCAGACCCGATCATGCTTTTCAATATGATCTAAAAACTTCTGCAGGGCCTTGAAACGCGCTGGGCGCCCCAACAGCCGGCAATGCATGCCAATGCTCATCATGGTGGGATGTTCTTCGCCCTCGGCGTACATGACATCAAACGCATCCCGCAGATACTCAAAGAATTCATCGCCGTGTGAAAAGCCCTGCGGCAAAGCAAAGCGCATGTCATTGGTGTCCAGGGTATAGGGCACCACCAGATGGGGCGCCGACTCACCATCGGATTTTTTGACTTCCATCCAAAACGGAAGGTCATCACCGTAGTAATCCGAGTCATAGAGATAGCCGCCCTGCTCAACCAAGAGCCGCCGCGTGTTTGGCGAATCCCTGCCGGTGTACCAGCCGAGGGGCATCTCTCCGGTGAGCTGGCGAATAATTTCCGTACCCCGCAGCATATGCTCGCGCTCGATAGCCTCATCCACACTCTGATAATGAATCCAGCGCCAGCCATGGCAGGCGATTTCGTGGCCGAGTTCGGAAAACGCCTGGGTGAGTTCCGGATGGCGTTGCAAGGCCATAGCTACGCCGAAGATTGTCATTGGCAGGTCGCGGCGCTCGAACTCGCGTAAAAAGCGCCACACCCCAACACGGGATCCATACTCATAAATACTTTCCATGGACAGGTGGCGATCCGGATAGCTGGCTGGCGCAAAAAGCTCCGACAAAAACTGCTCGCTGCCGGCATCGCCGTGCAACACGGAGTTCTCTCCGCCCTCCTCGTAATTGAGCACAAATTGAACCGCGATGCGGGCCTTGCCCGGCCAACGGACCTGCGGCGGATTACGGCCATAGCCAATTAAATCTCTTGGATAGAGGGCCTGCGCAGTGCTTGGCTTACGGTTTGACATCATTGGAATAAAGCATCGAGCCGAAAGCGGGCTATTTTATAGATCTGCTCCAGGCAGGCCTGAAATTCAACCTCAAGGCTATTGGCAGTCCGGGCCTGCATCGCCTCCATGATTTGTGTGCGGGTTAAGCCCTTCACCGCAATCACAAATGGAAAACCAAACTTGGCCCGATAACCCGCGTTTAGCTCTCGCAGACGTTGTAATTCCTCCCGCGTGCACGCGTTGAGCCCGGCGCCCCGCTGCTCGGCGGTTGAGGCAGCGGTCAACGCACCAGCCTCGGCCTCTTTACCGGCAAGCTCTGGGTGGGCCCGAATCAGGCCCAGCTGCTCATCACGGCTTGCCTGCTTGACCACCACAACCAGCGCTGCATGCAGGGCATCCAAGCTCTCAAAAGGCTGATGGGCCCAGGCCCGCTCAGCGATCCAGGGCGAATGCTCGTAGATGCCATCGAGTTGCGCCTGAAAGGCCAGCTTGCCGCGCTGACAAAGCGCAAGAATCCTGCCATTTTGTTGTACGTCAATCGTGGATTGGGTCATGGCGAAAATGCAAATTAATTTTTTGTGTTCGACCCTTGGGCTGCCCAGGCGGCGATGATTCGGCGCTCTTCATCGCTCATCTGAGTCACATTAGCAAGCGGCATATAGCCGCTTGCCACGGTCTCCGCAATCTTGGCAGCATGCTGGGAAATCTGCTCGGGACTCTGAAGCATCACGCCCTTTGGGGCCTGGGCAAAACCCACCCAAGAAGGTTTCTCTGCATGACATACCGTGCAGTGCTTCTGAATGACGGTGTTGAGCTCGGCAAAAGACACTTTGCGGCCCGTGGCGTCAATCGGTTTAGGCGCCATCACCACCACCAGCACGGCCAGCAGCGCAATGCTTGAAAGTGGCAGCCACCACTTCACCTCGCCGCGATGCCGCAGCACAAAGAATTGCCGAATCAAAACACCCGCCAGCATGATGATGGCCAGCACCAGCCAGCCGTGCTTATGGGCGTAGGTCATGGGATAGTGATTGCTGATCATGATGAACAGCACCGGTAGCGTGAAATACGTGTTGTGTACCGAACGCTGCTTACCAATGATTCCGGGCTGTGAATCCACCGGTTGGCCCGCCCGAATCTGCTCCACCATCCGCTTTTGACCCGGAATGATGTGAAAAAAGACATTGGCCGCCATCATGGTGCCAAGCATCGCCCCCACGTGAATATAGGCACCCCGGGCAGAAAAGACCTGATGCAGTCCGTAATTACAGAGCATCACGAACACAAACACCAGCAAGGCCAAAAGCCCGTCTCGGCCCACCAAATTTCTGCACAACACATCGTAAACAACCCAGCCTAAACCCAGAAAACCAATTGAGACCAAAACGGCCGTCATTGGGCTGAGCGCCATCACGCGCGCATCGACCAGATGGGTGGAGGCCCCAACCCAGTAAATCAGCGCTAATAAAGCCATGCCGGTGATCCAGGTGGAATAGGCCTCCCACTTCGACCAATGCAAGTTATCGCTGAGCGGCTCGCCTTTTGGCCCTGTCAGAAACTTCTGGCTGCAATAAAAGCCTCCGCCGTGTACCGCCCAAAGCTCGCCGTGGACGCCACGCTGCGCGTCTTCAGCTTTTTTTGGCGCTGTCAGCGAGTTGTCCAGCATCACAAAATAAAACGAAGCACCAATCCAGGCGATGCCGACAATTAGGTGGGCCCAACGCAGTAAAAGATTGACCCAGTCAAGCAAATAGGCGTCCATAAGTTCTCCGTAATCCCGCTATCGGGGAGGTTTAGCTACCGCGATAGGTGGAGTAACTCCACGGTGAAACCAAAAGGGGTACGTGATAGTGCTGACTGCCGTCACCAATTCCAAAACGCAGCACTACATCGCCAACAAACGGCAGCTGCGCAAGGGATGTGCCGCGCGCCCGAAAATACTCGCCTGCAGCAAACTCCAACTCATAAATACCTGCAACCAGTGCATCACCCTCCAGCAGGGGCTGATCACAACGGCCATCGTGATTGGTCTTGACTGCTTTTAACTCTTTGCGGCCGCCCTCAATTCGGAAAAGCCGAACCGAAATCCCAGCACCCGGAACGCCATTTGCAGTATCCAGAACATGGGTTGTCAGCTTGCCCATGGTCACCTCCCTTTTGAGCTTGTCATTTTAACGGTTACCGCTTGTGGGCGTTTTTAGCACTGTTGCGAGAGGAATACGTCCCCGAACGCTCTCAGCCCACAACCGCATCCGGGCAGGCCGAGGGCTGGGCCTGCTGAAATGCAGGAAGTGCCATGCAGCGGGCGTTTATCTCCACTACCCGCTTTAAATGCGCAATGTCGACTTTCATCCGATTTGCGTTGGCGACTTGAGGCACCAAAAAGCAATCGGCCATCCCGGGCAAATCGCCATGACAGAATTGGCCCGTTGCACTTTCAGCCAGGCGCTTTTCGACCGCCGTCAGTCCGACAATCACCCAGTGGGCATACCAAGTGTCTTTTTGCTCAGAAGACAACCCCAGCTCACCGGTGAGGTACTTCAGCACCCGAAGGTTATCGAGCGGATGAATATCGCAGGCAATCATCTGGCAAATTGCCCGCACACGGGCCCTGCCCTGCAGGTCAGCCGGCATGAGCGCTGGACTAGGAAAGGCCTCCTCGAGGTATTCAATGATTGCAGTGGACTGCGATAAACGCAGTCCATCGTGTTCGAGCAGCGGCACCAGCCCTTCGGGATTCAGCGCAGTGAATTCCGTCTGGCTTTGTTCGTTTTTTAAAAGGTTCACCGTTAAGTGCTCAAACGTTACGCCCTTAAGCCCCAAGGCAATACGGACACGATAAGACGCCGATGATCTCCAGTAGCTATGTAGTCGCAGCATGGCTTAAACCCCCTCGCTTGGTGCTCTGCTTAAATCATTATTGGTGGAGACCAGAACCTTGATCATCCGCATAAATTCTTTGCGATCCGTTTTTGACAGTGGTGCGAGTATTTTCTCCTGCGCCCGATTCACCATCGGCTGCATCTTCGCCATGACCGACTGCCCCTTCTCTGTCAGCGTCAAGAGCCGAACACGCCGATCCGAGCCAGGCACCTCGCGTACTGCCTGCAAACCGGCCAAGTGCAAGAAGTGGGCGAGATTTGCCTTCGGATTGGCGCAGCCAGCTAGTGAGGTCAATGAAAGGCATAGCCATCCATGGCCAGCACATGATCACTAATGCCGCGAAAAAATGCATAGGGCTTGGCCGATTCGCCTGCCGCACCCAACGCAACCATCAGCGGTAGAAAATGTTCATCCCGCGGATGGGCGCGGACTGCATCGGGCTGGCTTGACCGATAACACAGTAAGGCCTCGGTATTTCGGGCAGTCATCTGCGTATGGACCCAGTCCGAAAATCCCGCAACGTAATCAGGCCTCGGGCTTCCAAGTGACTGAACCATCTGCCAGTCGCGCAGGTTGTGAGTCACATTGCCCGAGCCCACAATCAAAAATCCCTGCTCGGCAAGCGGTGCCAAGGACTGCCCAATCCGATAGGCATGCTCTGGTCCCGCGTGATGCTGCAGCGATACCGGAATCACCGGCAGATCAGCCTGCGGAAACATATGTAACAGCGGCACCCAGACCCCGTGGTCTAAACCACGCCCTGAATCTGCCTTTGCCTGAAAGCCCGCAGCACGCACTGCATCCAATACCGTCTGGGCCACCTGCGGATCTCCGGCCGCAGGATATTGAATTTCAAATAGCCGCGAATCAAACCCCCCAAAATCGTGGATCGTGGCCGGGCGAGCAGCAAATCCCACTTCTGGGATTTCTGTCTCCCAGTGCGGACTCACCACCACCACGGCACGGGCCGCACGAAACAGACTGCCCATCTCGGCCAGCGCGGCTCCCGCGGCCCCCGGCTGCAACGCGAACATCGGGGCACCATGCGGCACAAAAAGTGAAAAACGGTGTGAGTTCATAACCCAAAACTCTAAGGTTTTCGGATTGCCTATACTAGCGAATCCCGCGAAAGCGCCGCCCTAAACAACTTAGCAGCTGGCTTGCCGCATGCGTCAGTGGCACGCCCTTAAAAGTGATCACAACCAGCACCATATCGGGCGGCGCAGGCTCCACGGCAATTAAACCTATCTGATAACGAAAGATCGGGTCCGAAAACAGTCTCTTGGGCCCCATGCTTGGCCTGAACATCTTGTCTGGAAGGGGTTAGCGAAAATCGCCTTCTCCTTGCAGCGCATCGGATCCGGAATTCTGAATTCACGGGGGTCACTTGCAGTCCATAGCCTGAAGCCGGGAAAATAGATGGACAAGCGTTAAACCCCACCCTCCATCACTATAAAAGGGGCACTCCGTGAAGACCGTCAAAGACTGCATCACGCAAAAAACCCAGCGTACGATCTCCGTTGCTTCAACCGATACGGTACAGCGGGCACTTGAGATGATGAAAGAGCACCGCGTCAGAGCGGTACTGGTGATCGATTCGGATCAGCTCGCGGGCATCATCTCTCAAGGTGACTGCGCAATCCGTGCCCTTTTGCCGGGTAAAGATGCGAAAACTACCCGCGTCTCGGAAATCATGACCCGCGACCCGATTACCGTAAAGCTGGGCGACCCCATGGAGTTTTGCATGGGCCTGATGGCGACCCGCAGCATCCGCCACCTGCCGGTACTCGGAGGTGATCAGGTCATTGGGGTGGTATCAATTGGCGATGTTGTCAAAGAGATGATGTCGGACTTAAGCCAGCACGTCTCGTTTCTTGAGACCTATATCAAGGGCCACAGCGCCTAAAGCACAAACACTTGCAAACTGACTAAAATCGATTCATGCCACAAAAAACTCAAGGGTTTTTTTACTACGACATCATTTCCCCATTCACGTATCTTTTTCTTCGGCAAAGAGCAGTGCTTGCCGATCGACTGCATTTAATACCGAAGCCGATATTTTTTCCTGGATTGCTGCGTCTTCAGGATAACCGCGGGCCAGCAGAAGTCGCTGAAAAGCGTGTTCACACCTATGATTTCTGCATCTGGAGTGCGAAAAAACATGGCATTCCCATGAAGTTTCCGGCGCGTCATCCGTTTCCGTCGGTTGCTGCGCAGCGTCTCTTTCTTCAACAAAACGCAGATTGGGAGATGCTGGATCAAGCGTTTGACTTTGTCTGGGCGCAGGGCCGAGATCCAGACTTAGAGTGGCCCACTTTTTGCGCCAGTATGGGCCTGCCGAGCGATACCAGCAGGCCGGATAGCGCTGAGATCAAAGGCAGGCTTGCGCAAGAAACCGAGCAGGCGGCCCGCCAGGGCATCTTTGGTGTGCCAACGATTGTCGTGAATCGGCGGGTGTTCTGGGGCTGCGACAGCATTCCCTGGATTCTGGATTATCTCGATAATCCCAACATGTTTAAGCAGCCCGAGTTTCTGCAGTTACGAGCGATTGAAAATCCACTGAAAACAAAATCGTAAGGTTAGGTCGCAGTTGCAGTCGCTGCCTGGGTTTCGGGGGCGAATCAACAACTCACAGACGGGGCTATTTCGGAATGTCAGAAGTCATTTGCGTATGTAACGGTGTCTGGGAAGAAGACCTTAGAGATTACCTTCGAAGCACCCCGATATCTTCAATTGATGAGCTCAGGGCCAAGGAGCGCATCTGCAACAAGTGCCGACAGTGCGAACCATTGGTCAGCGCATTAATCGCTGAGGTTCTCGCAGCTACAAAGCCCAAACCATCTCGGCGGCAGTCATTGCTCGCCCTTGGCGGCATAGCGCTATCTGCTGGCCTGTCATCAGCATCTATTCTGACCACCCGAAAGGCGATCGCCCAACAACCCGCGACCCCTTCATGCGGGAAGCCAACGCCCCCTCAGGTGGAGGGCCCTTTCTTCAATCCATTATCGCCAGAGCGCACTAATTTAATCGAGCCTGGCATGAAGGCGCCCAGCGTGCGAATCGTGGGGCACGTGGTGGATATCAACTGTCGGCCAATACGCGGAGCGCTACTCGATTTCTGGCAGACCGATGACCTTGGTCGTTATGACAACAAGGGTTATCTACTCCGTGGCCATCAGTATTCAAATGCCAAGGGGGAGTTTCGGCTCGACACGCTCATCCCCGGCGAGTATCCGGGCCGCACACCACACTTTCACGTCAAAGTTCAACACAACAATGGGCCCGTGCTGACAACGCAGCTTTACTTGCCGAACCACCCTCGAAATACGCGAGACTTTCTCTTTGATCCTCGGTTGGTGCTCACGTCGCGAGGATCAGAGCTTCGGTTTCAATTTGTGCTGGCCAGTTAGTCCAAGCATGGTCAATCGCTGGTATCGCTAAGGGATTAAAGCTTAGCGGGGGAGTGACGTTTGAGCCAATCGCGCAGCGCGTTATTCATGCGTGTTTGCCAGCCAGGGCCATGAGCACGAAAAGCATCCAGAACGTCACGATCAAAACGTATGGCTACCTGCTCTTTTTTTCCAGAGCCTAATGGTCGTCCCCTGGTACGTTTAAATTCCTCAATGCCCTTGAGCATCTCCGAGCGTGATAGAGGGCGATCCGCCTCGTCCTTACCGTCCCAAACATAATCACCGCTGGCGGAAGGCTTTCGGGTGGCTGCAAGAATTTTTTCACGCATGGTCATAGTCTTTTTTGCTTGCGCAGCCATAGATTTAATGTAGATGCAAAAAATAGAGGTGTCAAGCCCCTGCATCTTTAAGAAAACCCGACCAGCTGAAAATCAGCGAAGTGGCTGATTGATTACAAGCGCGTTAATGAAGTCGATTTCAGCCGCCTCTGCGTCGCCAGAAAAGCCATGAGCGTGGGTCGCTCACCTGACTCAAGCCGAGACCAACAAACACCATAATGATTCCCGGCCAGCTGCCGGGCCGCAGCCCTTCTCCCAGAATGACTGCAGCCGATCCAAGCCCGAAGACTGGCACGAGCAACGTAAACGGCGCGACAAGAGCAGTCGGATGTCGGCGCAACAACCACGACCAGCCACCGTAGCCCAATAAGCTCGCCCCAAAGCCGTTAAATAGCAGGCTGCCCCAGAACACCAAGTCGCCTTGGGCCAAAAGCCTGAGCGCTACGCCCCAGGGGGCCGTACCTTCAATCACAAGCGAGACGGGAATCAGCGTGGCTGCTGCAATCAGTGAGGCCCACACCACTAATGAAATTGCATTGACTGGACCCATCGCTTTGACAAAGGTATTGCCCACTGCCCAGCAGAGAGCAGCGCAGAGCGTGACCATAAATGCAAGTAACGGCATCGTCTGGCCAACATCAGCCCCCACTGCGGCAATACCCAGCGTGCCCACCGAGACGCCGATAATCTGCCAGCGAGAAGGCCGATCGCGATGCATCAGGACGGCCAGCGCTATCGTGAAAAATACCTGGCCCTGCACCACCAGAGAAATGAGTCCCACGGGCATATTGATCGATACCGCAAGAAATAACAAGCAGAACTGCAGGCTAAAGGAGCTTGAGGCGTAGCCAAGAAGCAATCGAAAGGGCACCTTTGGCCGGGGCACGAAAAAAATCAATGGCAAAAGCACGACAGAGAATCGCAGGGCTGCAAATGTCAGCGGGGCGACGTCATCAAGCGCCCAACGCATTGCGATGAAGTTTAATCCCCAGACCGCCATGATGATCAGGGCAAGCAGCAGATGCGAGACGGGCATGCGGCTATTAGCAGAGGGCCTGCGTTTAATCCTGATCGGGTTGCCAAGAAAGATGTGAGTCTAGCTTAGCGCTCACAAGCATTCAATCGTTGGCTGGCGTGACTGGGCCGATCACTGCAGCGCAACGGCCAGTCGTTTTCTTGCGGCTTGAGACTGCGGAGCCTTTGGTCTGGATATTTTTAGAACTGGAGACATTCCTGCAGCGCTCGCCATATTTAGGAGCATATCGAGCGAAAAAAGATTAATCTTCCCGCGCATAAGATCAGAAACTCTCGGCTGAGTAACGCCAAGCACATCGGCGGCCTGCGCTTGGGTCAACCCCTGCGCTTCGATGAATTTGCTCAATTCAATCATCAGCGCAGACCTAGCTTTCATACTTGCCGCCACCTGCGGGGAGTCTTCAATCGCATCCCATACGCTTACGAATCCCTTAGTTTTCATCACGGCGCTCCCTCATCAATTCAGCGTAGCGGCTTTTTGCCAATTCAAGATCTCTCTTCGCGGTTTTCTGCGTTTTCTTTTGAAAACAATGCAGGACATAAAGAGAATTCTTAAACTTGGCGATGTAAATCACCCGAAATGCTCCCGTTGACTCCTCAATACGTATTTCGTAAACCGACTTCCCCACTACTCGCATGAACTTAAAGTCGGTAGGCTTCAAGCCCCTCTGAATTCGATCTAGCTGATAGCCGGCGTCACGTTTGGCCGCCTCCGGAAACAATCGCAGATCTGCTAGCGATGAACCTCGAAAGTAAACCTTCTTGATTGGCATTTTATATAAGTTTTTGTATATTAATCAAGGCCCAGAGCATCGGTAGAAGTTAGGGTCTCGACCCCGCATCTTTACGGAAACCAACTAACCTGAATATCAGCCACTCGGGCTATGGATTGCCATGTCGCCGTCCGTACGGCGCAAAGACGGCACATGGATTTTTGTGACGAGACGTCGGTAACTCGCTCTGGCATAACTTTTGCGGAGTAAAGTTAGCTTTCACCGATTCTCAGGGCGGAGGTGCGGCCTGAATTCGAACCCTGAGGTCTCGCCAGCCGACTTATACGCGGCGGGGATCAATCGTCATTCCGGCGTTATGTGGATTACCCCGCGCATACCAGAAGTCAATTCAACCGATAAGTCTTCATAAAATCGGCCATGAACGCGACCAATATTTTTACCTGGCCAATGCTGACGCCGTTGTACAGACTCGCCCTCATGTACTTACCTACCCCAAAGGGGGTCAATGTTCTTAAGCCAACGATTCCCCGCTCCCAGCCCTGAATCAAGAATTTCTGTGTGGTTTCCTCATTGCCACCATCGACATCAAAGGGGATGTTCATGCGGCTGCGGATTGAGGGATTTGCAATAGGAGTGGAATAAAAGCCATTCGACTTGTCAATCAGGCCGTAAAGCATGGACGACTTCTCAATGGCTTGTCGTTCCATTTCATACACCCCACCCTGCGCGATCATCCACTGCATATAGATGTTGACGACCTCGACGTTAAAGGTTGCAGTGGTGTTCCACAAATTGCCCTCACGGGCGTTAGTTGTGTAGCAAAGTACACCCGGGCAGAGTTGACTGGGCGTGCCCAGCAAGTCCCGTCGAATGACACACATAGTGAGCCCAGGATGACCGATATTTTTGGATGCGCAGGCATAAAGAATGCCCACATTGCAGCCGACCCAATCAATCGGCTTTGAGGTGAAGTCTGACGATGCGTCAATCACCAGGGGGGCTTTAATGCCCAACTTTGGCAGCTGATGCAACTCAATTCCATTTACCGTCTCATTCGAGCAGAGATGCACATACTTGGATTCTGGATCTAAATGCTCAAAGGATGGGATATGGGTAAAAGTTCCATCTTTGCTCTCAGAGGAGACAACGATAGGGCTACAGTATTTTGAAGCCTCCGACACCGCACGTTTGGACCAGGTGCCATTAACCAAGTAAGTCGCTTTTTCATTGCCATTGGGACAAAGGTTAAGCGGGACTGCGGCAAATTGCCCGTGCCCACCACCATGCATAAATAGAATTTCATATTGCTCGGGAATGCCCATCGCGATGCGGCAGCGCTGCACCGTGCTCGCAAGAATGTCCAAAAACTCAGGCGACCGGTGTGAGAGGTACATCGAGCACATGCGCTCAGCATCGAACAAGGCCTTAACGCCAGCTTGCACCTCTGCCGCCAGGGATGTGGGTCCCGGACTAAAATTCAGCGGAGTTACGCCATGGGGTGGAAGTAACGATCCGAGTAGCGCTGGATGCGTGTTGGCGGGATTCAATGAGATTTCGTTGGCGTGGGTTATTTGACCTATTTTATTCTCGGGGTAGTCAGTCATCGTATCCTTTGAAAGTCGGCGAACAGCCTGTAGACCTCTTCCATATAGTCCTCTCTCCAACTAGATACCACTATGATCCTCTCAGTTTCAGGATCAATACCCACACGCTGTCCACCATAGCCTACCCACCAATAGCCTGATCCAAAAATCGAATTCGTCCAGGTCTGATAACCATAGCCGCTAAAGGCCTTGCCGACTCGACCTGATAAATTCGACAGTTGTTTGCTGGTAGCTTCGCGCATGTATTTCTTCATGCAGTCGTTGCCGGCCTTGAGTTCTTGGATAGAGAACATTGCTAGTCTAGCCCAGTCTCTAGCGGTAGCGCTGAAGCCGGCCGAGGACATCGCCTTTCCATTCATGTCGAGGAGCCAGTATCCAGAAGCTTCAGTGCCGGCACGATTCCAGATGTTCTTTTCAAAGTTTTCGAGCAAACCACCAGCACCGTCGGCTACCAGGGTCAAGGAGAAAGTGTCTGTGCTGGAGTACCTAAAAAAACGACCTGGAGCCACATCTTGTTTGGAAAATTTATTGAGTAGGTCGATGATAGATATCCTATGCCCTCGCAGATCGACGAACTCATCTACATACTGAGATCCGGCCATGACCGCTTCTCGAGTGCCTGAACTCATAGTCAACAGATTATGCACAGTAGCATCGCCATAGACTGTGCCTTGCAGTTCGGGGGCGTATTTGACAGCACGATCGTCGAGGCTGGTAATCTTCCCTTCGCAGAGCATGGACCCTATCGCGTAGGCCGTCAGGCTCTTGCTCATACTTTGTGAAAACTGGAAGGATCGTTCATTGGCAGGGACTCGATAGCCTTCGTAGACGATCCTGCCGCGATCTATTAGAACCACGGCTAGGGCGGCGTTGCGCTTCATCATAGACTCAGCACGGTCAGCCATCTGCTTTTGTGATTCAGTGAGATCGTGGATCTTCGTCAGCGGTACAGGACTAGCACTAGGTTTGAATTCTCTGTTGGTAAATTTTCTTACCTGTCCGCCGCTGGTCATACCAGGATCAACAGTGGGTATCAGTGACCACGCCGGTGCAAGCAGGCCCAAGAGAAGACCCAAAAAGAGCGCGTATTTTTTCATGCTAGGACCTTCGTCGCAGAGTTAGTCGGCAGTTTTCAAAATGCCACTCGCCGATATCGATGCGCTTGCCGTCTGCAAGCGTCACCGAGACGACTTCTTCCTGTAGACCCTCAGCGTGGGCAGGAACCGACTGGGCAAAACCAGGAGAAACTAGGCCCAATAGGCCAGCAAACAAAAATTGTTCCATTCCCTGCTCCTCTGCGATCTATATCTTCAAAAGTCGCTTTTGAGCGGGGCAATTTACTCAGCTCAGATAAGCGAACTTTTTACACTTTCCAGAATTTTAGTTTTTTCTGGTGGCGGGGAACGATGATGGACACGGAAACTTGAAGTCCAAGACCCATTCGATTACCAATTCAGCGGGTGACAGGCAGGAATCGATGGTTTATTGCCTCCCCTTTTGCCATTCTGGGCGGGGACTGTGGGAACGAGTGTGGGAACAAGAGGCCGAATGGGCCTGAAATGGCTTGCACTTGACAAACTTGGCGGAGACGGAGGGATTCGAACCCTCGATGCGCTTTTGGCACATACTCCCTTAGCAGGGGAGCACCTTCGGCCTCTCGGTCACGTCTCCTGAACCTGATGCAAAGCAATTTCTTGTCGGCGGGT
>Ga0209985_10001837_pt1 | contig 19994 bp, 16 predicted proteins | sample NOAtaG_FD_187305 | JGI IMG/M metagenome (GOLD analysis project Ga0209985, IMG submission 187305) | Freshwater lake microbial communities from Lake Erie, under a cyanobacterial bloom - NOAA_Erie_Diel6S_1000h metaG (SPAdes) (version 2) | ecosystem: Environmental > Aquatic > Freshwater > Lake ...
CACCTCGTGCGGCACGCCGAGCTTCTCGAGCGCGGCCACGGCGTGCTGCATGGTGTCCCAGTCGGAGCGCGAACCCATCACGACGCCGACGAGCGGTGCCGGCGTTCGTGCGGTCTTCTTCGTCGGTGCGCGGGCCACGGAGGAGCGCCGAGGATAGCGGGCTCTGACGCTTTGGCGAGCCCCGTCTCACGCCCCGAAGAGGCGCACCGACTGGGCGCTGCGGATGCGCAGCTCGGGGTCCCACTTGCGCCGCACCTCGAGGAACGCAGGCAGCCGCTTCTCCATGGCGCGGAAGTGCTCGCCGCGGGTGAACTGATCCTTGGTCAGGTAGATGCGCCCGCCCTCGCGGAGCACCTGCTCGTTGAGCGCGTCGACGAGGGCCTGGGTGCCATCGCGCACCGGGATGTCGAGCGCGATGGAGATGCCCGCGGTGGGAAACGAGAGCATGCCCTTGCCTTCCGGGCCGCAGTCCTTGATCACGCAGAGGAACGACGCGCCGCCGTGCCGCGTGAGGATCTCGAGGACCCGCCGCGCGGCGTCGCGGCCAGCCGAGTCGGGCAGCACGCACTGGTACTGCGTGAGCCCGCGCTTGCCGTACATGCGGTTCCAGTCGCGGATCATGTCGAGCGGATAGAAGAAGTCCTCCCAGTGCTGGATGCGCTCCTTCACCTTCGGTCCGTGCTGGGCGAAGAGGGCCGCGTTGAAGGCCTGCACGGAGAGCCGACCGAGCGCCCACTCGGGCAGGTCGAAGGGCAGCGTCACGGCGGGTCGCGGCTCGGGAAAGTGCCGCGGCGCCTCGCTCGGGTCGGCCCAGTCGCCGGCCATCAGCATCCCGCGGCCCATGTGCTTGCCCCGCGTCAGGCAGTCGATCCAGCCCACGGTGTAGGGCCAGCGGGCGGCGCCGTCCTGCAAGGCGCCGAGGAAGGCGTCGATGTCGCCGACCCGCCGCGACTCGGTGCGGATCCACGGCGAGGGGATCGGCCGCATCGGAAAGGTCACCTCGAGGATGTGGCCGGTGAGGCCCATTCCGCCGATCGTGGCCCGGAAGAGGTCGGCGTTCTCGGTGTCGGAGGCGGTCACGAGCCGGCCATCGGCGACGCGCATGCGCAGGGCCTGAACGTGCTCGCCGAAACAGCCGTGCGAGTGGTGGTCCTTGCCGTGGACGTCGGAGGCGACCATGCCGCCGAGGGTCACGAACTGCGTCCCCGGCGTGACCGGCACGAAGAAGCCGCGCCGGATGAACAGGCGGTTCAGGGCGCGGAGCGAGGTCCCCGCCTCGGCGCGGAGCAAGCCGGTCGCGGGATCGAAGTCGAGGATCCGGTCGGCGAGCACCGTCGAGACGACCTCGCTCACGCCGGGCGGCGGCAGCGAGCTGTCGCCATACGAGCGGCCGAGGCCGCGCGAGAGGACGGCGCCGCGGGTGACCCGCTCGAGGTTCTCCGAGCGCACCTCGCGGCCGGAGACACCGAGGCGCCCCCACCCCGCGATGGTCCCCTCCCGCGCGGACGCGGCGGGCCGAGCGTCCCGATCGGGACGCCCTCGGGACTCGCGGGAAGGCTCGGGCATGCCGGGGATGTACCGCGGCTCGGCCAGCGGGGCGACGCAGGCGCCGCGAGCGGTCCCACCCGGGCGTCGAGAGGTCGGCCCGGACGCGCGAGCCGTGGCGCAGCGCCGGCCGAACACGATTGAACTCCGGGGCGCGGCGTGGTCTCATTGCGCCGCATGCCGGGCAGCGTCACGAAGGCCGAGATCATCGAGGCCGTCTACGAGAAGGTGGGCGGGTTCTCGAAGAAGGAAGCATCCGAGATCGTGGAGGCCATCTTCGACACGATGAAGGACTGCGTGGCACGGGGCGAGAAGGTGAAGATCTCGGGCTTCGGCAACTTCGTCGTGCGGGCGAAGAAGGAGCGCGTCGGCCGGAACCCGCAGACCGGCGAGCCCATCCCGATCAGCGCGCGACGCGTCCTGAAGTTCAATCAGAGCCAGGTGCTCATGGCGGAGCTCAACCCGCACCGACGTCGCTGAAGCGCGGCGCGTCGAGGGCGTCTGAACGGCCCCACGCGGGGCGCACCGAGGATCCGGGGGCACGAGGCGATGTCGGCTGGCGAGAAGAAACCGCTGGGCAAGATCCTGCTCAAGCAGCGGGTCGTGGCGCCCGGGCAGCTCGAGCAGCTGCTCGCGGAGCAGCTGCAGCACCCCGCGCAGCGCCTCGGGTCCATCGCGGCGCGGAGCGGGGTGAGCGAGGTCGAACTGCTCCGAGCGCTCTCCGAGCAGCACCAGGTCCCGGGCATCGACCTCACGCAGCTGGTGGTGCCGGTCTCGAACCTCCAGCTCGTCCCGCTCGAGGTCGCGAGCCAGTACATGATCCTGCCCTTCGCGGTGTCCGACGAGCAGATCATGCTCGCGATGGCCGACCCGCACGACCAGCGGGTGATCGAGGAGATCGAGTTCGTCACCGGACGCTCGGTCGTCGTCTACGTCGCGCTGCACGACGGGCTGACCACGGCGATCCGCGACGCCTACGCGTCGCTCGCCCGCGGCGCCGAGTACTACATCGGCGCGCACGCTCCGCCGGACTACCTCGCCTCGCTCGGCCTCGGTGCGCCCGCGCCGGCCCCGCCTCCAGCCCCCCGCACGCCGACGCCACGCCCAGCGGCCCCCTCGAGCCGCCCCGCCCCGCCGCCCCAGCCGGCCCGCGGGGCGGAGGACTTCAGCGACCTCTTCGCCGACGAGCAGGCCCCGAAGCCCGCGCCGGCGGCGCGCGGCGAGCGCACGATCTCCGCGCTCGACTCGGCCTTCGAGTCGCGGGTCGCTCCCCTGCCGACCGATCCAGGCCTGCCGCAACGGGCGAGCACGCCGGGGCAGAGGGTGCTCGTCGTCGACGACGAGGACGACATCCGGCGGCTGCTGCGCCGGGTGCTCGTCGAGCATGGCTACCAGGTCGTCGAGGCCGCCCGCGGCAACGAGGCTCTGCAGAAGGTGCGGGAGCACCAGCCGGACCTGATCGTGCTCGACGCGATGCTGCCCGAGATCCACGGCCTCGACATCTGCCGGCGCGTCAAAGAGAGCCAGAAGTACGGTCACATCCCGATCCTCCTGGTCAGCGCCGTGTACCGGGGCTGGCGCTTCGCCGAGGATCTCCGCGAGTCCTACGGCGTGCAGGGCTTCCTCGAGAAGCCGTTCAAGATCGCGGATGTGGTCCGCGCCGTCGAGGCCGCCCTCGCGCACCAGGACCCTGCCGGCGGCGCCCGCGGCGACGACGTCATCTCGCCGATCGCGAACCAAGCGCTCGAGGCGGGGATCGAGGCCTACCGGCGCGGCGAGCTCGAGACGGCGATCGCCCACCTGCGGCGCGGGATCACCGCCGACCCGCACGCGTTCCGGCTGCATTACCACCTCGGCCTGCTCCACGGCCGAAGCGCTCAGGTCTTCGAGGCGATCGAGGCGATGGAGAGGGCGGTGGAACTCTCCCCGAAGAACTTCGCCGCGCTGAAGAACCTCGCGGTGCTCTACCAGCGCGCCGGCTTCAAGCACAAGGCCGTGGAGGTCTGGGAGCGGGCGCTCGGGAGCGCGGACGACGAGGAGACCCGGCGCGGGATCAAAGATCACCTCATCAGCCTGCTCTAAGGCCCATCCCGCTGCCGGAGCCGAACGTCCGCGTGCCCAGAAGACACCCACATCGTGCGGCCCCCTCCACGTGTCGTCGTCCGGTGCGGATTCCCGTCGCCGCGCCGCGGCCCGTTGGGGTACCCTCCTCGGGCGTCCTTCGGACCGCGCTCACCATCGGGAGCCCTCGTCGATGAAGTTCCTCTGTCCCAGCTGCAAGGCGAAGTACCAGATCGCCGACGAGAAGATCCTGGGGCGGACCCTCAAGATGACCTGCCGCCGCTGCAACACGGCGATCACGGTGCGCGGCGACCTGCCCGGCGCGGGCGACGCAGAGGCCGTAGCGGAGCTCGACCCCGGCGCAGCGGCGAAGCCCGCAGCCGCATCCCCCGCGGGCCCGACACCGTCGGCCCGGCCGCACGCCCAGCCCGGCGCCACCGCCGCTGCCCTCGCCGCCGGGGGCGGCTCGGCCCTCGGGGCCGATTTCCGCAAACAGGGACTTGCTCCGGTCGAGGCGAAGACCGCGACGATCGAGCAATGGCACGTCGCGATCAACGAGGTGCCGGTCGGGCCCATGCGGCGCGAGGAAGTGTCCCGGAAGATGGCCACCGGCGCCGTGACCGCGGAGTCCCTCGCCTGGCGCGAGGGGTTCGATGACTGGCGGCCCGTGCGGGACATCCCGGAACTCGCGGCGCTGCTCCGCAAGCCCGAAGCCGCCGCGCCGCCCCGCGGGCTGCCGGCGCCTCGCGGGGGAGCGGCCGCGCGGCCCGCTCCGATGGCGGCTCCAGCGGCAGGCCGACCCGCGCCGCGCGCGGCGGTGCCGGCGTCCGCGGGCGCCCTGGGGGCCTCGGCGAAGGGTGCATCCGCAGCCCCGAGCGCACGCAGCAACGTCGTGCCGATCGGCGGGCGGCTCGGCGGTGCCGCGCCCGCGCTCGAGGAGGACGAGCAGTCGGCGGACGAGCCGACCCAGGTCGCGAGCGTACGGGACCTCGGGCTGCTCGCCGCCGAACAGGCGCAGGCCCAGAAGGACGGCAGGGGGACCGCCAAACCCGCAGTTCCTCCGGCAGACGCGAAGAAGCCGGCAGCGCCCCCGAGCGCCGACACGGGCGCAGGTGGACCCGAGGCGGCGTCGAGCACCTCGCCGGGCAAGGCGAGCGCGAGCGTCGGCCTCGCGGCGACGGCGCCGGCCGAGGATGCTTCTGCGGGGAACCCGTACACAGCGGCGGCCAGCCGCGCCGAGGCCGCCAAGCCCACGCCGATTCAGGCGGCGGTCGAACCCGCTGCGGCCCCGCCTGCCGCCGGAGGGGACGACGGACTCCCGCCGCTGCTCGAGGCCCCCCCGCCGGCCTTCGTCACGCCCACGGCGCCTCCGCCGCCGGCCGCGCCGCTCTCCGAGCCCCCGGCACCGTCGATCCCGCCGCGGCGTGCCGCGGAGCGTCGCGGCATCCCAGTTGGCGGCTGGATCGCCATCGCCGGCTCGGTGGCGTTCGGTGGCGTGTTCGCCGTCATCGCTGCGCAGCGCCTGCTCCCGCCGCCCCCCGCGGCGCCCGCCCCGGCCGCCGCGGCCGCAACCCTCGCGCCACCGGCGCCCCCCGCGCCGCCCCCCACGCCGCCCCCGGTCACCGAGCCCGCGGTGCCGGCCGAGGCCGCGCCGCCCGTGCCGCCGACGGAAGCTGCCGAGCCCGCCGCGGCCGAGCCCGCCGCCGAGCCGGCAGCAGGACGGGGCGGCTCCCGCCCACGTGGGGGCGCAGCGGCGCCGGCCTCGACCGGCACGGCGACGACCGGAGGCACGCGTCCCCTGAGCCCCGATTTCGCGCGGCTCAGCGAGGACTCCGCGGCGCTCCCGGCCATCTCGGGCGGGGCCGCGAGCCGGCGCCTCGGCGGCGAGCCGAGCGGCAGCGGCGCCCGCCGCGAGCTGAGCGCCGACGAGATCCGCGAGGTCGTGAGCCGTGAGCGCACGGGGCTCACACGCTGCTGGGAGACGGCGATCCGCGGGATGCGGGAGACGCCGACGGTGCGGCTCGACGTGAGCGTCACCATCGGCACCTCGGGCGCGGTGACGAACGCCGCCGCGCGCGGTCCCACGGTCGGCTCCCTCACCGAGTGCATCGAGCGCTCGGTCCGTCGCTGGCACTTCCCGCCCTCGGGCGGCACCACCGAGACGAGCTTTCCGGTGGTGTTCAGCGGCTCGTCCTGAGCCCGGGGGGCTCGGTGGGCCCCGCGTCAGTGCAGCGCCGAAGCGATCCGGAAGTAGGCGAGCCTCTCCGCGCCGCAGGCCGCGCAGCGAAGCTGGACCTCGCGCACCGAGCCGGCCCGGGGATCGACCCGGGCCCGATGCTCGACCACGCGGAGCGCTCCCGCGCACCGCAAGCACTCGAGTTGCTCGGCCCGCCCCTCGACCTGCGAGGCCGACTCGACGGCTGCCGGGTGCGCGGGCGTCCCCCCCGCCTCGAGCGCCGCGAGCCTCTCTCGGGCGCGCGCGAGCTTGTCCTCACTCCGCGCGAGCTCACGCCGCAGCGCCCGGGGCCGCTTCGTCATCGCAGGAGCGTGGGACGACGGAGGCCACGGCGCTACGCTCGGTGGGTGAACGGGAAGCTCGTCGGCCTCGTCGTGCTCCTCTCGGCCTGCGGACCGGCGCCGAGCGGCAGGCCTGATGGGAGCCCCGATGCCGCCCTCGACGCGGGATGCCCAGAGGTCCCGGGCCTGCTCCCGGGCGCGCGGGAGGTCCGCGCCGGTGGCCTCTTGCCCGACCTCGCCTTCGCCGCCCTCGAGGGCGAGGTGCGCCTCGCGTCGTTCCACACGCCCTGCGCGGGCAGCGTGCTCGTCATCCGCTCGCTCGCCGCGTGGTCGGGGCCCTCACGCTGGCATGCGGCGCACACCGCCGCGCTGCGCGGCCTCGCGCGCGTGACGGTGCTCGACGTCCTCACCTCGGACGTGGACGGGATGCCCGCCGACCTCGCGGCCCTGCGCGCGTTCTCGGCGCGCTACGACGAAGCCCCGGCGGCGCTGGCGATCGATCCCGACGACACCTTCGGGCCGCTTGCGTTCGGTGGGATCCGCCTGCCGCTCGTGCTCGTGATCGATGCACGGAATCTCCGGGTCGTGCGGGTGCTCTTCGCGCCGCACGAGGGCGAGATCGAACATGCCGCACGCGTGGCGCTCGCCGCGATCGACGGGGCGCCGCCGCCACCGCCGCCGGATCCGCTCCGCTTCGATGGACGCTTCACCCAGGACGGTTGGGACCTCGTGCAGGACATGGCGTGGCGCCCGCCGCCGGCCGACCCCTCGAACCGGGTCGCCGACGACCCCGCTGCCGCGGCCCTCGGCGAGGCGCTCTTCGCCGATCCTTCGCTGTCGCCGGCCGGGGTGTCGTGCGCCCGCTGCCATGCGCCCGAGCGGGCCTTCACCGACGGCCTGCCGGTCGCACGCGGCATCGCCGAGGGCACGAGGAACACCCCCACCCTCTTCGGGGCGGCGCACACCCGATGGCCGTTCTGGGACGGCCGCGCCGATTCCCTCTGGGCCCAGGCCCTCGGGCCGCTCGAGAACCCCGACGAGATGGGCAGCTCGCGGCTCTTCGTCGCACACCGGATCGCCGCCGCCCATGCGGCCCCCTACGAGGCCGTCTTCGGTCCCCTGCCGGCGCTCGCGGAGGGGGGCCGCTTTCCCGCCGCGGGGCGCCCGGGCGAGGCAGCCTACGACACGATGAGCGAACCGGATCGGGCCGCCGTGGACGAGGTGTTCGCGAACGTCGGCAAGGCCATCGCGGCGTTCGAGCGCACGCTCCGGCCGCCCGAGACCGCCTTCGATCGCTACCTCGCGGGGGACCTCGAGGCGCTGACCGCGACGGAGCGGGACGGCCTCTCGCACTTCGTCGAGAACGCCTGCGTGCAGTGCCATTTCGGCCCCACGCTCGGCAACGACGCGTTCTTCTCCATCGCGATGCCCGGACGGCGGCCGCCGCCGGACGAAGACCAGGGGCGCATCGCCGCGCTGTCCTCGCTGCGCTCGAGTCGGTTCCGGCGGACCGGACCCTTCTCCGACGATCCGACCGCCTCCGACCCACTCGCGGGCCGGGACACGCTGCCGCCGAGCACGCTCGGAGCGTTCCGCACGCCGCCGCTCCGCGCGCTCGCCGCGAGCGCCCCCTACGGCCACGCCGGGACCTTCGGCACGCTCCGCGAGGTGGTGGTCCACTACGCGACCATCCGGGTGACTGGGACCTCCGACCCGCGCGTGGTCGGCGTTCTCGATCCCCACGTGCCTGCTTTCGATGCCGTGGAAGCGCAGATAGGTCCCCTCGCCGCGCTGCTCGAGCGGCTCTGATCGCCGCCCTCAGGTGCGGTGCAGGATCCGTCCGCGGCGGTCGACCACCACGTCCGCGTCCAGGACCGGCTCCTCGCTCGGAGCCCTCGGTCCATGGTCGACGACCTCGACGCGCGGCGGCGCGGCCGCGCCGAACCCCGACACGTGGAACGTCTCGACCCGAACGCCGCGGGGCATGCCGCCGATCCCGCCGACCGCCTGCGAGAACGAGCCCGTCGTCATCACGCCGCCCGGAAAGAAGCGCCGCTCGATGAGCCCGGCGACACGCCGGCGCACGGCCGGCAGCAGCAGGAGCAGACCGGCGAGGTCGGTGAGGACGCCCGGCGTGATGAGGAAGATCCCCGCTGCGAGCACCAAGAGGGCGCTCGTCAGGCCCTCCTCGGGCACCCGGAGCTCGGCGAGGGCCGTCTGCCAGGCGCGCAGCACCTTGAGGCCCTCGCGCTTGGCGAAGAACGCGCCGAGGCCGGCGGTCGTCATGACGATGGCGAGGGTGGGCCAGAAGCCGATGAAGCCCGCGAGCCAGATCAGGAGGTACAGCTCGACCAGCGGGACGAGGGTGAAGAGGAGGAAAAGGCGTCCGATCATGGCGTCAGCGGCCCGCCTCGCTCCCACTGGAGGAGGCCGTGCGCTCACAACGCGCGAGCGCCTCGCTCGCTTCGTGAAGAATCTCTTCTTCCTCCGCGCACGGCTCGGACGCCTCCCCTCCGCTCACCAGCGCGTGCACGGCGTCGATCGCGGCGAGCGCGCCTGCGGCCGCGTCCGCCGCGTCGTCGGCGCCGCGGTCGCGGACGAGCGCCTCGACCGCGTCCTCGGCGCGATCGAGGGGCGCATGATCGGTGAAGTGCGACGCGACCTGGTCGAGGTACGCCCAACACCCATCGGAGAGCGCCATGACGGCCTCTTCCGTCGCCGCTCCGGACGCCGCGACCGACGCCGCGTGGACCTCGAGGGCGCGCCGCACGACGAGGTAGGCCCGCTCGTCGTCGTCGATCGCGCCCCCCTCGGAGCGGCAGCCGTCGCGCGCCTCGGTGGCATCGGCGACGGCGGTCCGCTCGGCTCCGCAGCTCGGCGTCGTCTCGGGTCGCGCGGCCGGACCGCCGCAGGCAGCGAGGAGGAACGTCAGGCAGACGGCGCGCATCGCGGCGCTATAGCGTCCGGGCCTCGGGCCGTCGATCCTGGGCTCGCGCGTCGCATCACTCGGGGGGCGGGGCCAGGTCCGGCTCGGAGAGGAAGCGCTCGTCGGTGAGCGAGGCGAGGAACGCGAGGACGTCGGCCCGCTGCTCCGGGGTGAGCGTGAAGCCGTGCAGGAAGACGTTCTTGAGCGGGCTCTCCGCGCCGACCCCGGCGTTGGGTCCGTCCGCGATGGTTCGCCCCCCGGCCGCGTAGTGATCGAGCACCTCGTCGAGCGTCGCGATCGAGCCGTCGTGCATGTACGGCGCCGTGACCGCGATGTTTCGCAAGGTCGGCGCGCGGAAGCGACCCATGTCGCTCGGCAGGCCGGTGACCTCGTAGAGGCCGCGGTTCGGCGCGGGATAGCCGCCGCGGCCATCGACGTTGTAGAGGCCGGTGTTGTGGAACTGCACCTCCGCGATGACGGTCCCGTCATGCATCACTCCGTCGGTGAAGTTGAAGCCTCCGTGGCAGTGAAAGCACTCGAGGGCGTTGGTGTTGAAGAGCTCGAAGCCGCGCCGCACCGAGTCGCTCACGGCGCTCTCGTCCCGGCCATGGAACCAGCGATCGAAGGGCGAATCGAAGGAGAGCATCGTCCGCTCGAAGCACGCGATCGCGCGCACGACGTTCGTGACCCCGATCGGATCGACCTCGTCGGGGAAGGCCTCCGCGAACATCTCGGGATAGCGGGGATCGTCGCGCAGCCGAGCGACGAGGTCGACCTCGCGGCCGCCGAGACCGAGCTCGACCGGATGCGTGCCGAAGAGCGGCACGAGCGCCTGATCCTCGAGCGCGACGAGCGCCGGGCTCGCCCAGCCCTGTACCGGGTTGTAGGCGACGTTCACGAGCGCCATCGCGCTGCGGGGGGTGGTGTCCCCGGTCGAGCCGACCGACACGGCGAGACCGTCGGTGAACGCGAGGGTCGGGTCGTGGCAGCTCGCGCAGCTCTGCGTCCCGTTGCCCGAGAGGCGCGTGTCGTAGAAGAGGCGTCGACCAAGCGTCACCTTCTCGATCGACATCGGGTTCTCGGAGGGAACCCGCGGGGCAGGCACGCCCGGAGGCAGGCCCCAATCCCACGCTGGAGCGGCCGGAGCGCAGCCGACGACGAGGAGCGCGGCGAGCAGAGCTCGGTTCACTCGCGCTCCAGCCGGAACAACGTCTGGGTTCCGGGACGCACGCCCACCGCCTCGAAGAGGGCGTCGCACTCCGGGTCGTCGAGCCCGGACATGCAGCCGGGCGCGCCGCCCGCGTCGGCGTCGAGGTCGACGCCCGCGAACATCGCCGCGAGGTCGGCCACGATCACGTCGGAGCTGGGGTCGAAGCCGCCGGAGAGCTCGATCTCCCCGTGGTTCAAGTTCGCGCAGACACGGGTTCCGAGGCGCGCGTCGCCGCTGCACGAGGTCGAGCCGAGGTGGAAGAGCGTGCCACCGGGCAAGCCCGCGCTGCGGCCCTCGACCCGGACGAACTTGTAGCCGTCCATCCATCCCCAGAACATCGAACTGTAGCTGAGCGGCGCGGGAGCCGTGGCGCTGTCGAGGTGGTTGCGCGCGGCGGGCACACCGACCCGGAAGCGGACCCCCGACCACGGCCCGCCCTCGACCGTGCCGCGGAGGGTGAGGTTCGTCGGCGCGTTGCCGCCGTCGCACTCGCCTCCGTCCTCGAAGTCGACGAGGACGACCTCGCCGTCGGAGAACACACCGTCCGCCTCGAGCGCGACCGGCACCTCCGTGCCGTCGGCGCGCACGAGGCGAACGTCGTGGACGTAGAAGCGAAAGTCCAGCGCCGTGTAGTCGGTGCCGCTGGCGCCTACCCCGGCATAGGTCCGACCGCACTCGAAGGGCTCGCCGCCGACGCGTCCATCGAAGCGGATGGTGACCGTCTCCGCCGAGGGGGCCGCACAGCCAAGGACCAGGAGAAGGAGGACGAGTGCCGAGGGCCGCATGCCGAACCTTGGTCCGGAAGGCGCGCCGGCGTCGAGCGGTCGGCCTTCAGCCGAGCTTGCGTCGCAGTCCGTCCATCGCTCGGCGTGCGAGCCGCAGGAACACGGGACGCGAGAGCGGAGCAAGCAGCCGGCCCGCGCCCGACAGCTCGAAGTCCGCCTGCCAGTGGACCTCGGAGCCGTCCCCACGGGGCGTCACCGCGATGCGGTCGACCGCGCGCACACCGGCTGCGCGGCCGACCAGCTCGGCCCGCCCCGCGTCGAGGTCGAAGCGCATCAGCTCGTAGGTCATCGGAACCTCGCGCCCGAGAAAGCGGGCCACCACGTCGAAGCGTGCACCGACGGCGAGCGGACCCGCGTCGAGGCGCTGGGCGCGCAGGATGCCCGGATCCCACTCGGCGATGCGGCCGAAGTCCGCGAGATAGAGCAGGGCCTCGGCAGGTCCGGGACGGATCTGCACCCGATCTTCGACGTGGATCACGAAAACGCTCCTTCGGGCACGCCGGCCCGAGCACAGAGGGTGGACCAGAGACGGGCACGCTCCGCCTCGGTCTCGGCGGTTCGCCGGCCGAGGTGAAGCGGCGCCGGCGCGCGATCGAACCAGAATCCCGACGCCCCTCGAGCCCGCGCCGCGAGGGCGAGGAAGAGCGCGGTGTCGGCGCCCTCGGCAGGCGTGCGAAGGATGGCGCGCGTGAGCGCGAAGAAGCGAGGCAGCGACGTCCTAACACCCGGCGTGTCGGCCCAGCCCGGATGCATCGCGGTGATCGCCAGCCCCGAGGAACGTCGGGCGAGCTCCGCCGCGACGATCACCTGTGCGCGCTTGGCGTGCGCGTACTGTGCGACGCCATCGAAGCCGCGCTCCGGCCAGGCGAAGAGGCGCTCCACGTCGAGCCTCGCGCCGTACATGCCGCCCGAGGACACGTGCACCACCCGGGCGTCGGTCGACGTCGAGAGGCGCGGCCAGAGCAGGTGGGTGAGCAGGAAGGGGCCGACGAGGTGGACCGCCACGGTCTGCTCCAGTCCATCCGCGGTGCGGACCGGCCGGTCGAGCAGCGCGCCGGCGTTGTGCACCAGGATGTCCAGCGGGCCGCTCCACACATCCGCCAAGGCGCGGACCTCCTCCAGCGAGCCGACATCGAGGCGGACGACGCGGGCACGCTCGGAGTGGGGCAACGAAGCACGGACCCGCTCTCCCTTGGCGACGTCGCGGCAGGCCATGACGACCGACAGCCCGCGGGCGAGCAGGCCGTGTGCGATCTCCACACCGAGGCCCGAGCTGGCACCCGTGACGAGCGCCACCCGGCCGCGCCCATCGACCTCGAGCTCACCGGGGACGAAACGCCGCGCGTGCCGCCGGTAGCCCGTTCGATCGAAGGAGAAGACGATGCTGCGGTCGAGGAGGGCGTGGAGCACTCCGACGCTCTCTGGTCCCCGCGCCCCGCGCCGGCAATGGATGGAAACGAACGAGGCGCCGACCCCTGGGGATCGACGCCTCGTCGTGGGTGCATGTCGGTCAGCTCACTCGGAGGCCGACGGCTTCGCCTTCTTCTTCTTCTTCTTGCCCTCGCCGCTCGGGAGGGACTCGCGCGCCGGCTCGGACGTCTCCTCCGAGCCCCCCTCGCCCCCGCCGTGGCCCGCCGGAGCCGCCTCCGCGCCGATCCGCATCCCGTAGAAGGACTGGTACACGAAGTACGCGCTGAGGATGAAGAGGACCGCCGCGATGAAGAGGCGGGTCTCGACGCCCTGGCTCTCCTGGAGGATCTCGGCGAGCTCGACCGCGAGGAGGCCGAAGAGCGTGGTGAACTTGATCACCGGGTTCATCGCCACCGACGAGGTGTCCTTGAAGGGATCACCGACGGTGTCGCCGACGACGCAGGCCGCGTGGAGATCCGTGCCCTTCGCCTTCAGCTCGGTCTCGACGACCTTCTTCGCGTTGTCCCAGGCGCCGCCCGCGTTCGCGAGGAAGAGCGCCTGGAAGAGGCCGAAGAGCGCGATGGCGATGAGGTAGCCGATGAAGAAGTACGACTCGAGGAAGGCGAAGGCCAGCGTGCCGAAGAAGACGGTGAGGAAGATGTTGAACATCCCCTTCTGCGCGTACTCGGTGCAGATCTGGACGACCTTCTTGCTGTCCGCGACCGAGGCCTTCTCGACGCCGTCGAGCTTGATGTTCGCCTTGATGAACTCGACCGCGCGGTACGCGCCGGTGGAGACCGCCTGGGTCGAGGCGCCGGTGAACCAGTAGATCATCGCGCCGCCGGCCATGAGGCCGAGCAGGAAGGGCGGATGGAGGATGGAGAGATTGACCATCAGCTCGGGGCGAAGGCCGGTCAGCACGAGGATGACCGAGAAGATCATCGTCGTGGCGCCGACGACGGCGGTGCCGATGAGGACCGGCTTCGCGGTCGCCTTGAACGTGTTGCCGGCGCCGTCGTTCTCCTCGAGGAGTTCCTTGGCGATCTCGAAGTTCGGCTCGAAGCCGAAGTCCTTCTTCACCTGGGCCTTGACGTCCGGGACGTTCTCGATGAGCGAGAGCTCGTAGACCGACTGTGCGTTGTCGGTGACCGGACCGTAGCTGTCGACCGCGATGGTGACCGGGCCCATGCCGAGGAAGCCGAAGGCCACGAGGCCGAAGGCGAAGACCGGCGAGACGTCGACGCCGTTGAGCGTCATCAGCTCACCGAGCGCCTGCGCGGTGCCGCCGTCGATGAGGGTCACCCAGTACGCGACGCCCATCAGCGCGACGAAGACGATGCCCATCCAGTACGCGGAGAAGTTGCCCGCGGTCATGCCGGAGAGGACGTTCAGCGACGCGCCACCTTCGCGCGAGCTCTGCACGACCTCGCGGACGTGACCGGACTCGGTCGAGGTGAAGATCTTGATGACCTCGGGGATGATCGCGCCGGCCGCGGTGCCGCAGCTGACGATGATGGAGAGCTTCCACCAGAGCGTCTCATTGTCGCCGAGGCCCGGGATGAGGAGGTACGAGACCACGAAGGTGAGGATGATCGAGACGACCGAGGTGAGGATGACGAGCCAGGTCAGCGGGATCTCGAAGTTGAACTTCACCGCGTCGCCGAACTTGCCCTTCTGGATGGCCTCGTTGACGAAGTAGGAGAGCGCGCTCGCGACGACCATCACGATGCGGATCACGAAGATCCACACGAGGAGCGCGGCGGCCACGGTCGGGTGCGAGGGGAAGATCGCGAGGAGGATGAACGAGATGAGCGCGACGCCGGTCACGCCGTAGGTCTCGAAGCCGTCGGCCGAGGGACCGACCGAGTCGCCCGCGTTGTCGCCGGTGCAGTCGGCGATGACGCCGGGGTTCCGCGCATCGTCTTCCTTGATCTTGAAGACGATCTTCATCAGGTCCGAGCCGATGTCGGCGATCTTGGTGAAGATGCCGCCGGCGATGCGGAGCGCCGACGCGCCGAGCGACTCGCCGATCGCGAAGCCGATGAAGCAGGGGCCGGCCCAGTCGCCCGGGACGAAGACCAGGATGCAGATCATCAGGAGCAGCTCGATCGAGATGAGCAGCATGCCGATGCTCATGCCGGCCTTGAGCGGGATGGCGTAGACGTCGTAGCCCTTGCCGCGGAGCGACGCGAAGGCCGTGCGCGAGTTCGCGAAGGTGTTGACCCGGATGCCGTACCAGGCGACCGCCACCGAGCCGGCGATGCCGATCACCGAGAAGACGAGGATGACGATCACCTTCGTGATCGGGAAGCCGATGAAGCCGCCGTAGTAGACGGCCATGATCCCGCCGATGAAGAGGAAGAGCGTCCCGATGAAGCGGATCTGCGTCTCGAGGTACGTCTTGCAGGTCTCGTAGATGAGCTCGGAGATCTCGAGCATCGCCTTGTGGACCGGCATCGCGTTGAGCTGCTGGTAGATCCAGATGGCGAAGGCGATCCCGAGGGCGGACACGACGAGGCCGCTCATGAGGAGCGTGCTGCCGTTCGTACCCAGCATCTCCACGTCGTCGAAGTTGGGCAGGACCAGGCTCGCCTCACCGCCGGGGGCGTGCCCGCCCGCCCCATGGTCGTCCTGCGCGAGCGCGACGATGGGGAAGAGCGTGGTGAACAGCGTGGTCGCGAGCGCCGCGAGCGGGCCCGAGGCCTGCGCGAGCGCGCGGAGCGTGGAGAGGAACGAGCGTTGGGCCATGGAACGGGCGTCTCCTGGGGCTGGGCCGGAGGGGACCGGCCGCCGTCGCTGCGGCAGGGGCGAATGGAGGGCCCCCAGCCGCGGGGCGCCGCCTCTTAGCAGCGATGTCCCGAAGCGTCCAGGCTGACCGCCCGCATCCCACCCTCTCGGGGGGCGCGCGACTTCACTCGCCCTCGACCTCGACCTCGACGAGCGCCCCGCCCCGCCGGCGCAGGCCATACTCCGCGAGCCGGTACTGCACCGTCCGCACGGAGATGCCCAGCATCTCCGCCGTGCGGGTGGTGCTGCCGGCGGTCGCGTCGAGCGTGCGGAGGATCGCGTGCTTCTCGATCTCCGCCATCGTCGAACCCGGGATCGCGACGGCGCCGGACTCGCTCTCGGCGCGCATCTCCGCCGGCAGATCGTCGACGTCGATCAAGTCGCCCGCCGTCAGCACGACCGCGCGCTCGATCGCGTTCTCGAGCTCGCGCACGTTCCCTGGCCAGCGGTGGGCCAGGAGGCGGGCACGCACGGCGTCGGTGAGGCCGTACACGTCCTTCCGGTTCTCGCTCGCGAAGCGCCGGATGAAGTGGTGCGCCAGGACCAGGACGTCGCCCCCGCGGGCGCGGAGGGGCGGCATGTCGAGGTGGATCACGTTGAGACGGTAGAAGAGGTCCTCGCGGAAGCGGCCGGCCTTCACCTCGGCCGGGAGATCCTTGTTCGTGGCGGCGACGAGGCGGACGTCGACCTTGATGACCTCGTTGCCCCCGACGCGCTCGAAGGACCGCTCCTGCAGCACGCGCAGCAGCTTCACCTGCAGGCCCGGGGGGATCTCGCCGATCTCGTCGAGGAAGAGCGTGCCGCCATCCGCCTGCTCGAAGCGTCCGAGGCGCCGACGGTCCGCGCCGGTGAAGGCGCCGCGCTCGTGGCCGAAGAGCTCGCTCTCGAGCAGGGACTCCGCGAGCGAGCTGCACTGCAGGGTGACGAAGGGCGCCTTCGCGCGGGAACTCGCGAGGTGAATCGCGCGGGCGACCTCGCCCTTGCCGGTGCCGCTCTCGCCGGTGAGCAGGACGGTGGCGCGGGAGGGCGCGACCTGCTGGATCGTGCGGTACACGTGCTGCATCGGCGGGCTCGCGCCGATCAACTCGTCCATGCCGGCGCCCGACTGCGCCTGGACCTGCCGGCGCAGCTGCTCGGTCTCGGCCCGCAGGTTCCGTCGGTCGATCGCGCGCTCGATGCCCAGGACGAGAACGTCCATGTCGACGGGCTTGGTGACGTAGTCCGCGGCGCCAGCCCGCATCGCTGCGACCGCGCTGCTCACCTCGCCGAACGCGGTCACGACGATCACCGGCAGGCGCGGGTCACGCTCGTGCAGCTTCGCGAGCAGCTCGAGACCATCCATGCCGGGCATGCGCAGGTCGGTGATGACCACGTCGGGCGGATGCTCCAGGGTGGCGGCGAGGGCCGCGGCGCCGTCGGGCGCGCTCGCGGCGACGAAGCCCTCGGAGGCGAGCAGGCGCTCGAGGCCGCTCCGGGCGCTGGGTTCGTCGTCGACGACGAGGATCCTGGTCTTCTTCGCGGGCGAAGGGGCCGGCGATGGGGAGCGGGGGCGGGAGTTCATGGTGTCCATCGGCATGGGTTCCTCGGCGCGCGCAGGCGATGCGCTACGGGTTCTCTCCAAACGTTCCTTCGGCGCAGGGCAAGACGAGGCGGAACACGGTGCGCCCGGGGGCGCTCTCGACCTGGATCGTGCCTCCGTGATCCTCGATGATGCGGTGCGCGATCGAGAGTCCGAGGCCCGTACCGGATGCCTTCGTGGTGAAGAACGCGTCGAAGATGGGGGCGCCGGGGTCGGGCAGGCCCGGGCCGTCGTCCTCGACCTCGATCACCGCCGTCGTCGGGGTGCGGCGAAGGCGGACCGCGACGTGCCCGGCGCTTCGTGGCCCGGCGCTTCGTTGCCCGCCGGATGGTGGCGCTGCGGACGCGGGGCGCTCGGCGGCATCGACGGCATTCTTCACCAGGTTGAGCAGCACCTGCTCGATCCGCGGGCCGTCTCCGAGCACCCCGACGTTGCGTCGGGGCAGGTCCGTCGCGAGCAACACCCCGCGGCGCTGCGCCTCGGGCCCGAGCACCTGCACGACGTGCAGGACCAGCTCCCCGAGGCCCGTCGGGACCATGCGCATCGGCTGCGGACGTGCGAACGAGAGGAAGTCCGTGACGAGGTGACCGAGCCGCTGGATCTCGGCGGCCACGGTCCGCGCCGAATCGAGGACCTCCGGCGGGGTGTCCCCTCGACCGAGCGAACGCTGGAGAAGCGTGAGGTGCAGGTGCGCTCCGTTGAGTGGATTGCGGATCTCGTGGGCGAGCCCCGCCGCGAGGGTGCCGACCGCGGCGAGGCGCTCGGCGCGGCGGGTGCGCTCGGCGAGCGCGACCTCGTCGGTGACGTCGTGTCCGATGAAGTAGAACGTGACGACGCCGGCACCGGAGGTGGCGGAGCGCGCGATCTGCCAGCGCACGCTGCGGGTCGGACCGGCGCGGGTCACGAGCACCGCGTCGAAGAAGACGTCGTCTTCCTCCACCACCGAACCGAGGCGCTGCTCGATGACCGGCCCGTGCTCCTCGGGGAAGAGCAGCTCGACGACCGAGCGCCCCTCGATCTCGTCCCGCGCCCAGCCCGTGGCCCGCTCGGCCTCGCGGTTGAAGAGACGAATCGCGAGTTGCGCGTCGGTCCCGACGACGAGGACACGGGCGCGCTCCATCGCCTCGAGGTAGCGGGCCGCGAGCCCGCTCGCGGCCGCAAGCGGCGCACCGGCGAGCGCGTCGAGCCGCGAGGCCTGGTGGGCCCGATAGGCCTCCACCATCACCGAGAGCTCGAGGTCGAGCAGCTTGTCGAGCGCGGTGCATGCGGTCGGGTGCGCGAAGCCCCCGCCCTCGGCGAGGATGGCGTGCAGCTCCTGCCGGATCACCGTCATGGCGGTGTGCATGTAGCGTTGCGGCAGACCGATCTTCACGTGGACCCATCCCACGCGCTCGGTCGCAGCGAAGTGCGCCGCGTCGTACACGCCGCCGAAGAGGGCGCCGAGCCAGCGGACCATCGAGGCGTGCAGCCGCTCGACCTGCGCCTCGTCGCGGAGCACGGCGTGGGCCTCCTCGTGCTCGCGGATGCGCTCGTAGAAGCTCTCGGCGACGCGCACGAGGTGGGGCGCGACGATGGGGCGGAGGCGGGCGACCTCGCCCCCCTCGCCCGCGCTGAAGCGAACGTAGCGGGTCATCTCCTCGATCGCGGTCTCGGCGCGCGGATCCTGGGGAACGTTCATGGCTCCGACCCTACCAAGGGCGCTTCGCCGTGACAGGGTGAAGCCGCGTCGGGAGCGACGAGCGGGCGCAGAGCGAGGACGAGCGCACCGATGAGGAGCGCCGCCCCGAGCAGCCGCTGCAGCGAGGGGTCGCGCTCGATGCGGTTCGAGGCGAGCGCGAAGGCCACGAGCCCCGGTGCGCTCGCGAGGGAGAACGCCAGCATCGAGAGCGCGCCGAACGCGGCGCCGCCGGTCGCGGCCGCGGCGGCGAGGCCGCCCCACAGGGCCCCGCACGGCAAGAGACCGGAGAGCGCGCCGAGCACGAAGGGCCCGGGACGACGGGCCAGGACGAAGGCGCCAAGCCGCACCGAGAGGGACGGAGGGCGCGGGCTCCGGCCGAGGGAGGCGGGCTCGCTGCGGCGCAGCAGCCCCACCGCGGCGAGCAGCAAGCCCGCGCCGAGCGCCAGCGACACCCACCGCTCGAGGCCGCCGGCGATCCCGCGCGAAAGGCCCCCTGCGGTGCCTCCGACGAGCGCGCCGAGCGCCACGTAGGCCGCGGTGCGCCCGACCAGCCACACCCACGGCGCCGCCCGATCGCGGGAGCCGCCACGCGGCGCGCACCCGAAGGCCGCGAGCGGTCCACACATCGCCGCGCAGTGCCCCATCGCGACCAGACCGACCCCGGCACCGAGGAGCAACGACTCGAAGCCTGGGCCCGGCAGGGCGAGGTCGGCCAGGAGCGTGGGGAACGGCACGCCGGAGCCCGCAGCAATTGCGATGCCGGACATGGGTCTCTAGAAACGGCCGCAAAACCTGGAGCCGCGAGGAGCGAGGCTGCAGGGACTGCGTCGCCGCCGGAAATTCGCGCAGGCCTTGCCGGCTCGACCGCGGCTTGCGCGCCGAACGCGCCGCGTCGCGGCTGGTCCACGGGATGCACACGGGCGCGGCCGTGACCTCGTGCGAGCACTGCGGACGCGCCATCCCCGAGGGCAGCGCATTCTGCTGCCTCGGGTGCCAGACCGTGGCCGCGCTGATCGCGGAGCGGGGCCTCACGCGGTACTACGCGCTCGGAGGCCGATCGAAGGTGCCGGCGAGCACGCCGGCGACGCGCGATCACCTCTGGCTCGCGCCGCTCCTCGCACGCGTTCGGAGCGGCGCCACGCGGCATGTCGCGCTCGACGTGCAGGGGCTGCGCTGCGCGGCGTGCACCTGGCTCCTCGAGGAGACCTTCCGGCGCATGGCAGGCGGGCGGCGGCTCGTCGTCGATCCCGGCGTGGGCCGGATCGAGCTCTGGATCGAGGCTGACTTCGATGTCGCGGCCTACGTCACCGAGCTCGAGCGCTTCGGCTACGTGCTCGGCCCGCCGAACAAGGTGCCGGACCGAGAGGGCGACGCCCTGCTCTCGCGCGCCGGCGTGGCCGTCGCCGTCGCGATGAACGTCATGACCTTCGCGCTCGCGGAGTACCTCGGCCTCTCCGCGGGGCCGCTGCTCGACGCGCTGCGGCTGCTCTCGATGG
>Ga0209985_10001842_pt1 | contig 19980 bp, 18 predicted proteins | sample NOAtaG_FD_187305 | JGI IMG/M metagenome (GOLD analysis project Ga0209985, IMG submission 187305) | Freshwater lake microbial communities from Lake Erie, under a cyanobacterial bloom - NOAA_Erie_Diel6S_1000h metaG (SPAdes) (version 2) | ecosystem: Environmental > Aquatic > Freshwater > Lake ...
CTGAGCCTCGGTCCGATACTGGACAAGCTCGGCAAGTCGTCCCACAATTGGCGCGTTCTGTTTTTTTTTGCCGCCTTGTCTTTGCATGTTCCGCCATCTGCGCGGTAACCAAGCCGGCGAAAGGCTCGAGTTTCCAACGTGGCGGCGCGCATCCTCGTCATCAACGGCCCGAATCTGAACCTGCTCGGAGCTCGCGAACCGGGCATCTACGGCACGCGCACCCTGGCAGAGATCGAGCGCGATCTATCCGACGTGGCGCAGAGGCACCGCGCGGAGGTGGCGTTTTTCCAAAGTAACCACGAAGGCGCCCTGATCGACCGCGTGCATGCCGCCCGCACCGAGGGCGTCGATTTCATCGTGATCAACGCTGGCGCCTTTACGCACACCAGCATTGCCTTGCGCGATGCGCTGGCTGCGGTGGCAATTCCGTTCATCGAGGTTCACCTGTCCAACGTGCATGCGCGCGAGGCGTTCCGCCACCGCTCGTATCTGGCCGATCTGGCCGTGGGCTCGGTAGCCGGCCTGGGCTGGGCCGGCTACCGGTTTGCTCTCGAATTCGCCCTGACCGACCGCGCCTCGTAGGCATCGGGCCGCCAAAGGACACATCCATGGATCTGCGCAAGCTCAAGACCCTGATCGACCTGGTGGCCGAGTCCGGCATCGCCGAGATCGAAGTCACCGAAGGCGAGGACAAGGTCCGCATCGTCAAGTACGGCCCGGCTGCGGTCCCCGCGCCAATGACGATGCAGCCGGCCACTTACCTCGCCGCCCCTGCGGCCATGGCGCCGGCCATGCCAGCCGGCCCGGCGGCGGCCGCGCCGAGCGCCGAACCGGAGGAGCCCAAGGGGACGGCGGTCAAATCGCCCATGGTCGGCACCTTCTATCGCTCCCCCAGCCCCGGCGCCAAGGCCTTCGTCGAAGTGGGCCAGGCGGTCAAGCCCGGCGACACGCTGTGCATCATCGAGGCGATGAAGCTGCTCAACGAGATCGAGGCCGAGGTCGCCGGTGAGGTGAAGCAGGTGCTCGTGGAAAACGGCCAGCCGGTCGAGTACGGCCAGCCGCTGTTCGTGATCGGCTGACCACTCCATGTTCGGCAAGATCCTGATCGCCAACCGCGGCGAAATCGCCCTGCGGATCCAGCGTGCCTGCCGCGAGCTGGGCATCCGCACGGTGGTCGTTCACTCGACCGCCGACAACGAGGCCAAGTACGTCAAGCTGGCCGACGAGTCGGTGTGCATCGGTCCGCCGCCTTCCAAGGACAGCTACCTCAACATCCCGGCCATCATCAGCGCGGCAGAAGTGACCGACGCCGAGGCGATTCACCCCGGCTACGGCTTCCTGTCCGAGAACGCCGACTTCGCCGAGCGCGTCGAGAAGTCCGGCTTCGTGTTCATCGGCCCGCGTCCGGAGTCGATCCGGCTGATGGGCGACAAGGTCAGCGCCAAGCACGCCATGAAGGCCGCCGGTGTGCCCACCGTGCCCGGCTCCGAAGGCGCGCTGCCGGAGGACCCGCGTGAGGTCGTCAAGATTGCGCGTGCGGTCGGCTACCCGGTCATCATCAAGGCGGCCGGCGGTGGCGGCGGCCGCGGCATGCGCGTGGTGCACACGGAAGCGGCGCTGGTGAACGCGGTCAACATGACCCGGCAGGAGGCGCAAACGGCCTTCGGCAACCCGTCGGTGTACATGGAGAAGTTCCTGGAGAACCCCCGCCACATCGAGATCCAGGTGCTGGCCGACCAGCACCGCAACGCGGTGTGGCTTGGCGAGCGCGACTGCTCGATGCAGCGGCGCCATCAGAAGATCATCGAGGAAGCGCCCGCGCCGGGCATCCTGCGCAAGCTGATTGAAAAGATCGGCGACCGCTGCGCCGAGGCCTGCCGCAAGATCAACTACCGCGGCGCCGGCACCTTCGAGTTCCTGTTCGAGAACGGCGAGTTCTACTTCATCGAGATGAATACGCGGGTGCAGGTGGAGCACCCGGTCACGGAAATGGTCACCGGCATCGACATCGTGCAGCAGCAGATCCGCATCGCCGCCGGCGAGAAGATGGTGCTGCGCCAGCGCGACATCGTCACCAAGGGGGCGGCCATCGAGTGCCGCGTCAATGCCGAGGACCCGTACAAGTTCACGCCCAGCCCCGGTCGCATCACGGCCTGGCACGCGCCAGGCGGTCCCGGCGTGCGGGTCGACTCGCATGCCTATGCCGGTTACATGGTGCCGCCCCACTACGACAGCATGATCGGCAAGCTGATCTGCTACGGCGACACGCGCGAGCAGGCGCTGGCGCGCATGCGCATTGCCCTGAGCGAGATGGTGGTGGAGGGCATTCTCACCAATATCCCGCTGCATCGCGACCTGATGATGGACGAGAAGTTCGTGCTGGGCGGCACCAGCATCCACTACCTGGAAAAGCGCCTGGCCGCGCGCCAGCTCAATCAGGCCTAGCGCCTGCGAGCGGCTCGGATCGCACCGGCGTGACCTCCACCCTCCTCGTTGCTGCGTGAACTGACGCTCATCGTGCCGGCGAACGCGGCCGAGCCGCTGTCCGATGCGCTCCTCGCGGCCGGCGCGCTGTCGGTGGCGGTCGAAGACGCGCAGGCCGACACGGCCGACGAGGCACCGCTGTATGGCGAGCCGGGCAGCGAGCCGGCTCGCCAGGCCTGGCCCGAGAGCCGGCTTCAGGTGCTCATCGGCCCGGGCAGCGACCCGGAGCAGGTCGTGGCCGCAGCGGCGGCGGCCTGCGGACCTGACTCACCCATCATCAGGGCAACGCGCTCCATTGAGGATGTTGACTGGGTGCGGTTGACACAGGCGCAGTTCCCGCCGACACGGGTCAGCGAGCGGCTGTGGGTAGTGCCCACCTGGCACGAGCCGCCCCGGTTTGCCGCCATCAACATCCGCATCGACCCGGGCGTAGCCTTCGGTACCGGCACCCACGCAACGACACGGCTGTGCCTGGCTTGGCTCGACGCGCAGGTGCGCGGCGGCGAGCGCGTGCTCGACTATGGCTGCGGATCCGGCATCCTGGCCATAGCGGCTGCGCGGCTCGGTTCCGCCGCGGTTGTGGGCGTGGACATCGACCCGCAAGCGGTGCAATCGGCCCGCAACAACTCGCTGGCCAACGGCATCGCGGCAGAGCGCGCCAGCTACACTGGCCCGGATGACCTTGCAGAGCCCACCACTCCCAGCGGCCGCTTCGACATCGTGCTTGCCAACATCCTCGCCAACCCGCTGAAGCTGCTCGCCCCCGCGCTGCTTGCGCGCGTCGCCCCGGGCGGAGCGCTCGTCCTTGCCGGCTTGCTCAACCGGCAGGCGGACGAACTACTAGCGCTGTATCGCTCGGTCGATTCGGGGGTGCAACTGCGGGTGTGGGCGCAGACTGAAGGCTGGACCTGCCTTGCCGGCAGGCGCATCGACTGAGATTCCATGGGGCTCGCGACCCGTTGTCCGAAGTGTCAGGCGATGTTCCGCGTCGTCGCCGACCAGTTGAAGCTACGCGGCGGATTGGTGCGCTGCGGCTCCTGTCGTCACGTATTCGACGCGATCGGCAGTCTCAGCTACGTCGACGACCGATCGGCAAGCTCGGCTCCTCAAGCGGGCACATCTGCGTCAGGATCGGCAGCCTCAGCCCTCGCCCTATCCCCCACATCTGCCGCAGATCCAGGCGGCGTACCTCCCACCGTCGCTGCAAGCGCGCCCGTGTACACACCCGCGGCATTACGAGCGGCTCGCGGCGAAGCCGATCAAGCTGCGCTCGGCGTGCCGACCCTCCTCCTCACCGACTTGCCGTCGCAGCTCCAAGTGCCGGCTGCCGAAGCGGGTCGTGCAATCCGGGCCACGACGGTTTCGGCCGGTTCGCGTGCGGCTGACGCCCCGTCGCAACCTGGCGTGTTGCAGTCCGGCCGAGGAGCCAAGGACGTCGCAGCTAAGCAAGCCGACCCGGCCACAGGCAAGTACGCGGTGCCCGTTGCCGGGCGGGAGCCCGCCAATGAGCGGAGCGAGGACTCCTCACCCGCTTTTCTCCGGCGAAAACCGCGCAGCCGCGGTCTTTCCATGGTCTTCGGCAGTGGCACCGTGCTACTGGTCATCGTCGCACTGCTACAACTGGCGGTGCTCTTTCGCGTCGAGGTGGCCACCACTGTGCCGTCAGCGCGTGCCGCGCTGATCGAACTGTGCAAGCCACTGCGCTGCGCGGTGGGCTGGCCCACGCGGGCCGACCTGCTTGCGGTGGTGGGCACCGAACTGCAGGCCGTGCCAGGCACCGATATCCTGGAACTCACTGCCGTACTACGCAGTCGCGCCACCTACACGCTGGCCCTGCCAGCCGTCGAGGTCACGCTGACCGACACGCAGAACCGCGCGCTGGCTCGCAAAGTGTTCGCGCCCGCCGATTATCTGGCTGCCAGCGGCGAGCCGCGCAGCCGAGTCGATGGAGGACTGGCTGCGGGCGCCGACTACATCGTGCGGGTGAGCTTCGAGGCACGCGGGCTGTCCGCCGCGGGCTTCGTGGTCTATCCCTTCTACTTCTAACCGACTCACGGGCCCTCAAACCCATTAACAGCATGAGCACCCTGATCTGCGGCTCGATCGCCTTTGACTCCATCATGGTCTTCAAGGGCCGCTTCAAGGACCACATCCTGCCCGATCAGGTCCATATCCTGAACGTGGCCTTCCTGGTGCCCGAGATGCGGCGCGAGTTCGGCGGCTGCGCCGGCAACATCGCCTACAACCTCAAGCTGCTGGGGGGCACGCCCCTGCCGATGGCCACCGTCGGCGACGATGCGCCGCCCTACCTGGCGCGGCTGGATGCGCTCGGCATCGAGCGGCGCCACTTGCGCCATGTAGCGGGCACCTTCACCGCCCAGGCCTTCATCACCACGGACCTCGACGACAACCAGATCACCGCCTTCCATCCCGGCGCGATGTCGCACTCGCACCTGAACTCGGTCCCGGGCGATGGCAGCGTCAGGCTCGGCATCGTCGCGCCCGACGGCCGCGACGGCATGCTGCAGCACGCGCAGCAGTTCGCGGAACTCGGCATCCCGTTCATCTTCGATCCCGGCCAGGGTCTGCCGATGTTCAACGCCGAAGAGCTGGAGTGGTTCATCGCCCGCGCGCACTACATGGCGCTCAACGACTACGAGGCCCGGCTGATGAGCGAGAAGACGGGCGCCGACATCGAGTCGCTGTCGAAGAAACTCAAGGCGCTGGTTGTCACCCGCGGCGCGCAGGGCTCGCTGATCTACATCGACGGCAACGCGCACGAGATCCCGGTCGTGCGCCCGTCTGCGGTGGTCGATCCCACCGGCTGCGGCGACGCTTACCGGGCTGGACTCTTGTACGGCATCGACCGGGATCTCGACTGGGAGACGACAGGTCGCCTGGCCGCCCTGCTGGGCACCCTGAAGATCGAGCGGGCAGGCGCCCAGAACCACCAGGCCGATCGCGCCGTCATCGGCCAGCGCTTCCTCGAAGCATTCGGCTACCGGCCCTGGAACTGAGCCTTGCGGTCAACGAGCCGGCCTGTATGGCGTTGAACCAGACGGCGTCTGGTTCCGTCCCAAGCCGGGACGGCCAGAGGCCGTCCACCCACCTCGGAGAAGTCACATGAACCGTCAACTGCGTTGGATTGCAACGGCCGCGGCGGCTCTGCTGCTGGCAGGCTGCGCCACTCAGCAGCGCTCGGCGAGCGTTTACCGCGCCGGCGAAGCACAGCGAGAACAGGTGGTGCGGATGGCCGTCATCGAGAGCGTCCGCGACGTCACGATCGATCGGGGCCAGACCGGGGTCGGTACGGGCGCCGGCGCGGTGGTCGGCGGCATTGCCGGCAGTACAGTCGGCCAGGGACGCGGCTCGGCAGTCGGTGCCGTCCTCGGTGCGGTGGTCGGCGGTATCGCCGGCCAGGCGATCGAGAACAACAGCAGCAAGGTGCCGGGCGTCGAGCTCACCGTGCGCCTTGATAACGGTGAGTTACGCGCCATCGTGCAGGAGACGGACGGCCAGCAGTTCCGCCCCGGCGACCGGGTCAGGCTGCTCAGCCAGGGCGGCGTGACACGGGTCTCCCGCTAGGCTGGAGCTTCCGACCGGCGGGACCGGCACTACGGGGCGCTGCGGCGCCCCCGATTGCATCTGCGCTCTAGAACCCGCTGCGGTTGACGACCAGCAGAAGGATCTGCACGACGACGATCAGCGCGATAGGCGACAGATCCACGCCACCCACGAGCGGGATGATGCGCTGGAACGGGGCCAGGAATGGTCGCACCAACAGCGCGATGCCGGGAGCCACAGGCGCGTACGGGTTGACCCAGCTCAGGATCACGTGCAAAAGCACCAGGAAGAACACCATGTACAGGGCCCAGCGCAGCACCTGCACCAGTGCTGCGAGCAGCAACTGCGCCCACGGCCACGAGGTACCTGCGGCGCCGATCACCAGCAGGGTCAGAGCCAGCATCAGCAACGCCATGAAATACGCGGCCACGAGCGAGGCGCTGTCGATCCGACCGGCGCTGGGGATGACCCGACGCAACGGCCGTACCAGCCAGTCCGTCAATGCCAGGACGAACTGGGCAAAGGGATTGCGCCCCGGCATGCCGACGTAGTTCATGTAGGCGCGTAGCAGCAGCGTCACGCCGAGCAGCGCAGCGGTCGTCTCAATCAGCAGGCGGGCGATGTCGATGAGCAGCATGGAGCGGTCCAGCAAGCCTGCAGGATTGTATGCGGCAGGTTACGGAGCGTTGCGGTGGGCGGCGGTGCAAACAAAAAGGGCGCTGCCAAGGCAGCGCCCCTAGGTGGCACCATTTCCTTACGGTCGGCTACCCGTGGGGAAGGGCCAGGCCGCTGCAGGATTCAGCGGGGCCTTCGCCCCCGGAGCCGCAGCGGTCGAGACCGCGGGTGCCGGAGCAGGGGCTGGCGCGGGCGCAGCCGGCTTCGGGGCCGCGGGCGCCGCAGGCTTGGCTGCTTTCTTCGGTGCGGCTTTCTTCGGAGCGGCCTTCTTTGCAGCTGGCTTCTTTGGAGCAGCCTTCTTTACGGACTTCTTCGCGGTGACCTTCTTCTTCGCAGCGACCTTCTTCTTCGCAACGACCTTCTTCTTCGCAACGACCTTCTTCTTCGCAGCGACCTTCTTCTTCGCAGCGACCTTCTTCTTCGCAGCGACCTTCTTCTTGGCGGCGGCTTTCTTGGCCGGGGCCTTGGCCTTCTTGGCAGCTTTCTTGGTTGCCGACCTTCTTCTTCGCAACGACCTTCTTCTTCGCAGCGACCTTCTTCTTCGCAGCGACCTTCTTCTTGGCGGCGGCTTTCTTGGCCGGGGCCTTGGCCTTCTTGGCAGCTTTCTTGGTTGCCATGTCGATCTCCAGTCAAACAATGACGGTCGGACTCAGTGCAATCGCATTCCGCCCCGAACGCAACCATCCGGCTGATACGCCGGCTGCCGAACTCGGGCTGGAATGCCACACCGGCTGCCCGAGGGCAGCCGGTGAGCACCAAGCAAAGACGCCCCGCGCCTTACTTCTTGGCGGCTTTCTTGGCAGTCTTCTTGGCAGCCTTTTTCGCCGGCGCCTTCTTGGCCGCTTTCTTGGCCGGGGCTTTCTTGGCCGCCTTCTTGGCCGGGGCTTTCTTGGCGGCCTTCTTCGCAACTTTCTTCGTAGCCATGCGGAACTCCTTCATGCGATTGCATCGAGGTTGATGGAAACCCGGTCGCGCTCGTTACGACGAGTGCGGGCATCCGGGCTATTCATCGGCGCATGCAGTTGCGGTGTCGCCGCTTCAACCCCAGAAGTGCGTTTGAGGCGCAGATCCGAGCGGAGCGCGGAACGGGCAGCGCGAGAGCCGCTGACGCTGATGAATTCGGCACAACGCGCGAGCTCGTTACTGGCAGGGCTCAAGCGCGCAGAGACAAACGCCGGCTCAAGACCGGCATTCAGAAGAACTCTGGAGGACTGCGGAAGGTGCGGGGCCGAAGGGGACGGCCTGCAATTCTTGGCGGGAGCGGGACCACAAGACCGAAGCGTCTTGGAGTGCTGTCGTCCCTTGTTCTTGAAGGTTGACGGATTTCTTTGACTGTCTGAGTTCAATTCAATGACTGATCGTCGCTTGTTAGACCAACGAATCGAGCAACCAAACTCAAGAACGATTTGTACTCGCAAACAAATCGGATCGCAAGAATTTTTCGCCCGCGACTTCGCCTTGTGTTCGATTTCTCGCACGGTCGTTTGCCCAAACGCCACGCGGCGGACTGCACCGGGCACGGCACTGAATGCAGCAGTACTCGATGCGCGACGCATGAGGTGCGTCGTGGCGACGGCGCCCGGTCTGCTGATCCGCGCGCGCTGCCGCAACTGACGCTCTGCAGGCGTCAGGCCGACCACGTTGCCACCAAGTCGCCGGCCGCTCATTCCCAGTTCAACGCGCCGCCCGACTGATACTCGATGACGCGCGTCTCGAAGAAGTTGCGCTCCTTTTTCAGGTCGATCATCTCGCTCATCCACGGGAACGGGTTGTCCTCCTGCGCAAACATCGGTTCCAGACCGATCTGCTGGGCACGCCGGTTGGCGATGTAGCGCAGATAACCCTTGAACATCGGCGCGTTCAGGCCGAGCACCCCGCGGGGCATGGTGTCTTCCGCATACGCGTACTCGAGTTCCACTGCCTTCCTGAACAGGCCAACGAGCTCCTGCCGGAACTCCGGTGTCCACAACTGCGGGTTCTCCAGCTTGATCTGGTTGATGAGATCGATTCCGAAATTGCAGTGCATCGACTCGTCGCGCAGGATGTACTGGTACTGCTCGGCAGCGCCGGTCATCTTGTTTTGCCGGCCCAGCGCCAGGATCTGGGTGAAACCGACGTAGAAGAACAGACCCTCCATCAGGCACGCGAACACGATGAGCGAGCGCAGGAGCTTCTGGTCGTTCTCGGTGGTGCCGGTCTGGAAATTGGGGTCGGTGAGCGTATCGATGAACGGGATCAGGAACTCGTCCTTGGCCCGGATGCATGCGACCTCGTGATAGGCGTTGAAGATCTCGCCTTCGTCCAAGCCGAGCGACTCGACGATGTACTGGTAGGCGTGGGTGTGGATCGCCTCCTCGAAGGCCTGGCGCAGCAGGAACTGGCGGCACTCCGGCGCCGTGATGTGGCGGTAGGTGCCCAGCACGATGTTGTTGGCGGCCAGGGAGTCGGCCGTCACGAAAAAGCCCAGGTTGCGCCTGATGATGCGCCGCTCGTCCGGGGAAAGACCGTTGGGGTCTTTCCAAAGTGCAATGTCGCGCGACATGTTGATTTCCTGCGGCATCCAGTGGTTGGCGCAGGTCGCGAGGTACTTTTCCCAGGCCCACTTGTACTTGAACGGCACCAGCTGATTGACATCAGTGCGGCCATTGATGATCCGCTTGTCGGCGGCATTGACGCGCCGCTCGTCTGCTGCGGCTTGCGAACTGGTCGGCGCGCCCGGCGGAACGCCGTAAGCCGGCATCGAGCCGGGCGACTGCAGCGGTTGCAGACGAGGCATCGGAACCGGGTTGGCGGCTTGTTCGTCCCAGGACAGCATGTGGGGTCTCTTCCTCTTGATGTTCTTGTCGGTTGCGCGCTACTGGCACGCTTCGCAGTCGGCAAAGCCAGGATCGCCCGGTTTGAGCATGCAGACCCTGCCGTCGGCCTGGGGCATCGCTGGCGCGGCCCCTGCCGCGGCTGCGCCGCCGCTGGTCGGCACCGCATTCAGTTGGCCAGTGCGGGTGGTGGTCGACTTCTCGGCGTGCGTGGCGCCAATCGTGCGCAGGTAATAGGTGGTCTTCAGACCGCGCAGCCAGGCGAGCTTGTAGGTCTCGTCCAGCTTCTTGCCGCTGGCGCCCGCCATGTAGATGTTGAGCGACTGCGCCTGATCGATCCACTTCTGCCGGCGCGCTGCCGCCTCGATCAGCCAGGTGGGCTCGACCTCGAACGCGGTGGCATAGAGCCGCCGCAGCTCGGCCGGGATGCGGTCGATCTTCGACAGGGACCCGTCGAAGTACTTGATGTCGGAGACCATCACCTCGTCCCACAGCCCCAGCCTCTTGAGATCGCGGACCAGGTGCTCGTTGACTACCGTGAACTCACCCGACAGGTTGGACTTGACGAACAGGTTCTGGAACGTCGGCTCGATGCAGGCATCGACGCCGATGATGTTGGAAATCGTCGCCGTCGGCGCGATGGCCACGCAGTTCGAGTTGCGCATCCCGTACTGCCGGATGCGGGCGCGCAGCGCGTCCCAGTCCATGGTCGCACTCATGTCGACCTCGACGTAGCCGCCGCGCTGCTCGGCCAGGATCCGCAGCGAGTCCTGCGGCAGGATGCCGCGGTCCCACAAGCTGCCGGCAAACGACGAGTAGCGGCCGCGCTCGGCAGCCAGATCGGTAGAAGCCCAGTAGGCGTAGTAGCAGACCGCCTCCATGCTGCGGTCGGCGAACTCGACGGCAGCCTCCGAAGCGTAGGGCGTACGCATCAGGTGCAGGCAGTCCTGGAAGCCCATGATGCCCAGGCCGACCGGACGATGGCGCACGTTCGAGTTGCGCGCCTTGGGAACGGCGTAGTAGTTGATATCGATGACGTTGTCGAGCATCCGCATGGCGGTGCCGATCGTTTTCTTCAGCTTGGTGTGGTCGAGCACCATGCCACCAACGCCGTCGGGCGACATGTGGGCCGGGAGATTGACCGAGCCGAGGTTGCACACGGCGATCTCGCTGTCCGAGGTGTTCAGCGTGATCTCGGTGCAGAGGTTTGAGCTGTGGATCGTGCCGGCGTGCTGCTGGGGCGAGCGCAGGTTGCAGGCGTCCTTGAACGTGATCCAGGGATGCCCGGTCTCGAACAGCATCGACAGCATCTTGCGCCACAGCTGCACTGCAGGGATCTTCTTGAACAGCTTGAGTTCGCCACGCGCAGCTTTGTCCTCGTAGCGCGTGTAAGCCTCCTCGAAAGCCTCGCCGGTCTTGTCGTGCAGGTCGGGGCAGTCGCTGGGGGAGAACAGGGTCCAGTCACCGCCCTGCATGACCCGCTTCATGAACAGATCCGGGATCCAGTTCGCGGTGTTCATGTCGTGCGTGCGCCGGCGATCGTCGCCGGTGTTCTTGCGCAGTTCCAGGAACTCTTCGATGTCTAGGTGCCAGCTCTCGAGGTAGCAGCACACCGCTCCCTTGCGCTTGCCGCCCTGGTTCACGGCCACGGCCGTGTCGTTGACCACCTTGAGGAACGGCACCACGCCCTGGCTCTTGCCGTTGGTGCCCTTGATGTGCGAGCCCAGCGCCCGCACCGGCGTCCAGTCGTTGCCCAGCCCGCCGGCGTACTTGGCCAGCAGCGCGTTCTCCTTGATCGCCTCGTAGATGCCGTCGAGATCGTCCGAGACGGTAGACAGGTAACAGGAGGAGAGCTGGGAATGCCTGGTCCCGCTGTTGAACAGCGTGGGCGTAGAGCTCATGAAGTCGAACGTGGACAGCACGTCGTAGAACTCAATGGCCCGCGCCTCGCGATCAAGCTCGTTGAGCGCCAGCCCCATCGCCACCCGCATGAAGAAGGCCTGCGGCAGCTCGAAGATGCGGTTGTCATGGTGCAGGAAGTAGCGGTCGTACAGCGTCTGCAGCCCGAGGTACCCGAACTGCAGGTCGCGCTCGGGCCGCAGCGCCGCGGAAAGCTTCTTCAGATCGAACAGCGCCAGCTTCTCGTCCAGCAACTCCGCATCGATGCCGTACCTAATGAAGCGCGGGAAGTACTCGGCGTACCGGCCGTCAAGCCCGCCATCGCCCTGCATCTGGGCCTGCGTGACTTCCTCGCCCAGCACTTCGCGGCGCAGCGTGTGCAGCAAAAGGCGGGCGGTGACGTAGGTATATGCGGGCTCCTTCTCGATCAGGGCGCGGGCGGCCAGGATCGTCGACTTGTAGACCTCATCGAGCGGTACGCCGTCGTAGAGGTTCTTGACGGTCTCCTCGAGGATCGCCCCGGCCGAGACCTCGGCCAACCCTGCGCAGGCCGACTCGACCAGGGAACGGATGCGCGCCATGTCGAGCGGCATCCGGCTGCCGTTCTCGATCACGGTCAGCGGCGCCGCGCCCTGCTCCTGGTCCGCCGCCTCCTTCGCTCTGGCGACGCGCTCCTGTGCGCGCTTCTCGCGGTAGATGACGTAGGCGCGAGCGACATCGTGTGCGCCGTCGCGCATCAGCACCAGTTCCACCTGGTCCTGCACTTCCTCAATGTGGAAGGTCCCGCCCGCGGGTTGCCTGCGCAGCAAGGCCTGTACCGCACTGGCCGTCAGCTTCTCGACCTGCTCGCGGATGGCGGCCGAGGCAGCACCCTGGCCGCCGCGCACGGCGAGGAAGGCCTTGGTCATGGCCAACGCGATCTTGGACGGTTCGAAGCCGACTACCGCCCCATTGCGCCGGATCAGCTTGTAGTCGGCATAGCTGGTCGCAGGCGCGCCACCGGCGGTGATCGGCATGCCCGCCGACGACTCGACCCGCGGCGCCGATAGCGCTCCCGCGGCAGCGGCGACAACCGCCTGTTGATGCTGCATGTGACCTCCGGTCGGATTGTTATTGGTGGATGCCTCTCGCACCCACAAGCTATTGATTGCCCTGCACCAGCGACCGCTAGGAGGTGCGGTCCCACCCGACAACCACACCTGCGCCTCAGGCGGCCGGCCTGTTGAAGGCGCAGCGGATGATCGCTGGAGCTTCCGCGTCAGCCCCTATATGTTGTGCCGTTTCGCCCTTACCGCCCAACACCTAGTGGGAGCGGATCATAGGCAAGACTTCGCGCGAACTCAACTGATAGTCGGCACGGAAAGTCGACACCGTGCGCCTGCAGCGCAGCAAAGGACGGTGGACGCTGGTTGCCGCGAGTGGAATGAGGACGACCACGGCGGGCTAGCTAGCCGCGTGTCAGTCCCGTATCGGCCGCCAGGCGCGGCCAGTCGAACAGCGGCCCGGGATCGGACTTGCGCTCCACCGCAATGTCGCTGTGGCCGGCCGCGTGCGCCAGCGCATAGCGCGCCCGCAGTGCCGGCACCAGCGCCGCGAGCGCCAGGTACTGCGCCGGGCGGTAGGGCGTGAAGTCGGTGCCCTCGAGCTCCACGCCAATCGAAAAGTCGTTACAGCGCGCGCGTCCGCGGTGCACAGAGGCTCCGGCGTGCCAGGCGCGTGCGGCGCAGGATACAAACTGCGTGATGCAGCCGTCTCGCTCGATCAGGAAGTGGGCAGAGACGCGTACGCCAGCGAGCGTGGCAAAGAAAGCATGGGCGGACAGGTCGAGGGTGCCGGCAAACAGGCGCTGCACGTGCCCGCCGCCGAACTCGCCTGGCGGCAGGCTGATGTTGTGGATCACCAGCAGGTCGACTGAACTGCCGGCCGGCCGAGCGTCGCAGTGCGGGGACAGGCAGTGCGCCACTCCAGCGACCCAGCCGTCTTCACGCAGCGCAAGCGACGGCAACCGCATCAAGGCGCCTCGACTGCCGGGTCAGCGATCACCTGCCCGACCGCGGTCCGAACGGCGGCCTCCGCCAGCGGGCAAAGCACCGGCGCGTGGTAACGGCCGTCCAGGTACAGATGCAGGGCCGGCAGGTGGAACACTTCGAACTCGCGCGCCAGCGCGGCCTGCTCCTGCGCATCGACCTTGACACACTGCTGCACGATGCCGGCCAGCCAACCCGGCAGGAAGGCCTCGGCCCGCCGACAAGCCGCGCAGCCCGGCTGGCTGAACAGCACGAGTGTGCGACCGGGCAGCAGCTGGACATGGCGATGGAAGTGACCCTCGTGCAGCGTGAGCCAGGCTCTCACTGGACTACCTTCGCGCTGCGCGCTCAGGATTTCGCCCTTCGGGCAGCCTGTCGGGCTCACGGCCGCGCATCACCTCAGTCCGAGCCGCTGCATCCGGTAGCGCAACTGGCGGAAGGTGAGGCCCAGCAACTGCGCCGCCGCGGTGCGGTTGTTGCGCGTGCGAGCCACGGCGGCGCGGATCGCCTCGCGCTCAAGCGCATCCAGGTAGGCCTGCAGGTCGTTGGGCACACCATCGACCACGCTGAAGGTCGGGGCCGGCGCTGCCGCGCCGCGATCGTCCGCCCATTCGGCTGCCGCCGCCTCAGTCAATCCGGCGGCAGCAGCAGCGTCCGCGTCGGCGCCGGATTCGCGTGCGGCCGCCGTGGAATCCAGGTCCTCGGGCTCAAGCAACAGGTCGATCTCCGCTTGCGGCAGCATCAGGTCGAGCGGCTGCAACTCGTCTGCCGCAGCCAGCGCCAGCGCTCGTTCCAGCACATTCTCCAACTCGCGCACATTGCCCGGAAAGGGATGCCGCTGTAGCGCGGCAAGAGCCTCGGGTGACAGCCGCGCCGGCTTGCCGTCGACTCGCTCGGCCAGGCGATGTAGCAGATACTCGGCAATCAGCGGGATGTCCTCGGCGCGCTCGCGAAGGCTGGGCACACGCAGCTCAATTACGTTGAGCCGGTAGTACAGATCCTGGCGAAAGCGTCCCGCCACCACTTGCTTGGCAAGGTCCTGGTGGGTGGCGCTCAGGAGCCGCACGTCGACCGGCTCCTCAGCGGTTGCACCCACCTTACGCACGCGCCGCTCCTGGATTGCACGCAGCAGCTTGACCTGCATGGCCAGCGGCAGCTCGGCCACCTCGTCCAGAAACAACGTGCCGCCGGCAGCAGCCTGGAAGAAGCCGCCACGGTCGCGATCGGCACCCGTGAATGCGCCCTTGCGATAGCCGAAGAACTCGGCCTCCATCAACGTTTCAGGAATCGCGCCGCAATTGACCGCCACGAACGGTCCGCCCGCGCGTGACGACAACTCGTGGATCGCGCGCGCAACCAGCTCCTTGCCGCTGCCAGACTCGCCCCGGATGGCCACCGGCGCCATGCTGCGTGCCAGCTTGTCGATCAAAGCCCGCAACTGCTGCATCGCGGGACTGGCGCCCTGCAGGCGGCTGAACGCCGGCAGCGGCGTACCGCCGACCAGCGTCTCGTGCCCAGACTTCAGGGCCGAGCGCACCACCAGCCGCAGCTGCTCGAGGTCTACCGGCTTGGTGAGGTAGTCGAAGGCTCCGGCCTTCAGCGCGGCGACCGCGTTTTCGGGGCTACCGAAGGCGGTGATCACCACGATCGGAATCGGTTCACGGTACTGACCCTGTGCAACTTCGCGTACCAAATCGAGGCCAACTCCATCGGGCAGCCGCATGTCGGTTAAGGCCAGGTTGTAGCGCTTTCGCGCAAGCCGTTCGCGCGCTTGCGCCATTGAATCGGCGCTGTCCACATCCAGGCCGAGCCGAACCAGTGTCAGCGACAGCAACTCGCGCAGGTCGGCCTCGTCGTCGATGACGAGCGCGACTGGCAGGCGGCGCGGCGCCTCGATCGGAGTGCGGTCGGTGTCAGTGTCGCTCATTGAGTCGGAATCGTGTCCAGGAAGCCGAGGTCCTCGACCGCACTGCCCGCGGCGCGCGCGAAAGTCAAAACGAAACCCTCGCGTGCGCTACCGTCCAAGTGGCGCCGGGTTGCGTAGCTGAGGTCGCAGCGGTTGGCTAAGCAGAACTCGCGCGCCAGGAACAGGCCGAGCCCGGTACCGCGCGCATGGGTGGTCATGAAGGGCTCGAACAGCGCGCCAAGCACCTCGGGTGTCAGGCCCGGCCCGTCGTCCAAGACCCACAGCTTGATACGGCCGCCGTCGTCGGCGGCGCGCTCCACCAGGATCTCGACCGCCCCGGCCTTCGGCGAGGCGTAGCGCAGCGCGTTGTCGACCAGGTTGAACAGCACCTGCCGCAAGTGCGACGGCTCGAACTTGACCACCAGCCGAGGCTCGGCATTCAGCACGATGCGGCCGGCGACCAGGCTGCGGTCGCGCACGAACTCATCGAGCCACTGGCGGACGAAGATCGCAGGCGTGATCGAATCGCCCATCGGAGCCTCGCGACGCGCCACTCGCAGCACGTCATCGACCAGGCGATTCAGGCGCTGCGTGTTCTCGCGCACGATGCCGGACAAGCGCTTCTGAAGCGGCTCCTGGTTGACTTCAGCTAGCAACTGACCAGCGTGGCTGATGGCCGCAAGGGGGTTGCGGATCTCGTGCGCGATGCTGGCCGTGAGCCGACCCATGGCCGCCAGCTTTAGCTGCTGCGCACGCTCCTGAACCGCCCGCACGTCCTCCAGGAAAATCACGAACTCGTCGTTCGAATCCGACGATGGTCGCGCGAAGCGTGCCCGTAACTCGAGCTGCCCGAGGTGGCGAGCATCCTGCGCGGCCGGCGCCTTCGGCTGCATGACCGTGTTGGACCACACGCCGGAGGAGCACTCGGCCGCCCGCCATTTGAGGAAGGCATCCAACAGGGGCGCCAGCGACGGAAAGTCCGACAGGCGCCTGCCCGTCAGCTGCATGGTCGGTGCTAGCCCGAGCAGCACTCGGCCTGCCAGATTGCTGGCACGAACCAGGGTCTTGGCATCCACCACAAGCACGCCCTGCTCCATCTGAGCGATGACGAGCCGGTTGATCTCGAGCTGGTTCTCGAGGTCGCGGCCGCGCAGGCGCGCCAGCCGCTCCTGCTCGGCCAGGCGCGCCATCAGCAAGCGCAGGAGCGCGGTGATGCCGAACAGCGCCGCCCCGAATAGGCCCGTCTGGAACAACAGCGAGTCCGAGCCGGCCGTAGAAAGCACCTGCCGCACGGCATCCACCAGCAGCGCCAACACGATCAGCGCGCAAACGAAGAACGCAGCCGAGCTCGGCAGCATCACCGAAGCGCCGGCCAGCGGCAGTAGGTAAAGCGCCACGACGCCCCCTCGCAATCCGCCGCCACCCAGGACCAGAGCCGTGATCAGGACTAAGTCGACTGCCAGTTGGGCAGCAACCTGCCCGAGGATCTGCTGGCGCACGTAGAACGCCGCCAGCGCCAGCACCACGGCCAGACCCAGGTAAACGGCGTTGCCTGCCAGCAGCATCGAGGCCGTCCCGCGCTCGGGCAGGCCAAACAGGGCCGCAGTGCCGCCAAAGAGCGCCATGCTCAAGAGCGCGGCCGCCAAAAGCACTCGAATCAGCGCGAAGTACTGCAGAGCGCGCCAGGACAGCTCGCTGGGAGGAAGCAGGTGCTGGAGCGGCTCGCCGATGGCCACGGTTCGATCCATGCTGGTCCGAGTATTTCGTCAGATACGCGCGATGTGCGCGCAGGCCCACCCTAGCCAGATTTCGCGAGTGGGCAAAGCCGAGCCTCCGCGAAGTCCGCATCGGACCGACTGAGCGGCTGCGGCCTGCCGGCCGCAGCATGCGGCACTGGGAAGTAGCCGGTCTCCAGAGGCATCGGCGAGCAATCGATCGCGTGATGGCCGCGTCCCCTTCGTGCCAACCCGCGTAGCCCCGATGTACCGAACTGGCTGCGGCGAAACGCGCACCGATCGTTGCGCGCACAGAGCGGAATCGGCGATGCGGGGGGTGGCGATCTGACGAAACATTCAGGCTAGCTCCGGTGCCGCCGCCGGTGCGCCTCGCCGCAGTACCAGCGAAGCGCCGCACCCCCGGCCTCTTTGCCGCCGGCCTCCTTACCCCCGGCCTGCGCATCCTCCTCGCACAGCGCCTCGGACTGGGGCAGATTCAGGCCACAGACTTCGCAGCGAACCATGTGCTCCACGGTGCCGGCGTCGTCCATGGCGCGCCGGGCCGCCGCCTGGCGCTGCGCCAGCCACCAGCGGTAGCCGACATAGACTGCGAGCGCCAGCAGCAAGAAAAAAAAGATCCGCCCCATCAACGCCCCAGCACCACTTCGATGACGAAGCGGCTGCCGACATAGGCCAGCAGCAGCATCACGAAGCCGATCAGCGTCCATCGCAAGGCCACCCGGCCGCGCCAGCCAAAGCCCCAGCGACCCAGCAGAAGCCCGCCGAAAACGACCCAGGCGGCCAGCGCAAACACCGTCTTGTGCTCGAAGCGCAGGGCGCGGCCGAAGAGTTGCTCTGAGAAGAACACGCCGGAGATGACCGTGGCGGTCAGCAGCACGAAACCTGCGGCGATGAGCTGGAACAGCAACCGCTCCATGGCCAGCAGCGGCGGCGCGTGGCGGAACAGACCGGACTCGCCCGCCGGCGCCCTGGCAGCACCCGCGTGCAGCCGGCGGTCCAGTGCTGCCATTAGCAGGGCATGCAGGGCTGCGATCGTAAGCAGGCTGTTCGCAAAGATCGCCACCAGCAGATGCAACCGAAAAGCGGCGGGGTTGCCGGCTCCCGCGCCGATCACCACGCTTTCGAATACCAGCGGCAAGACGGTAGCCAGCGCCGCGGCCGGCAACACCATCGGGTAGAGCATCCGCATCGGCACGAAGAACGTTTCCACCCACAGAATGGCCACGGTGAGCCACAGCGTGGCCGACAGCGCCAACGCGAACCCAAAGCGGAAGTCACCGCCGCCCAGCATGGTCTGCGCCAGCAGCGCGCCATGGGCCACGGTCAGCACGGGTAGCAGCCAGCGGTCGGCCGTGGAGGCCGGGACAACGGCCTCGGCGGCTGCCGGCCGGGTCAGGCTGCGCCAGCCGTGCCACGCCAGGCCGAGATAGCCGGCCGCCACGAGCAGGTGGGCGAGTACGTAGAATGAGATCGGCCCCATAGCCCCGTCTATATCACAACCGGTCGCCGGCGCGCACTCTGGCCTGCAGCCGCCGACGCGCACACCCCGGTGCCATGCTCGAACAACTGACAGAAAAGCTCGCGCGCGTGGTCAAGACCATGCGCGGTCAGGCCCGCCTGACCGAGGAAAACATGCAGGAGATGCTGCGCGAGGTGCGGCTGGCCCTGCTCGAAGCAGACGTCGCGTTACCGGTGGTGCGCGCGTTCGTTGCGCGCATCAAGGAGCAGGCGCTGGGCGAGGACGTGGCCGGCAGCCTGACGCCGGGCCAAGCGCTGGTGGGCATCGTCCACAAGGAACTGACGGCGCTGATGGGCGGCGATGTGCCGCCGGCCGAGCGCGAACTCAGTCTCGCCACCCAGCCGCCCGCTGTGATCCTGCTGGCCGGCCTGCAGGGGGCAGGCAAGACGACGACTGCCGCCAAGCTCGCCAAATGGCTGGGCGACCAGAAGAAGAAGGTCATGACGGTGTCGACCGACGTCTACCGTCCGGCCGCGATCGAACAGTTGCGGGCGGTGTCGGCGCAGGCGGGTGCCAGCTTCTTCCCGAGCACGGCGCAGGACGCGCCGGTCGATATCGCCCGCCGCGCGCTCGAGCAGGCGCAACGGCAGATCTTCGACGTGCTGATCGTCGACACGGCCGGCCGCCTCGCCGTCGACGAGGCCATGATGCAGGAGGTCGCGGCCTTGCACGCCGCGTTGCGCCCGATCGAGACGCTGTTCGTGATCGACGCCATGCTGGGTCAGGACGCGGTCAATACCGCGCGGGCGTTTGCCGAGCGGCTGCCGCTGACCGGCGTCATCCTGACCAAGCTCGACGGCGATGCGCGCGGCGGCGCAGCGCTTTCGGTGCGCCACGTGACCGGCAAGCCGGTCAAGTTCGTCGGCGTGGCCGAGAAGATCGGCGGGCTGGAGCGCTTCGACCCCGAACGCATGGCCGGCCGCGTGCTTGGCATGGGCGATATCGTCTCCCTGGTCGAGGACGTGCAAAAGTCGATCGACGTCAAGGCGGCCGAGAAGTTCGCGCAGCGGATGAAGTCGGGCGAGAAGTTCGACCTCAATGACTTTCGCGAGCAGATCGGCCAGATGCGCAAGATGGGCGGCATCTCGAGCATGCTCGACAAGCTGCCGGCGCAGTTCGCACAGGCCGCCGGTCAGGTCAACGACCAGGACGTCGACAAGCAGGTGCGGCGGCTCGAGGGAATCATCAACTCGATGACGCCAGCCGAGCGGGTGCGGCCCGAGCTCATTAAGGCCTCGCGCAAGCGGCGCATCGCCACCGGCAGTGGCGTGCCGGTGCAGGAGGTCAACCGGCTGCTCAACCAGTTCGAACAGATGCAGTCGATGATGAAGCAGATGAAAAAGGGCGGCCTCGCCAA
>Ga0209985_10001846_pt1 | contig 19956 bp, 20 predicted proteins | sample NOAtaG_FD_187305 | JGI IMG/M metagenome (GOLD analysis project Ga0209985, IMG submission 187305) | Freshwater lake microbial communities from Lake Erie, under a cyanobacterial bloom - NOAA_Erie_Diel6S_1000h metaG (SPAdes) (version 2) | ecosystem: Environmental > Aquatic > Freshwater > Lake ...
CGGGTTAAATCCCTGTTTGGTAAGTAGCTCAATCTTAACCCTGTCCTCATAGGTAAGTCTTTTGTATTCTTTCATTTTGCAACAAGTTACTTTTTGTAATTTGTTGCGCTAAACTTTTGAATCGAAGAAACCTAATCAACGGCTGTCAGCCGAGTCAGAGCAGTTGCTTGTCGATTATGAAATATTTGCCATCAGGCGGTATACCGACAAAACGCAGAAGCCATATTCCATGGGTGCAAAGCTACAACGTGTAAAACCTGAAACTGTTGTACTGCTGGGGATCGGGACCTTCTATTCCCGTACTCAAAGTCGGTTGCCAATGCCAAGAAACATCTCCAAAACCTGAGGGAAATCAAGGTGTATTCGCAGGTAGGGCATGGTATAGAAACCTACCGTGAGGCGATGACACACATTGGCACAACGGTAAAGGCCTACCGGGCTAGCCAGGGGTGAAAGCATGACAAGGTACCTGTGAATCTTTTGGCCGCCCGGCCCGCGCCTATTCGCGCTGCGGCAGTTTTAAATTCAATAGCCTGATCAGCGCCCTTATTTCGTTACCACGTTCACATTCAGAACAAACTCGTTGTGGATAAACCAGTCTTTTTCGGATCCACGCTTTCCCTGAGAACCGTACTCAATTCCGAAAGCAGTGCGATCGATCGTGAGCGTTGCCGCTGTGCGCGTGCCCGTTGGCGTGGATGTAACCCTAGCTATAAACTCAACAGGCTGCTCGCGCTCCTTGATTTTCATTACGCCTTTTACCCGGTAATCGTTGCCCGATTCCCGGGCTACTTCCGTGATACGAAAACTAGCGGTTGGGAAGCGGTTAACCTCAAAAAAGTCCTCCGTAGTTATATGGTTAATGAAATCCTGATTGTGCTGGGCATCCGTAATATCCGTAACGGTAATGGAATTCATGTCCACTTCAAAAGAGCCGCCAACTAATCGGCTATCCTGGAACTGTAGTTCTGCTTTGGTCAGTTTGATTTTGCCTAGGTGGGTGTCCGTTACGCTTTTGGCACTCCATCCCACTTCGCTTTGCGAACCGTCTACCGGAGGTACCACCACGCGGTACTTGTTAAAAAAGAACCAACCGGCACACGCAGCCACTATCAGACCGCTAACCGTAAAGAGAATTTTCTTGTTCATACTTTTTGGCAAATAAACCGAGTCGGAAGCTGTCCGCCTGTTATTGGATTGTTAAAAAAGATGTCAACAAGATGTTAATGGGCATTAACTCAATACACGGAATCCACCGTGTCATGGTAAACGCGTGATTGAAAGGAACTTACTCCAGTTGATCCTTAGGCATATGTGCGTAGTTGAATGCGTCACGCGCGCTTGGTCGTTGCTTTGCCCACAGGGGTGTCAACCTCCATCATCATCAGCTTGCCATTCTGATATGTAAAGTATGAACTTTTTTTATCTGGCGTGGTGAGTTGGTACTTCCCACCCCCCAATGGCTTTAATTCAACAAACTCAGCGTGCATGTTTGAATATACCCTTTTGAGCCCTTTGGGTTCGCGGAAATACAAGTCAGCCACGCACATAGAAATGGCCTCGCCAATCACCGTCTTTTTTCCGTTGCGCTCCCGCTGATATTGCCCGGTTGCCGTTTTCTCGGTGTGCGCGTGTACATCCTCGGACCCACGATTGGCGTGGCGGTATGCTGTCCCCTTCACCAGCTTACCATTTTCATGTACCGCATAAATTTCTGATTCCACGTGCACCGAAAACGCCAGAACCTTGGTGTCGGACTGAGTTTTAATATCTTTGATCAGTTGGGCGCCTTGCTTCTCCTCGAATGCCTTCAAGACACCGATCTTGCTGCCCTTGAAAAAGATATCGAAGGTGGCTTCGGTTTTTTGAGCAAAAGCAGGCGTAACACCCACCCAGAGCAGCCAAATCAGATTTTTCAGGTTCGTAGATTTCATAGCATCAAGCGATATTTACAAAAGTAACACTATGAAAGTACTCGTCCTCTCACTTTTGCTTTTGATTGCCGGGTGTTCATCTACGCGGTACTTCCGTGAGCTGAATCCAGAGGAAAAAGCGGCACTGGCGCAGTCCCGGAAACAAGTCACCCTGAACGATGGCTGCTATCATGTGTTGGTCATGACCGATGCCGGCAATATGATTCTGAAACTCTACAACGAAACCCCGCTCCATCGGGACAACCTTGTGGATAAGATCAAATCGGGATTTTATGATAGCCTGATTTTTCACCGCGTGATCAACAATTTTGTTATCCAAGGGGGGGACCCTACGAGCAAGCGTGCAACAGGCGATGCAAAGGTTGGCGAGGGTGAAGGGCCCGGCCCCAAAATTCCGGCTGAGTTCCGGACGGAACAAGGCATCTACCACAAGCGCGGAGCTTTGGGAATGGCCCGCGACAACAACCCGGAAAAGGCGAGCAGCAATGCGCAGTTCTACATTGTGCAACGCAGGGCCTACCGGCCGGCCCAGTTGGATAGTTTTGTGGTGCAGCGCAACCTCACACTCAGCGAGGCGCAGCGAAAATTATACACCACGCAGGGCGGCACCCCGCATTTGGATGGCGGTTACACGGTGTTTGGCGAACTGGAGTCGGGATGGGACGTGCTCGACAAGATTGCCGCTGTAAAAACCGGACCGGGAGACCGGCCGGTTCAGGATGTGCGCATGCGGTTGTTTTTGTTGAATGAGATTAAGAAGTGAGGGTCGATCCGAGTTAGCCCACGCCCTTGATAATCTCAACAAAATCGCGGCTTTTGAGCGAGGCACCGCCCACCAGGCCACCATCTACATCGGCACAGGCGAAAAGCTCTTTGGCGTTGTCCGGCTTTACACTGCCACCGTACAAAATCGAAATCTCCTGAGCCACGGCATGACCATACTTCGCAGCCAGCTGCTGCCGAATAACCGCGTGCATCTCCTGTGCTTGTGCAGTAGTTGCCGTCTTACCCGTGCCAATAGCCCATACCGGCTCATAGGCAATTACTATTTTCTGAATGGCTGCGGCATCAAGGTGAAACAAGGCTTCTTCCACCTGCTTCTTCACAAGTTCAATGTGTTGATTTTTCTCGCGCACATCGAGCGGTTCACCGCAACAAAAAATCGGGGTGAGCCCATGCCGTAAAGCGGCATCCACTTTCTTGGCCAGCAGTTGCCCGCCTTCACCAAAATACTGCCTGCGTTCACTATGGCCCAGGATCACGTATGGAATGTTCATGGATTTCAGCATGGCGGCCGATACTTCACCGGTGTAGGCCCCACTGTCGTGCTCGCTGCAGTTTTGGGCGCCCAACGCAATGCGGTTCGTGCCCAATTGGTTTTTCACGGTGAGTAAGAAAGGGAATGGAGTGCACAGAATAATCACTGCGTCATTGGTCACTTCATCCGCTACCATTCCCAGTACTTCCGCTGTCAGCGCCTGTGCTTCCGCCAGCGTTTTGTTCATTTTCCAGTTACCGGCTACAATTTTTGAACGCATAAATCATTTTTTGGTGTCAAAAATAAATACTTCACTTGCTTTGCCCCGCACCAGCCGGGCACTTTTCACGGGGCTTTTATAGGTTACGTGCACCATATTCGATTGATCATCATGAATCTCCATAATCACATCGTTGAGCACTTCCAATGTCTTCATCTTTCGAATGTTTTCGATTTCCAGGTAGCACACAAAGGCGAGGTCTTCCGTTTCGATTCCCAGTAGGGTATAGGTCACCGGCTTGCCGTCAACTTTTAGGCGGAAGTGCTGTGTCAGATATTGGCCCACAAGCTGCTCTGTGGTAATGCCGGCCGGAGGTTTGGTGATATCCAGCTCCTCTTGTTTCCGCTGGGCCCGGATCGCCAGTTCCAAATCATCAATAAAAATGCGGGATGTTATCTGCAACGCCCGGTCCTTCTCACTGTAATTGATTTCCGAAACGGAAATGTGAATCGGATGCATCCACAGTACACACGCATAAACAACAGACAGCATGGTGCGAAATTAGCGATAACCGGGCCGTTTTCGATACGCCACTAACATAAAAGGATAATGGCAGATGCGATTTATCTGTTATACTTGCCATTTGGTATACAAAGGCATGTTTGGACTTTACTTTGGTCTCGGTCGTGAGCACATCCTGGATATTCAGGGGTACGACCATATCTTGTTTGTGGTGGCGCTGTGCGCAGTTTACCTGCTTCGCGAATGGAAGCAAATTCTCATTCTGGTTACGGCCTTTACGGTCGGGCACTCCATTACGCTGGCGCTGGCCACGCTGCAATGGGTTGATGTTGATTCGGGCTGGGTTGAGTTTTTGATTCCTGTCACCATTTTTACCACAGCTGTCTTTAACATTTTTCGCGTTGACCGCTCGGCCAGTGCCGGCAACCGGGGTCTTCAACTCAACTACGCCTTTGCTCTTTTTTTTGGATTGATCCACGGCTTGGGTTTTTCTAATTTTTTGAGAAGTCTGCTCGGCCAGGAACAAAGCCTGTTTACTCCACTTCTTGCGTTTAACCTCGGGCTGGAGTTGGGGCAACTTCTCATCGTCCTAATTTTTTTGGCATTGAGCTTTTTGGCAGTGGATGTGCTGGGGGCAAATCGCAGGGATTGGAAGTTGGTGATTTCCTCTGCCATTGCCGGCATCGCGCTGGTCTTGATTCAACAACGAATTCTATTTTAAAATCAATTAATCTGTTACTATGAAATACCTCGTATCATTTTTTATGCTGGTGGCTTCGGTAGCCCTGGCGCAGCAGCCCACGTGGAAGGGCAAGTTTGAGCAGCTCGATCAACTGTTGCCCACGCCAAACGAATACCGCACCGGCAGTGGGTCGCCCGGGCCCAAATACTGGCAACAACGGGCCGACTATGTGATCAATGCCGAATTGAATGACGAAAATCAAAGCATCACCGGCAGCGAAACGATCACGTACTATAACAACTCCCCGGATGTGTTAAAGTACCTGTGGGTGCAGTTGGATCAAAACATCAACACGAAAAACAGCATCAGCCAGCTTACCGATCAAAACACGGTGATCGATTCGGTTACCACGCTGGATTTGGGTTCAAGTCTGCGCTTACATGAATTTGATGGCGGCTATAAGATTAAGTCAGTGGCCGATGCTGCCGGCAAGGCATTGCCGTACGTGATCAACGAAACCATGATGCGCGTTGATCTGCCCCAGCCGCTGAAACCCGGCCAACAATTGGTATTCTCCATCGGCTGGTCGTTTAACATCAACAACCGTATGCACGATATGACGCCCAACGATGGCCGCAGCGGTATGGAGTATTTTCCGGAAGACGGCAACTACCTCTACATCATTGCGCAGTGGTTTCCCCGCCTGTGTGTGTATGACGATGTCGTAGGTTGGCAGAACAAACAATTTTTGGGGCAAGGCGAGTTTACCCTGGAGTTTGGCAACTACACGGTAAACCTCACCGTGCCAGCCGACCACATTGTAGCCGCCACCGGCATGGTGCAGAATCCGAAGGACGTATTGACGGCTGAACAGCAACAGCGCTTTGAACAGGCCAAAACTTCATTTGACAAGCCGGTGATGATTGTAACGCAGGCCGAGGCGGTAGTCAAGGAAAAGGCCAAAGCAACAGCGAAAAAGACTTGGAAGTTTTATGCCGAAAATGTGCGTGACTTTGCGTTTGCCTCTTCGCGCAAATTCATTTGGGATGCACAAGCGGTAAAAGTTGGCGAGGGCAAAACGCCTCTGGCCATGAGTTACTATCCGAAAGAAGGCAATCCCTTGTGGGAAAAAGAGTCAACCAAGGCCATCCGGGCATGTCTGCTCACGTATTCGAAATTTTCAATTGAATACCCGTACCCTCAGGCAACTTCGGTACACTCGGCCTCACTGGGTATGGAATACCCGATGATTTGTTTCAATGGCGCGCGTCCAAACAAAGACGGCACCTACAGCGATCGCACCAAGTGGGGACTGGTGGGCGTTGTTATTCACGAAGTGGGCCACAACTTTTATCCCATGATCATCAGTAACGATGAGCGCCAGTGGACCTGGATGGATGAAGGCGTGAATACGTTTGTACAATACCTGACGCAGGTCGAGCATTATCCGGACATGCCGCAGCGCAGAGGCCCGGCAGCGCAGATTGTACCCTACATGAAAAGTCCGCAGGAGTTTCAGCGCCCATTAATGGTAAACTCCGAGACGGTAGTCCGCAGGAACTTCGGGGCCGAGCAGTATGCCAAGTGCGCAACTGCGCTCAACATTCTGCGCGAAACGGTAATGGGCCCTGAGTTGTTTGACAAGGCGTTTAAAGAGTATGCGCAGCGCTGGGCGTTCAAACACCCCAAGCCCGCTGATTTCTTCCGCACGATGGAAGACGCCAGTGCCGTGGATCTGGACTGGTTCTGGCGCGGCTGGTTTTATACCACCGATTACACCGATCAATCGCTGGATAACGTAAAGTGGTATTGGATACGCAAACCGGCCACGGATATTGAAAATCGCAACAAGAGTTTAAAAGGAGCCGAGGCCATGGGTGGCGGGGCAGGAGCCGACATGCCGGCAGACTTCAGCAAAGGCCCTGAAATGTTCACTGTGTTGCCCACCGATGATCGGTTCTATGGCGATTTTCGTGCCCGTATTGATGACAAGGCTATGATCAGCAAACTGGAGAACAAAAACTTTTATGAAGTAACGCTAAGCAACAAAGGGGGCCTCATCATGCCGGTGGTTATCGAATGGACCTACAAAGACGGCAGCAAGGAGATCGAGCGCATACCAGCCGAAATCTGGCGCACCAACGAAACGAAAGTGACCAAGGTATTTGTCAAAGACAAGGAAGTCGTAAGCGTTGTGCTGGATCCGAAAAAAGAGACAGCCGATATCAGCGAAGAAGACAACGTATTTCCGCGCGTGGCTAAGCCAAGCAAGTTTGACGAGTTGAAAAAGAAAAACTGACCGATCACGTAAATGAAAAAGATAATCGTATTCGTGCTGGTGGCGCTTTCCGGAAACGGCCTAGCCCAGGAAAAAAATTGGCAGGGAAAGTTTGAGCAGCTGGATCAATTGCTGCCCACGCCCAACAGCTACCGCAGTGCGTCCGGAGCACCGGGCCCCGCCTATTGGCAGCAGCGTGCCGACTATGACATCAGCGTTGAGCTTAATGATGAAAATCAATCGCTGCGCGGTTCTGAGACTATAACCTACTACAATAATGCGCCTGAGCCACTCACTTATCTGTGGCTGCAATTGGATCAGAACATTCTGGCCGATGGCAGTATGTCAAGGAAGACTTCCGGAGGAGCGATTCGGGATTCCATTCCGGCCAAATTTCTGGCTACTACCGCCAGCGCCTATGACTTCAAAGGGGGTTACCAGATTTCCTCTGTGCGCGATGCCAGTGATAAACCGCTCAACCATGTCATCAACTTCACGATGATGCGGGTGGATTTACCTCAGCCCCTCAAGCCTGGTGAAAAATTCACTTTCAAGGTAGATTGGAGTTACAACATCAACGACATGATGAAGATCGGTGGGCGCTCCGGTTGTGAATTTTTCCCGGACGATGGCAACTACATCTATTTTATTGCGCAGTGGTTTCCGCGCATGTGCGTATTTGATGATATCGAAGGCTGGCAGAACAAACAGTACCTCGGGGCCGGTGAGTTTGCCCTTACGTTTGGTGATTACAAAGTCCGCATCACGGTGCCCAGCGATCACATTGTAGGAGCTACCGGCTGGCTGCAAAACCCGAAAGACGTTCTGGCAAAAGAACAACTTGAACGCTTTGAACTGGCGCGTAAAACTTTTGACAAACAGGTATGGATCGTGACGGAAGAAGAAGCGAAAAAGCGGGAGAAAGAGCGCAGCAAGAAAAAGAGCACCTGGGTGTTTCATGCCGAAAATGTGCGCGACTTTGCGTTTGCGTCTTCCCGAAAATTTATCTGGGATGCCATGGCGGTGAAAAATGCCGATAAAGCCCCGCTGGCTCAATCCCTTTACCCGAAAGAGGGCAATCCCTTGTGGGGCAAGGAATCGACCCTGGCAATTAAGAACACACTGGATATTTACACCGAGCGCACCATTCCTTACCCTTATCCCACGGCTTACTCCATCAACTGGGTAGGCGGAGGCATGGAGTACCCCATGGTTTCCTTTAACGGTGGCCGGCCGGCCAAAGACGGAACGATCAGTGACCGGGTGCTGGTGCGCTGCGTGTACATCATCGTCCACGAAGTTGGTCACAATTACTTCCCCATGATCATCAACAGTGATGAACGCCAGTGGACGTGGATGGACGAGGGCCTGAATTCGTTCCTGGAAAAGGAAACGATGCGCATCCGGTATCCGAATCTGAACTACAGCAGCAATACACCCAAGGATATTGTCAGCTTCATGAAGGGCGACAAAGCGATGATGCGGCCTATTATGGCTACGGCCGATAACCAGGGCCAGTACGGGGGCAGCAACGGCTACACCAAAACCGCGGCAGCGCTTACGCTGTTGCGCGAAACCGTGATGGGACCCGAACTATTCGACAAAGCATTTCAGGAGTTTTCCGTTCGGTGGGCGTTCAAACATCCAAAGCCGGCTGACTTTTTCCGGACGATGGAAGATGCCAGCGCGGTAGATCTGGATTGGTTTTGGCGCGGTTGGTTTTATTCAACCGATCATGTGGATATCACACTGGACGAAGTGAAGTGGTACAAAGTCAAGAAATCGCAGCCTGATCTCGAGAAACGGAACGTGAAGGTTGCCGGTGGCGATGTTTCAGCAGGTAAAGGCAAACCGGGCGAAAAGGTGACCGACTTCAGCAAGGGTCCGCAGGATTTTACGGTGCTCAATACCACGGAGGAGGACTACGGACAGTTCCGCGCCCGCATTGACGACAATGCCATGCGCACCAAACTTGAGGAGAAGAACTTCTACGAGGTAACGTTGAAGAATACCGGGGGCCTGGTGTCACCCGTCATCATCGAGTGGACATACAAAGACGGATCAAAGGAGATCGAAAAAATTCCGGCTGAAATCTGGCGTCTTAATGAAAAGGAGGTGATGAAGGTGTTTGTAAAAGAGAAAGAGGTTGTGAACGTAGTCATTGATCCCAAACAAGAGACCGCGGATGTCAACATTACCGATAACGTCTTCCCGAAGCGAGCTGCAGAAAGCAAGTTTGATCAGTTGAAGAAGAATTGATTGTACGTGAGAATAAGAAAAGGCAGCCTGCTACGGCTGCCTTTTTTATTTCGTAGAAAAGAAGGTGCCCAACTTCTCCAGATCAACGTTGCCGCCTGAAAGAATGATTCCCACGTTTTTCCCCGCAAATTTCGCGCGCTGTTTTAGTACCGCGGCAAATGGAACAGGGCAGGAGGGCTCAATCACGATTTTTAATCTTTCGTAAACCAGCCGCATGGCGGCAATGATTTCAGCGTCTGTTACGGTAATGATTTCTTTCACCCGTTCGCGTATGATGGGAAAGGTTTTGTTACCCAGCGTGGTGAGCAGGCCATCGGCAATGGTTTGTGACTGTGCCGACTCGATTTTTCCACTTTGCATAGAACGGTAAGCGTCATCCGAACCAGCGGGTTCCCCGGCCATCACCAGCGTGCCTGGAGAAAAGTAATGTGCGGCCAATGCGGTGCCACTGAGTAATCCGCCCCCACCTACGGGGGCGAGGATGATATCCAGGGCGGGTGCATCTTCAATAAATTCCTTGGCACACGTGGCCTGCCCTTCGATCACATCGTAGTTATTGAAGGGATGAATTTCGGTGGCTCCGGTGCGGGCAATCACCTCGGCCAAGGTAGACTCACGGGCAGCCAGTGTCGGTTCGCACTCGAAAATCTGACCGCCATAGCCGCGGACTCCGCGTTTTTTTATTTCCGGAGCCGTGCGCGGCATCACAATGTAGGCGGGCACCCCAAGCATGCGGGCGGCCCGGGCCAGTGCCTGTGCATGGTTGCCGGACGAGTGTGTGGCCAATCCTTTTTGCTGTTGCTCCCGCGATAGCTTTAGCGAGGCATTCATGGCACCCCGCGCTTTAAAGGCGCCAACTTTTTGAAAGTTCTCACATTTAAAATACAGGCGGGCTCCTGTCATTTCGTTAAGTCCCTCGCTCATAAGTACAGGCGTGCGATGAATGTAAGGGGAAATGCGCTCGTGGGCCTTCACGATGGAGGTGCGATCGGGGATCATCGGTTGGTTGCTGTTTTGTTTTACTTATAAAGGCGAAATCAGATAATACCCAACTTATTCAACTATCCATTTAACCTTGTCGACTACCGGTTTGCGCAGGCACCCGGGCGGTAGGTTGGCTTTGGGCATACCCACAGACAAAAATCCACAAAGTTTGTCGGCTTCTCCTAACCCAAAAAGCGGTTTTGCCTCTATCATTTGGGTGATGCCCCCCGTGCTGAGATAGCAGCCGACTCCATAGGCATTGGCCGTCAGATACATATTTTCAATGGCGCAAAAAACTGCGCCCAGTTCTTCCCACTCGGGAACCATTCTGTTTTCATCTCGCTTCATTCCGAGGGCGATGATATGGGAAGATTCAAACGGTTTCTTTTACAGAGAGAGGTAGCGGTCTTCGTGAAACGTGCCCTCCCGTTGAGCAACTGTTTTATAGCATTCCGACTGAAAATGCGCCAGCGCTTGGCGACCCGCACCGGTGAAAGCAACAAACCGCCAGGGTTCGGTGATTTTGTGATTAGGTGCCAAATGGGCATTGGTAAGCATTTGATGAATCACTTCATCGGGTACAGGATGTCCGGTACAATCTTTTGGATAAATCGATCTTCGGGAAGCCATTAATCGATTAATTTCAATTGCGTTGAATGGCATCGTAGTTTTTTGCTAATTTACCCATTGTATGCGAATCACTTCTTCATCGACACTGGTTGTTCCATCAGCTTTCCGGATGGTACAGGGCGGAATGGTGAACGGCAAGAGCCGGGGATTTTTTCATAGGCCGTCAACAGGGCAAAAAGAGAATCAATTTTCAGGCACGGGCCAATGGCCACCCGCACACCATTACATCGGTAGGTTCTCTTAACGTGTCAATTAAACCGAAATTAAGCCTGTTTGATCTCACCATGGTGGTGGTGGGCTTGGTTATCGGCATGGGTATTTTTCGAACGCCCGTAGAGGTGGCTCAAAAAGCCCAGACTCCTGTAATCTTCTTTGCCGCCTGGATTGGCGGTGCTGTGGTAAGTTTGTTTGGTGCGCTCACGTTTGCTGAAATCGGATCGCGCTACCCCGTAGCGGGTGGCTTTTACAAGATCTTTTCGCATTGTTATCATCCGGCCTTTGCCTTCATGGTCAACTGGATGACGGTGATTTCCAATGCAGCGTCTACGGCCATTGTGGCCATTGTCGGAGCAGAGTACATCAACCCGTTTCTCTTTCCCAACCTTGATCATGATGTGGCCATTCGCATCACCACCATTTCGGCTATCAGCCTCTTGTTTATTATCAACCTCCTCGGCATCAAGATGAGCGCCCGCACACTAAATGTGCTCATGATGATCAAGATGGGACTTATTGTATTGCTGATACTGGCCGTGTTTGCCGCGCCCGACCCCGCCACGCGCACCACCACGGTGCCCACGCTTTCTTCATCCGATTCACTTAAGGCATTCTGGCTTTGCTTTGTGCCTGTGTTTTTTACGTATGGCGGCTACCAGCAGACGATGAATTTTGGGGGTGATGTGCCCAACGCCAGCCGCACCTTGCCCCGAGGTATCTTTTTTGGCATCGCGATTATTCTCACGTTGTATCTGCTGGCCAATCTTTCCTACTACCTGGTGTTGGGCTTCAATGGGTTGCAGCAGTCAAGCGCCTTGGCGTCCGATGTGGCAGGGGCCTTATTGGGCGATTACGCCTCTCGCACGGTGGCTGTCATCATGTTTTTTGCGGTGATGGCCTATGTGAACGCATCCATCATGAGTAACCCGCGTGTGTATTATGCCATGGCCGAGGACAAAGTGCTGCCGGCCATTTTCAAGCGAATCAATGAACGCACACAGGTTCAGGAATTTGCCGTTACCGTGTTTGTGGCGTTCATGATTATTACGCTGTTTTTATCTTCATCCTTCAGCAAAGTGCTCGACTATGTCATGTTCTTTGACAGTATTGCATTAGCCAGTGCTGCGGCCGCGATTTTTGTTTTGCGTCATCGGGCGAAGAGAAATGGGGAACCCAGCGGCATCTATAAAATTCCACTCTATCCCTGGCTCCCGCTGGTATATATCGTTACGTATTGTTTTGTGAATACCAGCTTACTGGTATCGAACCGGGAAGCTGCCTTGATGGGCTTCCTTCTTTTTGTCTCTGGTCTGCCGCTCTACTGGTTGCTGAAGAAACTGGTTGATCGCCCAGTCGGTTAGAATTTGAAGCTGTGCCGAAACAGCACGGACGAGATTTCTCCGTTAGCTTCTTCGATAACTCTGTACCCTTTCGAAGTAAGCTGAAACCCGGTTACCCTTCGACTCCACGGATCAACAACCCAATACTCCGTCACCCCAAATTTTTCGTATAGTCTTTTCTTTTTGACAAGGTCATGTTTTTGATTCGAGCGCGAAAGAATTTCTATGATAAATTCCGGCACTCCGTGGAGCCCGGTTTCGTCAATAACCAAAGGGTTTGTTTTACCAACAAAAACCAGATCGGGCTGCACAACATTACTATCGGCATCTAAGAATACATCAATAGGCGCAGCGAAGAGTTTACCGAGTTTGCCTCTTGTGATAAATTGATTGATTGTTGTTGCTAACCTCATTGACACTTCCTGGTGAAGTGGACTCGGTGCTGGGGACATATAGAGTGTATTTTCAATAACCTCTGCCAAGGTTCCTTCCGGAAGCATCCGAAAAACCTGCATAGCAGACCGGGGGGGAGAGGCAGTTTCCGGATTCATAACGCTAGGGCTCGTTATTGTTATCGTTGAAATACTTGTCGTCATCGTCCTCCGGCTTTTTCTTTTCCGGCATAGGTCCGATCTCCAGAATCTTGAATTCCGTGCGTCTGTTGCGCTGGCGCCCCTCCGGATTGTCGCTGCCATCGGGGTTGGTGTTGCGGGCTATAGGACGGGTTTCTCCGTATCCTTTCGCTACCAGTCGTTTGCTTTCAATACCTTTTTTAATCAAATAGTCTACCGTGGCTTGCGCTCGTCTTTGCGAAAGATCAATGTTGTAGGCATTCGAGCCGACACTATCGGTGTGGGAGCCCATTTCAATTTTAATCTCGGGGTTATCGTTTAAGAGCTGAACAAGCCGATCCAATTCCCGCGCGGATTCCTTCCGGATCACGGTACTGTCAAATCCAAAGTAAATGTTCTGCAAAACAAAAATCTTGTTGCGCTCTAACTTATCCAGCACGAGGAGCGTATCCAACGTCACATTCGTCAGCAGTTCTTTAAGCGTTTCTTTTGCCACGCTCTTTCCGCGCGTGGTATAACGCCCGCGCTCCACCAGGTAACCATCGGTTTCGCCAATCAGGGTGTAGTTTTCATTTTCATACACACGAAACAGAAACTTGCCATCGCTGCCCGTGATAAAGTCCTGCATCTCTTCGCCATCTTCACCCAGCAGCGTGACTTTGGTTTCGGGCAGAATGATCTTGGTACTGTCTTTCCCCCACGCATAGGTAACGCCCTGCAGGTAGTAATTCACCACTTTCAGGTTGGGGTCTTCATTAACGAACGTATAAATGTCGTCATCGCCTTTACCACCATCCCGGTTGGAGGTGAAAAATCCACGATCGGGGCGAAACAGGAAGATACCGAAATCATCACCGGTGGAGTTGACCGGCTGGCCCAGGTTTTCGGCCATTGTTTTGCCGCCCGAACGGGCCACCACGAAAATGTCGAGCATACCGTAGCCGGGGTGTCCATCGGATGAGAAATACAACTGTCCCGTTTCCGAGGCGAAGGGAAACATCTCATCACCGGCCGTGTTGATATCGGCCCCCAGGTTGCGCACTCGCCCAAAGCGCCCACGACTGTCCATAGTAGCACTATACAAATCCAGGCCACCGTAACCGCCTTTCCGGTTCGATGAAAAATAGAGGGTGCGGCCATCGGGGCTGAATGCTGGTGTGGATTCCCACGAATTCGGTTGGTTGATGTTGATCAGCTGGGGGGCCGTCCACGCACCATTGCGGAAGCGCGAGAGGTAGAGGTCTACGTCATCGCGGCCTTTGCGTTTACCGGTATTGCCTTTGGCAAACACCATTGTTTTTCCATCCGGTGTGAAGGCGATAGTGCCTTCGTTAACCAACGGTTCATTGATGGTGGGCGCCAAAGCACTTACCGTGTTGATATCCACATTGGCGCCTTTGGTTTCTACTTTGTACAGGTCGGTATAGGGTGTACCCGAACCATCGAATATGCGGCTGTTATTGCGGGCTGACGTAAAGTATAATTCGTTGTTGAGGTATACCGGGGAGTACTCGGCCACCGGAGTATTGATAGCTTCCAGGTTCTTGATCCGGTAATAGCTTTTCTTTTCGCTGAGCTCCTGAAGCCGCCCCAATCCGGTAATTTCCCTGCGTAGCCGCGATTTTAATTTTTTGTTGTCCGTTTGCTCAAGGGCTTCTTCCAGTTGCTGACGGGCCTCGGCATATTGCCCAGCGGCCTGCAAAGCCTTGGCATAACTCAATTTCAAGGTATCCTCGTTAATGCCCCGCCCGCCTGCCTTAGCATAGTAGGGTATCGACTCGCGAATGCGGTTTGATTTCCGGTATGATTCGGCCAGGTAATAATTAGCCCGGCCGTTGTTAGGGTCGCGCGCTAAAATGGCCTTATAGGCTTCGATGGCCGATTGATACTTACCATACTTGAATGCCTTTTCCGCTTTTTTTTCGGCACTGCAAGCTGCCAGCATCACCACCACCACTGCAAACGCTACACTACGCTTCATAAGGACGTTAAAGTTACGAAATATGCCCGTCAGGAAACTAACGAAGATTTCGGCAGATATTTTGCCAGCCAGGTTTTTTCAGCAGGTATCAGCCAGTTATTGTCCAGGTCATCTTTGGTGGCGGCCTGGAGGTTGAACGCCAGCGTCTGACCATTGACCTCACCGCTCCCGAAGGCCTGTTTCAGCCGGGTAAAGGGTATTGTGACAATCTGCCCGTTTGCCCAGAATGCCACTTGGGTGCGATCAAAAAAATCAATCCCTAATTGGTGTTGCAGATTTTTCATCACATGTACTGAACCATCAATGGAGCAACCGCTGGCCGCATGACCCGATTCGTCTACCATCAGGACCACAAACCGGTGATGGCGTACCTCAAACCCGGCATTGAGCGGCTGGCCATGGGCCATCCAGTGTTGGCAAAACGCAGCGAGTGTGCGGTTGAGTTCTTGTTCTTCCGCGTCAGTGAAATTGCGATTGGTCTGGTAAATCCAGGCGCGGGAAGAAGCGGGCAATAATGAAGTTTCAATCAGCACGGTTGTTTCTTTTGATGCTATAAACCCTTTGCTTCGGCAATCAGTTCCGCGAGGTCTTTCACGTTCACCTGTCCTTCTTTTTCCTTGTTTTTCACGCCATCGTTCATCATGGTCATGCAGAATGGGCAGGCCACAGCAATTGTTGTAGCCCCGGTTTGCAGTGCTTCCTCGGTGCGCTCAATGTTGATGTCTTTCCGGCCAGCTTCGGGTTCTTTGAACATCTGAGCGCCTCCGGCCCCGCAGCAGAGGCCGGTCGTGCGGCAGCGTTTCATTTCCACAAGGTCGGCATCGAGCGCTTCGAGCACCACGCGGGGAGCTTCGTAAATGTTGTTCGCGCGCCCGAGGTAGCACGAATCGTGATAGGTAATTTTTTTGCCTTTGAAGGAGTTGCTGTCCGACAATTTTATTTTTCCCTGGTCGATAAGTTCTTGCAGAAGCGTGGAGTGATGAACCACCTCGTAGTTGCCGCCCAATTCGGGGTATTCGTTTTTCAGCGTATTGAAGCAATGCGGGCAGGCGGTTACAATTTTCTTCACGCCATAGCCATTCATCACCTGTATGTTGTTCATGGCCTGCATCTGAAACAGAAACTCGTTGCCGGCCCTTCGGGCCGGGTCGCCTGTGCAGGTTTCCTCGGTTCCCAGCACGGCAAACCGGATGCCCACCGAGTTCAGAATTTTTACAAACGCAACCGTCACCCGCTTGGCGCGATCGTCAAACGAGCCGGCACAGCCTACCCAAAACAGAATTTCGGGGGTTTCGCCTTTGGCGGCCAGGTCGGCCATAGTCGGTATTGTCATCATAATGGGAGCTGTCTATGCATTTGTCTTCGCCCAGTTAAACCGGTCGCTGGCCGGAAATTTCCAGGGGGCAAAATTGGTTTCGATGTTCTGGAACATGCTGTTCCACTGGCCTGGCGCGCTGCTTTCTTCCATACTTTGGTAGCGCCTGAGTTCGAGAATAATTTCCAGGGGATTGATCATGACCGGGCAGGCTTCCACACAGGCGTTGCAACTGGTGCAGGCATTGATTTCTTCTTTGGAGATATAGTCGCCCAGCAGAAACTTGCCGTCATTCAATCCCGGGCCGCCTTTGGCCAGGCTGGCTCCAACATCTTCCATACGGTCGCGCACGTCCATCATGATTTTGCGCGGAGAGAGTTTTTTCCCTGTTTGGTTGGCGGGGCATTCGCTGGTGCAGCGCCCGCATTCCGTGCAGGCATAGGCGGCCATCAGGCTGGTGCGGCTAAGATCGTTGATATCTTTTGCCCCAAACCTGCCGGGCACCTCGCTGGGTGTAGGTTGTTCTACCGGTAACCCCAACATCGACTTCACCTCGCGGGTAACCACCGGCATATTATTGATATGCCCTTTCGGTTGAAGCTTGGCGTAATAGGTATTCAAAAAAGCCATGAAGATGTGAAGGTGCTTGGAGTAGGTGATGTACACGGTGAAACCCAGGATGCCCAGGATGTGAAACCACCACGCCCCACGTTCAATTACCACCAGGGTTGCCGTATTGAGTTGCTCAAGGGCTGGGGTTAACCCCGAACTAAAGAACAGCGGGCCCGTTTGGGTGTAATGCGCATCGCGGGTTTGCAACACCTGGTCGGCCGCGTTAATGGTCAGGATGGCCATCATCAACACAATCTCGATCGTAAGAATAAGGGTAGCATCCAGCCTTGGCCACCGTGTCATTTCCGCGGACTGAAAGCGTTGAACTTTCAACACGTTTCTGCGGAACAGAAAAACGACACAGGCTACCAGCACAGCCACTGCGAGGAATTCAAATACATTCATCAATATCGGATATACACTACCCAGATAGGGCGCAAAAAATCGGTGAGTGCCCGCGAGGCCGTCAATCACAAATTCAAGAACCTCCAGATTGATTACCATAAAGCCAACATAAATAAGCAGGTGAAAGAAGGCCGGAAGAAACCGCTTGAACATTTTCTTTTGACCAAAGGCTACCAACACCACGTTCTTCCATCGTTCCCCGGTTGGCCCGGCTACAGGTTCTGATTTGCCTAATGCAATGTTCTTTCGGATGAACCGCACCCGCTGTGCGATAAACCAACCGGCCACGCCCAGCGAAAGGGCAAAAAATATTTGTTGAACGTATGCCATAAAATTTTTTGGAAATTACGAGAGACGGGTCGCTTGCGCAACCGTAAGCGTTAAAACCGGAAAACAGCTTGCCTGGTTTGCGCAACACGCATTTTTCTCTACTTTTGTGCCCCTGTAAGAAAATCAGCCTTCTGGTGACGTAGCTCAGTTGGTAGAGCAAAGGACTGAAAATCCTTGTGTCGGGGGTTCAATTCCCTCCGTCACCACCAGCACCCCCGCCATTTCGGGGGTTTTTTATTGATAAAGTTTACAGGGTGCCCGGTTGTCAAAAGGTTTGCGCCCGAATCATTGGTACACCGTGGGCATTTGGTTGTATAGTTGTACACGGATACAGGCAAAACCCGTTAATCATCGTGCGCAAGTTGTTAGGCCAGCTCACGCTGCAATCGCGTTTGGGTGTCGAGGGTGTTTTCGGCATCGCGCTGCGAGCGCGGTTAAGCCAACAGGATTAAAAAGTTACTTCAATCTGACCGCGCAGGAGGTCGTCCAATGTCTCGCGCTGGCGTATCAAATGAGCTTGACCTTTCCACAGCAGCACTTCGGCCGGGCGAAAACGCGAGTTGTAATTGGACGCCATGGAATAGCCATAGGCTCCCGCGTTCCTCACCACAATCAAATCACCCTCCCGCACTTCATTCAATTTGCGGTCGGCCCCAAAGGTATCGGTCTCGCAAATGTTGCCCACTACAGTATAGATCTTTTGTGAACCGTTCGGGTTCGACACGTTGACAATTTCGTGATACGCCTCGTACATCATAGGCCGAATCAAATGATTGAGACCCGAGTTAACGCCCACGAACGTAACCGAGGGTGTGGCTTTGACAACGGTGGCGGTGGTGAGCAGATAGCCCGCCTCACTCACCAGATACTTGCCCGGCTCAAGCCACAGCTCCAACTTTCGGCCGTATTGATGGTAGAATTCCTTAAATGCCTTTCCGAGCTTTAATCCAAGGTCAAACACATTCGTGGTCAGGTCGCCTTCTTTGTAAGCCACCTTGTAGCCGCTGCCAAAGTCGATGAACCTGAGTTGCGGAAAATCCCGGGCTATACCGAACAAAATCTCCGCCATTTTCAAAAACACCTCGGTCTCGGTAATCTCAGAGCCAGTATGAATGTGCAAGCCCTCAATGCGCATCTGGTAGCGTTGCACCGTCTCCATAATGTTGGGCAGTTGATAAATGGAAATGCCAAACTTGGAGTTGCCGTGGCCGGTAGAAATTTTATAATTGCCGCCTGCCAGAATATGGGGGTTAAACCGGATGCAACAGGCTTGGTTGGCTCCGTACTTCCTCCCGAATTTGTCCAACACGGAAAGATTATCCAGGTTAATCGTGAACCCCAGATTTACCCCTTCTTCAATTTCGGCAAAATCGACACAGTTGGGCGTAAACATGATATCGCTGGCCACAAATCCGGCTTTCAGTGCCAGGTGAGCCTCCTGAATCGAAACGACATCTACACCGGCTCCGTGCTTCTTCAACAACCGAAGTATCGATAGGTTAGTCAGTGCTTTGGCGGCATACTTGATGCGTACGTCATTCTCTGAAAATGCATTCTTGAGGTTATTCAATTGCTGCACCATGTGCGCGCCATCATATACGTACAGAGGCGTTCCAAAATCCCGCGCCAGATCGTCAAAGGGAATATTTTGTATGCGGTATCCTGCGGCTGTCAGCTCCATGCGAAAAAAGCCTCAAATATAATCTGATTGGGGGTGTGCGTTCAACTAATAAGTGCAACACAAGAGGTTGAAAGAAAGGAGGACTTCTCCTCCCTTCAATTGACCAAGTTACTTAAACTTGTGTTGCGATGACAAATTACAAACAACTGGGTCAAGAGCAAAGATATGTAATTGACCGCCTATTACAGCAAGGAAAAAGCCAGAAAGAGATAGCTGATGTATTGGGATATCATAAGTCTACCATCAGTCGCGAGCTCAGGCGAAATACGCCCCAGCGAGGCAGGGGTGCAAAGGAGTACAATCCTGATCGAGCACAGATGAAAACCCAAAGAAGGCATCAGGAGAAGAACAAGCGTGTCATCTTTAACGATGAGATGCGAGGGAAAATTGCAAAACAACTAGCTGTTGAGAAGCTGAGCCCGGAACTAATCGCCCAAATGGGTCGCAGGGAAAATGCGGATTTTGTCAGTCATGAAACCATCTACCAGTGGGTCTGAGCGATGAAGCATAGCCATAAGAGGCAAGATCAGCCTTACCGACTCCTGTATACAGACCTAAAACATGGCCGCAGAAGACGAAAACGCGGAAATTACCATGAAAACAGAGGTTGTATATCAAACTGTCTCGTCCTAAAATAGGTTTACACGAATTAACGTGTAAACATCATGAGAAAATCGACTAAAAATATTCAAGAGCAAGAAGCCATCATTGCTGAATATCTAATTGGTGAATTAAGC
>Ga0209985_10001847_pt1 | contig 19955 bp, 16 predicted proteins | sample NOAtaG_FD_187305 | JGI IMG/M metagenome (GOLD analysis project Ga0209985, IMG submission 187305) | Freshwater lake microbial communities from Lake Erie, under a cyanobacterial bloom - NOAA_Erie_Diel6S_1000h metaG (SPAdes) (version 2) | ecosystem: Environmental > Aquatic > Freshwater > Lake ...
ATCTGCGCAGTGCAGGCAGGGGGTGGGGCGGGTGGGTACCGAGCGCCTTCAGGGTGTGGTCGAAGGCTTCAGGGCTTTGCGTTCCCGCGGGGCGGCCGATGGTACCCGCTGCCTACAATCCCAGCGGTGAGCAACCATGACGTCTGCATCCGCGGTACCGGGCCGGTAGGCCGTTCGCTGGCGCTGGCGCTGGCCCGCCAGGGGCTGCGCGTGGCTTTGCAGGCGCCGGCCGCAGAAGCGCCGGCTGCCACGGTCGATGTCCGCACTTATGCGCTGAATGCCGGCTCCGTGGCGCTGTTGCAGGCCCTGCGGGTGTGGGATGCCTTGCCCGGCGATGCCCGTACCGCCGTGCTGGACATGCGCATCCTGGGGGATGCCCCGGCAGGCCGCGCGCCTGCGGCGCTGCACTTTTCAGCCTACGAGCAGGCGGTGGACACGCTGGCCTGGATCGTCGATGCCGCGGAGCTGGAAGCTTTGCTCGCCAGCGCCGTGCGCTTTGCACCGCACATCACCGTCGTAGACCAACCCGTGTCGGCGCCGCTGACGGTGGTTGCCGAGGGCAAGGACGCCGCCTCGCGGGCAGCCCTGGGCGTCAAGGTGGACACCCAGGCCTACGGCCACAGCGCGGTGGCGGCCCGGCTGCAGGCTGACTTGCCGCACGCCGGCCTGGCCCGGCAGTGGTTTCGCAGCCCCGACATCCTGGCCCTGCTGCCCTTTGACCGCCCGAGTCCTGGGCAGTCTTACGGGCTGGTGTGGTCCGTGCCGCAGGAGCGGGCTCAGACCCTCATGGCGATGGAGCCAGCGGCTTTTGAAGCGGCCCTGGCCGAGGCCACGGGCGGTGACGCCGGTGGCCTGAGCCTGTGCGGGCCGCGGGCGGCCTGGCCCTTGCGCCTAGCGCGGGCGCAGACCGTGTGCGGCCCGGGTTGGGCGCTCGTGGGCGATGCGGCTCACGTGGTGCACCCGCTGGCAGGCCAGGGGTTGAACCTGGGGCTGGCCGATGTGCAGGCCCTGGCGGACGTGATGGCCGAGCGCGAGCCCTGGCGCGCCCTGGGTGACGAAAAGCTGCTTCGTCGTTACGCCCGGCGCCGGCATCTGCCCACGCTGGCCATGGCAGGTGTCACCGACGCCCTGTGGGCGCTGTTCGCCCACCAGTCGCCGCTGGTGTCTGAGGCGCGCCACCGCGGTCTGCAATTGATGGAGCGGCTAGGCCCCTTGAAGAAGGCCCTGACCGCCCGCGCATTGAACTCCTGAGGACAAGCCTTTCATGAAACCTGACACCCCCCCATCGGCCTGGCGGGCTTCTCTGCTGGCCACCTGTCTGTTGGCGCTGGCCTGGCCTTTCGCCACCCTGGCGCAAGAGGCGGTCATCCGCAAGAACCTGCCCGAGCGCTTGCCCAACCTGCCCAAGATTGACGAAGTGGTCCGCACCTCCGTGCCCGGTATCTGGGAGGTGCGCATCGGCACCGACCTCTTCTACACCGACGACCAGGGCAACCATCTGTTCACGGGCGAGCTGATCGACACCCGCACCCGCGCCAATCTAAGCAAGGAGCGCATCGACAAGCTCACCGCTTTCGACTTTGCCAAGCTGCCCTTGAAGGACGCCATCGTCATCAAGCAAGGCACAGGTGCTCGCAAGATGGTGGTGTTTGGAGACCCGAACTGCGGTTACTGCAAGCGCTTCGAGCGGGATGTGGCGAGCCTGAAGAACGTCACGGTCTACACCTTCCTCTACCCCATCCTCGGGCCGGACTCCACCGCCAAGTCGCGCGACATCTGGTGCGCCAAGGACCCGGCCAAGGCCTGGCGGGACTGGATGATCAACGGGACCCTGCCGCCCTCTACCGCGGGTGCCCGCTGTGACACCGCCGCCCTGGACCGCAATACCGAGCTCGGCCGCAAGCACCGCGTGCAGGGCACGCCAGCGGCCGTCTTTGAAGACGGCTCCCGCGCGCCCGGCGCCGTCTCTGCCGACGAGCTAGAGAAGCGCCTGGCCGCCGCGGCCGGCAAGGGCTAAGCCGTCGTGAGCAACACGCAGGAACTTCCACGCTGGGCCCGTCAACTGGGCCACGCCGGCCTGTTGCCCTTCGTGGGCGGTGCGCTGTTGGTGCACCTGGTCTGGCCCGAGGCGCATCCCTACGCCGTGCTCGCACTGGCGGCTTACGCGGCCACCATCGTGGCTTTTCTGGGTGGCGTGCACTGGGGCGTGGCCTTCACACAGGCCCAGCCTGACCCCCGCCTCTTTGCCTGGGGTGTGCTGCCCTCCCTCGTGGCCTGGGTGGCTATCGTCATGCCGCCGAGCGCCGGCCTGGTGGTGTTGGGCGTGATGCTGATCGCGTGCTATGCGGTGGACCGGCGGCTTTACGCCGCGCATGGTCTGCAGCGCTGGTTGGTGCTGCGCTTTCGCCTGAGCGCGGTGGCCGCGCTCTGCTGCTTCCTCGGGGCAGCGGGCACCTGAAGGGCCGGCGGCGCCTGCAGGGCTTGCGGCCCGAACGCCTCTCGCCATGAAGCACCTGCTGGATGCTCCTTCGCATCCATCCACGATGAACCGCCGCCGCTGGGCGGCCGTGGCCCTGGTGGCCGTGGTGGCGCTGGTGCACCTAGTGTTGATGCTGTGGCTCGAGGACCTCGCACGTCTGGGCGCGGGGGCCGCTGACACCTCACCGGCGCGCATCGATGTGGCCTTTGTGCGCGAGCTGGCACAGGCCGAACCGCCGCCTGTGGCACCGGTCGCCCCGCGGCCTGCACCGGCTGCGCCTGCAGCGGCCGCGCCAGTGGCGCCGGCTGCTTCCGCACCTTCAGCCGCTGAGGCCGCACCGGAGCCTGTCCAGGCCGCTGCCTCTTCACCTGCTGAGGGCACGGCTGGCAGCGAGTCAGCCGCCCTGGCCGCCGACCGGGCAGCCTCGGCTCCACAGGGCGAGCCGAATGCGCCGAGTGCCCTGGCACGCGCGCCAGAACCCGCAGCCTCAGCGCTTGCGCCTAGCACCGCGGTGGCGGCCGCTGCGCCCGCGCCAGGAGCGCCGCCTCCTCCCACCACTGCGCCTCCCTCTGCGCCGGCCGCGCCAGCCTTCGATTGGCCACCGTCGACGCGTCTGTCCTACAACTTGGTGGGTGACTACCGTGGCCCCGTCCAAGGCAAGGCCCGGGTGGAGTGGCTGCGCAGCGGCAACCGTTACCAGGTGCACCTGGACGTGCGGGTGGGGGCAGACTTCGCGCCGCTGCTCTCGCGTCGCATGTCCAGCGACGGCCAACTCACCGAAGACGGGCTGAAGCCGCAGCGCTACGACGAGGAGACCAAGGTGCTGCTGCGCGAGGTGCGCCGCCAGACCATCCTCTTCGAGCCCGAGCGCATCGTGCTGCCGCGCGGCGGCGTGCAGCCGCCCGTGGCAGGCGTGCAGGACACGGCCAGCCAGTTCGTGCAGCTCACCTGGATGTTCACGCTCCAGCCGCAGTTGCTGCGGCCTGGCCAGACCGTGGAAGTGCCCCTGGCCCTGGCCCGCCGCGTGGACCGCTGGGTCTACGACGTGGTGGGCGAGGAGGTGCTGAACCTGCCGGTGGGCCCGGTAAAGGCCTGGTACCTCAAGCCCCGTACACAGAGCAAGACCAACAGTGATTTGTCGGTGGAGACCTGGTTCGCGCCCAGTCTGCAGTACCTGCCCGTGCGCATCCGTATCCGCCAGGATGAAGCCAGCTTCATCGACCTCACCTTGGAGCGCCTGCCGCAGCAGGCCTCCGCCTCCGATGCCCCAACCCCGCGCCGTATAGTTGTTCCATGAGTTACGAAAACATCCTCATCGACACCCGCGGCGAAGGCCCGCACCGCACCGGCCTGATCACGCTCAACCGGCCCAAGCAGCTGAACGCGCTGAACGACGCGCTGATGGACGAGCTGGGTGCGGCCTTGCTGGCCTTTGATGCCGACGACAGCATCGGCTGCATCGTGGTCACGGGCAGCGAAAAGGCGTTTGCCGCCGGCGCCGACATCTCGGCCATGGCCAAGCTGACCTACCGCGAGGTCGTCCTCAACGGTTTCATCAGCCGCAACTGGGAGACGATGCTGCGCGTGCGCAAGCCGGTGATCGCTGCCGTGTCGGGCTTTGCGCTGGGCGGCGGTTGCGAACTGGCCATGATGTGCGACTTCATCATCGCCTCGGAGACGGCCAAGTTCGGCCAGCCCGAGATCAAGATCGGCATCATCCCGGGCGCCGGCGGCACGCAGCGCCTGCCCCGCGCTGTGGGCAAGTCCAAGGCCATGGACATGGTGCTGACCGGCCGCATGATGGACGCCGCCGAGGCCGAACGCTCGGGCCTGGTGTCACGCGTGGTGCCGGCGGACAAGCTGATGGACGAGGTGCTCGCTGCCGCCGAGACCATCTGCCAACTGGGCCTGCCCAGCGTGATGGCGGCCAAGGCCTGCGTGAACCAGGCCTTTGAAGGATCGCTCACCTCAGGTATTGCGCACGAGCGCCAGGTCTTCCACACCCTGTTTGCCACCGAAGACCAGAAGGAAGGCATGGACGCCTTCCTCAGCAAACGCAAGCCGGTGTTCACGCACCGGTGAGGCTGCGCGGGGGTTTGCGCGAAGGAGCGCGCCCCCTCAGGGCTGCACCCACTGCGGCCCGCCCGGGCCGAACACCGCGCGGCGGTGGCCCTCCGAGTGCAGCTCGAGCCAGTCCACCGAGAGCACCTGCGCGTTGACGATGGCGAAGTGCTCGCGCGAGCCGCGTTCGTAATCCGCACGCTCCAGAGGTTCCCCCGGCGCCATGGGCGACAGGTAATCCTGCGCGGCAGGGGTCAGACGCAGGCGTGACCAACGCGCCTTGACAAGGGATGCGTCCTGCTCCTGGCTCAGGTGCACCCGCAGGCGCAGTTGCCAGGACAGTGCCGGGCACCAGGCCAGCAGTGTGCCTACCGGGTGGCGTTGGAGTTGCGACAGCTTGAGTGAGCGGTCGTCGGTGTAGAACACCACGCGCTGTTGAGACACAGCCACCTCGCGGACCGTGACCGATCGCGCATGCGCTTCCTGGCCCTCCACCGTGGCCAGCGTCATGGTGCGCCAGCCGTGCCCCCGCTCCTGGGCGGCGCGCTCGAGTTCGCGCCAGTAAGCCGTTTCGATCAGGCGCAGTGACTCGATGCGGCTTTTCGGCAGCATCAACCCTCGCGCCGCAGCGCCGGGAACAGGATCACGTCGCGGATGCTCGGGCTGTCGGTCAGCAGCATCACCAGGCGGTCGATGCCGATGCCGCAGCCGCCCGTGGGCGGCATGCCGTACTCCAGCGCGCGGATGAAGTCGGCGTCAAAGTACATCGCCTCTTCATCGCCGGCTTCCTTGTTGGCGGCCTGCGCCGCGAAGCGCGCGGCCTGGTCCTCGGCGTCGTTCAGCTCCGAAAAGCCGTTGGCGATCTCGCGCCCGGTCATGAAGAGCTCGTAGCGCTCGGTGATGCTGGGGTCGCGGTCGGAGGCGCGCGCCAGTGGCGAGACCTCCACCGGGTAGTCGATGATGAAGGTGGGGTCCCAGAGCTTGTCCTCCACCGCGGCCTCGAACAGGCCGAACTGCAGCTCGGCCAGGCTCCAGTGCGCTGGCGGCTCCTCGCCCAGGCTCTTCAGGCGCTGGTGCAGGAAGGCGGCGTCGGCGGCCTGCTCGGGCGTGAGCCCGGCATGCTGAACCAGCGCGTCGGTCACGGTCAGGCGGGCGAAGGGCTTGTCCAGGTCCACGGGCCGCCCGGCGTAGCTCAGCGTGGCCGAGCCGGTGGCCTGGCGCGCGGCGTGGCGCAGCACCTGCTCGGTGAAGTCCATCAGGTCGTGATGGTTCCAGTAGGCCGCGTAGAACTCCATCATCGTGAATTCCGGGTTGTGCCGGACGCTGATGCCTTCATTGCGGAAGTTGCGGTTGATCTCGAACACGCGCTCGAAGCCGCCCACCACCAGGCGCTTCAAGTACAGCTCGGGCGCGATGCGCAAGAACATCTCCTGGTCCAGCGCGTTGTGGTGGGTGATGAAAGGCTTGGCGTTGGCCCCGCCGGGAATCGGGTGGAGCATGGGCGTTTCCACCTCCAGGAAGCCGTGCTCGACCATGAAGTTGCGGATGGAACTCACCGCCTTGCTGCGCGCCACGAAACGTGCGCGGGCGTGCTCGTCGGTCATCAGGTCCACGTAGCGCTGGCGGTACTTCTGCTCCTGGTCGGTCATGCCGTGGAACTTGTCCGGCAGCGGGCGCAGGCTCTTGGTCAGCAGGCGCACGCGCAACGCCTTGACCGACAGCTCGCCCGTCTTGGTGCGGAACAAGGTGCCCTCGCACGACAGGATGTCGCCCAGGTCCCAGTGCTTGAAGGCGGCCAGGGCTTCGGCGCCCACGGCGTCCTGCGTCACGTAGATCTGCAGCCGGCCGGTGCCGTCTTGCAGGGTGCCGAAGCAGGCCTTGCCCATCACGCGCTTGAGCATCATCCGCCCCGCAATGGCCACGGGGATGGCTTGAGGTTCCAGCTCCTCGTTGGGAACTTGCCCGTAGCCGTGATGCAGGTCCGAGGCGTGGTGGGTGGGCTTGAAGTCGTTGGGGAAGGCCGCCGTGCCCGCGGCCTTGGCCTGTTCGCGCAGCGCGGCCAGTTTCTCGCGCCGCTCGGTGATCAGCTGGTTGTCATCGGCGTGGGCGGTGGGCGCGGGGGTGCTCATGAGGGGGCTGTGGGGGAGGGCGGACAGGGGCCAGGATTCTAGGCGGCGCCCTGGGCTGCCTAGAATCGCTGGTTGGGTTTCGGGTTCGTCCTTTTGCGGCTCGTCCGCTCGTCCCAGCGCAGAACCGTTGCCCAGGTCCCGCTCGTTTGCCTCGCTTTCCGCGAGCTTCCCTCCGCTTCTTTCTCCGCCAACCACCGCATGCAACGCAAGATCGCCGTCGTCGGCCTGGGCTACGTGGGCCTGCCCGTGGCCGTGGCCTTTGCCCGGGCAGCGTCTGCGCAAGCCAGTGCGCCGGAGGTGGTGGGTTTTGACATCGACACCTCGCGCATTGAGGAGTTGCGCCGCGGGGTCGACCGCACGGGTGAGATCGAGCCGGGCGGGTTGCCTTCGACAGGGCTGCGCTTCACCGACCAGGCTTCGGACCTGCGCGCTTGCGACTTCTTCATCGTCGCCGTGCCCACCCCAGTGGACGCGGCCCACAAGCCTGATCTGGCACCGCTGATCTCGGCCTCGCGCACCGTGGGCCCGGCGCTGAAGGCCGGTGACATCGTCGTGTTCGAATCCACCGTCTACCCCGGCGCCACCGAGGAAGACTGCGTCCCCGTGCTCGAGGCCACCTCGGGCCTGAAGCATGGCGTGGACTTCTTCTGCGGCTACAGCCCCGAGCGCATCAACCCCGGGGACCGCGAACACCGCTTCGAGGACATTCGCAAGATCGTCTCGGGCTGTGACGCTGCCACGCTGGACACCGTGGCGCAGGTGTATGAGTCCGTGGTGCGCGCGGGTGTCCACCGGGCCAGCTCCATCCGCGTGGCCGAGGCCGCCAAGGTCATCGAGAACACCCAGCGTGACCTGAACATCGCTTTGATGAACGAGCTGTCGGTGATCTTCGCCCGCCTGGGCATCGACACCGCCGAGGTGCTGGCCGCCGCCGGCTCAAAGTGGAACTTTCTGCCCTTTCGCCCCGGCCTGGTGGGCGGGCACTGCATCGGCGTGGACCCGTACTACCTCACCTACAAGGCCGAGCAGGTGGGCTACATCCCGCAGGTGATCCTGGCCGGGCGACGCATCAACGACAACATGGGCCGCTACGTGGCGCGCAACACCATCAAGCTGATGCTGAAGAACGGGGTGGACGTGCCACGTGCGCGCATCGGCGTGCTGGGCATCACCTTCAAGGAGAACGTGCCCGACACGCGCAACTCCAAGGTGGCTGATCTGGTGCACGAGCTGCGCGACCATGGTGCCGAGGTGGTGGTGGTGGACCCGCACGCCGACTCACGCGAGTTGCTGCACGACCACGGCCTGACGCTGGGCGAGGTGTCGCCCGCCAACCCTGTCGATGCGCTGGTGGTGGCCGTGGCGCACCGCGAGTTCCGCGCCCTGACCCCAGTCGATTTGCGCGCCCTGGTGCGCGGCGACCGCCCAGTGCTGGCCGACGTGAAGAGCCTGTACGACCCGGCGCAGCTGCAGGCGGCCGGGTTCACGGTGTTCAGGCTGTGACGGTTTGAACGAACCCGTCCAAGACCTATAACCCCCAAACAATGACAGCCCCCTTCCCCATCACCGACCGCCCCGTGCGCTTTGCGCTCGTGGGTTGCGGCCGCATCTCCGCCAACCACTTCTCGGCCCTGGCCGAGCACGCCGGCCGGGCCGAACTCGTGGCGGTGTGCGACACGGATGCAGCCCGTCTGCAGGCGGCGGTGCAGCAGACCGGCGCGCAGGGCTTTGCTTCCCTGGAGGCCCTGCTGGCCGGCAGCAACGCCGACATCGTGTGCCTGACCACGCCCAGCGGCCTGCATCCGCAGCAGGCCATTGCCTGCGCCCGCGCCGGCCGCCATGTGCTGAGCGAAAAGCCCATGGCCACCAAGTGGGACGAGGGCGTGGCCATGGTGCGCGCCTGCCGCGATGCTGGTGTGAAGCTGTTCGTCGTCAAGCAGAACCGCTTGAACGCCACGCTGCAACTGCTGAAGAAGGCCATCGATGCTCGGCGGTTCGGCCGCATCCACATGGTCACCGTCAACGTCTTCTGGACCCGCCCGCAGAGCTACTACGACGACGCGCCCTGGCGCGGTCGCTGGGACCTGGACGGCGGCGCCTTCATGAACCAGGCCAGCCACTACGTAGACATGGTGGACTGGCTGGTGGGCCCGGTGGACAACGTGCACGCCTACACCGCCACTCAAGCGCGCGACATCGAGGCCGAGGACAGCGGCGTGATGAGCCTGCGCCTGCGCGCGGGCGGCCTGGCCTCCATCAATGTGACGATGCTGACCTACCCCAAGAACCTGGAAGGCAGCATCACCGTGCTGGGCGAGCGCGGCACGGTGCGCATCGGCGGCGTGGCCGTGAACCGCATCGAGCACTGGGCCTTCGACGAGAAGCAGCCCGAAGACGACACCGTCATGGAGGCCAGCTACGCCCCCACCTCGGTCTATGGCTTCGGCCACCCGCTGTACTACGCCAACGTCATCGACACCCTGCGCGGCCAGGCTCAAGCCCAGGTGGACGGCTACGAAGGCCTGCGCTCGCTGGAAGTCATCATCGCCGCCTACCGCAGCGCCCGCGACGGCGTGCGCATGGGTTTGCCGCTGGTGTTTTGAGCCGTCCTGAACGAAGCCGCATGTCTTCCGACACTGCCTCCTTCTGGGCCCACCCCAGCGCCATCGTCGACGAGGGGGCGCAGATCGGGGCCGGCACGCGGGTGTGGCACTTCGCGCATGTGTGCGCCAGGGCGCGCATTGGGGAGGGCTGCTCCCTGGGCCAGGGCGTGTTCGTCGGTAACGACGTGTTCATCGGCCGCAACGTCAAGATCCAGAACCAGGTGTCGGTGTACGACGCGGTCACGCTGGAGGACGACGTCTTTTGCGGGCCTAGCATGGTCTTCACCAATGTGCACAACCCGCGCGCGGCCGTGGTGCGCAAGGCTGAGTACCGGCCCACGCGCGTGCGGCGCGGCGCCACGCTGGGGGCCAACTGCACCATCGTCTGCGGCACCACAGTCGGCGAGTACGCCTTTGTGGGCGCGGGGGCGGTGGTCTCGCGTGACGTGCCGGCCTATGCGCTGGTGGTAGGCGTGCCCGCACGCCGCGTGGGTTGGATGAGCGCGCACGGCGAGCGCCTGTCGCTGCCGGCCAGTGCGCCCGCGGGCCAGGTGCTGGAGGCGGCCTGCCCGGCCACGGGGGCGCGCTACCGTCTCACCGGGGATGTGCTGGCCGCCGTGGACGCTGCAGCCTGACCGCATTCAGGCCCCGAGTCTGTACGGCCCGCACCCTCATCTTCGAAGAAACTCGATGCAGTTCACTGACCTGAAGACCCAGTACGCCGCGCTCAAGGGCGATATCGATGCGCGCATCCAGCGTGTGCTGGACCACGGCCAGTACATCATGGGCCCGGAGGTGGCGGAGTTAGAGGCCGCCCTGGCTGCCTTCACCGGCAGCCGGCACTGCGTCACCGTGGCCAGCGGCACCGAGGCGCTGCTGATCGCGCTGATGGCGCTGGACTTGAAGCCTGGTGACGAGGTCATCACCAGCCCCTTCACCTTCGCGGCCACGGGTGAGGTCATCGTGCTGCTTGGGGGCAAGCCGGTGTTCGTGGACGTGGAGCCCGGCACCTGCAACCTGGATGCGTCCTGTGGAAGCGCGCATCACGCCGCGCACCCGCGCCATCATGCCCGTCAGCCTGTACGGCCAGGTGGCCGACATGGACGCGCTCAACGCCATCGCCGCGCGCCACGGCCTGGCCGTGATCGAGGACGCGGCGCAGAGCTTTGGCGCCACCTACAAGGGCCGGCGCTCCTGCGCGCTGTCCACCATCGGCTGCACCAGCTTCTTCCCCAGCAAGCCGCTGGGCTGCTACGGTGACGGCGGCGCCTTGTTCACCGACGATGACGCGCTGGCCCAGGCCGCGCGCGAGATCCGTGTGCACGGCCAAAGCGCGCGCTACACCCACACCCGCATCGGCGTGGGCGGGCGCATGGACACGCTGCAATGCGCCATCGTGCTGGGCAAGCTGCCGCGCTTTGAGTGGGAGTTGCAGCGCCGCGCCGCCCTGGGCGCGCGCTACACCGCCGCGCTGCAAGGCCTGCCCGGCCTGCGCACGCTCACTGTCATGCCCGACCGGGACTGTGTCTGGGGCCAGTACACGGTGTTCGTGGACGAGCGCGCCCGCGTGCAGGCGGCGCTCAAGGACGCGGGCATTCCCACCGCCGTGCACTACCCCAAGCCGCTGCACCACCAGGTGGCCTACGCCGCGCACTGCTGCCCCGATTGCTGCCCGGTGAGCGTGGACGTGGCCGGCCGCGTGCTGAGCCTTCCCATGAGCGCCGACCTCACCGAGGCCGACCAGGACCGGGTGGTGGCCGCTTTGCGCGACGCGTTGCGGGTGCAGAGTGGAGTGACGGCGTGACGCCGGTGGCCGCGGCTGCACCCGTTGTGTCGGCCTGGTCCCTCGCCGCGGGCTGAGTCCCCGGCCGCCACGCAGAGCCGGCGGCACCCCATGTCGCGTCCCTCCTTCCTCTCCAGCGTCTTCACGGTGGCCGGTGGCACGGCGCTGGCGCAGGCCATTGCGCTGGCGGCGCTGCCCTTCATCACCCGGCTGTACCCGCCCGAGCTGTACGGCGGCTTCGTCATCTTTCTGGCCTGGGGGGGCTTCGTGCTGCCGGTGGTCTGCGCGCGTTTCGAGGTGGCCATTGCGCTGCCAGCCAGCCTGCGCGCGGCCTCGGCCGTGGCCTGGGGCAGCCTGGGCATCGCCGGCGTGCTGTCCACGTTGTGCGCTGTCGTCGTGGCGCTCGTCTGGGCGGTGCACCCGCCGGCGCGGGAGCCGGCCCTGGCCCTGCTGCCCGTCTACGTGCTGCTCGGTGGCGCCGTGCAGGTGCTGGGCAACTGGGCCGCGCGGGTGCAGGCGTATCGGCGGCTGTCGCTCTCGCGCATCGTGCAGGCCGCGGCCACGGCGCTGCTGTCGCTGGCCTGGGTGCCGCTGTGGGGCGCGCAGGCCCTGGGCCTGGTGGTGGCCACGCTGGCGGGCCAGCTCATCGCGCTGGGCGTGCTGGCTCAGGGCCTGTCGCAGACGGGGTTCCGCCGTCGTGCGCGGCCGCGCCAGATGTGGCGGCTGATGCGCCACTTCCGACGCCTGACGCTGTTCAACGTGCCGCATGTCCTGTCAGACGCCGCGCAAGGTTCGGGGTTGCCGCTGCTCATCGCCCACTTCTTCGGCGCCCCTGCAGCGGCCTACTACGCCTTCTCCACGCGCTTGCTGAAGGCCCCGTTGGGGCTGGTGAGCGGCGCAGTCTCCCAGGTGTACTACCCGCGCGCCGCCAGCCACCGCCACGATGACGAGCGGCTGCGGCGCGATGCGCTGCGTATCCTGGCGGTGTCCACCACGGGCGTGCTGGTGGCCTTGCCGCTGCTCCTGCTGGTGCCCGATGCCGCCTACGTCTGGGCTTTCGGCGCGGCCTGGGGCGAGGTGGGCGCCTACCTGCGGGCGCTGTCACCCTGGATCTTCTCCGCCTTCGTGGCTGCTCCCTTGAGCGTGCTGTACTTGGTGAAGGAGCGCTTCGGGCTGGACTTTTCCTTGGGCCTGGCGGGCACCTTGCTGGCGTTTGCGTTGCTGGTGGGCGGCTGGTGGGTTTTCGGTGAGGTGATTGCCACCCTGTGGCTGCTGGCCCTGGGCATGACGGCCTACAACGCGCTGTCCACCTGGTTCGAGTTCCGCTACGTGCTGGGGCGCGGTTCTGCCAAGGCCTTGGGAGGGCGCTGAGATGTCGCACCCGCATGAGACTCCCCCGTTGATGCGCACGCCGCTGGCGGGCAGTGCCGTCGAGCCGGCGGCTCCCGCGGCCTTCGCCGACCCCTTCGACGACCCCGTGCTGCGCCGCGCTGTCGCCCGCGCTGCGGGCTTGCGCGAACACGCCGTCGGCCCGCCAGGGGCACCGCTACACGGCGCCTTCGAGCGCCAGCGGCTCGGCCGCCGGCAGTGGGTGTGGGCGCCCTACGGCCTGTATGCGCCTGTGTGTGCCGATGACACGGCTGCCGCCGCGCTGGCGGACTTTCTGGGGCAGGCACGACGCGGGGCCTGGAGCGTGCAGGCGCAGCTCAACCCGCTGTGCCCGCGGCAGGGTGCCGTAGCCGACAGTGCCCGCGCGCTGGGCTACCAGGTCACGCCGCGTCAGACCCATGTGCTGGACCTGCGCCCGGGGCTGGACGCCTTGCGCCGCGGCTACCACGCCACCAAGCGCAATCAGCTGGGCAAGCCGCTGCGCGTGCCCAGCCGCATCGCCTGCACCAGCCAGGGGGCGGGCGACCCCGCCGACCTGGACGCCTACTTCGACGTGTACGCCGACTCCCTGCGGCGCTGGGGCCGTGCCGGCGGCTTTCCGTACCCGCGCAGCCTGTTCCAGGACTTGCTGGCCAGCTGCGCTGCCCGCCTGTGGACGCACCACGTCCATGGCCGGCTGGCCTGCGCGATGTGGATTCTGGAAAGTCGTCACCAGGCGCTGTACTGGCAGGGCGTGTCGCGCATCGACGAGGACCAGAAGGCGGCCCACCCCATGGTGCGCCTGATGGACGCGGTGATCCAGGACCTGTGCGCGCGTAAGGTGCCGGTGCTCAACCTGGGGGCCAGCGAAGGCCTGCCGCAGGTGCAGCGCTTCAAGGAGGAGTTCGGCGCCCAGCCGCTGGCCTACAGCGCACTGCAGTGGGAGTCCACCGCCTGGCGGTGGTTGCATCGGGCGCGCGGTCTGGTGCGCGGTTGGGTGGCCCGCCCGGGATAATCCTGGGCTCTGCGCGCCGTACAGCGCGCCAGCGTCAGCTCAGGGCCTGGCGGCGGTGGGCTGCAGCAGCGCAGAGAGCACAGACAAGGGCGTGGACGTCGACCACGCGTCACCAAGCGGCAGGTCACCAAGGGGAAGCAATGGCTGAAGTGGACTGGGACGAGCGGGCCCGGCAAGGGGTGGGTCTGCAGTCGGTGATCGACCCCGGCGACCGCAACGGCCTGAAGAACGGCCTGATCGACCGCATCCAGTGGGGCGTGGTGCAGCCTTGGGCGCGCAGCCGGCGCGAGGTGCTGGACTATGGCTGTGGCATCGGCCGCTTCGCGAAGCGCATCACCGCCGCCGGCACGGCCTATTGCGGCGTGGACAGCTCGGCCGCCATGATCGAGGCTGCGCGGCAGTTGCATCCCGGCGGGCCCGCCACCTTCGCCCACGCGGCGGACCTGCCGCTGCCCCTGGCCAGCGGCCGCTTCGACGGCTGCCTGACCGTGGGCGTGCTGCAGTGCCTGACCACCGCCGACGGCCAGGCCCTGCGCGCGGCCGTGGCCGAACTGGCGCGGGTGCTGCAAGCCGGCGGTGAACTGCTGATGATCGAGCAGGCCAGCGCCTCAGGCCGCCATTCCGGCTCGGTGAGCCACAGCACCTCCGAGCAGGACTACCTGGACGCACTGGCCCCGCATTTCGACGTGCGGGAGGTTCAGCGCATTCGCCTGGCCACCCTCACGCGGCCTAGCGCCGCCTACCTGCGCTGGGGTGCGGCGTGGCCGGCACGAGGTGCCGTGGAAGGCTGGCTGGCCCAGCGTGAGACGGCCCGTGCACGGGCTGCCGACAGCGCTGCGCTGCAGGCCCAGGTCTATCACGACGTGGCCATCCGTGCGGCGCGGCGCGCCTGATTGAAGCCGAGGCACCCACCAGCGTCCACCCTGCTGTCAGACGCCTTGGCTGCTGCCAACGCCTGCGACAGACTTCACCCAGCCGTCCCCTTGCAAGTTCTCAAGGTCACCCGCTTCGACGTCCGCACGGACGGGCCCATGGGCGCACGCCCGGTGCTCGTGGTGGGCCCGCACTCGGTGCACGTGCGGCGCTTCGTGGCTGGGTTGTGCGAGGCCGGCCGCGACGTGGTGCTGGTGACCAACGCGCCAGAGCCCCTGGTCACCCACGAGCGGCTGCGCGAGCAGGTGTTCATGAGCCTTCGGCTGCTGGATTGGCGCACCCCGCAGCGCCTGCGCGCGCTCATCGAGCGCTGGCAGCCCGCGGTGGTGCACGTGCATCAGGCCGACGCCACGGCCTGGCATGCGGTGCGCGCTGCGCGGCCCACGGGCGTGCCGGTGGTGCTCACCCTCTGGGGCTCGGACGTGCTGAGCCTGCCCCACCGCGGCTGGTGGCAGCACGCCATGGTGCGCCACGCCCTTCGCGGCGCCGCGGCCTGGACGGCCGACGCCCGGGTGCTGCTGCAGGCCGCGCAGGCGATCGCCGGGGCCGGTGCGCCGCCCTGGCGGGAATGGATTCCGCTGGGCATCGATGCGCCGCCGGCCGATGCTGACCTCGGGGCCGTGGTGCGCGAACGTCGCATCCTGTCGTGCCGGCTGCACAAGCCGCTGTACCGCATTGATGCCATCGTGCGCGCCTTCGCCCAGGCCGCGCCGCAGTTGCCTGGCTGGTTGCTGGAAGTGGCTGCCGGTGGCGAGCAGACCCCTGCGCTGCGCGACCTGGCGCTGGCACTCGGGGTGGCTGACCGGGTGGCCTTCACCGGGATGCTGGCCGCGCCCGAGCTGGCGCGGGCCTATCGCCGCAGTGCGCTGTTTGTGAGCGTGCCCGAATCCGACGGCACCTCGGTCAGCCTGCTGGAAGCCATGGCTGCAGGCTGCTTGCCTGTGCTGGCCGACCTGCCGGCCAACCGCGAGTGGGTGCGCGATGGGGAAAACGGGGTGATCGTGGGCGCCGCGCCGGCAACGCCGGCTGGAACTGCGGCAGCGGTCGACTCAGCGGCGCCTTCTGCAGCCTCGTCCACGTCGGCTCTGGTCGACGCGCTGGCCCAGGCCTTGGTGCGTGGCGCTGGTTGGTGGGCCGATGGGCGCTGGGACGCCACCGGGCGCCCGCAGAACGAGGCCTTGATCGCCCGGCACGCCACCTTGACCGCCAACGTGCGGCAGTTCCTGGCGCTGCACGAGCGCGTGGCCTCGCCGCGCCGCCCAGTGGTCCACCTCACCACCGTCCACCCCCGCGACGACATCCGCATCTTTCGCAAGGAATGCGTCTCGCTGGCGCAAGCCGGTTATGCGGTGGTGCAAGTAGTGGGCGACGGCCTGGGTGACGCTGAGGTGCAGGGCGTGCGCATTGTGGACATTGGGCCGCGTCCGGCAGGACGCCTGGCGCGCATGCGTCAGCAGCCGGCCAAGGCGGTGGCGGCGGTGCGTGCGCTCAAGCCGGCCCTGGTGCACCTGCACGACCCCGAGCTGTTGCCGGTGGGCGCACGCCTCGCGCGTGAGGGGCTGACGGTGGTGTACGACGCGCACGAAGACGTGCCGCGCCAGCTGCTCACCAAGCAGTGGATTCCGGCCTGGGCGCGCCGCCCCTTGAGTACGACCTTCGAGGTGTATGAGAACCATCGGGTGCGGCAGCTCGCTGCCGTGGTGGGCGCTACGCCGCACATCACGCAGCGCTTTGCGACCGTGTCGCGCCGTAGCGTGAACGTCAGCAACTTCCCCTTCCTGGATGAGCTGGTGCCCGTCTCAGCGCCTACGGTTGCTGGCCCCGTCCAGCGCGAGAACGCCGTCTGCTACGTCGGCGGCATCTTCCACACGCGCGGCGCCTTCAGCATGGTGCGGGCGCTGACCCACCTGCCCGGCGTGCGGCTGATCCTGTGCGGCCGCTTCGAAGACGCGGCTACCGAGGCGGCCTTGCGCGCCGAGCCGGGCTGGGCGCAGGTGGAGTACCTGGGCGTGGTGGGCCGTGACGGGGTGCGCGAGGTGATGGCGCGCTCCCGTGCCGGGCTGGTCACCCTGCTGCCGCTGCCCAGTTATCTGGACTCGCTGCCCATCAAGATGTTCGAGTACATGTCGGCGGGTTTGCCGGTGATCGCTTCAGACTTCCCGCTGTGGCGGGGCATCGTGCAGGCGCATGCCTGCGGCCTGTGCGTGGACCCGGAGGACCCGGCCGCCATCGCCCAGGCCATCGCGCAGGTGCTGGCCGACCCCGCAGCCGCCCAGGCGATGGGCCAGGCTGGGCAGGAGGCTGTGCACGCCCACTACCATTGGCCGCGTGCGCAGGCCGAGCTGCTGGCGCTGTACCGCTCGTTGCTGCCGTCACACGCTTGCCGCCGCCCTGAAACGGCCCCAAAACCACTCTGAAGCCGCTACCAAGCTGCGCCAAACTCCCCAAGCCGCCTTGAACATCCTGCTCATCAACCACTACGCTGGCACGCCGGCCCTGGGCATGGAGTACCGCCCGTACTACCTGGCCCGGGAGTGGGTGCGCCTGGGCCACCGGGTGATGATCGTGGCGGCCGCCCATTCCCACTACCGTGCGCGCCAACCTGCGCCGGGTGACGAGATCGTGGACGGCATTGCCTACCGCTGGTTGCCCACCCCCGCCTACAGCGGTAACGGCTGGGCGCGCATGCGCAACGTGCTGTCGTTTCTGAGCCAGCTGTGGACGCAGGCGCCGGCGCTGGCGGCAGACTTCCAGCCCGACGTGGTGATCTCCTCCAGCACCTACCCCATGGACACTTGGGTGGCGCGGCGCATCGCGCAGCTGGCCGGCGCCCGGCTGGTGCACGAGGTGCACGACCTGTGGCCGCTGTCGCCGGTGGAGCTGTCGGGCATGTCGCCCTGGCACCCGTTCGCACTCATCTGCCAATCGGCCGAGGACGCCGCCTACCGCCACAGCGACGCCGTGGTGTCCATGCTGCCCAAGGTGCACGCCCACATGGCGCGTCGGGGGCTGGACCTGAAGAAGCTGGCCATCGTGCCCAACGGCATCAGCCCCGAGGAGTGGACGGGCAAGCCCGAGCCGCTGCGCGCGGACGTCGAGCAGGCCATAGACGCCGCGCGGCGCGCCGGCGCAGTGATCGTGGGCTATGCCGGCACCATGGGCCGGCCCAACGCACTGGACGTGCTGCTGGACGCTGCGGGCCTGGTGGCCGACCGGCCCCTGCGCTTTGTGCTGGTGGGCGACGGCCACGAACGCGAGCGCCTGGCCGGGCGCATCGCCGCCGAGGGCCTGGCGCAGGTGACGCTGCTGCCGCCCATTCCCAAAGCGCAGGTGCCGGCTTTCCTGGCGGCTATCGACATCGCCTACCTGGGCTGGCAGCGCCAACCGCTGTACCGTTTTGGCATCGCGCCCAACAAGCTGATGGACTACATGATGGCCGCGCGGCCCGTGCTGCACTCCGTAGAGGCCGGCAACGACCCCGTGGCCGAGTCCGGCTGCGGCCTGACGGTGGCGCCGGAGTCACCCGAGGAGGTGGCGCGCGGCCTGCGCCAGCTGGCCGCCCTGAGCCCGCGCGAGCGCCGGCAGTTTGGCGATCGTGGCCGGGCCTATGTGCTCAAGCACCACGCCTATCCTGTGCTGGCACGGCAGTTCCTGGCGGCGGTGGGGGTGACGGCGTGAGGCAGACGTCCGCAAGCTTGCGGCCGCAGGCGGCCCTGCAGAGGCCTCAGCGGCCCGTCGGGAGGCCGCGTTGACCTTGCCGGTGCCCCGCGAACCCGCCGCCGTTGCCGAGCGCTACGCCCGGCGCGGAGCGACCGAGCGCTACAGCTTGCTGCAGCCCGATGTCTGGCTCACGGTGCAGGAGCGCCAGCGCGCCATGCTGCGCCTGTTCGCCCGTCTGGGCTGGCGCACGCTGGCTGACAAGCGCCTGCTGGAGGTGGGCTGCGGCAGTGGCGGCAACCTGCTGGAGATGCTGCGCCTGGGCTTCGCGCCCGAGCATCTGAGTGGCGTGGAGTTGCTGCCCGAGCGCCTGGAGGCCGCGCGCCGCAGCCTGCCGCCGGCCGTGACGCTGTGGGGCGGCGATGCCGCGCAGCTGCCGCTGCCTGAAGGGCAGGCCGACGTGGTGCTGCTCTCCACCGTCTTTTCCTCCCTGCTGGACGACGCCTTCCAGCAGCAGCTGGCCCAGGCGGTGTGGCGTGCCGTCAAGCCTGGCGGCGGCGTGCTCTGGTACGACTTCACGGTGAACAACCCGCGCAACCCGGACGTGCGCGGCGTGCGGGTGGCGCGCATCGCGCAGTTGTTTCCGCAGGGGGGGGTGCAAGCGCAGCGCCTGACGCTGGCCCCGCCACTGGGCCGTGCGGCTGCGCGCGTGCACCCCGCGCTGTGGACGCTGCTCAACACACTGCCCGTGCTGCGCACCCACGTGCTGGCCTGGGTGCAGAAGTGATGGCCATGTCTCCCGGCAATGATCCGAAGCCAGCTTCTGGCGTTGATGTCGATGGCGCGCCCAGGGACGCTCGACAGGACGATCCTCACGCCCGCCCCACCGCGCGTGAAAGCACCCCCTGGCACCGGCTGGACCGCTTTCTCGCCCGCCTGCGGCCGCACCGCGAGCCGCTGTCCTTGCTGGTGGACGGACTGGTGATTGCCATTGCCTGGAACGTCACCTACCTCTTCCGCCTGGGCTTTGACCGCTGGTGGAGCGCGCGGCCCGCCTATGACCACTGGGTGCTGTTGGGCATCGTGGTGGCTTACCTGGCGGCTTTCGCGTTGGCCCGCGTGCCGCAGGGCATGTGGCGCTTTGCCGGCTTCGGCGACATCCGCCGCCTGACCCTGGCCTGTGCGGCGTCCGGGGGGCTGGTTGCCGTGGCGGTGCTGGCCTTGGGCCTGACCAAGGTGCCGCGTGCCGTGCTGGCGCTGCACCCGGTGGTGGCGCTGATGGGCGTGTGCCTGGTGCGCGTGGGCTACCGCATGCTGTACGAGCACGCGCGCTCGCGCATCACGGGCGGGGCCGAGGGGGCGGCCCGGCGCGCCGTGGTGCTGGGTGCCGGCGAGGCGGCGCGGCGCTTGCTGGCCGGCATCCACCAGCAGGGCTGGACGGTGGTGGCCCTGCTGGACGATGACCCCGCAAAGCAGGGCGCGCGCATCGCTGGGGTGCCGGTGCTGGGCCCGCTGGCGCGCATGGACGACCCCGCGCTGCGCGAGGCCGCCACGCACTTGGTGGTGGCCTTGCCGTCGCTGCGCGGCCCGGCCAAGCGCTCGCTGCTGGAGCGTGCGGCGCGCACGGGGCTGCATGTGCTGACGGTGCCCAGCGCGGACGAACTGCGCACGGGGCTGGAGGTCTCGCGTGTGCGTGAGATCGAGCCGGAGGATCTGTTGGGCCGCGAGCCCGTGGCGCTGGACGAAGCCGGTCTGGCGGGCGTGCTGGGCGGGCGCACGGTGCTGATTACCGGGGCCGGCGGCAGCATCGGCTCTGAGCTGTGCCGCCAGGTGGCGCGGCAGCAGCCGGCGCGGCTGGTGCTGGTGGAGCTGAGCGAGTTCAACCTCTACACCATCGAGCAGGAGCTGAGCGAGCAATTCCCCGCTT
>Ga0209985_10001848_pt1 | contig 19948 bp, 19 predicted proteins | sample NOAtaG_FD_187305 | JGI IMG/M metagenome (GOLD analysis project Ga0209985, IMG submission 187305) | Freshwater lake microbial communities from Lake Erie, under a cyanobacterial bloom - NOAA_Erie_Diel6S_1000h metaG (SPAdes) (version 2) | ecosystem: Environmental > Aquatic > Freshwater > Lake ...
AAACGCATTCATACCCGATCTGAAGGCTTTGAGTATGACGTTCTTTTGTTCTTCAGAGTAGCGACGTCCCTTGGCCTTTGCGCTTCCGGCTATCTCCAAAAGAGCAGATTCAATCTCGTGATGATGTCCCGGGTGTTTCATGTCTCGCAGCATATGCCTTCCTCCTGTGTATTGGGCATAGTGCGATGATAAATGTGTTTATGTCATCAAGCTGCAGGAGGATTTGAAAGGTTTACAATCAATTATTTTAACCTGCATCCGCTGGTATCTCAGCTATAAGCTTTCTATCCGTGACCTCGAAGAAATGATGGCTGAGCGAGGGGTTGAGGTGGATCACGGGTTCTCCGCTATAGCCCTGAACTTGAAGCTGAAATGCGAAAAGGAAAGCGCCAGGTGGCAGAAAGCTGGCGCTGGGACGAGATGTCTATCAAGATCAAAGGGGAAGAGGATAAGTCTCTTTCTTGTGGGGCTTGGTCCCGCAGCCGCCCTACTCTCTCGTCTCAGTAAAAAGCTGAGGAAGCGCTCCCAAGCTGTACTCGACAATAGTAGTGATCTTGTCGAGTGGCTGCAGCGGCGCTTGTCAGGAGCTGAGACCATCAAGCAATATCGTACGGAACAGCTCGAAATCGAGCGATTGAATCGATCCTCGGGAGGATAGAAAGACTCTTGCCTTGGGATGACGAGGGTCCCGGAGGTTGAGCATGACCGGAAAAAAAGAGCGACAAGTTGCAAACGAGCTTCATCCATGAGGACCTCGCAAGTGACGGGGATATTTGTGCAAAAAATACATACCCGTCATCCTCCTTTTTCTCAAGAAATCGCCACCTTCAAATTCAGCCTCTCACCTGAGAATCAGCCGTCTTGCGGAAATGCCTATTTGTGCATCACGGATCAGCCCTGCTAGTATCAAAGGGCTTGTCGGGTAAATCAGTGCGTGAAAGAATGCCAGGCAAGAGATCTCACAGTATGTTTAGGAACGGCGTGATTAGGATGATTCCATCAGTGTGGGGCTTCGATTTTCTCCCAAGGATCATTTCAGAAAAGGAGTTCTCTGATGGTCAGTATACTTCTAGCCGCTCATCCAACAGCGGGGCACACAAATGCGCTGCGTGCGATTGGCAGGCATCTCCTCGGGCAGGGTCACGCCGTTGCCATGACCCTGGCGGGGGTCGATCTCCCCTGGCTTGGAAAGCTTTTTCCTGCAATGCAGGCAGCGGTTTCTCTGCCTCAGCGTCTCGTTCAGGATGGCTTCAGATTTCTTCCCCTCAGGCCACCCCTCAACGCGCTTCTGTATAGCGCCATGCTCCCTCACACGCGTGGGTTGGATGAGACCGAACTGGCCATCAAATTATTCACTGCAGGGATTGAAGCACAGTCGCGCCAAATTGCGAAATATTGCGAGCAAGTGAAAGCTGGAGTTGTGGTTGGCGACTATCTTATGCCTGCAGCAATGCTTGCAGCTGAACGAATCGGTTGTCCATATGTTGCACTTTATCACTCCGCTCTCCCCTTTCCTATTGAGGGTGCTCCTCCATTCGGTCTTGACCTTTCCGCAGTGGATTCGGAGGAGGAAAGAAAAGCTGCTGAGCAAAGGATTCGCGAGATCTGTGTAATATTCGATCGTCGGGTCAGCCATGCCGCCCGACGTCTTGGACTTCGGGGAGAACGACGGGATCTCATCGTCTCGCCAATATCAAGAGACCTCAACTTGCTCGCCACAGCTCCAGAATTGGAACCTGGGCTCCGCCCTTTGCATGACCCTGTCCTTATGACAGGACCGTGCCTTCCTCCGCCAGGTGGCTTTTCGGCAGACGATCCTGCTTTGCATATTGCGCGAGACCACAGGACTCGGATTTATGTCTCGCTTGGTACTGTATTTAATGGCAAGCCTCAGATATTTAAAACCATTCTGCGGGCACTTTCCGGTTCGGAGTTCCTGGTCATCGTGAGTGCCGGAGCGAGTTATTCAAGCCTTGTTGGACAGGTGGGTGACAACATCCATCTCTTTCGTCACGTGCCACAGATTCCTCTTCTGTCTCAGGTCGACATCGTGGTTACCCATGGAGGAAACAACACGGTTCAGGAAACACTGGCCGCAGGCAAGCCGATGGTTGTCATTCCTTTTGGTGGGGATCAGATTGTGAATGCACGTCGGGTTGAGACGCTTGGTGTTGGGGCAAAAATTGCCCCTGAGTCTCTTACTGTTGAAAACCTCATCAATTCAGTAAAGCGCTTGAACGATTCCAAGGTAGTTGAACGGGCGAAACATCTCCAAGTTGTTCTCGGGCGGTATGGGGGAGGTGCAACCGCTTCTGATGCTATCGTGGGTATCGCGAAACGATAGCGGTGCATAATCCGGCCGAATCCGACCACCGATTCCGTGCTGTGAGTCAAGAAAGATGTCGCACTACTCTCTTCATCCGCGGCAATCATGAGGACTACTTGGATGATGGTCGGCGGCGGCTGACTGCGGACGAAATTCCTTTGCCATCGATGTCTCGCGATGTCCGCGCTGCGGCAGCGATCTTGAGATCGTGGCAGCGGTATTGGATCCAAAGCAGATCACGCGCTATCTCGGGCATGCGGGCATGGCAACAGCTCCTCCGGTGCGGGGTGGGGTCAAGATGCGAGTGTTGTGTGAGGAATAGTGCTGAGGGTCCTGATTGTGGGGCGGCTTGGGATGAGTCGCTTTGTCCAAACATCAGGAATCAAAGTGATTCCGGGCTAGAATATGCCTTTAGGATATGTAGGGCGAGGGTTTCTGACTTGATAAAGGATCGATTTCTCCGGTGAGAGGCAATCGACTGTGGCAATTTGTGTTAAATTTCGGTCTTTAGCCAATATCGCTTATGGCCTTTGGAATTCCTACCGCCCGAGGAGTCGAGGAGAGGTAACCAGCGCGGGTGACGCGAGTGGAGGCTCCCTCTCATCTCTTCGATAGCAGGTGAGAGACTCGCCGTCCTCTCGGGCAGACTGCATCGCTGCGCTCTCGGGCAAACTGGGCCTCGGTTGCGGCGTCGGCTACCCCCGCTAGAAAATCTGGCTCGAGTTTGTGTGCAATCTGACAATAATTGACCAAAGCAAACGGTCTCGTCAGTGCTGCGGCAAAAAACAAACAAACGTGCAGCTGACGAGTGCAGAGCAGCAATGAAAAACAAGGGCTCCTGGCCGATGCAGAGCATACCCTCGAGGTTGTGCACTCGTCAGATTTTTTCCACGTGCAGCATGAACTGTGCAAGGCAGTTGGCTGCGCCTATTGCCTTTAAAAAGCAGGGCGGCACGGGTCCAGGAATATTTACGATTTGGTCGCCGCTCTCTGCGGCGTCGGGCGATCCGGAAACTTGCCATAGAGCCGGCAAACGAGGAGAACGTCGAGTGCTGGAAGGTCCTTGTCTGAGCTACTTAAAAGAACCTTTGACCTCGATCATACTGGAGGTCCAAACGGCGGAGGGTGTGTGAGGGGCATGGCAGCGATTATTCGTAAGGAAGCCATCGAGGAGATTCTTGGGCACTTAAACCTTCCGCCGCGGCCAGCCAAGCGGGCTGAGGCCTTTAGAACGGAATATGTTCCTGAGTGCTTTGCCTAACAGGACGTCCTCTTGGCGCCAAAAGTACTACATAATACCGATGGATCTGACTCAAAACAAATCTAGATAAGTCACGTTGCCCATCTAAATGATCCCAAAAGAGGCAGATAAGCCAAGGGAAGCCAGGAGCAGTGCAAAAATGGAGCTTCGGCAAAAGCGGTAAATGAAAAATCTCCGGTTCAAGTTGCTTTTCCCGTCTCTCCTTAATCCCATTCCGTGATTCACAGTACACACATAACCCAATTCTTGGGAATCCCTTATCAAAAACCTAGGATAGCCGGTTTGTCACGATGATCTCCTGCCTGCTATTCAACTGGAAGAGGCCTTTCAAAAACACTTAGGAAAAGCCTGCTTAGCCGCGCGCGCCTGGTGAGTTTCTCGCTGGCACGACGTGTGCACAGGCAGACGGGAGAGAGATGGTCTCTCCATCGCCAACCAAATTGAAAGGAAGCAGTCATGGAACGCGCACAAGTCGAAGTGAACAAGCAGTAAGTAAAAGGCGCTGGCTCCGCATTGCGGGGTCAGCCCGCAAAGACTTTGACCAGCGTAGTTTCCAGGACAAGCATTTGCCGGGAAGAAAATCGAAGCATGGAATTCAAGGCTATCAATACAACAGTCTGGCGGATCTATCGTGAGTGGATCCTGGATCACCTGCAACTCGAAGCGGCTTGGTTTAAAGGATGTTCGACGCGCTACTTAAGTGAGCCTGAGCTTCGAAAGCTCTTAGGAAACTCAGCGAGCTTGGTTCTGATTCAGGGTTCTCCCATGGGAATCGTAAGTCTGGAATACCAGTCCTATGCAGCTTCCCACTATCGGCTCGCCTTGAGTATGAGTTCGAGTCTCGATCGCTTGGTGAGTACCCAGGCCCTACGTTTGGCAATAGCGAGCTTTGGCAAGACCCGGGAGTTCAAGAAGATTGTCTGCGAAATCCCGAGCTCCGAACTGGAAAGTATCGAGATTCTACAAGACAGTCGCCTTTTTACGCTGACCGGACGACTACCAGAACGCCACTTCATCAAAGGTCAATACACCGATGAGCTTCAGTTCATTTGCGAGGAGTACCACTGATATGCAGAGCGTAGCGATCCGTGGCTGGCGAGAGTCCGATGATCAGACCTTTGTCAAAGATTATCTTAAAGCAGAATTCTGGGCCAAACCACTTGAGCCTGTGGCTCGGAGTTACTCGGAAGCTTTCCTCGATAGAAGGTGGGAGGTCTGGCAGAGCGCCTATACAGTGATCAAAGAGAGTCAGGTTGCTGCCAAACTCATCGTCTTCGATCGTGATCCTTATGCGCAGAGAGCGTACTTGCAGTATTGCCTCACTGCGGACATGGCTGAAGCGACTCTGGAAGACAGTCAGCTAGTCGTTCAGGAATCTGTGCGGCATGTGCAAGAGGGCCTTGGCATTCGTCAAATCTTAGCCTTTGCTAGGGAATCAGACGAGTTCGAGGAAGAACTTTTGTTAGCCTGCAGATTTCAGAAGATTTTTGCTATTCCGCAACACGCTTTTTGGCAATTTCAAGCTCATCAGCGGGCAATCTGGGTGTATGGGTGAGGGTGTAGAAATGGGGCGTATCCAACCGATTTCATTTGAAGAGATCAAAGCCGAACTACCTTTGGCCCTCGATGGTGAAGGGTTGTTAGGGTGGGATCCTTGTAAGGAGAGTCTCGATCAGCTTGAACAGCGTCTCAAGCTCTATCACACGTTAGGGGTCAAACATCAGGCTAGCGGCACTCTATTTCTGATGCAACAAACGCCTGCTAACCGCAATCTGGGTGAGTTTGACTTCCAGCTCGTCCCGGCTAGTAAGGGTAGTAACGTGATTTTGGACTTCATGAGTTATTGCCAACTTGAGTTTGGCATGAAAGGACTACTTTGGAAGGAAACCCAGCCATCACCCAGCAAAGTCCAATTCCTGACCGTGCTAGGCTTTTCGTTGCTCGGAAAGATCCCAGGTGCGCTCTACTCTAAAGGGTCTTATCATCCTCAACACTTTCTTTACTATGCATTGGGGGAGCAGGCATGAACCTGATAGAGATTCTTCTGCAAGATCTGAAGATTCGCCCCTATCGTCGGGACGATATCCCGCATTTCTATGCTATTAGTATGCGCGAGGATTTTCGTGCCTATATCTCGAATTTTTCAGCTACGCATACGCTCAGTGATTTTATCCGGAATGAGCAGCAGACGCTGGATGAGCAAGTATGGAAAACAAGGCGTTATGTGCTGGAAAAAGACGGTATCACAGTCGCATACACCTGGATCGTGATTCATGATCTCCATGCTCGCATGTATGAGCTGTCATTAGTCAGTCACCCGGATCACCAGTTTGGTCTCGGTTATCTCAGTATGCTCAAAATGTTTGATTTCCTGTTTTATGAGCTCAATGCCGCGAGAGTTCTCGGCCGTATAGCGCAGGATAACCACCGAATTTTTGCCCCTCGCGTTCGCGAAGGTTTCTCAGGCTACAGCCTTCGTCCTCAGCATAGCCACATGGGGGATCGTGTTAAGAGCATACTCGAGTGGACCTTTAGCCGCGAAGCTTACGAGACCTTTAAAGACGAGCGCAAGCAAGAGTGGCTCGAGCGAAGCCAGAGATTCAGGAGCAAGCGACCATGAACCAAAGTGGAATCATGCGCTGGCAAGGACCCTTTCGTCCAGTGGCTAGGGAGCACAGACATGTGCCGCTGACAATGGAAGGCCGTCTGCCCCCCAGCCTCTGCGGCACTCTGTATAGGATCGGTCCCAACCCCTACCATCCGACTGATACTTATCCCCATTGGATCGATGGCGATGGAATGGTCCATGCCATAAGGATAGAACAGGGTAGGGCAACGACCTATACCAATCGCTGGGTTCTCACCAAGGCCCTCGAACGAGAACGGAAACTCGGTCGCAAGCTGAGACGAGGCCTTTGGACTCCTGCCAAACAACGCGAACTGGATAACACAGCCAATACCAATCTCCTGTTTTTCAGTGGACGACTATGGGCGCTGTGGGAGCAAGGACTGCCGTTTGAACTCGATATGATTAGCCTGGAGAGCTTGGGGGAACTATCTTTGGCCAAAGACCAGGCGTCGGCATTCCTTGCTCATTCCAAAGTCTGCCCCTGGACAGGTCACCTCGTCACACTCGATCATCATCTGGCCATGAAACAGGGTACATTTAAAGAATTTGGCTTAGATTTCGTCGTCATACGTCAGCAGCCCCTACCACTTTCTCGACCCTCTGTGATTCATGACTTTGCTTTGAGTCCCAATTTTTACGTGGCGCATGATGCTCCGCTTTGCTTTGACGAGCGGCGCCTGAGGGCAGGAGAGTTTCCCTACCACTTTGATACTCGGAGCAATGCTTATCTCCACATTTTGCCGCGATATCCCGGGCGTGAACCGTTGAAAATTCCGCTCACAGCAAGCTTTGTTTTTCATTTTGTTCGAGCTATTGAGCGAGACTCAGAGCTGCTGGTCGAAGCGGTAAAACTTGATGAAGTCACCTATGCTGAGCCTTTGACCGGTAAGTCTAGGGGCCAACTCGTGCGATGGACGATTGAACTGTCAACGGGAAACCTACGTGAGCAGCAGCTTCTAGCGCCGCAACTCGAGTTTCCTATCTGCAGTCCAAGGACGCTTTTGGGCGAGGAACATCGGCTCTACGCCTGCCTATTTCGTGCTGATGATCGACCCTTGTTCGGTGGATTGATCAGCTTGAATTCTGAGACAGGCGAGTGCAGCCAAACTTTCATGCCTGATGGTTACCACTGCAGTGAACCCATTTACCTTTCAGCCGGACCTGAGGACTCGCGAGGCCTTATTTTTACCCTAGCGAACACGGATGACCGTGACGAAACCCTAGGTTTTTTCTACCACAGCGAGAACTTGCATCAGGGGCCCGTTGCGTGTGTGCGGATACCGTATCACATTCCTCAGGGCTTCCATGGCATTTGGGTTGCAGAACCAAACACAGGAGTTGAAGGATAGTTATGTCAACAGCACCAAGAGTCGTCATAACCGGTATGGGAGCCATCAGCTCTTTAGGGAAAAGCGTCGAAGAGATTTGGACGGCCATCCTACGAAAAGAAGTGGGATACAGCTATCGCGAAATCAATCCTCAGACTATCGAGTCACGATTCTTTGGATTTGTGGACCTCACCCGCGAGGATATGAAGAAGATTCCGAAAGGTCTCCAGCGGCAAACCCCTCGCTTTGCTCATTTGAGTCTCCTCGCAACCCAAGAAGCCGTACAGCAGGCTTTTGGGCAGAGTCACCCCACTGACTCCTATTCCCCCTTCGAATGTGGGGTCATATTAGGAACTGGTTGGGGTGGGAGTGAAGGTGGCTCTACCCATGCCACGGACTATCGGACCACGGGTTTTGCACATCCCTTCGCGACCCTGCTGTCGATGGCCAGCGTGGCCACTGCCAGCACCACGATGCTTTACAAGCTATTCGGGTACCAGAACACACCTATTGCTGCCTGTGCCACCGGAGCTATCGCAGTTGGTGAAGCCTGGCGAATCATCCGTGAAGGGTCGGCAAAGATGGTGATTGCAGGTGGTGCCGAGGCCATGCATGACGAGTATTCCGTTTGGACGATCGATGTTCTGAATGCGCTGAGCCGAGAAAAAAGCGATGTAAGAAAAGCCTGCTGTCCTTTCTCCAAGAATCGCAATGGCTTTATTCTGTCCGAAGGAGCCGCAGTCCTCGTGCTGGAAGAACGCGAAAGCGCCTTGGCGAGAGGCGCGACGATCCTTGCTGAGATCACTGGATACGCCAACTATTCAGATGGACATGAATTCACAGCACCAGCTCCTGATACTGCAGCCCGGACGTTGACCATCAAAAAGGCATTAGAACGAGCAGGCCTTGGCCCCAATCAAATTGATTACATCAACGCACATGGTACCTCCACCCCCCTCAATGACTATTTGGAGTCGCTTGCTATCAAAAGGGCCTTAGGTGATTTTGCCTACCAAACCCCCATGAGTTCGACCAAAAGTTATACGGGGCATCTGATTTCAGCCGCAGGCAGCCTCGAAACTATCTTCTGCATCAAGAGCATTCAGGAGCGCTTAATTCCGGCAACTCTGCACCTCGATGAGCCTGATGAACAATGCGATCTCGACTTCGTTCCGCATGAGCATCGTCGTCCTGATAAGGTCGATGCTTGCCTCAATCTCAGCTTCGGCTTTGGCGGAGCTAACGCCGCATTGATTATAGAAAGGGATCGCTCATGAGTCCTACCTTGCAAAAAAGCTTTTCGACGGCTTGGATGCAGTACTCAAACGACTGGAATCCCCTGCATTATGATGTCACTTACGCAGCCAGCTCGGGTCACCAGAACACGATTGTGCATGGTATTCTCCCTTACCTTGAAGGTTTCAACCGGATGATCGGTTCCGGCAATTGGCCGATGGCTGAGCCATTGACCATCATTGGAAAGTTTCAAAGGCCTTTGCCGCATGATCAGGATTTGCAATGGCACACGGATGATCGCGGACTATTCAAAATCTTACGACTGATGTCGAGCGAGCAAACCTATGTCACCTTGCGCGCCAATCATCACGAGTCTCCTGGTTTTGAGCTTCAGCCAGGCGAGGAGACGATCCAAGTGATTCCTTTGGAGGAAGTTTGGCAAAAGATGGAGCGTAGCGTCCACTACGTGGGCCAAGACTGGTTGAACCTAACCCGCGGAGTCGCTGCAGTTTTCACACTGACAGTCCGTCAGGCATTGCCTCTGTACTATCAATTGCCGCCACATCTGCGGAGCTTGGGGCTATCTGGACGCGAAGTCGGAGATCTCCTACATATCCAGCAAAAGGTGAGTATTGCTCCATCCATCCATCTTACCGAAGCTGCCCAAGGCTTCTTGATTCTGACACGAATTCGGGCTGAGGCGAGCTATTTGGGCGAGGTTCAGTCGTATTTTGCGCGAGTGATTCAAGGCGATTCGATCAAAGCCTTTATTCAATCTGATTTCATCAAACTGGAGAAAAGCCATGACAAACTCAACAACATTTTTGTTTCTTAAAAACATTCTCCTCACCTTTGTGGAGCTGGACGAGGATGCCATCACACCCGATACCCAGCTTGAGGACCTCGCTATCGACAGTTTGGATTATGTTCAGATTCAGGTAGAAGCCCGAAAACGCTTTGGTATCATGATTAATTTTGCGGTTCTTTCCGAAGGTCATATCCGAACCTTAGGCGACTTCACGGCTTATCTCGATAAGCTTATCTTGGAAAAGGAGCTTGTTGCGACATGAAGCGAAAATGGACACTTGTCACCGGTGGCAGTCGAGGCATTGGTGCAGCAATCGTCAGGCAGTTGGTAGAGAGCGGATATGCGGTAGCCTTTACCTATAAAAATTCCCGAGACAAAGCTAGGCGTCTGGTCGAAGAGCTAGAAGCTGCAGGGCACCAACTGCAAGCTTTGGAAATTGATGGCCGCCATCATCGGGATGTCCTAACCGCGGTCACAGAGCTCGCCGATAGGTGGGGACCTCCTCATGCGCTAATCAATAATCAAGGCATCACACGAGATGGTAGCGCCTTGAATATGGAGTATTCAGATTGGCTCGAAGTTATCGATTGCAATCTGAACAGCGCCTTCTATTTTATCAAAGCCTGCTTGCCCCATATGCTGGAACAAGGTGGCTGCATTGTTCAGGTCAGTTCGGTATCGGGACTGAAGGGTACCCCAGGTCAAATCAACTATTCGGCATCGAAGGCAGGCCTGCTCGGGTTAACCCGGAGTCTCGCCGTAGAACTTGCTCGCTTTCACATTCGCGTGAATGCGATCTGCCCAGGATTTATCGAAACGGACATGTTGGAACCCCTGCAGGCTCAAAAATCAGCTCTGCTTCGACATATTCCCCAGCGAGCTTTGGGCCAAGCTAATGACGTTGCGCATACGATCCGCTACTTGCTCTCGGACGAAGCTCGGTACATCACAGGCCAAACCATAACGATAGACGGCGGTCTTACCGCCTAGGAGGTCTTCATGCGACGCTTGGGTTTGATGCTAAGTTTTCTCTATCTCTTCACTCAGCTCTGGGCAACGAGTCTGTTGGCGAGCCCAAGCTTGCAGCACTATGCGGACTTTGGCAAGTTGGTGGCGAGTCTCCAAGCCCACCAGAGCCCGGACGAAACACTCAAGGAAATCGAGAAGGCGTTGGTCTCCTATCGCAATGGGGCACAGGGAGCTAAGGCATCGAGCCCCCCCCAACAACCAGGCTATCTCGCTCGGGCATTTTATGGTTCACTCGCAGCCATGAGATGTCGCTATGTCAGCGATTCCGATCAGCGCTTGCGCTTTCTCCAAGATGCGATTCCTGCTCTCGATGGCGCTATTGCAGAGGTCCGAGTCAAAGGTAATGACATCGATAAGATGATCGTGCACAGAGTCCGTGCCGATGTTTATGGTCAACTGCCTGATATGCTCAAGAAACAGAAGGTAGCACTCAAGGATGCTGCTACGGCTTGGGGCTTTGCTGAGCGCCTTCTATCAAAGCCTCAAGAACGAGTTCCCTACCTTCTTACTTACAGTCGGGCGCTGCTTAAGAATGGGCAGCAAGCTGAGGTGGCTAAACTGCTGCAGAATTTCGAGAAGAAACATCCGGCGGTCCTTACATCGGAACAGCGTAAAGAATTATCCGGAACAAAACTTTGACCTGAAAGGAAAACCATGCTGCAACTTATCGATGGTTACAGAACGTTTCGCTCAGGCCCGGTGGAAACCCCGGCGCTGCGTGGTGTTTCCGTTCAGATGGAGCCTGGTACTAAGCTGGCTCTGACTGGACCGAGTGGCTCGGGAAAATCCAGTCTCTTGAAGTGCATGGCACTACTCGATCAGCTCGATCAGGGTTCTCTGCAGCTCGATGGCTCGTCCATCAGCCACCTGTCAGAGAATGACAAGGCCTATATCCGTGGCAATACCTTTGGTTTTATCTTCCAGCATAGTCATCTTATCCCCGTGCTTACCCTCATGGAGAACGTGTTGCTCCCGATCGGGATAATGCGCGGTAAGTTGCGGCCAGCTAAGGAGCGAGCAGAGTTTCTGCTGAGAAGGCTCGGCCTTGCGGAGCTAGCTAGAAAAGATGTGCGTCTCTTGAGTGGCGGCCAAAGGCAAAGGGTGGCAATAGCGAGAGCGCTGATCCATCCCGTGAAATACATATTCGCTGATGAGCCAACGGCGCACCTTGATACCGAAACAGGCCGCAAAGTATTGGAGCTTTTGTTCGAGCTTAGCCAGTCAGAGAAAGTCGCTGTGCTGCTTTGTACCCATGATCCACGCCATACAGCGGTGATGGATAGAGTGATCTCCTTACAGGACGGCAGAGTCGTCGCGCAGCGCTCTCAAGGGGAGGGAGAGCTATGAATCATATCTTTTTTATGATTAAGATTGCCTTGTTGAGTTTGTTGCGTCGCAAGGTGCGTCTCGGTCTAACCTTAAGTTCGATTGGTGTGAGCGTCTTTGCTGCGACCTTTTACTATGGTTTCATGCAGCAAAGCTACTGGGGCTTAGGTGAAAGCTTTGCCCGCTCGGGTCAAGGGCATATCCTCATCGCTCAAAACAATTGGTTCGAGGCAGCCAAGCAGGATGACCATCGCGTCCCCCGAGACGAAATGGAGGAGCTTCGGCAGCTTATCCTGGAGCAGCCCACGCTAGCGCGCGACATCAGCGCCATATCCTTAAAACGGCACTTCACCGGTTTGGTGGGAACGTCTGAGGGTAGCCAGGTATTTGTGGCTGCTGGAGTCTCACCCGAAGGTTACGGCCAGCTCATGGGCTGGGCACCCATCACCGAGGGCGAGCCGATCAACGAGTATGCGCCTTATGGCATCAATATCGGCAAACAACTCGCAGAAAAACTAGGGGTTCAAGTTGATGACGGCGTGGCACTGATGCTGTCTACCGATGATGGTCGCATCAATGCCATCGATGCGACCATCCAGGGTATCAGCGATAGTGGTTCTCGCGCTCGAGATGAGGTAGCCCTCACGATTCCGTTGCCAGCTGCACTCGAGGCCCTAGCCTCTGACCAAATTGATGTCATGGCACTTAGCCTCTATGAGACCGAGGCAACGCAAAGGGTACGGAGCGAGGTCGCCATCTTACTTAAGAAAACGGGGTCGAAGCTCACCGTTCGTTCTTGGGATGAGGTTGCCGACTATTACCAAAATGTTCGAGCTCTATACAATCGGATTTTTGGCGGTATTCTTATGGTTTTAACTTTAGTAACTTCGCTTGCTGTGGGGAATACCGTCCTCATGTCGGTCTATGAGCGGAGCCAAGAGATTGGGATCCTGCGTGCCATTGGCGGCAGAGGGTCGTATGTGACGCGAATCTTCCTTTGGGAGGGATTGCTCCTAGGCCTTATGGGTGCAGCTTTGGGACTCATCGGCCTCTTTGCCTTTGAGGTCATTGGCAATCTCATGGGTGGAATCTGGATGCCGCCACCTCCTGGATCCAGCAAGCCCTATCCTTTGACTTTGATGTTGGATAGCTTGGGTGTGCTGAGCATCTTAGGTCTCTGTCTGGTGGTCACAATCAGTGCGGCCTTTGTTCCTGCTTTCCTGGGTAGTCGGCGCAACATTGCACAGCTCTTGGCACACGCCTGTGCGATGTTGATCTTCCTGTCACCCTCCTTGAGCAGGGACGCTCAAGCTCAGGTGCTTGATCTGCAAGCTGGCGAAATCCTCAAGAAGATCGATCAAGCCTTCCCTGGCGTAGGCATCGATTCCTTGCTCATTGAAACCAAGTTCATTGATCAAAAGCCAGGTGGCCAAGCTTCGACTGTCTCCTATCGCGTCTTGCGTACGCCCCAGAATTCTTTGGTCGTCAGCCAGAGCGATAAGCCCGGCCAAAAACTCGTGATTTTGCTCAATGATAAAGGGATGTGGATGCAGAAGGAAGGAAGCCGGCAAGCCATTCGGGTGTCGCCAGCTCAGCGTTTGCTAGGCCAAGCGTCTCATGGGGACGTCGTCAATGTCCGCTACTCGCTGGACTATGAAGCACAATCAGTCGAACGCCAATCGCAAGGCATCATGCTCCAATTGATACCCAGAAGAAATCGGGAGGCGGCTTACAGCAAGATTGTCCTCGAGCTCGATCAGACGCAGACCCTCAGGACGGCAGCGTACTATGCCCTATCTGGAAAGCTGCTCAAGAAGGCTCTGTTTTCCTACCAGGGGTACAAAATTCAAGCGATCACCCTCACCGATGCTCTCTATCAGGAGCGATCAACGACCATAGTGTTTGGTGGAGTCAAACGGATGAAGTCCGAAGCAGGTATGTTCTCCCTGCAAAGAATGCTCATGGCAGCTAAGCTGATCTCTGAGGAGCAATTGTGAAGCGCATACTCGTCTTTGCAAGCCTAAGCGGTGCCGCTAGCTTCAACCATGAGGCTGCGGCACAATCGGTCCTGAGGCGTGATGTCAAACTCGAGGCGCAATTCGCACAAGAGGAACCCGTCTATCGGCTCACCAGTCTTTGGGGCTATGAGGATCAGCTGAGCGAAGGTTGGAGTGTTAACTTTCGCAGTGACTGTTTTACACAGAGCAGAGGGCGGGAAGCCGGGGCTAACCTTCTTTGGGGGGAGGATGACGCCTCGATCGCTTGCCTTCTCCTCGAATCGAGTGTGAAGTATCAGACCTTTTCCGCTGGAATGGAAGTGGGTCGCTTTGAGGATGTAGCGGGGCAATCCGAGCTGACTCGTCCCTCTCATCCGGGACGCGTCAATGTTCTATCCCCGCAGAGCCCTTTTGCTCTAAGGCAAGGGTTTGACCAGGTTCAAGGTGAACTGCTTTTGGGTGAAAACGGCGTGATTCAAGCAGCTTTGGTCTACCAGTCAGATGCTAGGGCGGACGAGGCCACCCGCTGGGTACCTCTCGTGAAGAGCCAGTACCTGCTGCATGAATGGCAGTTGGGCCTGAGCTTCACGGAGAGTTTCCTGGGTCATCGAGCGTCTTATGCTTGGAATGATCAGCTGCTGTTTTATGTCGACGGTGCCTATCAGTCTCTTGATCCGGCTGTGTCCGAATGGAAGCATCTTTGGCTTGCAGGCTCTTCGCTGACACTGCCGGAGCTTGGGCTCGATAGCACCTTCGAATACTATAGAAATGCGGCAGGCCTCAGTCGAGGGCAAGCGCTTGCCGAACTTGACCGTATCGAGAATGGACGGCGTCCACTGGTCCTGGGACAGCGAGCTGAGCGACAGTTTCCCATGGCACCTAGAGATCGGGGAGGTGTCTGGCAGGGCAGCGACTTCCTGAGTCAGAACTACTTTTATGTTCGCCTTCGATGGCCTGAGCTCCAGAGTTTACTCCTTACACGGTTACACAATCTGGATGACGGCAGTGCGGTGGAGACGGCAAGCATCAGCTGGAATCTGGAGTCTGGGCAGACGATTCTGCTCGAAACTCAGCATTTTTCAGGATCGATGCCGACGGAGTTTGGTTTTTATGGCACAAGAAGCACGCGGGCTTCGATGAGGTTAGGCCTGCTCGCAAACTTTTAAGACGGAGCTTAGGGAGCCTTGGAAGCATTTTTAGAAGTCAAAGATGTGTCACGATCTTTTGGTAAGCAGCAGGTGCTCCAAGGCGTGTCCTTGAGTATTCCTGCAGGGCGTATTGTTGCTCTGCTAGGGCCGAATGGGGCAGGGAAGTCAACGCTGAATCGGATCCTACGCGGTGAGTTAGCTCCTCACGGGGGCCAGGTCAAAGTCTTTGGGCAAGCCTTGGGAACGGGATCCTTACCCGAAGGCGTGGGGATCTTACTCCAACAGACCGGGTTTCCTCGGGTCATGAAGGTCAAAGAAGCGTTAAGCCTAACAGCTAGTCATTTCCACGATCCCTTGCCGATCGCAGAGCTACTTCACAGTTTACACATGAAGCCTATCCATCATCGAAGCATAGGCGAGCTTAGTGGCGGCCAGGCACGGTTGGTGGCCTTTGTTCAAGCCTTGGTGGGCCGACCTAAACTCCTACTCTTAGACGAGCCCACGACTGGAATCGACCTTGAGACCAAGTCGCTGGTTTGGCAGCATCTGAAAAATTTCCGGAGCCAGGGAGGGTCGATTTTACTCGCAACGCATGATATGGATGAAGCGGAACAGTTGTGTGATGATGTCCTTCTCATCGAGCAAGGTCGGGTGCGCTTTAACGGAGACGTAGAGTCGTTTCGCCGTCTGGTGGGTGGTAAGCTCGTTCGATTCCGGGCCGCTAAACTCCAAGGTCTTGAAACCTATTCTCTCATGGGCACGACAACCGGACATTTCGAAGGTCTGGTGCTCGACTCGGATCGGTTTGTCAAGGATTTGGTGCAATCAGGAACTGGGTTTTCAGATCTAACTATTCAGAAGATAAGCCTCGGAGCGGCTTTTGTCTCGCTACTTAACAGCCAAAACCTTACCCGTCTCCAGGGAGCTAAACTATGAAGCTTCATGCTGTCAAAGAGCATTATCGATACAACTTGCTCGAGTTGAGCCGATCCCCCCTTTCACTTGTGCTCAATCTCGCTTTACCGGTGATGGTGTTTCTCGTCTTTGGTGCTGGTAAGACCAAGTTGCCCGAGGCTGCTAACTACCTGACCCTTTCATTTATGACGTATTCGGTCTTAAGTGTGGTCTTCTACCAATTCGGGGCGATGGTGGCTGAAGCCAGAGGAACGCCCTGGGTCACGACGCTTCGCGCCCTGCCTCATGGCTGGTCGAGCTATGTTCTGGCCAGAATTGGCAGTGGCCTGACCATAGCTTTGCTAGCATCCCTTGGCATCTATGCAGCTGCAGCATGGTCGACTCCCATCACCTTGAGTGTCAGTCAGACCCTACAGGCACTCCTACGGATTGTTGTTGGAAGCCTGCCTTTTGCCCTCTTGGGGGTGTGGATCACCTTGTTCTTTTCTCGATCGATTGCAGTGCCTTTGTCCCAGTTCCTTTACTTTCCACTGTGTTACTTCGGTGGGCTTTGGATTCCTTATGAGAACCTGCCGCCCCTGGCTCAGATCTTATCACCATGGTTCCCGACCCGACACTACGGTGAGTTGGTGTGGGCGACTCTCGATTCGAGCTGGCCGTATCAGAGCCTGGGGATTCTGTGCGGTTTTACGGCCTTAGTAGCTGCTCTGATCTGGAGGCAGCTACACGCTAGGAATGAGAATCGAGCTGACTGAAGATGTGGGTGATGAGGAGTGTCTAAGATGGTTTGCGCCTGGATCGATCACACATACCGCGAACTAAGGCATGCAGCCGAACTTAGGGTCTTTAATCCGTTCGACGCTTCGTTGGTGGCTTGCTACCAAGAGGCCACGGCCCGTGAGGTCGATGCAGCGATCACGTCAGCTCGGAAAGCCTTTGATGACGGACCTTGGCCGCGGATGAGCGGAACTGAGCGGGCCCGGGCTCTCCAGCGCCTCGCCAAACTTCTCCAGAATCACCTTCAGGGCTTAGCAGAGTTAGAAATCCAAGAAGCAGGTGTGACTCGACGGAAGTTCGAACGTATGGATGCGCGGCTCGTGCCGGAAGCCTTTCATATCGCAGCTCAAAGAGCCGCTCAGGACTCTATCCGGGAAGAATTGCCTGCTTTCGCTACCGGTGTAAGTGCTAGCCCTAACTATCTGTTGCGGCAACCCTGGGGTGTTTGCGGTCTTATCACGCCGTGGAACATGCCGCTGGTTCTGGCAGCTTGGAAGATCGCACCAGCCTTGGCTGCAGGCAATTGTGTGGTGATCAAACCTTCAGAATACACCATATCCTCAACTCTGAGACTTGCCGAACTTGCGGCAGAAGCAGGTATACCGGCAGGAGTCTTGAATGTGGTACTCGGTCGGGGTCCTAGCACGGGTGAAGCCTTACTGAGGCACCGTGGGATCGATAAGGTGAGCCTGACAGGTTCGACTCAGGTTGGGCACCGCGTGCAGCAGCTTACAAGTTCACGCTTTCTCCCGACGAATCTTGAGTTAGGAGGTCGTAATGTGAGCCTCGTCACGGCTACAGATGATATCGAAGGTGTGGCGCGTGGCTTGCTTTGGGCTGCCTATCTGCATAATGGTCAAATCTGTGTCGCTGGTTCTTGGGCCTTTGTTCCTGAAGAAAAGGTCTCTGCGCTCACGGTGCAAATGGTTAATCTCATGGATCAGCTGCAATTGGGCAACCCAGCACTGGCGAGCACCGACTTAGGCCCACTTATTCATCGCAAGCATCGTGATCATGTCCTTAACTATGTTAACGGACTCATGGGCAAGGGTGCTCAGCTAGTCAAAGGAGGCGAAACGCCTCAAGATCCACTTTTGTCTCAGGGTGCGTTTCTAACACCCTGTCTGTTGCAAGGGACGATCCAGCATTATCAAACGATTCAGACCGAAGTCTTTGGCCCGGTTCTCACGTTGGTTCCGTATCGCTGTATCGATGAGGCTACTCGTGCGATCAATGAGTCCCCTTATGGTCTCGCCGCTAGTGTTTGGGGCCAGGATTCTGATCAACTGACAGCACTGGCCGAAAGGTTAGACGTCGGAACGGTTTGGGTGAATCAGCATCATGTGCTATCCCCTGAGTATCCCTTTGTCGGCCGACGCCAGTCAGGATTGGGTACCGATCTGGGCTGGGAGGGGTTTCGCAGCTTTCAAAAGACTATGAGAGTCCACCTTGATGTGACCGCTGCTCGAGATCAGGAAGCTTTCTTCTATAGCGCTTTGTTGCCTCAAGTTAGGTAGGGGCTACCAGTATCCCCGAGCCTCGTGGTCACTCGCGCTCTGGTCTAAGGTTTAGGCTTCACTTCCGCGGATTCGTTTCGCGTGCAAGCGAAATCAAAGCTTTTGACGATCGAACTCTAGATTATCAAACAGTAAGATAGCCTGTACTCGGGTGGGAGACACCTAACTTGGGTGGCTCCTAAGATGGATACCTGCACAGGTATGACAACGACACGCCTTCTCCCAAAGACTTCTGCTTTGCTGTCGATGATACAGCCAACCCCCGCTAGGGGAAGTCTATCTTTATCTGGCTTTCCTGGCACAGCTCATCATGCCCTTATCGCGGGCAGAGAATACTGATCGTAGCACTGGTGGACATTGTACCTCTATGGTAAGGAGCTTTATCTCGCCAAGACAGCTTGAAATTGCCCGCGAGTGGTTAAACTCGCATTATGCGCGAAAATCTCGCCTACCCAGGAATCTCTTGATACCCAATGTCTACAAAGCAACCGCATGCTGTAGAGCCATTCTCAGCAGGATTTCCTGTCTTTTGCGTCCTCCGCACTGAGTCTTGGCGGCTATGATTTTAGACAAGCGATCCTCCCAAGGCCCTTTGTTAACAAGGTGTGTGAGCCTTCTTTGCTTTTCCGTTAGGCTTTCCGCGTCAGGAACCTCGAGTTCGTGAAGCAAGAGATAAGCACAGTATACCCAGTGGATATGAGCCGTCAAAGCATCAAAGTCTTCGACACCTGCATCAAGAAGGCCGAACTGATTTTTCGTTGCGCGATGAAAAAGCTCCACCTGCCAACGTTTGGAATACGCACGAATCAAAACACCCTCATCAATTCCTGGTCGAGAGCAAGCATAAAAGCGTTTTCCTGTCTTTCCAGACTTCTCCGAGCAAACCAATGCTACTTTGCCGGTAATTCCCCTGATGTAACCTTGGAGTTTGCGCACGCGAAATTTCCTTCGCTTTTTTCGGCCATCCGTTTCAACACGGATAGTTTTCCATGGTGACTGCTTTCTTGTTGCCCAAAACAGATCATCGATACGACGGTATTCAGTCGATTGATTACTGGAACTCGCAGCTCGACTTACTTTTAGCGCAGTTAGAAAATCCCAGCCTCTCGAAATTATGGCATTTTGAAGGCTTTTGTTGTCATAACCAGAGTCAGTGAGAACGACAACCTCATGGGATTCGTAGCTTCCAACCACTGCCGCAAGGTTCAGCTGTTCGAGATAAACTTTAAGGCGATCATGCTCGGTTTCGTAAGGCACGCCGCGTCGGTTGCATTCATTTTTCGACCAAAACGGAATGGGCGGTAGCGGAATAATGCGTTCATTGATATTCACGACGATATTGGTCCACTGATGGCCGATGACAAAGCCCTGGCCATGATTAAAACGTTGAGCTTTATGCACATTAAGGGACGAACGCGGATGAAGAGTGGCATCTATAATAATGGCGATGGTCCACGGTGCTCCTGCCACGAGCGCTGTTCGTCCCGGTTTTGCCAGGGACTTACCTGTCTTTTGTCCAAGCGCAGTGAGCGAGCTTTTTGCTAGGTCTTCATGTCCGCTTAAAAGCCGAGAATACTGTGACTGATTGCGATCCCCATGGGTGGACGCGGAAGTCTGCGTATGCTTGGGTGACTCAAGCATAAGGCTCATA
>Ga0209985_10001853_pt1 | contig 19913 bp, 19 predicted proteins | sample NOAtaG_FD_187305 | JGI IMG/M metagenome (GOLD analysis project Ga0209985, IMG submission 187305) | Freshwater lake microbial communities from Lake Erie, under a cyanobacterial bloom - NOAA_Erie_Diel6S_1000h metaG (SPAdes) (version 2) | ecosystem: Environmental > Aquatic > Freshwater > Lake ...
AACTCTTTGACCTCGAACCCGACACCGAGTACGAAACGCGCGCGCAGGGCATGAAGGCGGGCGTGTTTGGGCCCTATACGGATGTGATCAAGTTTCGAACTACGCCTTTGCGCGTGGCGCAGTGCGGCCAGCCCACCGTGCTGCCTACCGGCACGGGCAAGCCTATCCCCTTTCTCACCTCGGGTGATTATTCCGGGAAAGTTTTGTTACTTACTTATTGCCTTGAGAACTTGTTGCCGATAACTGATACCAACAGGTAATCGTTCACCGCCAAATAGTAAACAACAGTTGTTTGTTAAACTACTAACGTGTTCCTTGTTCACTAAAAAACTCTTGTGTATTCGAATAAAACCATAAGGCTCCAGATTTGATGTAATCTCCTTCAGGGTTAAATGAAGAACCGAAACTTTACCTTTTGAAAATACTTTGAGGTAATTCCCAAAGCCTTCTACATGTGTTACCTCTGCGGGCTTTATGCTTTGCCCAGGAGTAGGGCCAATTAAAATAGTGTCGGGAAGGTGGCAGTGGTGTGTTGGTGCCAGTTTGCTGACTGCCTTCAAAAAACGCTCGAATCGTATGGGTTTCAATAAGTAGTCTACCGTATGAAAATCAAAAGCTTCCAGCGAATATTCACTGTAGGCTGTGGTAAAAATCACTTTAGGTTGGTACGGCAAAAGCTGAAGTAAGGAGAAACCGTTGATGTTCGGAAGATTAATGTCCAAAAACATCAACTCAATGGTATGTTGACGTAAGAACCGCAGCGCAGACAAAGGGTCGAAAAAAGTAGCTTTTACGTCTAAGTTTCCGGATTTACGGCAGTATGTATTCAAAAGAGTCTGTGCATCAGGCTCATCCTCCACAATCACACATGGAATCATTTTATAACCTGATTCGAAGTGTTGCATAGCATGTATCATTTTTTCTTTCCAATAGTAGCTCGTGCTTGTCCGGGTAAAAGTACGCCAGGCGTTTCCTTAGGTTGGCAATTCCCGTCCCGCTATCTGAAACTTTAAATTCACTGATGTTATTTGATGTTTGTAGAAGAAGTGTCCGCCTCTTTAGCGTAATTGAAATCGTAATAGTAGAATCAAGCGGCACAACCACCCCATGCTTAAAGGTGTTTTCTACCACTGGTGTAAGCATGTTTGGCGCAATCTTCAGTTTGGAGTCAGAAATCTCACACGCGAATTCAACTTTCATATTTGGTGGAAGTCTGCGCTTCTCAAAGTAGATGTAATGGCGCAAAAATTCAATATCCTCCTGCAATGTTACTTCTGCCGTAGTCTCCATTTTAAGTTGGTAGCGAAGCATATCCGATAGATTCAGGATCATATCCGGAACATCCTGGCTTTGCTCCGTTGCTTTCAGGTAAATGCTATGTAATGTATTGAATAGAAAGTGAGGATTAAGCTGCCTTTTGAGTAATTGCAGTGAGGATTGCACTTTCTCATACTCATATTGTTGTTGTTCTACTTTTCTGTCGATGGATTCCTTAGCCGACTGAACAAAGCTGGCAAAAATCAAAATCAATATGATACTGAAGAAGTGAAGCGGAAGTGAGATGGGTTGAAAATCAGCACCTACAAAGGGGCTGATATAATCTGCCGTGATAGACGACAAAGTAATCAAAACAAGCATAGAAACACCATACTGAAAATACTTCCTTTTCCCAAAAAGATCCGTACGTAATCGAAGTCCGACAAAAGTCAACCCAAGATAATACGGAGCCAGTACCGGTTGGACGATGAATGCCGTATAGATGTAGTTGTTTTCCACATGATACAAAAAGCTTAGCGCCATTATACCGAAAGCAAGTAGAAATAATATCATCCACGTAAAGCGAACTTTCATACATCAAACCAACAAAATAAATTGATACGCTCGTTGATTTTCATCATATGATGAATTTCATTCATCAAATAAATGTCGTTTTCATGTAAATATGAACGGTTGTGTCATTTTTCTATACGATCATTACACACAACATCGAGTATCTTATTCATATTCAAAACGATTAACCCCAACTTACCCCTATGAAGACAGCAGTAAAATCCGGTTTATATTTTAGCAATTTAGCGATTGTAAAATACTATAAGGTTGCCGTTCCGTTGATGTTTTTATTGGCCATGACGTTCAGCTGCGAAAAAAGAAATGATCCTGGCCCATCGGCTGCCGAAGTGTTCGAAATACTCCGCGGGCAGGGCTTTGGCAACCTGATCCTTCCGATTAACTCAACACGCCCCACACCCAATACAGACGACCTGGTGCCTCTGGCTCCGTTTCTCTCAGATAAATCGATCGTGGCATTAGGTGAATCAACACACGGAACGAGTGAGTTTGTAACACTCCGGCATCGGATGATTCAGCACATGGTTCAACAATTGAATTTTCGGGTTCTTTCGGTAGAGACGAATTTCTCCACGGCACAAAACATCAACGACTATATTCTTGGAGGTGCTGGCACAGGATTAAGTGCTGTGCAGAGTATTAAAAACAGTTGGGTGTACAACAATCAGGAGTTTGTTCAGCTCATTGAATGGCTGAGGGAATATAACAATGGCCAGTCTGCCGCAAATAAGGTTACTTTTTATGGTTTTGATAATCAAACGTGTGAACCTAGTGCGAAGCGCGTTCAGGCATACATATCACAATTTGATCCATCATACGTGTCAGCGTTTAACACGACATCCAAGCACTTTCTCAATGACTTTGAGGAATATTTTACGAAGTACAGCAATGAGCAATTATTGAAAATTCTTCCAACCGCGGTGTCTGACTTTCGAAATCAGTGGAATACGATCAGCACCTATCTTCAATCCAACAAGGCAGCACTCATTGCCAAAAGCGGAGAGCGGGCATACGAATTAACATTACGCCATTGGAAGATAGTTCAACAAACGTTCAATGGATTTATTTATGTGGAAGACGAATTGAAGGGCTTCAACTACCGCGATACCACAATGGCGGACAACGTGGATTGGATACAGAAGTTCGAGAACAGCAAGAAAATAATACTTTGGGCCCATGCAGGGCATTCCGGAAATAACAACACAACCACCACGCAAATGGGCTATCACTTGAAGCAGCGTCATCAGGCAAACTACTATACGGTTGGTTTTTTTACCAATGGCGGAACCGTAAGAGTTGTACATGAAGTAAATGGTGTGCCTGTGTTGGGTGAGTTGAAAATCGATCCAAAACCAGAGCATAGTATTACCCAGGCATTTGCGTTGGGGAAATGGTCGCAGTTTTTTCTACCCATATCTGCCATTGATGGAAATGCGGAGCTAAAGGCGCTATTCGATACACCAATGAAGGTTTATTTCATCGGATCCACCATGGAGAAATCTACTGTGGAACAAAAGCTTGGAGCCGAATACGATGCGATTGTTTTCCTGGAGAATACAACCGGAACTAAACCGAACTAAACTGCGGGTCCTAAGCCAAGAAACCCTAATCTGCGTATTTTAATAATGCTTTCAGGCGTTGACTCTGGTCATGATATTAAATCCGTAAAGGACCCCTATCGTTCCTCGCAGAGTCTCCGCCTGAACCGCCACGCTTGACCGCCATTTACCATTCCTTCACCGATAGGTATCTTTGCAACCAACATTTATGCCGGTATTCGTTCTCGATTCCACTTTAGGCGGAGTCCCTGCTGCCCCAACCCACATTCATGGAGACTCAGCTGTGAAGGCTGTTTTTGAGGTTCAGTTTTCCGTTTGGGGAATGACAATACCCCCTGTTTACATCATTGTGTTTTTTTGTGTTGGGTTACCTCGTGCTTAGAAAAAGGGTCGGTTAGCTGGTGGATTTTAATGGCGAGTAACTCTCGCCCCTATTTTCTTAACCCAAATCAAGAGTTGGAGGCGGAATTCTTGACCTACATCAATTAATGGTCTTAGTCGTTTGCTGAATTTTGCAAGAAATCAAACACAAATGAAAATGATGAAAACGATAACAGTCGCGCTTCTAGGAAGCGTGCTGTCCGTGCAAGCGCAAGAAACTTCACTCGCAAGGGTTGCCAAAATTCAAGGCAAGGAGGTCTATATTTTAAATCAACCTTTACGCCAGTATGAAACGGTGGCTACCATTAAGACAAGTCCCAAAATTATATCTCTTTTAACGCGTGGTGTGGTGAACGAGACGGTCGCGGACAAAGCAAATCAGTTTGTTCGAAAGTCGGCTAGAAAATCGAAGAAGTCGAATCTCCCTTTTGATGCGATTATCTATTCCGGTGGAAAAACAGCTCGAGCGATTCGTTTTACGGATGTGGCCACGCCAGAGAATAGCGGAATAGCTACCGTAACGAAGATTTGGGGAGTCACTGCCTATGTTCTTGCGGAGCCGATTCAGTCCTACTCAGTAATGAATTCTTCGTATGGTGGAATCAAACTCATCCCTTTTATTACCTACGGAATAGTCAACAACTCTATTGAGAAAGATGTGATGACGTTCGCCAAAAAAACAAAGAAAGAAGATGCCGATGCGACAGCCATGGTTTACTCTACAGGTAGAAACGTGGCTGGGGTTTCATTAAAGTAAAGCATGTCATTCAAAAAGACCGCCTCAACATTATAAGGCGGTCTTTTTTTGGAATGGAGAAATTTCGGTATCCATTGCATCGTGTTTCATTGTTCTATAAATTCCAGACAATGTATTCGAATGTTTACTGGCTTGAGCGGTAGATCTGGTAAAGTACATCGGTTGGCTACTTCATCTTTGCTAAAAGAACAAAAATAGTAAGTACGTTGAACTGAACAAAAAATAGACGTATTCAATTGGTGTATCAGCGAGCTCATCATTTCCTAAATGACCTCTTTATTTGAAACTTTCATTTTAGCAATTAATTGCTGCAAGGGTAGGCCATAGGATTCCGTTTTTTCTACCCATATCTGCCATCGTTGGGAATGCGGAGCTAAAGGTACTATTTGATAAACCGATGTAAGTATATTTCATCGGATCCACCATGGAGAAATCTACCATGGAACAACGGGTTGGACCCGAATATGGATCTGTTGTTTTCCTGGAAAACACCACTGCAACAAAGCCAAACTAAATTGCTCGATGAAATTGGGGGAGATTATCGCCCCGATGTTTTTACGTTCGCCTGACACTTTTTGGAATAAATTGACCGTTTCCCCACAAAGGAGCCGTTTGGTCTGGCAATTCAATTCGTGAAAATAGCCTCGAATTTCTGAACCACTCCTATCCGAGGTAAGTTTTAAAAGAGCCCTTTCATATTTTATGATTAGGCTTTTTTGGGTAGATGGCTACTACAGTATTCTACATGAGCATAGGCCCTTTTCTGGTCAGTCGGTTTTCGGACAACTGTCGGACAACTGATTGAATTGATCGTACGTTAATTCCAACGACCTGCACCAGACGCAAGCATACCGGTATTACAAACAGTTCCAGACCTCTTGCCATTGCCGTTGTTCTTCCCAGTAAAGAACACCAACGAGGGCGGAGAGCCACGTAAACATCAATGCCTTGCCGGTACAACGCCATGCGGGCCAGCGGCATGTAGTTTTCCCAACAGATGAGTCCGCCCAGTTTACCGAAGGGGGTATCCACTACGTGCAGGTCACGCCCATCGCCCTCGCCCCACACAATGCGCTCGGCCGCGGTGGGTTTCAGCTTTCGGTGTTTGCGCGCCAACTGCCCGTCTGGCGAGAAGTAGAGCACCGTACAATACAAGGTATCGCTCACCTGGTCGCGCTCGGTAACGCCCGTTACCACCCAGGCACCGGCCTCTTTGGCCCACGCAGCCAGTTGCAGCGTTTCAGGGCCGGGCACTTCCATGCTGTTTTGCCATTAGCGCAAAAACAACTCGCGGCCCTCGGGCGTGCGGCCGCCCACCGTGGTGCCGAATATCAAACCCCGCGGGTAGCCGGGAATAAAAACTTCCGGGAAGAGGATCAGTTGGGGCCGCTCACGTGCGGCCTGGCGAATGAGGTCGCCCATTTTCTCCAGCGTTTTTTCCTTGTCGAAAAAAACGGGGCTGGCTTGGACTACCGCAGCAACGAACGGGTTCATGATCAGAACGTCACGCTCAGCGCAACTTCCTCGCCCTTGCGTTTCACTTTCAGGGGCGCGGTTTGTCCTTTTTCAAATTTGCCCAACGCCTCCATGTAGGTTTGCACATCTTTGATGGCGAAGTCACCGAGTTGGGTGATGATGTCACCCGTTTGCACGCCCGCCTTTTGCGCAGGCTTGCCTTCCGAGACGCCATCGACCAGTACGCCCACATCGTTGGAGGTATAGCTGGGCATAATGCCCATCGTTACTTTAAAGGCGCTGCGGCCCATCGATTTGTTTTTGGTAGGTAAGAACGCCAGCTTGGGTGAGTTATCCAGTTTCTCGATCACCTGAATGATGACTTCGAGTACTGCCTTTTCACCGGCATAGTTGATTTTATCGGCATCATCGCTGGGTTTGTGGTAGTCGCTGTGCGAGCCCGTGAAGAAATGCAGCACCGGAATATTTTTCAGGTAAAAAGAAGCGTGATCGGACGGACCCATGCCGGACGAATCGGTCTTGATCGGCACGGTGGGTGTCGATAGCGATTTCAGCAGCGGTTCCCACTCGGGGCTCGTGCCGCTGCCACTTACAGCCAGGCCTTTGGCGGGATCGAGGCGGCCGATCATGTCCATGTTGATCATGTAGTTGATCTCGCCCGCGTTGATGGTGGGGTGCTCGGTGAAATACTTGCTGCCGTAGAGGCCGAGTTCTTCGCCACTGAAGCAGATGAAGATGAAGTTGTTTTTCTCGCGCACCGGGTTCATCCGAAAGTAGCGCGCCAGCTCGATGACACCGGCAACACCGCTGGCATTGTCATCGGCACCGTTGTGAATCTTGTCGGCTGCGTTGGCATCGAGGGAGTTGCCATCGTGGCCAAGCCCGAGATGGTCGTAGTGGGCGCCAATAATGATGGTGCGTGGCGCTCCGTTGTCGATGCGCGCAATGATATTGCGGGCCGTGCCCTCGCGGCCCGTGCCGTGCGCCCCGGCCCGGTAGGTGAACGACTGGTAGAACGTATTGTTCTCCCCGCCCGGCTTCATCTTCAGGCTGCGGAACTGACTTTCGATATAGGCCGCGGCCATCTTTTCACCTGAGGTACCCGTGCCACGACCCATCAGGGAGTCATTGGCCAGTACCTTGATGTGCTGGCGCAACGCCTCTTCACGGATTTGGGCGGTGGCGGAAAAACCAATACAGAGTAGGGCCAGAAGCAGAATTCGCATAACGTTGTTTTGAGAAATCAAAAATAGGGGGTACGGTTCAAAACCAAAGCCCGATTGCGTAATTTTGACGCCTGTATTTTACGCCCATGACACCTCCTAAACTCATGCTCCTGACTGATTTTTCACCGCTTTCGGCATTAGCCGTGGAATATGCCGTTCGGCTGGCCGGACCGCTGGAGGCCGATTTCACCGTGATGAACGTGGTGCGCCTCGAGGGTATTCCCAAAGCCAACCTCAAGATGAAAACCATCGAGAAGAGTTTGCTGCAGCTTTCGCAGGAAGAAGGAGAGAAGTTGATCGAGAAGGTAAAACGTGAAATCAAAGGCAAATACACCATTCGGTTCAAGGCCATTCGCACCTACACCGTAGCCGATGCGGTAAGGCGCTACGTGGAGAAGAATAAAGTCAACATGGTGGTGATGGGTTCGCGCGGAGCTTCCACGTTCAAGAAGATTCGCCTGGGCGGCACCACCGTTTCGGTCATCGATGTGTGCAAGGCTCCTGTGCTGGCCATACCCGAACTGGCTCAGTTTGCAGGGTTGAAAAACCTGGTGTACGCCTCTGACCTGAAGAACGTCAGCAAGGAACTGGATATCATCACCGAGTTTGCCGCCATCTTCGGATCGAACGTGCACATGATTCACGTGTTGCCGGCCATGGATAAGAAGGCGGAAGTTGAAAAGGAGCGCGTGCTAAGCTTGGTACGCAACCACAGCTACAAGAAGTTGGATTTCAAGATCATTTTAGATGAGGATGTGCCCGGGGCTATTGACCGGTACATCAAAGAAACCAAATCCGATTTGCTTACTACATTTACACACACACTGAGCCTCGAAGAAAAACTGTTTGCCAAAAGCGTTACGCGCAAGCTGGCTTACCTCGGCACCATTCCGCTGCTCGCAGTCAAGCGTATCTGAAAAATGTAGAAGTCACCTTCAGCTAATTGAAAATTGATTTCTTGAGATGGCTTCTGGTTATTTGACCTCCCGCTACGGAATAAACACCGTTAGGAGATAAACCAGGAAAATCACGATTAACACCATTCCCTGAAGAATGGACGTGCGCCCTGTTGATAAAGCCAGCACGTTGATCACAAGGGCCAGCATGAATAAAATCATTGCTTCCGCATGAATTCCCAATGCGAGCGGCAGCCCGGTAATTATCGATACCGCAGAGACAACCGGAATGGTGAGGCCAATGGAGGCTAAAGCAGAGCCGAGCGAGAGATTGAGACTGGTTTGAAGTTGATTTTTTCGCGCGGCTTTAAAGGCGGAAATTCCCTCGGGCAAAAGAATGACTGAGGCGATCACAAGTCCGGCCACTTCCTTAGGCGCACCTACGCGCACAATGAACGACTCGAGCACCGGGGCGAGGTGTTCGGCCAACAAAACAACAGCAATCAGTGCAATCGGCAGTAACACGCTGCTGATGAGGAAGCTTCTGCGGGTGGGGCGTTCGTGCGTCTGGGTTGCCTTCCCGGAGGTGAAATCCTGCCGGTGTCGGAAATTCTGTACAAAGAGAAAGCTGCCATACAACATAAGGGTAACAATCGCCACAAAGATCAGCTGGCCATGGCTATAGAATGGCCCCGGTGTGGCTGCGGTAAAGTTGGGCAGGATAAAAGACAGCACGGAAATGGCCACCAGCACAGTTAAGGCTGACTTCACGCCTTGCAGCGAGAATTCCTGCTCGTGGAACTTGAGACTGCCCAGGAGAATGGCTACACCGGTCATGGCTGTAATAATCATCATCACCGCTGCGAATACGGTATCGCGAGCTAATCCCGCATTTCCCTGACCGGATTGAAACATGAGGGCAACAATGATGGAAACTTCAATCACCGTTACGGCAACAGCCAGTACAACGGCACCAAACGGCTCACCGATTCTTTCCGCAATCACGTCCGCGTGGTGAACGGCCTGCAATACGCCATACACTAAAGCGGCCACCATCAAAATAGTAAAGACCAGGTGATGAATGAAAAAGCTGGCGATGGCCACAGCCAAGACCAACGTGGCTGTCAAAACGGATTTCGTTTCAGTGGAAAGGCTTCGCATAAAAAATCAAAACTCGGCACTGCCCGGATAGCGCGGGTAGGGAATGACATCGCGGATGTTGGTCATGCCGGTGACAAACTGAATCAACCGCTCGAAGCCGAGGCCAAAGCCGCTGTGCGGTGCGCTGCCAAACTTGCGCAGGTCGAGGTACCACCAAAGCTCTTTCTCCGGAAGTTTCAGGTCTTGCACACGCTTCAGCAGCACGTCATACCGCTCTTCGCGCTGCGAGCCACCGATAATTTCACCGATGCCGGGGAACAGCACATCCATGGCCGCTACGGTTTTGCCGTCTTCGTTATGGCGCATGTAAAAGGCTTTGATCTCCTTCGGGTAATTGTACAGGATCACCGGTTTTTTGAAGTGCTTCTCCACGAGGTAACGCTCGTGCTCACTTTGCAAGTCGGTACCCCAGTTTTCAATCAGGTATTGAAATTTCTTTTTCTTGTTCGGATTGGAGTTCTTTAAGATGTCGATGGCCTCGGTATAGCTCAGCCGCTGGAAGTCATTCTCCACCACAAATTTGAGGCGGTCGAGTAAGCCAAGTTCGCTGCGCTGGTCCTGCGGCTTGGCGGCTTCCTCTTCGGCAGCGCGTTTGTCGAGGAAAGCCAGGTCATCGGCACAATGATCCAGGGCATACTTGGCGAGATACTGCAGGAAATCCTGCGCCAGCTGCATGTTGTCGTTGATGTCGTAAAAGGCCATCTCCGGTTCAATCATCCAGAACTCCGCCAAGTGGCGGGCGGTGTTGGAGTTTTCCGCGCGGAAGGTGGGACCAAACGTATAGATTTCGCCCAGCGCCATCGCATAGGTTTCGCCTTCCAACTGGCCGCTCACGGTCAGGTTGGTTTCACGGCCAAAGAAATCCTGCTTGACGTCAATAGCGCCTTCCGGTGTTCGCGCAGGTTTGTTGAGATCCAGGGTGGTGACGCGAAACATCGCTCCAGCCCCTTCAGCATCTGAGCCGGTGATCACCGGGGTGTGCACGTAGTAGAACCCACGCTCGTTGAAGAACTGATGCACGGCAAACGCCATGGCATGCCGCACGCGCATCACCGCGCTGATGGTATTGGTGCGCACGCGCAGGTGCGCAATCTCCCGAAGGAACTCCAGCGAATGGCGTTTGGGTTGCAACGGAAATTTTTCGGCATCGCTGTCACCGAGAATCTCCAGTTGCTTTACTTTGATTTCCACGGCCTGGCCCTTGGCCGGTGAGGGTATCAGTTCGCCCGTCACGGCCACGCACGCGCCTGTGGTTACGCGTTTCAGGAGGTTTTCCTCCTGGGAGTTCAGTTCAACTACGGCCTGAATATTATGAATAGTGGAGCCATCGTTGATGGCAATAAACTGGTTGTTGCGGAAGGTGCGCACCCAACCCTGTACCAACACGGTTTGCTGGCGTGGCTCGGTGCGTAGCAGGTGGCTGATTTTGGTTCTCTTCATACAAAAAATCGGTCCGCAAAAAACGTGATTTTGATGCGCTTATCAAAGCGACCAACACAACACCCCGTGTGGCTAAACGGGCGCCATGACGAAGATAGAAAAGGGGTAAGCCTTTGAGCCCGCCCGCCCTTTTGGTAACTTTGCCTGTTATTTCACGTATCGATGCAGAAACTAGGACTCAGTCAATCCCTTCAACAGAAGTTATCGCCCCAGCAGATTCAATTCATTAAGCTGCTGCAGGTGCCTACGGCCGAGTTGGAAAGTCGCATCGAAGAGGAACTGGAAATTAACCCGGCCCTCGAAGAAGGAGGCGAGGAAGAGGAAGAGCCGGTGACCGAAGCACCGGAGCAGGAAGAGGCTCCCGCGGATGATAAAAGCGATGAGCTTAACCTCGAGGACTACCTGGCGGATGACGACTACAGCGGCTACAAAACCCAAAGTGACGGGGGCGGTGATGATGAGGATGACCGCGAAATGCCGATGCCCACGGCTTCCTCCTTACACGAAAGCTTGCTGACCCAGCTCGGCTATCAGAAACTGGATGATCGCCAGCTGGCCATCGGCCGGCAACTGATCGGCAGTATTGAAGGCGATGGCTACATACGCAGAGATTTAGACGCGATAGTCAACGACCTGGCGTTTTCGCAAAACATTGACACCAACCGGGAGGAAGTCGAGGGACTTCTCAAACGTATTCAGTCGTTTGACCCGGCCGGCATTGCCGCCCGCAACCTGCAGGAATGCCTGCTGTTGCAACTGGAGCGCCTGGATGACGGGCAGGATGTTGACGTGATCGTTGCCAGGCGCATCATCAGTGAGTGCTACGAGGAGTTCACCAAAAAGCACTACCCCAAAATTCAAAAGAAGCTCGATCTGGACGATGAGGATTACATCAAAGACGCCATCGAGCTGATTGTGAAGTTAAACCCCAAGCCCGGTGGCGAGGTGGCGGCTGGCATGGTGAAAAATCAGGTGGTGATCCCGGATTTTATCCTGACCAATAACAACGGCAAGCTGGACCTGGCGCTCAATAGTCGGAACGCACCGGAACTGCGCATCAGCCGGTCTTACACCGAAATGTTCAAGGCTTACGATAAGGGCGACAAAAAGGACAAGAAGCTGAAAGAGGCCGTCACATTCGTCAAGCAGAAGCTCGATGCGGCCAAGTGGTTTATCGATGCGATCAAGCAGCGCCAGCACACGCTCATGCGCACCATGCAGGCCATCATTGACTTTCAATACGATTACTTTCTGGAGGGCGATGAAACCAAACTGAAGCCGATGATCTTAAAAGATATCGCGCAGATGATCAACATGGACATTTCCACAGTGAGCCGCGTGGCCAGCAGCAAATACGTACAGACCGACTTCGGCATTTTCCCCTTGAAATATTTTTTCAGCGAAGGCATCAGCACGGATAGCGGAGAAGAGGTGAGCAGCCGCGAGGTGAAGCAGATCATTAAAGATTTGATTGAAGCCGAAGATAAGAGCAAACCTTTTTCAGATGACAAGCTGGAGGATTTGCTGAATGAAAAGGGCTATAATATTGCGCGCAGAACGGTGGCCAAATACCGCGAGCAATTGAATATACCGGTGGCCCGCCTGCGTAAAGAGATCTGATTCAATCCGTGAAAGTACTCGCTCAGATTGTCTCCGTGGTGTTGCACCCCCTGCTGGTCACCACCTACCTGGTTTTGGTGTTCCGCTTTTTTATGCCGGGGTTTCTGCTGGTGTCACAGAACAATATGAACGTGATTGTGGCGTTCGTTTTCCTGATCACGTTCATCCTGCCGGCTGCCAATTTGCTGGTGTTGCGTTTCTTCGGCAACATCAGTTCGCTGACGTTGTATCACCGCAGTGAGCGCCTCACGCCCTTCATTTTTATCGGACTCATTTATGTGGTAGCCACCGTGTTTTTTTTCTGGCGCCTCAGTTTTCTGGTGAACCTCAACAAGGTGATGCTGATAGTAACGGTGATGATTGGGATTGCAACCGTGGTCACTCTTTTCTTTAAAATATCCATCCACAGCCTGGCCATGGGCGGGGTGGCGGGTATCCTGCTGCCGTTCAACCAGGCCAACGAAACGGGTGCTTTGCTGGTGCCGACTGCCGTGGCGCTCGCGCTGACGGGCGCAGTGATGTCGGCACGGCTGGCTTTGCATGCCCATACTTTTCGCGAAGTGTGGCATGGCGCATGGGTGGGCCTTTTGATTGGAATTACCGGAGTAATACTCTTATTTTAAGCTATGGAATTCAAGTTCATCAACTATGCGGTTAAGGATGGCGTGGCCACCCTGACGCTCAATCGCCCGGATGTGTACAATGCGCTTAACGATGAAATTACGTTCGAGCTTCAGGATGCCTGGAAGGCCGTAGCGAAAGACGATGCGGTTCGCGTGGTGGTGCTGACAGGCGAAGGCAAAGCGTTTTGCTCGGGTCAGGATCTGAAGGGAGGCACGGGCACCAAGCGCTCGTTCATGGACTCGCTGCACAAGCGGTACAATCCCATTGTGCGCGCCATGCGGTATTTACCCAAGCCCATTGTATGCCGCCTGAACGGAGTAGCGGCCGGGGCTGGCTGTTCGCTGGCGTTGGCGTGTGATGTTATTGTGGCGAGTGAGGAAGCAACGTTGATCGAAGTATTCATTAATATCGGTTTGGTTCCGGATAGTGGCTCGTCTTACTTTTTGCCCCGGTTCACCGGCATGGCCAAAGCGTTTGAGTTGTGCAGTATGGGGTCGCGCGTGAAGGCGGCCGAGGCGTTGCAGTTAGGCCTGGTCAATAAAGTTGTGCCCGCAGCCGAACTGAATGCAGCCGTGAAGCAATACACGGATTATTATGCGCAGGCACCCACCCGGGCAATCGGCATCATCAAGCGTATGCTGAATAAGAGTACCACCGCCTCCCTGGACGATATGCTGGAGTACGAGGCCTACTGCCAGGAGATTGCCGGATCAACCCACGACTACCGCGAAGGCGTACAAGCTTTCCTCCAAAAACGAAAGCCGGTGTTTACCGGAAAGTAGGAGGACTAAAATGCAGCCAGCGAAAGGCCAATGGTATAGCTGCGGGCTTCGGTTTGATCAGGGCCGCGACCGGCCTCCCAAAGCGGGTTGAAATTGTAGTAACCGAATAGCTGGAAAGTGCCAATTCCGAATTTCAATCCGGCCGAATAGCGAATGGGTGATAAGTTGAAGCGCTGCTTATTTTTCATCACGCGGTTTTCGCCATCGTCACTGTACTTGATCTTGTTGCCTGAATCGAAGAGGAAACCTGCCCGGCCAAACAAGGCAATACGAAAACTGCGGTTGGGGTTGCTGGGGTTTGTCATGAACCGAATTTCAAAGGGGATGTCGAAGTAGTTGGCCACCATCATGCTCTTTATGGTGGAGTAGGACTGCGAGGTATTGATGGAGTTCAGCGAGTCGCCATCATACACGACAAAAACGGCTTCGGCAAAACGCGTGTTACCCTGCTCATCGAGCACCAGGGCGGCAATTCTGCGGCTGGTGGTAGTGCCATTACTCTTGGGTTGCTGAAAGCCCTGGAGTCTGAAACGCTCAAAGCCAAAACCAAGGCCCGGATGAATTGAAAATTTTGTTTTTCCGATGCGCAAGTCGTATTGGTAATAAACATTAAGGGAGCGGGATCCCCAAAAGCCATAATTCAGCCGGTTGGGCCGTTCCGTCATGCGGTTAAATCCGTATTCAATCGAAAACGTGCCGGGTATGTCAGGTCGAACAACTTTGCGGGGCTGAGCCTCCGGGGTAGCTGGTGTTTCCTGGGCTGCAGCCGCGGAAGTCAACGCAGCTAAAACTACTGTACAGAAAATTCTCATGCCTTCTTAACGCTTGACCGAGGGATCTATTTTTTGGCGCGCCTTCACCCGTTGGCGAATCTTAAAGAAAAAGCGCCAATGCCGGTCATCAGCGCTTTTCCAAAGTGCGCTTGCAGGGATTCAAACCCCGAACCTCTTGATCCGTAGTCAAGTGCTCTATTCAGTTGAGCTACAAGCGCGTTCCTAAAAAAGAAACGCAAATATAGCGCCTTCATGCGCTTTGCCAATGGGGTTTTTGGGTTTTTGAAGGATTTTGAGCGCTTTTTCCTTCAATGTGGCCAAGCCGATGAGGGGGAGGCCGGCTTCTTTGGCCTGTTCATCCCAGGTTCGCATTTTAATGCTGGCTTCGAAAAGCGAATCCCGCTCAAAATCCGCTGCTTCTGCGGGCGACATTACACCCCCTTGATATTCAAGTGTTTTCCTGCTGGCCTCTGACAGGTTGTTCAGGTATTCGGGAAATTTATGTGTTAGGTATCGTTTAGCTTGAACGTGATTTTCAACCAGTCGGGCGACTCGCTCAGGAAATCCTTTGGCTCTCAGGTATTGAGCACCAAGTTGCTCGTGCCGCAGGTTGCCATATTGATCCATTTTTTCCCCGCTTTGCAGCAGGTGGCCAATGTCATGGAAGAAGGCCGCCAGAATGGTCTCGTCATCATAGCCTTCGTCTATAGCCAGTTGGGCCGATTGACTCATGTGTTCCAGTTGTGAAACGGGTTCGCCAATATAGTCGGCATGCCCGAATTGGAGGTAAAGTCCGAAAATTTCGTCAACCGTTTTTTCAGCGGCATTCATGTCGGAAAAGTAATGGGGTATCGAACAAGATCAAAAAATCCTGCATTATCGAATAATGAATTTCGGATTGGCAAATCTTTACTATTTCTGTTTCTTCACCGTTGGAGTTGGAGTCAACTTCTCATCTGATTACATTCTATTTTCTTTCTTAGCATGGAATCACCGCAACTCGTTGTTTTTGATCTAGCCGGCACCACCGTGTATGACGATCAGGATGTGCCGCGCATCCTGAAAATAAGCCTTGAAAAATTCAGAGTAATTATCACGATTGAAGATGCCTCCCGTGTCATGGGGATTCCGAAACCGGTGGCCATTCGCCAGTTGCTCAACCAATACAACTATCCGGATCCCCCAGAGGGATTGGTTCATCAGATTCACGAAGAATTCATGTCCACCATGATCCGATTTTATCAGGAGGATAGCCGCGTAAAGGAGATGCCGGGTGCGGGCCGGGTCTTGTCTCAAATCCGGGATCGCGGCACACGGGTTTTTGTGGATACTGGATTTGATCGAACCATTACCGATGCCCTGCTGGACCGATTAGGATGGGTTAGAAATAATTTGATTGACGGAAGCGTAACGAGTGAGGAGGTTGACCGCGGTCGTCCTTTTGCCGACATGATTTTTAGAGCCATGGAAATGGCGGGTGTCACCGATGTGAAGCGCGTAGCCAAAGTTGGCGACACCGCCTCGGACTTACAGGAGGGCACGGCAGCGGGGTGTTCGTGGGTAATTGGCGTAACAACCGGAGCCTATTCGGTCACCGACCTGGCGAGAGAGCCGCACACCCATTTGGCCGGCAGCCTGGACGAAGTATTTGCTATCCTGTTTCCGAACTGAATCCGTGCGCTAAAGGATTTGCCAACACGTACCCTTTTTTTACGCAAGTTGTTCTTTCATGGCTTTGTGCTTTCGATGAAAGTAAACCATGGACCCCAGGATCAGGACGAACCCCAAAACGGCAACAACATAACTCCCGGTAAGGAAAAAGGATAGCCAGCTCAGGTTTTTGTGTCCAAACTCCTTATAGAACAAAACGGCAACGCTCCCCAGATAACCAAATGAATCGGCCACATACATGATGAATCCCACCGTACCCACAAACTGAAATGCGGCAATCATCCGATCAAAAAAGATCGAATTAAACGGGATGTAACCCAGGTAGAGGCCAAGCCCAATCAATACCATCCAGGTTTTGGGTTCGATGGCGTGTTGCTCAAACAAGTACGTGGCCACACCAATCAAAAGAAAGCCGAGTGCGATAATCACGTGATTCAGCATGAACGCCAGTTGATTGTTTTTGAACAACATCAGGCTACCCATGCACACGAGTACAGCCAGCGATACCGGAATTTCCGTTTGCGTGTAAATGGCCGGATCGGTTACACCCAACGCATTCCAGATTTCAGCCGAGAAGTTATCGCGGAAGTCGCGGAACGAGGTCAGAAAAACGTAGGCCAGCACAAAAAGGATAATGCCCGGCAGGAAGGCGGAAGAAAACCGTTTTCGCTCTTCACCATCCATGGGCTGGCGCCTGGTTCTAAGTTGTTCGTCAAGGGCTGAGGGTGGCGGCACCTGGTTGAGCAGATACAGGAACAACAGCAGCGGGCCGAGAAAAACACAACTGGCCACAAACGGCATCCAGTATTCACTTACACCGCCATCCCGAATGATGAAAGCGCCTACAGTTCGGCAAAGCCCGGCTGAGAAGATAAAGCTTACGGCCAAAGACGCTCCCAGCACTTCGGTCATTCGCCTGCCCTCCAGATAACCGAATACCATGCCCCACACCATGCCCAGCGGCAAGCCATTGGTAAACAGAAACAGAATATTATAAGGCGCGGGCGTAATGGCAAACAAAAACCACGAAACACCGGCTATCGTCACCATCCACAGAATTCCTGTGGCGCGTGAACTGGCTTTTAGCTCGGATATAACTTTAATCCCGATAAACTTTGAGGTGGCATATCCGATTACCTGAAAGGTGACCAACCATACCTTGTAACTGATGCCGGCAAACTCGGCACCCGAAAAGGTAGCCACGGCAAATGTCTTGCGAAATGCATAGACACAGGTGTACAAACAGAAGGCCGACAGTGCCGTAAACACGGTGAACCAAATAGGGTGGGCATTTTGAAGCCAACGTTTAACGGCTGAGCTCTGAGAATTGAATACCATGCGGGTTGAAAGATACCAATTGCCAGCGACCTGTATACCATACCATGAGGTGCCGGAAGCCGATCTCATACAATATCGCGGCCGTCTCGGTGAACTCACAGGTCAACTGGTCGGGGTGGTGTGCATCGCTGCTAAGTGTAACAGGCAGGCCCAATTCGTGTGCCTGCGCGAGCACCCAGGGGCTGGGGTAAGGGTCAACTGTTTTTTTTTGGTACAGGCCTCGGGTATTCACCTCCAACACGCATTCGGCCTCCCGAATTTGGCGCAGCGTTTGCCGCACTTCGGCCCGATACCAACTCTCGCTTTCCTGAAATAGGCTGTTATTTTTATTCTGGATCTTTATTTTATCAAGGTGTCCCACGATATCCGGTGTTGACCGGGCAATCATTTCGCGGGTTAGCTCGAAATAACGCGAAATGGCAGAGCGGGCATTTTTCCTGAAAATCGAATTGAAGCCCTGTTGGAATGTCTCGGCCGCTCCATCGACTTCCCACGGTGTGCCGTCTGGAAGGGCGTCAACAAAATGGATTGAGCCAATCGTGTAATCCAAGCGACTCTGTAGGTCGGCTGGCCCGATCTGGTCGGGCACATAGTCAACTTCCAGTCCGCAGGCAATCTCGATTCCTGATTCGCTTTTATTTAGGTGACTAATGGTCAGGAAGTAGTCTTCCAACTGATCGGCCTTCATGCACCAGGGCTTTGGAAATGGCAACGGGGCGTGCGAGGACAAACCAATGGAAAGAACGTGTTTGTGTTTTGCGGAATTAAGGATCTCGTCAGGCGTACCCCGGCCATCGCAGAAATTCGAGTGCGTATGATAGTTTGCCCACATGTTTTAAAAGTATCGGTTTTCGTGGTAATATCCTTATGACATTAAATTAAAACTCATTTCACGAGCCGGATTGTCATCACACCATTCTAAGTGGCATCTTGCAGTGTTTACTAAATGTCAACCCATGAATCGTTCGGCTGATGTCGCAGTAGTTGGTGCAGGAATTGTTGGTCTCGCTCATGCCTATATGGCCTTGCGCAAAGGCTACAAGGTGGTTCTTTTTGAGCGGGATGAATGGGCTGTCGGTGCTTCCATCCGGAATTTTGGACTCGTTTGGCCGGTAGGTCAGGAGCCTGGCACTGGGTTTACCTATGCGCTACGCTCGCGTCAACATTGGACGGAGCTGGCCGCAGCTGCGGGTTTTTGGATCAATCCATCAGGTTCATTGCATCTTGCCTATCATGCCGATGAAGAGGCTGTGCTTCAGGAGTTTTTGGAATTGTATAAGTATTCCGACTATCAGGTTAGCTGGTTTTCGGGCGAGCAGGCAGTAGAGAAATCGGGTGTTATTAATCCCGATGGCTTGCGTGGCGCGTTGTGGAGTGCCACGGAGTGTACGGTTAACCCGAGGCAAGCCATCCGGAAAATACCGGAATACCTGGCTGAAAAATTCGGATTGATTACCCGCTGGGGTCATGTGGTAAAAGGCATTGCCTTGCCGGTCATTGAAACGGCCTCCGAGCAATGGCAGGTGCAAAAGGTGTTTGTTTGTAGCGGTGCTGATTTTGAAACACTCTACCCGGATCATTTCAAGCGGCAGGATCTCACGAAATGCAAATTGCAGATGATGAAGGCAGTGCCCCGGCAGCCAGTGGTGCTTGGGCCGGCCTTGTGTGCTGGGCTCACCCTGCGCCATTATGCCGCATTTGCGGGCTGTCCGTCACTTAAACTTCTCGATGCCCGATACGATCAACAGTCATCGTTCTGGAAAGAAAACGGTATTCACGTATTGCTCTCGCAAAATGATCAGGGCGAATTGATCATTGGTGATTCGCACCACTATGCCCGAACCCATGATCCTTTCCTGTCCGAAGCTGTTGATCAACGTATTCTGGCCTATCTGAATTCGTTTGTTAAACTGGATTTTCAGGTAACGGAGCGTTGGCATGGTGTTTACCCGAAAATGGCGGGACACCTCAGCTTCGTGCAGGAAGTTGAGGAGGATGTAGTTATCGTAAACGCGCTTGGAGGAGCGGGCATGACGCTCTCATTTGGATTGGCCGAGGAAAATCTGGAGCGATTTTGAATTACTTGTTCGTGAGGAAATAAAGGACCAGCATTTTAACATATCGCTTCGTATTGTTGATCGGCATGTGAGGTTTGGAAGCGTCAAAAAGAAGGGAGTCTCCTTCTTCCAGTTTCAGGCGTTCGTCTTGAATGAGGTATTCACACGAACCACTAATCCTACTTTGTCAAGTTAGAAAAAGAGGGTGAAGATTATACCTGACGGCTTCAAGGTTGTATCTTCACCCGGATAAAATAAGTAGGAACAAAAATAGCTGTCCCAAATAAGGACAGCCAAAAAAAAT